>Ga0134099_1003649_pt1 | contig 11170 bp, 10 predicted proteins | sample 10_taG_2_FD_105482 | JGI IMG/M metagenome (GOLD analysis project Ga0134099, IMG submission 105482) | Switchgrass degrading microbial communities from high solid loading bioreactors in New Hampshire, USA - 10_41_5_180_A2 metaG | ecosystem: Engineered > Bioreactor > Semi-continuous > Anaerobic >...
CCTGAAAAAGTTGATATTGAAGAAGTGAGTTCGGAAAAAGTTGATGCCGAAGAAGAAAGTCCTGAAAAAGTAAATGAGAATGATAAAGTTAAGGTTGAAGAATCCATTTAGACTTGCCTAAATTCTTATATAATTATAATGAAGTAGCTTTAAACAAATGATGCAATAACAAAATACTGCTATTATAACAAAAAATAATACCTTTTGTGAGGAAGAATATGCCTTCGTTATATGTGCATGTGCCGTTTTGTAAAGCCAAATGCGCTTATTGCGCTTTTTATTCCGTACCTGCCGAGAGGGAGATAATTAATAGTTATCTAACCGCTTTGGAACAAGAAATTACAAGACGAGCGTCGGAAGCCCCGTCAGGGGTTTTTTCGCTTTATTTGGGCGGCGGCACCCCCAGTATTTTAGATCCGACCGCTTTGGCCAAATTGTTGGAGTTGATTCATCGGCATTTTATTATAAAACCACAATCCGGAGAATCCCAAAGCTCTGCTTTAAAACCTGCGGAAAAAACCTGCGAAGCCAATCCCGGGACTTTACATGCCGAAAAAATGGCTGTTTTGGTCGGCTATGGCATTAACAGGATTTCGCTTGGCGCTCAGTGTTTTAACGATAATATTTTAAAAACTTTAGGCAGGATTCATAGCTCAGAGGACATTGGGACAGCCGTCCGAGTTGTCAGAAAAGCGGGAATTGAGAATTTAAACCTGGATTTGATATTTGGCTTGCCCGGGCAAACATTGGCTGACTGGCAGCATACTTTAAACAAAGCAATAGAACTGGAGCCGGAACATTTGTCGCTCTATGGGCTGATGCTGGAAAAGAATACACCGCTGGGCCGCAAATATTTGAGCGCCGGCGAACATGACCTGCCGGACGATGACCTTCAAGCCGATATGTATGAATGGGCGGTGGATTTTTTGGACGCTCACGGTTATAAACGCTATGAAGTGGCCAATTTTGCCAAACCGGGCTACGAGTGCAGCCATAACTTGGCCTATTGGCGACTTGAAGACTATATCGGTCTGGGTCCGGCTGCGGTATCCTGCCTGAATAATATCAGAATTAAAAATGAAGAAAACATAGACTTGTACACGAACAGGTTGTTAAACGAAGGACGGGGATACAATCCCCGTGACGTGGAAGTATTAAGCCTTAAAGACCGCATGGCCGAATATGTAATTCTCGGCCTGAGGACGGTTTGGGGGGTTGATCCGCGGGAGTTTAAGAGGAAATTTAATAAGGAAATTCAGGATATTTACGGTTCCGTTTTGACAGACTATCAAAAAAATGGCATTTTACTTTTAGAAAATGGTAAAATAAAAATAAACCCTTCCTATTTATTTGTCGCAAATTCCATTTTACAAAAGTTCGTCTGACAACAGTGAAGCTGCAAAAAAACCCCTAAAAACTTCCTTTTTCTCTCTTGACATATTTTAGGCAGCGTGATAATGTTAGTGTTGATGATTAGCACTCACCTAAGAAGAGTGCTAACAATAAAGTGTCAACGATAGAACAACATAGTGTGGACGATATTAGATGCTGGAGGGAGCATCGATGCAAATAGATGAAAGAAAACAAAAGATTCTGAAAGCCATAGTGCAAGACTATATAGCTACCGCTGAACCGGTAGGTTCCAGAACCATTTCGAAGAAATTTGAACTCGGAGTGTCGCCTGCTACTATCCGCAACGAAATGTCCGATTTGGAAGAAATGGGTCTTATTGAGCAGCCCCATACCTCGGCCGGCAGAATTCCTTCCGAGGCGGGCTACAGGTACTATGTCAATTACCTTATGGATCCTGTGGAATTAAATGAAGAAGAGAAAAGAAAAATTAATCAGGAAATTAGCAATAGATTAAATGAAATTCATGAAGTGATAGAATACACCGGGAAGCTCATATCCCAGATTACTTGCCTTACCAGCCTGGTTATGGAGCCCATATCCAAGAACAGCGTGTTAAAACAGTTGTATTTTTTGCCTTATGAACAAGGTAAGGCAATTATGGTAATAGTTAAGGACAACGGGAAAGTCGAAAACAGCATCGTCGAGATAGGTGAAGATATAACTCCGGAGGAACTTCAGGTTCTGGCGAACATATTTAATGAGAAAATAAGCGGTACCAAAGTAAAGGACCTAAAGAGGGAGTTGCTTAAAGAAATATACGGCGAGCTTTACCGCAAACGGCAAATGCTCGATGGAATACTTGGCATTTTGAACAAAGTAGCTGAGGAAGGTGATGAGGACCCCAGCGGCAAGGTATATTTGGGTGGCACCTTAAATATGCTGAACCAGCCGGAATTCCGCGACTTGGACAAAGTAAAAGACCTGTTCAAAGTTTTTGAAGAGAACAGCAGACTTAAAGGATTATTGAAACATAATCGGCAAGGAATAAATATTACGATAGGGTCGGAAAATGCGGACAACGTTCTAAAGGACTGCAGCATTATTTCCGCCACTTATCATATCAACGGTAAGCAAGTCGGATCCGTTGGAGTTTTGGGCCCGACCAGGATGGACTACGGTAAAGCCATAACCATTGTGGATTACATTACCAAAAGTCTGACTGAGATGCTTACCCAAAAATACCGAAGGACGAAATAAAAAGGGGGCTGTTTGATGGGCATGAACCAAAAAACTGACGAAGATTTGATACTGCAACAACAGGATGCCGAAGAAGAGCTTAAGGAAAAAACTGCTGAAGAAAAATCCTCCGAAGATGAAGAAACACCTGTTGGGGAAGCAGCGGCAGCAAATCAGGAAACTGAGGACCTGCCTACGGAGAAAGATTATGAAACCCTGAAGAAAGAGCTCGAGGAGGCCAAAGCAAAAGCTGAGGATTACTACGTCGGAATGCAAAGGCTAAAGGCCGAATTTGATAATTATCGGAAAAGAACCCAAAAAGAAAAGGAAGAAATATTTAAATATGCTGCGGAAAGGATAATAGTATCCCTGTTGCCCGTTATAGATAACTTTGAAAGGGCAATAGATTCGATAGATAAGAACAAAGACTTTGAATCCTTGTCCCAGGGAATTAACATGATATACCGCCAGTTATGTAAAATACTTGAAGATGAAGGTTTGAAAGCCATCGAAGCCCTGGGCCAGCAATTTGATCCTAACCTTCATGAGGCCATAATGAGGGAAGAATCTGATCAGGGAGAAAACATAGTGCTTGAAGAGTTCCAGAAAGGTTATTTCCTGAAGGACAAAGTGATCAGATTTAGTAAAGTAAAAGTATCTGGTTAGACTAGATATAGATTAGAAAAAGCAACAAATAATTAATCATTTTCCGCAAATTAATCTTTAGATATACAGACAATTGGGATACCGCTCAGATCAAAGGAGGAATTAAATATATGAGTGAAAAAGTAATCGGAATTGACTTGGGTACGACCAACTCTTGCGTTGCAGTGCTTGAAGGGGGAGAACCCGTTGTAATACCGAACTCCGAGGGTGCGCGAATCACACCTTCGGTGGTTGGTTTTTCCAAAACCGGAGAAAGATTGGTAGGTCAGATCGCCAAGCGTCAAGCCGTATCCAATCCTGAGAATACCGTATTGTCGATTAAACGGCATATGGGTTCGGACTATAAAGTTACTCTTAACGGCAGAGCTTACACTCCGCAGGAAATATCCGCTATGATCCTGCAAAAGCTTAAAGCTGATGCCGAGGCTTATCTCGGAACTTCTGTCAAAAAAGCCGTTATTACCGTTCCGGCTTATTTTACCGATTCCCAGCGCCAGGCTACCAAGGATGCCGGTACCATTGCCGGACTCGAAGTTTTGAGGATTATCAATGAGCCTACTGCAGCGGCCCTTGCCTATGGCCTGGACAAAGAAAAAGACCAAACTGTGCTGGTTTACGACCTTGGCGGCGGAACATTCGACGTATCCATATTGGAGCTTAGCCAAGGCATGGTCGAGGTAAAAGCTACAAGCGGCAATAACCACCTCGGCGGTGACGATTTTGACCAACGTTTGATGGATTACATCATAGCAGAATTCAAAAAAGCTCACGGCGTGGATCTTTCCAAAGACAGAATGGCCATGCAGCGCTTAAAGGAAGCCGCGGAAAAAGCCAAAATTGAGCTTTCCAGCGTGACCCAGACAAATATTAACCTTCCTTTCATAACCATGTCTGCCGAAGGTCCGCTGCACTTGGACATGAACATCACCAGAGCCAAGTTTGAAGAACTGATAGCCGATTTGGTGGAGGCTACCATGGGCCCGACCCGCCAGGCGATGGCCGATGCCGGTTTAACATTTGATCAGATAGACCAGATAATTCTGGTTGGCGGTTCGACCAGGGTGCCCGCCGTTCAGGAAGCCATCAGAAGGATTAGCGGCAAAGAACCCCATAAAGGAGTTAACCCGGATGAAGTGGTTGCCCTTGGCGCAGCTATTCAGGGCGGTGTGCTGGCCGGTGAAATGAAGGACATAATTCTGGTGGATGTAACTCCGTTATCCCTCGGAATCGAAACTTTGGGCGGAGTGTTCACCAAGATAATTGAGCGCAATACCACCATTCCGACCACCAAGTCCCAAATATTCTCAACGGCGGCGGACAATCAGACCACGGTGGATATCCATGTGCTGCAGGGTGAACGGGAACTTGCGGCTTACAATAAAACTTTGGGACGTTTCCAACTTAGCGGTATTCCTCCGGCTCCGCGCGGTGTGCCGCAAATTGAAGTTACCTTTGATATTGACGTCAACGGTATAGTCCATGTTTCAGCCAAGGACCTGGCTACCGGTAATCAACAAAAAGTTACGATTACCTCTTCAAGTGGTCTGAGTAAGGATGAAATTGAAAGAATGAGGAAAGACGCGGAACTCCATGCTGAGCAGGACAGAAAACAAAGAGAACTGATAGACGCCAGGAACAATGCCGATTCGCTGGCTTATCAGGCCGAAAAAGCTTTACGGGACTTTGAAGGTAAAGGAGACCCTGCAGAAAGAGAAAATATCAAAAGAGCGATTGAGGATTTGCGCAAAGTAGCAACCGGTGACAGCATTGAGGAGATTAAAGCCAAATCTGAGGCTTTGACGAAAGTGTTCTATCCGTTTATCGAAAAAATGTACCAGCAACAGGCCGCTCAGGGCCAGCAACAGGCTAACGCCGGAACACAAACGCAAACAGGAACCAATAAAGCCGATGACAATGTTGTGGACGCGGAATACACTGAAGTGGATAAAGACAAGCAATAAGCATAAGAATTTGCGTGTTTTTGACAATGATTACTTAACAGCGTCTGGGTGTTTGCAGTATAATGATATATCAGGAATTGCTTTGGGCGCAAAGGATTCTTTGTGCCCAAGCGATTTTAAGAACAGGGATTAAATTCTGTCCGTTGACAGGGAGGAGTTTCGACGAACAAAAATGAAACGCGATTACTATGAAGTATTGGGTGTCAGTAGGGATGCAACCCTTGACGAGATAAAAAAAGCCTATAGGAAGATAGCCAAAGAAAACCACCCTGACGTAAAACCGGGTGATAAAGAAGCGGAGCAACGCTTTAAAGAAGCGACCGAAGCTTACGCGGTTCTAAGCAACCCGGAAAAAAGAGCCCAGTACGATCAATACGGCCATGCCGGTGTTGACTTTAACGGCCAAGGCGGTTTTGGTAATTTTAGAGATTTTGATTTCTCTGACTTTGACTTCGGTCTGGGCGATATTTTTGATATGTTTTTCGGCGGCGGCATGGGAGGTAGTGCCAGAAGGCGCGGACCCACCAGGGGTGCCGATTTGAGATATGATCTGGATATTACCCTGGAAGAAGCGGCCTTTGGCGCTAAAAAAGTAATCGAAATACCTCTGACCGAAACTTGCAGTACTTGCGGCGGCAGTGGAGCTGCTCCGGGAACTCATCCGCAGACTTGTTCTCAATGCGGCGGTACAGGTCAGATAAGGACGGTTCAACGCACGCCGTTCGGTCAAATAGCTACCTCTAGAACATGTCCGGCTTGTAACGGACAGGGGACTGTAATTATCAGTTACTGTCCTAAATGTCAAGGTAAAGGCAAAATCCGGGAGATGAAGAAAATAGAGGTTAATATCCCCGCCGGCTCGGAAGACGGTTTGAGCTTACGCTTCAGCGGTAAAGGAGAGGCCGGAGAGCGGGGCGGACCTTCCGGAGACCTCTATGTTGTGCTGAACATTCTGCCCCATGAGTTTTTTGAAAGAAAGGGCAACGATGTTTATTGCGAAGTTCCTATTACCTTTGTCCAAGCCGCTCTTGGTGCGGAGATAGAAGTTCCGACCCTCCACGGAAAAGTGAAGCTCAGAATTCCTGAAGGCACGCAGACTTCAAAAGTCTTCAAGATCAAAGGCAAGGGAATTCCTTACCGCAGAGGCGGCGGAGCAGGAGACCAGCATGTGAAGGTAATTGTGACGACTCCGACTAAACTCAATGAAAAGCAAAAACAACTTCTCCGCGAGTTTGCCAAAATTACTTCCGAAAGTCAGCAATTGGGGAAAAAGTCCTTCTGGGATAAAGTAAAAGAAAATGTCAAGGATGCAATCGGTTAAAAAAAGCTAAGGAGTTATGGATATGAATTGGCTGGAAATGGCGGTAACGGTTTCATCGGAAGGGGAAGAAGCTGTTGCCGATATTTTTTACCGTCTTGGTTGTCAGGGTGTCGTGGTTGAAGCACCGGAAATAATCAAAGAATATATCGATGCCGGAGTCTGGGAGTACCATGTATTTGACGATTTGGAGCTTACCGGTACTTGTGTCGTTAAAGGCTATTTCCCTGAGGATGACCGCTTAGCGGAAAGGATGGTCGCGTTACGGGAAGAGCTTATTAATCTGCAGCGGCTGTTTCCGGAATGGACATTGGAGACCAAGTCTTCGCTTTTAAACGAACAGGATTGGGCCGACGAGTGGAAGCGCTACTTTAAACCTATTCGTGTCGGTAAACGCTTTTTGATCAAGCCTTCCTGGGAAGATGCGCAGATAACAGACGATGATGTGGTGATAGAAATAGACCCGGGAATGGCTTTTGGCACAGGAACCCATGCGACCACCGTCCTTTGTTTGGAAGCCCTTGAAGATTATGTTACCGAGGGTGTGGAAGTGTTTGACATTGGAACTGGTTCAGGAATTCTCGCAGTTGCAGCCGCTAAACTCGGTGCCCGCGTGCAAGCGGGAGACATCGATCCGCTTGCTGTAAAAATTGCAAAGGAAAATGCCCGACTAAATAATGTTCAGGACCGAGTTCGCATCCGAGCCGGCGATCTTGGCGAAGCGTTCAGCGGGCAGGCCGATATTGTGGTGGCCAATATTATTGCCGATGTAATTATTGAGTTAATTCCTCAACTGCCTGTTTTAATGAAACCGGACGGTATCTTCTTGGCTTCCGGAATTATTGAAAACAGAGTGGACGGCGTGCTTAACAAGATAGAGGAAGCCGGTTACCGTTGTGTCGGACAAAATGAAGAATCCGGCTGGTGCCTGCTTGAGATTAAATTTTAAAACCGGATGAGTGTTAAGAAAGGATCTTTTGGAAACAAATAGCAAATGGAATAGGTAAATAGATACTAAGGGTGAAAGATGTGCACCGTTTTAAGATACAGGGCAAAGACGACCGAACCTTTTGGATAGCCGGAGAAGAGCTGCACCACCTGGTCAAGGTGCTACGCTTGCGTCCGGGCGATAAAATAATAGGCTTTGACAATTCAGGGACCGAATGCCTCGGCGAGATAGAGTCCATCTCGGATAAAGCGGTAATTTGCCGGATAATCGCGGAAGACTGTCCGCAGGTAGAAGCCAAGACCAAAGTTTATCTGGTAATGGGGCTGGCCAAAGGCGAGAAAATGGAGTGGGTCATCCAAAAAGGCACCGAGTTGGGCATGGCCGGCTTTGTGCCGCTCAGGACCAGACGCTCGGTGGTCCAGTTGGATCGGGAAAAAGCCGAAAATAGAGTCCAGCGCTGGCAAAGAATTGCCTCCGAAGCGGTCAAACAGGCTCGTCGGGTTGTTGAACCGAAGGTGTTTCAGGTTGCGGACTGGGAAGAGCTTACCGCGATTTTTCCTGCCGATATGCAGTGGCTTCTGCCTTACGAAGAAGAAAAAAATACATCTTTTAGTAATACCCTGCGGAAGTTTGATCCAAACTATCCGATAGGAATACTCATCGGCCCTGAAGGAGGATTTACGCCGGAAGAAGTAGCCAACGCCAAAAAAATTCTAAAGGCCCACAGCGTTTCGTTGGGCCCGCGAATCTTAAGAACCGAGACTGCGGCTTTGGCCGCTTTGGTTATGGTTTTAGCCTTTTTTGGAGACATTGGCTGAGTTGGGACTTAGTGTGTTTTTAAGGAGTGAGTATCATCGAAGCTAGAGCTTCTAAAGCCTGTTTCATTACTTTGGGCTGTAAAGTTAATCAGGCAGAAAGCGAGGCATTGGCTCAGTTGCTCATTCAGCACGGTTACATAATAGTGGATGAAAGCGAGGAGCCCGATGCCATAATTATTAATACCTGCACGGTGACGGCAACCGGCAGCGGAAAATCACGGAAGACCATAAGGAAAATTGTCAAAGATCATCCGAACAGCACCGTCGTAGTGATGGGATGTTATTCCCAGTTAAATCCGGCAGAGGTGGCGGAACTTGAAGGGGTTGACCTGATTGTTGGGACCCAGGATCGTTTGAAGGTCGTCGAATTTCTCTTGGCCAGAAGGGAGCAAACCGTCACCGCAGTGCCGGACAGTCCGCGTCGGCCTGTCCAAGCCGTGAAAGCTTTTACGGAAAACACGGTTTATGAAGAACTGCCGCTGGTTGAAAAAACAAACAGAGCGAGAGCCATGCTAAAAATCCAAGACGGCTGCAGCCAGTTTTGTACCTATTGTATAATTCCCTATGCCCGAGGTCCTTCCCGGAGCCGGGATCCGCAAAGTATAATAAGCGAAGCCGAAAAGCTGTTGAACTCGGGCTATAAGGAGTTGGTGCTGACAGGAATACACATAGGCGCTTACGGCAACGATTTGAGCCCGAAGATCAGTCTGACGGATCTTATTAAGCGGTTGCTCGAGTTGAAAAATATCAAAAGACTCAGGCTTGGTTCAATCGAACCGTTGGAATTCACCGATGAATTGCTGGAACTGGCCGCTACCAGCGAGGTGATCTGCCCTCATTTCCATATTCCTTTGCAAAGCGGGTCGGACAGGATCTTGGCGAAGATGAAAAGGCCCTATACTACGGCTGAGTACGCAGAATTGTTGGCCAGAATCCGCAAGAGACTCCCGGAAGCGGCCATCGCCGCCGATGTCATGACCGGGTTTCCCGGAGAAACTGAACAGGATCATCAGACTTCTTTAGAATTTATTGCCGGCTGCAATTTTGCCGGTATTCATGTATTCCCTTATTCCCGGCGCAGCGGCACTCCGGCTGCGGAAATGCCGGATCAGATTCCAAAGAATGTCAAAGCGGCCAGGGTTCGAGTCATCTTGAAGATAGGACTAAAAAGCCGGCATAATTATATCGAAAAGTTTCTCGGCAGAAAAATGGAAGTACTCTTGGAACAGGTTAATCCCGACGAAATTAGGGGCCATACCAGAAACTATCTGGATTTGCGCCTTCCTCCGGAATTAAACCCCGGAAACTGGCAACCGGGCGATTTGGTCGAATGTGTATTGCGCAAAGAATACTTAACGGAAATGAAGGAACTCTGATGAGAAACCGCAAGAGATGGGTCGCAGTTTTAGGTTTAGTTTTAATAATCAGCTTAGCGCTGTCGGCTATTTTTCTAAAAGCGCCCATTTATTACCAAGCCCGAAGTTATTTGGTAATGTCTGTTTTTTCTTTGTACGAAAAAATGAACAGCCTGCTTGACGAGCAAAAGATCGTTCTGGACATACCGGGCGGTTTAAGCACCAAAGAAAAAGATTGGTACCCGTTTGTTATGGTGTTTAATGCCGATCAGGGATTTTCCGGTTATATGGGCAGGGACCTGAGACTGACTATTCTTTATAATTTCGGTTCTTTCAATTGGTGGGGCGCAAGCTCGAGCTTTTTTCTGGAAGATTCCCGTTATTTTAACAGCTTCTATGGAGCTTATGTGGTCAAAGAAATGGATCCGAACAGAAGATTTGGCTTTACTGCCGACGGCAGCTTGGATATCGAAGAAATATTCAAGCTGGCAGAATACGATTTTAAATATCTTGTGATAAAGAGCCTGGGTTGTCCGGAGGATAAGCTAACGATGGAAATCCTCTCTTACGAAACAATGCCTGAGGTATCCTATGCCGGTTACCGCGACTGGACAAGGATTGACTCTCTTTTGCTGTTAAACAGTCCTGCTCACAGATATAAAGGAGAGCGCCGCGCCTATATTCAGTACGGCAATCCCCATCTGCAGGAAAAAGGGGAAGAATTCAGACTAATGACTTCCCAAGGACGCATTTACGTTCGTTATTATCCGGAATTTGAGTGCACCGTTTTTCTGTATATATTGTCACCTGAGCTTTCGACTATAAATGAGTGCGACGAACGGATTTTAAGCAAAACTGTCATTTCTTTAAAATAACGACGTTTGGCCAACGCTTGCATTTATATTGATAAAGTTCATAAGCCGCAGCTTTTTAGACTTTTTTACTAATTTTTGCTATTATTATTCTGTAGAGCAAGTAAAAAGTTGAATAAAAAAAGAGCAAGGAGGATTTTATGTCTGACTGTATCTTTTGTAAAATTGCGAATAAAGAAATACCTTCGGAAATCTTGTATGAAGACGACCAAATTTTAGCGTTCAAAGACATCAATCCTATAGCGCCTGTTCATCTCCTGGTAATCCCCAAAAAACATATTATCAGCGTGAATGACATTGTTGACGAAGACACCGAGGTCATAGGCAATATTTTTATTGTGATTAAAAAATTGGCTCAGCAACAGGGAATCGCCGAGTCCGGTTATAGGGTAATCACGAATATTGGCCGTGACGGCGGACAGGAAGTGAAGCATTTACATTTCCATTTGATAGGCGGTAAAGAACTTGGCAAGAAAATCGGTTAAAAACATTAAACCAACAACAGGCTCTGCGGTAAAGAGCCTCCAGCTTGACGTGCCCCGGTTCATCCGCTATAATTATCTAAGTATACTTAACCAGTGGAGGGAGGGATAGAAATGAGTGAAGTAAGAGTAGGTAAAAATGAATCCCTGGATTCTGCTC
>Ga0134099_1003656_pt1 | contig 11156 bp, 10 predicted proteins | sample 10_taG_2_FD_105482 | JGI IMG/M metagenome (GOLD analysis project Ga0134099, IMG submission 105482) | Switchgrass degrading microbial communities from high solid loading bioreactors in New Hampshire, USA - 10_41_5_180_A2 metaG | ecosystem: Engineered > Bioreactor > Semi-continuous > Anaerobic >...
GTTTTGCTATAATCAAAGACGCATCATATGCGCCCGTAGCTCAGTGGATAGAGCGCCGGCCTCCGGAGCCGGGTGCGGAGGTTCGACTCCTCTCGGGCGTACCATAGAAAAAAATCAGCACTTTCGCGAAAGCAGCGAAAGTGCTTTTTGTTTTACCATATGTTTTTATTTCTAACTACCTGATCTGCCTCACCTATGACTGGCTTGCTTCCTTGAACATAGAATCCAGCCTTCAAAAAGCTTAAAACAAGATCAGGTAAAATATAATCATAACTGCTAAACCGATAGGCACTCCAATTTTAGCCCATTCTTTGCTGGTTATTTGCAGTTTGGAAGCCGATATTATATTGGGAATGTTGCCAGGAATCAGCATACCCCCGCTGATTAATAATCCCATTAGTATAGCCTTTATTTGTATAACACTCATTTGATTGCTGATTTCTGCAGCTGTCAAAGTGGCATTATCCAAAACTGCAGAAACCATGTTTACCCAATATAGCAGTTTAGAATCAAGGGAAATAATGTACTGATCTATCAAAGGTTGAAATCCTTCCCCTAAAAACACTAAGGCCATAACAAATAAGTATACTTTTAGGGCACGAATAATAATGCCCTTCCAAGTTTCCTGCTCAAATTCGTCAATAACTTCTTCATTTGTCATGGCAACGTCAGACAAGGGCTGCTGGTTATAATCGCGCATTGCCCAGGCAGAAAAAGCTGCCCCTATTGCTGCAAAGACTATTACGGCTGGCATTACATACTTACCCAACAATCGGAGCAAAAAGAAGAAATCCTGGTCAAGTTTGGATACTGCTATCGTAGCCAGGGGCTCACCGATGGGGGTCAGGCTTGCCCCCAAACCTATGGAAAAACAAGCTAGTACACAAACGGTAATCTTGTGTTTTCTTTGCAAAGGCAATAGAAATATTACTTCTACTAAAATAATGGAAGCTACTATAGCAGTTATGATACTGGAAGCAAGCCCTAATACAGCTATAACAAAAAATACCACTACCGGTACTGGTACCAATTCATATAAACGGTTCATAAAGTTCTTAAACTGCTTACTCAAGATAAAGAACAAAGCCCCTGCTAAAAATACAGCAGCAGTTATCATTATGGGTTCGTGCAAGGCCTCTAAAACCAACTCTTTACGCAAAAGACCTGATATTATTGTCGCTATAAGTCCCATTACAAACAAAAAAGGTTCCAAATTCTCTTCAATTGGTTTAATAACAAACGGAAGTATCAAAACCAGCAACAGGATCATTATAAGTCCTGTTATTACCACTATTTTCCTCTCCCTTAGTAGTGCGTACTCTTGCAGGTATCAACTTTGTTACACAGCGTGCCAATAGCCTGGGGCCCCTATTTAATATGCTTACGTGGAGGAATCACTATAGCCTCTCCTTCCATAAGCAGTTCTCCATTCTGATTGTTACAGGTAGTCTTTAACCGAACTCTATTGGGTGGCAAGAGTTCTACAACTTCTGTTTGGGCTCTAACCGTATCATTAATAAAGCACGGACGAATAAAGTGTATGCACTGTTTCTCGTATATAGTGCCAGATCCAGGCATGTGATTGCCGATGACGTTTGATATTAGGCCGGCCAGTAACATACCATGGACAACTCTTTTTCTGAAACGACTTTCGCTGGCTTTTACCTCATTTACATGAAGCCAATTAAAATCACCCGTAATACCCGCGTACATATATACGTCGGTTTCACTGATTGTTTTTTCAATAAACCCTATGTCACCGACGCGTAATTCTTCAAAACTTTTTCCAGTCATGTGCTATCACCTTCCCAGAAGTATTAGTGTGTTTTATAAGCAAGTGCTTTTGCGTTTTATCTAATGCAATTTTTTTGCCAGAGTTTTTGACTGCTCATAAATAGATAAGCTTTTGGGAAACCATGCAGGTGCTGCAGAAGCGGAGTGCCATGCCATGTTATGCCCCATAAAAGGTGCCCATAAAAAAATGGGTACATTAGTTAATTATTGGCACAGAAAAGGGAATTCTAATGACCTTTAGAACAGAAATAATTGAGGGTGGTATGAATGAACAAAGAAGAAGGGAAATCGATTCGTGAAAAGGAGCTCTTTATGAATATGGGACAACTCTTAAGGAATTACAAAAGGCACAAACTACCTTTTAGACTCCGGTTGTCTTACTATAAAGCTGTCCCATTATTCATATAATTGGCTATAAAAGACTCAGGGCTTTCCTCTTTCGGTATAATACCGATCTATGAATACCCAGCTTATTGGCGGCATCATTAATTGACCCGTTACATTCTTTAATAACCTGCTCAATATATTGTTTTTCGGCTTCTTCTAAAAATTCTTTCAGTGTTATATCGGTATACTTAGATAAGTTAATATCTGCTGACGATGATTCGCGCTCATCGTTACCGAGGGGGATAATTACATTATCCCAACTGTTTATCTCCGATCCCGGAGTTGAAATAAATAGCCTTTCAACAATATTTTTTAACTCCCGCACGTTACCAGGCCAATCATATTTAACCAGGGAATTGATTATTTTCGCCCCAAAATATTTGCTGGTTTTATACTTGTTATTTAATTCGTTTAAGAAATGTTGCGCCAGGGCAATTATATCTTCCTTTCGCTCCCTTAGGGGCGGGATTTCGATAGGAATCACATTTAAGCGGTAAAATAAGTCTTCTCTAAATGTTCCATTTTTCACCATTTCTTTAAGGTTCCGGTTGGTTGCCGCAATTAACCGCACATCTATTTTTTTATTAACAGTCGCTCCTATTCGTCTTACTTCACCGTTTTCTATCACTCTTAACAGCTTAGGCTGCAAACATAAAGGCAATTCAGCGATTTCATCCAAAAACAAAGTACCCTTATCGGCAATTTCAAAGAGTCCTGGCTTAGCCTTATTCCCAGCTCCAGTAAATGCTCCTTTTTCATAGCCGAACAGTTCTGATTCCAGCAAGCTTTCGGGAATCGCCGCACAGTTTATGGTGATAAACGGAGCTTCCCTGCGCAGACTTTGGCTATAAATATATTTGGCAACAACATCTTTGCCTGTACCAGATTCACCATAGAGTATTATTGTACTGTCAGTTGTTGCTAGCCGGTTAATTTTTTCCATTAATTTTTTCATTACGGTACTGGCTGCAACATAATGATCTTTCTCTAAATTTCGATTACGAAGATAGGTCAGTTCCACTTGGTACTTATTCTTTTCTTCCTCAAGCTTAGACATAAATTGCTGCAGAAGATTCTGCTCAATACTAGCTGCGATTACCATTCTTAGGTTGCCTTTGTCATCAAACAAGGGCTGGCTGGAAACTATCAAGGTATTGCCATGTCTGGTTTTAATTATCCCCATTACACTTTGTTTGGTTTCGATTGTTTCCAGAATGGGCGATTTATCATAAAAACCTTCTCGTACTAACTCCCTAACATTATTACCGATCATTTTACTTTTAGGAATTCCCAGCAAAATTTCAGCCATGGGGTTAGCAAAGATAACATTTCCTTCATGATCGGATACAAAAATCGACTGGTGAAAATTTGCCACTATATCTTCTAGATTGCAGTCCTTAAGTAACATGTTTTGCCCTCCCTACTCTGTTAACCGGTTGGGTATTAACAACTGATCCTCTGGAAATGTTTCAACGTTGCATAATTAAGACCAGGTTGCGTATTTGCAACCACTTTAACATAAGCTCTTCCTGATGCTCCCCTAAGCCCTATGCTCTTAACAATTATTTTCCGGAATATTGTTCTGTTGCAGAAATGCAACCTAAAAAATTATTCCTATCGTGATTTATGCAAAATCCTTTCTCTTATTTTTACTTGTGTGTGTATTATGCAACAAAAAGCACTATTTTTCAACAATTCAAAAATGGCACCAATTTTGCATATTTACCATCGCTAACAATATATCCACTAAGCTAATCAAGAAAAACACAGAAAGGATGAGAAAAATAAGGTGGCAGGGAAAATGAAATGGCAGGATATTTATCAGCAAAGACTAGTATCTGCTGCTGACGCGGTTAAAGTAATCAAATCAGGAGACCGGATAGTTCCTGGACATGCTGCCAGCGAATCTGAACTACTAGTGGGCGAAATGGTAAAAAGACAGGATTTGGAAAATGTAATAATTTACCAAGGAGTAGCTCTAGGTAGTTCCCCATATTGCCGGCCGGAAATGGAAGGTCGATTCACTTTGTACTCCATGTTCTTAGGACAAAATACCCGTTCTGCCGTTTGGGAACATCGCGGTGATTTTATCCCTTTGCACTTTCACCAATTCCCAAAAGCCTTTCGTGACTGGTTGCATGTGGATGTTTTCTTAACCATAGTATCCCCGCCAGACAAATATGGTTACTGCAGCTTAGGGGTTTCGGTTGACCATTCCAAGCAATTAGTTGAAAGTGCCAAAACTGTTATTGCAGAAGTAAATCCAAACATGCCAAGAACCTGCGGCGATACTCTAGTGCATGTATCCCAGTTGGACTACATTGTGGAAAATGATGGACCCCTCCTGGAATTGCAGAGATTTGCCCAGAAAGATGAGGTAACTGATGCCATCGGAAGAAACGTAGCTTCTTTAATAAAAGACGGTGACACTATTCAAATGGGTGCCGGAACAATTCCAGATGCAGTTCTACTCTATCTTAGAGAAAAAAATGATCTGGGTATTCATACAGAAATGTTTTCCGATGGATTAATCGACTTAATTGAATTAGGAGTGGTTACGGGCAAAAAGAAAACCTTGTGGCCCAACAAAATCGTAGCAACCTTTGCAGAAGGAACCAAAAAGACCTATGAGTATGTGGATGAGAATCCTATCTTTCAATTTATGCCCGTAGATTATGTGAACAACCCTTGTGTAATTGCTCAGAACGACAATATGGTTTCCATAAACCAGGCATTGGAAATCGACCTGCTGGGCCAAGTTGTATCCGAGTCGGTAGGAACCAAGCAATACAGCGGGATAGGCGGGCAGTTGGACTACTTACGGGGAGCAGCAATGGCCAAAAACGGCAGGTCAATTCTGGTTCTTCCCTCTACTGCTAAGAATGGCACAATTTCGAGGATTAGCTGCACGTTGAAACCCGGTACCCCCATTACTGATACAAGAAATGACGTTCATTATGTGGTTACTGAGTATGGGATAGCCAATCTATTCTGCAAAACCAATGCAGAGAGAGCCAGAGCTTTAATAGATATAGCTCATCCCAAATTCAGAGACGAACTGAGGAGCCAATACAAGGAAGTTTTCGGAAGAAAATTATAACGTAAGGATGGTGGTAATAATGTCGTTTCAGAAAAGTAAGAATGACATCGTATGTGTAAGTGCCTGCAGGACACCTTTTGGACGATTCGGCGGTTCGATGAAAGACATTGATATTTATGATTTAGGCGCTATTGCTATGCGCAATTCCCTGCAGAGAATTAATATGGATCCTGGTTTAATCGATGAAGTATGGTGGGGGAATGGTGACACAACCAACACAAAAGACCCTTATACACCAGTTATTGCCAGACAGACTATGCTTAAAGCAGGAATTAAACCTGAAACTCCATCAATAACTTTCGACCAGGCCTGTATTTCTGCTATGGCCGCTGTTAAATACGCAGTAAGAGCCATCCAATCCGGTGAAGCTAAAATAGTTATGACAGGAGGTTCTACTAGTTTCAGTACTGTCCCCTTTCTTCTCAGAGATATCCGCTGGTCCGGAAAAAGACACTCATCCTTTTTGGTTGAAGATCCTATCATTCCTCTGGGTTATAAGGATTATGCTCCCGTGGCTGTTGATTCGGGAAATATTGCTATTGAGTATCACGTTTCCCGTGAAGAACAGGATGAATTTGCATATGCCAGCCATATGAAATACAAGGAAGCTTATAGCAGAGGCTTTTTCCAGCATGAGATGGTGCCTTTGGTAATCGAAAAGAAAGACAGCAAAGGTAATATCATCGATAAAATGTTACTTGAAATCGATGAACAGTTTAGACCGGATATCAGCCTCGAATCTCTCGCCAAGCTAAAGCCGATTTTCGGCAATCCCACCTGCACCGCTGGAAATGCACCCGGAATGAACGATGGAGCGGCTGCCCAGATATTCACTACCCGAGAAACCGCCGAACAACTAGGACTTGAGATTGTTTATACGCTGGTAGCCATTTCATCTATAGCTCTTCAGCCCAGAATCATGCCAGTATCCCCTGCTTTCGCCATTAAGAAATGTTTGGATGACACTGGCCTGAGTATTGAAGACATGAAGTTCATTGAAATTAACGAAGCTTTTGCTTGTGTTCCCCTGGTATCTTCTAAATTATTAGCCAACGAACGCTTTTTGAAAAGCAATTATGAAGATATGGTCAGGGAGGCTTCCTCTCAACCTGTTTTGGATTATGATGCTGATAAGTACCAGGCAATCAAATCCCGTTTAAATGTCAACGGAAGTGCTATTGCAGTAGGACACGCCAATACTGCCAGTGGAGCAAGGATCATGATGACAGCTGCCTACAATCTTAAGGAAAACGGCGGAGGTTATGCAGCTGCCGCAATTTGTGGCGGTTTAACCCAGGGTGCAGGAGCAATAATCTGGGTTGAATAATTGTAATTAGCCTTTCATTAATTACCGTATCCTAACGTGGCAGCCTGTTACCTTATGGTAATAGGCTGTCCTTTTTAATATACTTTAGTTATCCATCCCGCTAAACTATAGGGGTCAGTCTACTTGCAAAGCTAATATGTTGCAATCTTGCAACCAGGTTGTTAACCTGCAACAAGTGCTTCTAGTGCCTTTTACCCCCTTTTAGAGGCACTTCTTTCACAGCAACTGCATGACTCCTTCGGATATAATTCTTCTTCTATCTGTATCTTTTTCATACTCTGAATATCTGGTTGCAATAACGCAACCTACGATCTGGATTCTATTGCCCCATGTCTCAAACATAAAGCCTTATCCCTTATTAAAACCTGCTCATAACGTTGTGGCATGTTAATTGCATTAAATTAATTACAAAATACCTTATCGGAAAGGAGCATCGTAATGTGAACAGATTCAACGATAAAGTGTCCGTTGTTACCGGTGGAGCTAAAGGTATTGGTGAAGCAATAGTCTGCAAGTTTTTTGAAGAAGGTGCTAAGGTAGCTATCTTAGACATAGACGGAGAAGCGGCCAGACAATTAGCACTTAAGCTTGATCCTTCAGGAGAAAGAACTCTAGGCATTGCATGTGACGTAACCCAGCGTGCTAATGTCAAAGAGGCATTTCAAAAGATCCTGGACAAATTTGGAACTGTCGATATTCTCGTAAACAATGCCGGAATTACCAGAGATGTTATTTTTCATAAGATGACCGAACAGCACTGGGATGACGTCATAAACGTCAATGGAAAAGGTCTTTTCAACTGTACTCAAGAAGCCTGGGTAATTATGAAGGAAAAGAAATATGGAAAGATATGCAACATATCTTCCACTAACTCCAGCGGCGAGGTAGGACAAGCCAATTATGCGTATACTAAGGCCGGAATAATAGGCTTTACCAAAAGTTTAGCCAAAGAAGGAGGAAAATATAACATTAATGTCAATTGTGTGAGACCAGGTGTAGTGGATACCGATATGTTACGGGCTGTACCAGCTCAAGTGTTTGAAAATATAGTTAACCAGACAGTTTTCAAACGAGTAGGCAAACCGTCGGAGGTTGCAGATGCAGTAGCTTATTTATGCAGTGACGAAGCTTCATGGATAACTGGCGAGGAATTGTTGGTCGCCGGTGGATATATTGTCAGATAGTTTTAAACACAATTCGATGCCAAAGGGGGGTTGGGACTATACCTTATTCTTGTTAGGACTTCTGCAATCATAAACTAAGAGGAGGTTAATTAATGAAGAAGAGGTATCTTGCTGGATTATTAGTGCTTGTGCTGATTATGACAAGTCTTGTTGGCTGCAGCGGTCAGACATCTACTTCAGACAATGCCAATCAGACCGCCCCTGAAAAACAAATCGTATGGAAAGTACAGGGTTATACCCCTGCTGGAACTCTGTATGACGAATACGGAAAACGCTTAGCTGACAATATTACTACCATGTCTAATGGCAGATTAAAAATTGAATGGTACCCAGCAGACGCAATTGTTCCGTCAGTAGATGGGCCGCAGGCAGTAAGAGATGGCGTTTTGGACGGATTATTTGACTACTCAGGCTTATGGTCTAGCGTTGAGTACGCCGCTCCCCTGTTTTGTTCATCACCAGGTTTATTCTCCGACCCCACTGATATGGTAGCTTGGTTGGACTATGGCGGAGGAAGAGAACTTCTCCAAGAAATGGGAGACAAAATCGGTGTGCACATCGAGCCAGCGGGTGTCCATGACATGGAAAACTTCCTTTGGGCTAACAAACCTATCGATTCAATCGAGGCTTTAAAAAGCGTAAAGCTGCGCATGATGCCTATTATGGGTGAAATATTAGCCGCTAATGGCTGCAACGTGGTATTCATGTCTGCTGCCGAAATAATACCATCCATGGAACGCGGTGTTATCGATGCTGGTGAATATTCCATACCGGCTCTTGACCAAACATTCGGGTTCCAAGATGTTGCCAAGTATTATATGCGTCCTGGTTTCCATCAGCCCTGTGCTACCCAGCAATTAGTCATTAATAAGAAAAATTGGGAGTCGCTGCCGGAAGATTTGAAGAGAATCATCCAAGTAGCATGTAAGGAAAACCAGATGTATATGCTCAACGATGCAGCTGCACGCAGCATTAAAGCTATGGAAGATTTCGAAAAAATGGGTGTAGAATTGGTCGTTATGCCGGATGAAATGATAGCCACTTTACAAGAGTGGACCAACGCATGGTATGAAAAGAAAGTCAAAGAAGATCCGTTTTTGGCAAAGGTTCATCAGTCCCAAGTTGAGTTCTTAAAAATGTGGGCACCCTATAAGCAGACAGAAAAAATTCCTTACCCGGATTGGGCTTTAAGCCAGTAACTGTCTTTTAATAGAGATAAAAGTGGTTCGACAGAGCCTCTTTTATCTCTATTGTTAATTTATAGTATTTGCGGTAAAGGATGGTGAAGATGTGAATCTAAAGAATCCGCTGCAATTAATAACATTGGTCAACGAAAAAATTGCTTCTGTCTCTTCCCTTTTAATATACGGCGTAATTGCTGTGGTGGTTATAGAAGTTGGCGGAAGGTACATCTTTAATCACCCAACCAACTGGTCATACGATCTACAATGGATGTTTTATGGAGCTATGGTTTTTTTGGGTGGGGCTTACGGTATAAAGGCAGATGTACATGTCAAAGCTGATGTATTCTATGACATGTTTAAACCCAGAACAAAAGCTGTTATACGTATACTATGCTATCTGTTGCTTTTCTTTCCTTTTGCTATTGCTTTTGTTAACGCTTCTTATGGTCTAATGGCCAATGCCTGGATACTGAAAGAAACTTCACCGTACACCAGTTGGAATCCACTTACTGGGCCTATAAAAACAGTAATGTTTGTAAGTGCCGTTATGTTGTTGCTCCAAGGGATAATTGATTTTATAGGCTACTTTAAGATGCTCAAGGATGGCGGTGAAGATATATGACAATGTCTCCTGAACTAATAACCATACTAATGTTTGTAACAGTCTTAGTTGGTGTATTTTTAGGCTTTCCCATTGCTTGGACATTGGCTGGATTGGGAATAGGTTTTGGCCTTATTGGTTGGGGTAATCAGGTTTTTGCTCTAGTCGGTTCCCGCGCTTATGGAGTATTGTCTAGTTACACCTATGTAGCCATTCCCCTTTTTATCTTTATGGGTGCTATGTTAGAACGGTCAGGTGTTGCTGACAAGGCTTTCGCTGTATTAAATCAATGGCTGAAAAACGTAAAAGGTAGTTTAGCCTATGCCACCATAATTATCTGCACTTTGTTTGCAGCTTGTACCGGTGTAGTGGGTGCCTCTGTTACCACAATGGGATTGTTAGCACTCCCCCCCATGCATGAAAGAGGATATGATAACAAACTGTCTACAGGTGTTGTTGCTGCCGGTGGTACTTTGGGAATCTTGATTCCACCCAGCATAATGCTGGTATTGCTTGGCCCAATGGCAAATGTTTCTGTGGTAGATTTATTTGCAGCGGCGATTATACCGGGACTTTTACTGTCCTTTATGTATTTGCTGTATATCTTTATTCTAATTAAGATTAAGAAGGATGTAGTTCCTGAACAAGCAATTCAAGAAGGAGAAGAGATATACTCAGTATGGGATGGGATTAAAGCTTTTGTTCCTTTTATATTACTAATTCTTGCGGTCATGGGTGCTATATTAGCCGGTATATGTGCACCCACGGAAGCAGCTGCCTTAGGAGCTTTTGGAGCCTTTTTGATAGCCCTGGGTTTCCGGAGGCTTAACTGGCAAGTAATAAAAGAAGCTGCCCTTTCCACCTTGAAAACAAGTACCATGATCGCGTTTATTGCCATAGGAGCCAATCTGTTTACTGCCGTATTCTTTGGAGTCGGCTGTGGGACAGTGGTTAACAATTTCATTACTTCCTTAGGTCTGGGCGCAACTGGAACAATGCTGAACGTACTCTTAATAGTATTCTTGCTGGGGATGCTCATTGACTGGGTAGGAATTCTGCTGATTGTAGTTCCCATTTTTATGCCAATCATGGCACAATTCGGTGTCAATCCTTTATGGGCAGTTATGATGATAGTTGTCATTCTGCAGTCCTCTTTTTTGACTCCGCCTTTTGCATATGCTCTCTTTTATATAAAAGGTATTGCTCCCAAAGGTATTACTATTGGAGATATCTATTACGGTGTAATACCATTCATTGCCATAATTATTCTTGCCGTTGCTTTATGCTGGATTTTCCCGGAAATCATTACAGCACTGCCAGATCTTTTAGCACAATCTAGATAAAGGATTGAGACTCCAGCAGATTGCGAAAGTTAACAGAATTGTTTTCAAGGTATTAATTAAATATTTATATGGAGCCGGGTGCGGAGGTTCGACTCCTCTCGGGCGTACCATAGAAAAAACCAAAAGCACTTTCGCTTAGCCGGCGAAAGTGCTTTTGGTTTTCACTGGATTATTGAATATATTTTGCATTTACTGATTTTAATTGGCCTTTTTATATATCCCTATTCTTCTATTTA
>Ga0134099_1003661_pt1 | contig 11143 bp, 11 predicted proteins | sample 10_taG_2_FD_105482 | JGI IMG/M metagenome (GOLD analysis project Ga0134099, IMG submission 105482) | Switchgrass degrading microbial communities from high solid loading bioreactors in New Hampshire, USA - 10_41_5_180_A2 metaG | ecosystem: Engineered > Bioreactor > Semi-continuous > Anaerobic >...
GATATGACGGCGATCCGCGTATGACCCAGGCTGATGAGGTGATTCGTGGCCAAAAACCCGCCTTTGACGTTGTCCGTCTTCACTATGTCGTAGGGCTCCCCGAGGTCGCGGTCCACGAGCACCACGGCGGTGGAGGTCCCTATGATGCTGCTGATCCGCGCGCCCGAAAGCTCCGACGTGGTGAAGATGATCCCGTCGACGCGCCGGGATCTGAGCATGTTGAGGTAATCGGCTTCCTTGCGCGCGCTCCCGTCAGTGTTGCAGAGAATGACACTGTAGCCTTTTCTGCTTGCCGCGTCCTCCACGCCACGCGCGACGGCTGGGAAGAACGGGTTCGTTACGTCCGGCAGCACCAAAGCTATGGTGTATGTCTTGCCGCTGGTGAGACTGCGCGCGTTCACGTTGATATGGTAGTTGAGCTGGCGCGCGGCCTCCAGCACACGGGTTCTCGCTTCCTTACTCACATAGCCGGTGTTGTTGAGGGCTCTCGATGCGGTGGCCACGGATACCCCGGCGAGTCTGGCGACTTCGTATATCGTGCTGATGCTCCCATCCCCGCTTCCTGACTGCAATGGGTTTCAGATACTGGCCCTCGCGCGACGCAAATGCCTTGTCGCTGCTTGCATCGCTATCTGTAGCCGGTTACACATATTCGACGCGTTGCGGCTTTTTCCTTCTTCCCGTGTCCGTCCCTCCGGAGCGAAACTCATCTGCCCTAGGTCGTGGCTTAGTTTGAGGGCGCGGCACGTACGTGGCGTTACGCGGCGCAATCATGTGATGCTAAGTATGTCGCCAAAAGTTCGCGCTACTTTTCGGCAGGGCAGTCCTGCCCAGGGTTGCCGGTGTTGCCCTCCGGGGACGGCGCGCTTGCGGCGCGCCTCGTTCGAATTCGGCGCGCAAGCCTGCCGAATTCTCCACGCCCCGTCGTGCAAGCACCGGCAACCCTAACGCCGTCAAGAAAGGGGACGAAGACTTATGGCGCCGTACTCGTGCTAAGGGAGGCAGTCAGGCGTCGCGCGGGGCGTCCAGGTGAATGCTGAAGAGAGGGCGTCGAGTTCGGGGTATGCTCGGCTGGAGGCCTTCGGAGCACTCTGCGGTTCCATGAGAATCGGGGGCATCGAGGTCGAGGAAGAGGGGTCGCGCCGCGGACCCCTCCAGATCACATCAATCACATCACAGCGACTCACAGCGACATGGGTTATGACATCGGTGATGCACGATTTACTGCTATCCGCCTCCGCAACAGACAAGGAATCGTGCAAATCCTCGCGCAGGAGTGGCTCGCGCACGTGGCCCACGGCCGACCTGTCGCAAGCGCGACCGGCGGGCCCGAGGGGGGCAGAGAGCACGAACGCTCGAGGCCTCTGGGGATGCCGGTGGCCTGGATAGAACCCACGTCACAGGCACCCCCGATTTATCGAAAAGAGGACACTAACCGGCGCTTCGCCTCGTTAAGCCAGCGTGCGCTCGTCAAGAGGCGAGTCCACACGCAGGGGAGCGGATCATGCACGACGGGTGGGCGCTGGAACCGGCGCCTCAGTAGTTCTCGGCAAGCGGTTCATAGAACGACCTCGGATGGGCGCAGGCCGGGCACACCTCGGGCGGCTCAGTGCCTTCGTGAATGTATCCGCAGTTCCTGCAGTGCCACTTGATCGGCCGGTCGCGACGGAAGACAGTTCCGCTGTGCACGCGCTCCAGAAGAGCCCGATAACGTTTCTCGTGGGCCTCTTCCACTTCGGCGACTTCCTGGAAGGCCCGGGCGAGATCCTCGAATCCCTCTTCGCGCGCGGTCTGCGCGAACTCCCGGTACATAGTGGTCCATTCATAATGCTCGCCATTTGCGGCCTCCTCAAGGTTGGCCGCGGTGTCGGAGATCATTCCCAGAGCCTTTGCCCAAAGCTTCGCGTGCTCCTTCTCGTTGGCCGCTGTCTCCTCGAAAATGGCGGCGATCTGCTCGTAGCCCTCTTTGCGGGCGACTGACGCGAAGAACGTGTACTTGTTCCTGGCCTGTGATTCACCCTCGAACGCGGCCTTGAGGTTGGCCTCTGTCTTCGAGCCTTTGAGTTCCATGCTTTCCGCACCTCCATAATCTGCTGATCGGGTACCATGCCCCGTTACGGGCCCCGTTATGGGAGTCCCTGATGTTACCATGGTACAGCAACGTAGCCCAGTGGAACCGCGCAGGATCGTCCTGGTGTTCAGCCGACTTGTGCCCATATGCAGGTCGCGAGGAGTCTACTCCACTCCATTACTCTACTCTGCGCCACACATGCCGTCCAGAGTTGCCAACCTTGCGGCCCTGCCATCCAAGGACCGCGCCAAGGACCGCACCCCTGCGACGCGAACCGTAGTCCGTCAACCTCGGCCTTCCAACTCCGCGACCCACTGGCCATCTTCCACGCCGAGCCCGACTATCACTCCGCACTTGGGACAGCGCATCTTCGTGCCCGGCTCTGGTGAGGTTCCGAAATGCATCTCCCATCCACATAAGGGGCAATAGAGCCGCACGGGGCGGCTGCCTCCCTCGATCTCGCTTATCAGCTCACGGAAGATGTTCACGTGGCCCTGCTCTGACTGGGCCTGGCTCTTGAACATCTTGGCAAGCTCCGGGTCCTTGGCTTCTGACGCGAACTTGCGGTACGTATCTCGCGCTGTCTCCTCGAACTCGAGGTTGAGCTTGAGGTTGAGCAACGCCCATGACCAGCCATTCTCGTCAAGACTGCGGGTAAGATATCCGAGGTTGTTCTCTATGTGATCTCCCTCGGTCAACATGATGCCCCGCAGAGCCGACACGAGCCCAGGGTCGGTAAACCTTTCGATCTGGTACTGGTATCTCCTATTGGCCCCGTATTCGAGATTCAAGGCGGCTATGACGTTTTGCCGGTCGTGGTCCTCGCTCTCGCGATCCTCGCTTTGCCCTTGGGTTTGGCTCTGTGCATCTCCTGGCCGTTGCCCCTGCCCCTGTCCGGAGTCTTGTTCCTCTGCCGCGTGCATTTGTGAGTGAGACTTGTTCTTGAGCTCCCGATAGTCGTGGTACGTCATGGGCTCGGAATCGCGAAGCGTTCCGCCTCCCACCACGTCCGCCAGGAACAGCGTGTGCGTGCCCGCATCAACCGAGAGGCCAGGCGCGAGGCGCGCCTCAAGGAACGCGATCCCCTGCTTGAGAATTGGGCAGCCCGTCTCGGTGCCGAGAGTGTACTCCACCCCCGCGAGCTTGTCGGTAGTTCGCCCGGACGCGAATCCAAACCGCCTCACGAGGTCAAGATTGTCCTTGCCGAGGACCGTCACTGCCAAGACCTTGCTCTCATTGATGAACTCGTGCGTGAGGTTGCGCTTGTTGATCGCGAGGGCGATCCGTACTGGCTCGCTCGTGATCTGCATGACTGTGTTGCAAGCCTGCCCGTTGAACCTGTCGTTCTTTCGCGACGTCACGACGACGAGCCCGTAGCTTAGGGAATAAAGAGCGCCCTTCAAGCTGTCGCCGGCCGCGGCGGTCGGTGCGACAGGCGATGACGACGGGCCTTGGCGCGCCGTGCTTACCGTGCTCACAGAGGAGGAATCCTCCCCGGGCCGACTGCTCGACGTAACGTCCTGCCTCGACTTATCGGATTCAGACGCGCTCCTCTGGGTGGCGTCGGCCTCCTCGATGACCTCCTCGAACTCCTCCTTAGGCGCTCCGCACACCGGACACACGTCAGGGGGCTCCGGCCCCTCATGGATGTATCCGCATACTCTACATCGCCATTTCTTCATGTCTCCCGCGGCACCAGTCGCAGAAACAGCCCGGCTTCGCAACACATGGGGACAAGCCCCTTGTCGCGTCACCCTGACCTGGCACTGAGACTCCAGGAAAGGTGCGTTTGCGCGCCCCCTGTCGGTGCATTAGCACCTGTGCCGCCGATCCTCCTCCCACCTTGATTTCGTACGCGTCCGGCTTACCATCTTACTTATTACTTACGTGCGTCACATGACGCGACGGGCATCACGTGACGCGACGCGTTTCTCCTCAACCCCACTTGCCCTTTGACATGTGCGCGGCGATCTCGGCCTTTGCGGCCTGGCGAAGCTCGGTCGCTTTCACTCTCAGCTGCCTATAGAGCTGCACGCAGGTGGGATCGAGGTTGTCTTCTGTGCCTATGTCCGCTATGGCAAGGAGATCCTCACTGATGGCGATCAACTTGCAAAGGAGACCGTTGCCCTTCCTCGACCGCTCGATCAACTCCGCTGCAGCCGGATCGATCTCCACGAATCTATCCTTCGGGGCTCCGCACTTGGGGCATCGCTCCGGGGCCTCATTGCCATCATGAACGTATCCGCACACCTGGCAACGCCATTTCACAGTAGACGACCTCCTTTGTATTGTGTATTGCGAATTTGGAACGGTCGCGGACTTGCAATCGCGGATCAGCACAGAGATCCAGTCGGTCACACATGTCGGCTACACATGCCACACACAGACTTCTGCAACTGAGCGAAAAACCCTTCAGTGCGGCAAAACTCAGGCACGTGATCCATGCGGTGGCCTGTCGAGCACATGTCCACGGTTGCCCCTGCCGCGGCGCGTTAGCCGTCGCCGGATGAACACAGGTGCTCGGGGTCGGGGAACTGGAGCCAGATGCCCGGACGTGCGGTGAACGTGCTGGGCCGACGCCAACACGTCAATAAGAGGGATCTTTCATCTGCGGGTGCGGGCAACTTACGGGCGATGACCGGGTGGCCCTGGACGGTGCAAGATGGAAATGGCAAGAGACCTTCCAAAAGGGTTGACAAAGCAACTTCAAAGCCCTACATTATAAGTAAGAGAGTAAGTAATCTGGTAGGCGATGGTAGTGATCACGAGCAAGGTTGAGTACCTCCTTCTGATACTAGTCGACCTCGCAACGAACAGAGCGTCAGGATACACACTTTCCCGGGATGTGGCGGAAAGACAAGGCATCCCGCCCAAATACATGCCCCAGCTCATGGCGCTCCTTACCAAAAGGGGATGGGCAGCCTCCGCGCGGGGTGCAGGGGGAGGGGTCAGACTGATTGCGGACCCAAGAGACATCACCATTAAAGACGTGATCGAGACTGCGGGTGAGAGGTTCCAGATCAAGCCGTGCGTGGACGAGCGCTACCCGTGCCCTAGGAGAGAGCGATGCCCGCTCTGGCCGGTATGGGTGAACGCTCAGAGACAGGTCGACAGGGTGATGGAGAGCACGACGCTTGCAGCGCTGATTGAAAGCAGAGGAAACAGTGACAGTGAAGGAGGGTCACAATGATGTCGGCGTCAACGTCGTCAACGTCTGTGTCGAGGATCAGGGAACTCGCAAGTGTGCTTCGTGGGATAAACGACGGAACGGTGCCGGATGAAGATGCTCGGACTGAGGGACCACATCTTCAAGGAGAACACGATACTGTATCCGGCCGCGTTCCGAGCCATTCGCGATCCGAAGGTGTGGGATGACATACTGCACAAGTGCGATGAGATAGGCTACTGCTGCTTCACACCCGCATATGCGCTAGGGGGCCGCGGGCGCGGCCGTGTCGATGGACCTGACCGCAATCGCTCTGGTGGATCGGACCGGCCGAGCCAGCCCAACCGCCGGGCCGACCTGGGTTGCGGGCATGGGGGCAATCAGCACTGAAGCCATGGGACGTGGTCAGGGGAAGCGGTGACGGCCGCGAGGACACGAGCGGCTGACTAAGTATGTCGCCACGAGACCGCTGGTTTGTGCCGGAATATGCCATCTTAGCCCAGTTGAAGGCCGAAGCCCGCAAAGCCGTCGATGGGGCCGCGCGGGTTGGCAGTCACCGGGGAAGTCCAGTGGTCTCGTGCGTCATGTGTGGAACGGGTAAGGTGGAGAGGATGACGGACGGCAACGGTCCTCCTGGACGGGTGACGTGGGGAATTGATGCGGACGGGGCTTGTGATGTGCATCACCGGACGCACCGCAGCCATGCCGTGCAGAATGGTTCGGGAGAGGTCCGTGATGTGCGTCACGCGACGGCACACAAGACTTGATGTGAGGAACTGCTCGGGACGGACGCGTGATCTGCACCACGCGTCCGTCCTCGACAACTGACGCACGGCACGTATCGCAGAGGGTTCTTGACCTGAGTCACGGATCGAACTGCAGGGATGACGCACACCACACATGAACCATGAACGCGTGACTTACGGAACTCTTCACGAAGGACCCGCTGGTGTTGGAAGGAAGTGCGAACGCCGTTGTCGAACACCACGCGTCAGGACAATACCGCGCTGACGCCTGAGAGGGTTTCGGCGCTCCCGGCGCGGCTGCGTGCTTTTGGAATTCGAGAAACGTCTGAGATCCCGGGCGGCCGGGGCCGACCTCCAAACGGAGCCGACCTGCGGGCCCGGTAGCACGAACTCTTGACGACGTACTCAGAAGACGATGCCGCCCTAGACCACGTTCACGTTGAGGAGGGCCGACAGATGAGAGGGCACTATGTCATGTCGCTCGACCAGGGCACGACGAGCTCCCGGGCGATGATCTTCGACCACGACGCACGGCCCGTGGCCTTCGCGGCCAAGGAGTTTCCGCAGATTTATCCGCGGCCGGGCTGGGTGGAACACGACCCGATGGACATCTGGCGCACTCAGATAGAGGTGGCACGGGAGGCCATCACCAGAGCGGGGCTCGAGGTGGAGGACATCGCTGCCATCGGCATCACGAACCAGCGCGAGACCACGATCCTTTGGGACCGCGCGACCGGCGAGCCGGTCTACAACGCCATCGTCTGGCAGTGTCGCCGGAGCGCTTCCATATGCGATGGCCTCAAGGCTGGCGGATGGAGCGCGAAGGTGGCCGAGAAGACCGGTCTCGTCATCGACGCATACTTCTCCGCGACCAAGGTGAAGTGGCTCCTCGACAATATCCCGGGGCTGCGCGAGCGGGCGCGTCGGGGCGAGATCTTGTTTGGCACGGTGGACACGTGGCTCATCTGGAACCTCACGGGGGGACGTGTGCACGCGACCGACTATTCCAACGCTTCCAGGACCATGATGTTCAACATACACACGCTTGATTGGGACGACGAGATCTTGGCTTACCTTGACATCCCCAGAGCCATGCTTCCCGACGTAAGGCCTTCCTCATACTTGTACGGCGAGACTGAGCCGGGTATCCTGTGCTCCGACGGCGATGGCCCAGCAGCAACGGCCTCCGCTCACTCAGCCCGCGTCCCGATCGCTGGGGACGCGGGGGACCAGCAGGCGGCCCTCTTCGGACAGGCGTGCTTCGAGCTAGGGATGGTCAAGAACACATACGGGACAGGCTGTTTCGTGTTGATGAACACGGGTGATCAGCCCGTGCGCTCGAAGGGCGGCCTTCTCACCACGGTAGCCTGGGGCGTCGGCGGCAAGGTCGAGTACGCGCTGGAGGGGAGCGTATTCATTGCGGGGGCTGCCGTCCAGTGGCTGAGGGACGAACTCAAGCTCATCGCGACCGCGGCCGAGTCTGAGGAGCGGGCCGCGGCCGTGCCCGACTCGGGCGGCGTGTACGTCGTGCCCGCTTTTGTGGGGCTCGGCGCGCCATACTGGGACATGTACGCCCGCGGCACGATAGTGGGGCTCACGCGCGGCACGAGCAGAGATCACCTCATTCGCGCGACTCTGGAGTCCATAGCTTACCAATCCCGGGATGTCGTGGAGGCCATGGCGAGGGACTCCGGCATCCAACTCGCGTCGCTTCGCGCGGACGGCGGCGCGGCGCGCAACAACCTGCTCATGCAATTCCAAGCTGATATTCTTGGCGTCGCCGTGGAGCGACCTCAAGTCACGGAGACCACAGCGCTCGGCGCGGCGTATCTCGCGGGCCTCGCGACGGGGTTCTGGAGGGACAGGGCAGAGGTGGCCGGACTTTGGCGTGCCGAGAGGCGGTTCGAGCCGGCCATGGAGGAGAAAGAACGCAAGCGGCTGTACAGCGGCTGGTTGGAGGCGGTGGCTCGTTCCCGGGGTTGGGAGAAGGATAGACAAGGATGAGGATGAGGATGAAGACAAGGATAGATTAGGAAGGGCCACTGAGACACCGCAGACGCCGCCGATACCGCTGGTGCAGGCGAGGACTAGACGCCAGCGTTGGCGAGAATGGTCAAACGAGAGTGTATGTGGGACATACAGAAGGGACAGAAGGGGCGCGAAGAATTGAGCCAGCGGAGGGACCGGTGGGACCGAAGGGACCGGAGAGACTGGAGAGACCGAGGAGACCGGAGAGATCGGAACAGAGCCACAGCCCTTTTCATAGTTTTCGTTGCCATATCGGTGGCAGCGGGGCTCGTTACCCTGCTATCAGATGAGCCCGGTGCTGCGACAGGCGCGGTTACAAAGGGGTCAGGTCTTCAGAATTCGAATGAAGTGCCTGCCCTGGGATGGGGCGGAGAGACGCTGCTCGAGCCGGAAGACATGCTGGAAGACCTTGAGTACCTAAGCTCAGTGGTACGGCAGGTCCATCCCGCTATGAGCGGCCGATCCCTTCAGGGTCGTGCCGCTGCGGAGGAGTTCGCGGCGCGAGTGGAGGCGGCCAAGGTGGAGCTGAGCGAGCCCTTGCCCTCCTGGCGCTTCTTTGCTCTCGTCTCTGCGGTCATGGCGTCCCTGGGGGATGCCCACACATGCGTGTGGCTCCCAGGCACTGCTGGGGTACTGCCCGTACAACTCACATGGGCCGAGGACGGAGTCGTGGTGAGCGGCGTTTTCGATCCGGACCTTCTCGTGCGGCCCGGGGACGAGCTCGTGACCCTGGGCGGCCGCACGCCCCAGCAATTGCTGGAGGAGCTTTGCGCCTGGGTTCCCCACGGAAACCTCTATTGGGTCAAGGCTCTCGCTGGCAGGTACCTAGCAAGTCCTCTGGTCCTGAAGGGCTTGGGACTTGTATCTGCGCGGGGGCATGCGGGCGCGGCACCGGGATGCGAAGTTGAAGAGGCGTCTGGGCGGGAAGAGGTTGTTCAGCGGGAAGAGATCGTTCAGATGGTAGTTCGTCGCGCGGCGGACGCGGCAGGCAACGGCGGGGTGCTTGCCGTGGACGTCCCGATATGGGACGAACTCACAGTCACCGGGATCGTGTCCGGTACCGACCCGGCAACCGGCCGGGGGGCTGATTCGCCGGCCGCTGAAGCAGGTGTGAAACCAGGCGACAGGGTGCTCGCGGCGGACGGGGCCACTGTCCACTCCGCGGACGATCTCGCTCGTGCGGTCCAGAGATGCGGTCAGGAGGGGCGGGCGCTGGCCCTGGAAGTGCTGCGCAGGGGCGAGCGGCTCGAGTTCAGCATCCGTCCGATGCCCAGATTCGCACAGGGCCCCGGTCGCACCGGGTCTACGGAGACGGCCTACGTGATCGGCGTGACGCTCGGCGGCGTGCCTGTGTCCGGAGAGAGGGAGCGGCCGTGGTTCGGCTGGACCGTCGACGGGTCCGCGGGATTCGGCCTGTTCTGGCTGGATGAATGTAGCAACACCAGAGAATACCGCCGCGCCGTGGACGAGTTCTTCGCTGCGGTCCGAAAGGACGGTGTCGAGAGGGTCGCTGTCGATCTGCGACGTAACGGCGGGGGCGATTCCATGGTGGCGGGCGCGTTTCTCAAATACTTGCCATACACGTACGGAGACCTGCGCGCTCCGTCCCGCAGCACCCGCCGCTCGCCGCAGCTAGCCCGGCAGCGCGGTCCTTGGCTTCGCTTACTTACGTGGCTAGGCGAGACGTTCTTCAACGGACGCTGGCTCCCCCATCCGATCCAGCCTCGAGCGCGCGCGAGCGAGCTCTTCCGTGGCGAGGTTTACGTCCTGACCTCGTGGCATTCTTTCAGCGCCGCTGTGGATTTCGCGGCGATTCTACAAGACAACCGCCTTGCCAGGGTGATTGGAGCCCCGACGGGCGGCACACCTACTGAGTACGGCGACACGCTGAGTTTCTCCATGCCGAACACCGGCTGGCGTTTCTCCGTGTCGACCACCTGGTTCGTCAGGCCCGATCCTGCTCGTGATCCCGCGGATGCGCTTTATCCGGACATCCATATCCCCACGACCGTCCAGGACATTCGAGAGGGACGCGACCCCGTGTTGGAATGGCTTCGCTCTCGTTCCCCACAGGCGCTGTCCGTGGCAGCACCGTGACGCGAGGCGTGGGGCGCAATTCGCGCCGCATCCTGGACGGACTGAGGTAGAGAGAATTCAGCGGTGGTAGGCAGGACTTGACTTGATAATAGAGGAATATCAGTGCATCGCAATACATCTTCGCTAGTATCTTTTTTGCTGGTGTCTCTTTCGCCACTGTCGTTGCGACCTTGCGAGAAGGCTTGAGAGCAGTCCCGCGACTTGTTGGCTCGGGTCCAGATCGCTGGTAGGCTGTACGTGAGAGGGGTGTTGGGCATGGGTCCCTCCATTTTGATCATCGGGGCCGGCGTAGCGGGGCTCTCCACCGGATGCTACGCCCAGATGAACGGCTTCTCGACGGAGATCTTCGAGATGCACGACAAGCCAGGCGGGATGTGCACGGCATGGACGCGCGGGGGCTACACGTTCGATTATTGCATCCACAATCTTGCTGGGACGGCGCCAAGCTCGCGGCACTACCGGATGTGGCTGGAGCTGGGCGCCCTGCAACCGCAGACCCATCCACAGGCCACAGCTGAAACCACCCTGGCAGAAGCTGAACAGGGTCCACCACAGAATCTGGCGCCCAGCACGCATCCCGCGAGGGCAGACCGGATCGGCGTAAGCGGTTGCCCCGTGTACCACTACAAAGAGCTGGTCCGCGTCGAGGATCTTTCCGGCAGGTCCCTTACCATCGGGCCGGACATCGCCCGGCTTGAACGAGATCTAAAGGACTTGGCCCCGGGCGACAAGGAGGTCATCGACGAATACATCCAAGGTGTGCGCGCGTTCCAGGGTTTCGACCTCCTTGGCCTGCCGGGCTCCGGAGCATGGGGCGTCCTGCGGATGGTGCCCCACGCCGGTAAGGTGGTCAAGTGGATGAAGCCCAGCCTCGCTGAATTCGCTCAGCGGTTCTCTGACCCCTTTCTGCGGCGGGCGTTCCCTTATGTCCAGTATGACATGCCTGCGACTCCGACGGGCGCGCACCTCAACATGATCGCGGGAATGAGCCGCGGGGACTGCGGCTGGCCCGTCGGCGGCTCGCTGGCATTCGCC
>Ga0134099_1003662_pt1 | contig 11137 bp, 11 predicted proteins | sample 10_taG_2_FD_105482 | JGI IMG/M metagenome (GOLD analysis project Ga0134099, IMG submission 105482) | Switchgrass degrading microbial communities from high solid loading bioreactors in New Hampshire, USA - 10_41_5_180_A2 metaG | ecosystem: Engineered > Bioreactor > Semi-continuous > Anaerobic >...
ATATCCGGTTAAAAAATTCCACAACCTCACGGGGTAACATCCCCCTCGCCGGTCATTTCATACTGCAACTGCCGGATGTCGCCCCGAACCACCACGTCCTCCCTGCCGAACCGTTCCAGCACCAGCCCCTGCCCGCTTATCGTTACGTTCATTTGCGGCGTGCGGATGCACACGCGCCGCGCGGTGTATTCCAGCACCCCCTGGTGGTTCTCGACAAACGCGTGCGTATTGTCAATCAGCGTGATGCGCAGGCAGCCGGCAGCCTCAGGCGCCATCTGCAGACGCTTCGCGATTCTCTGTGTAAGTTTGCGCGGTTTTTTCTGCATCCATCTACCCCGCCGGATCTTGACCGCATTGGTTTTCATTCATTCATATGCGGCGGCGGCAAAAAAAAGAAGAAGGCTCGTATCTGAGCCTCCGCAACCAGTTAATATAAATATGAAGGAATCATACTTGCCGTTACGCGGGCAACATAAAAACCCGGAGAATTTCCGGGTTTATATGCCAATGCTATGTAATCAATGTTTTCTCTTGCGAGCGGCTTCGGCTTTCTTTTTGCGCTTCACACTGGGCTTTTCATAGTGCTCGCGCTTGCGAAGCTCCGCCAGAGTGCCTTCCCGTGCGGTCAGCCGCTTGAATCTCTTCAGCGCGCTTTCCAAAGATTCGTTTTCTCCGACGCGGATCTCTGCCAACTGTTACCCTCCCTCCCATATCCCACGGAACAAAAAGCCGACAATGGGAGTTGTTTTTAGCTTAGATTATTATAGACAACGATCTGTCAAAAGTCAACAATGTATTGCTATGCTGGCATGCTGATTTCCTGAATTTTGCAGAAAAGCATCGCCGGATGCCCGCTTTAAGCGATGCGCTTATTCATCGCGTTAAACTGCCGCTACTTAATTGCGCGCAGCTTTTCCAGCACGGCCTCGAAATAGTTTGGAAGCGGCGCATGAAACGTCATCTCTTCGCCCGTTTTGGGATGGCGGATTATCAGCGTGCCCGCGTGCAGCAGCTGCCCCTTGTCGTGCAATCGCGGCTTTTTGGGGCCGTATACCGTATCTCCGGCCACCGGACGGCCGATGCTGCTCAAATGCACGCGGATCTGGTGCGTGCGGCCTGTCTCCAGCGACGCTTCCACATATGTGAATTCGCGAAAACGCTCCAGCACGCGGATGCGCGTCACCGCGCGGCGCCCGCCCCGGTCGATCGCCATTTTCTTGCGGTCGCTGCGGCTGCGCCCGATGCTCTTGTCGATGACAAGTTCGTCCTCGGCAAAACCGCCGTGTACGATAGCGTGGTAGATGCGGCGCGCGCTCTTGTCCGCCATCTGCGCGGCCAGGGCGGCGTGAGCCTCGTCGTTTTTCGCGATCACGATAAGGCCGGATGTGTCCTTGTCCAGCCGGTGCACGATGCCGGGCCGCAGCTCGCCGCCGATGCCGGAAAGGTCGCCGATATGCCACAGCAGCGCGCTCACCAGCGTGCCGCTTGTATGGCCCGGCGCCGGGTGTACTACCATGCCCTGCGGCTTGTTGATCACCGCCAGGTACTCGTCCTGGTACACGATGTCGATTGGGATGTTCTCCGGCTTTACCTCCGGCTCGCGGGGCGGCTCTGTCTCCACCGTCACCACATCGCCGGGCTTCAGCTTATCGCTCGGCCGGGCGAGGGCGCCGTTGACCCTGACCTTGCCCGCAGCGATTTCGTTCTGGATGCGCGAACGCGAATACTCCGTGACCGACGCCAAATATTTATCCAGCCTGTCCGCCGCCGTTTCCACGACGAACGTCTTTTTCTCTTCCATATGCTGATTGTACCACCACCGCCATGCGATATCAACGGAGGCCTCACCACCGACGAACCTCTTAAATTGCTTCAACCACGGACAATGACCAGGCACGGGTGTTGCGATTCACTGTAGACCCTGTTATCATAAAACCATCCCCGTGGCGCAGCGCGGCACAGGGCTTATTCCATAAGCGGGAGAACAAAATGGCTTTGCAAAGAAAGCCCGAATGGCTCAAGAAAAAGATGGACCCCGCAGCTATCGCCGAGATGGAGGGCATGCTGCGCTCGCTGAACCTGCACACCGTGTGCGAAGGCGCCAATTGCCCCAACCGCGGCGAGTGCTTCAAGAACCGGACAGCGACGTTCATGATACTGGGCGACGTATGCACGCGCAACTGCCGTTTCTGCGCGGTTTGCAAGGGCCGCCCCGCGCCGGTGGACCCGATGGAGCCGGACAACATAGCGACCGCGGCGCAGCAGCTGGGCTTGCGCCACATTGTGATCACCAGCGTCACGCGGGACGATCTGCCGGACGGCGGCGCGGCGCATTTCGCCGAGTGCATCCGGGCGCTCAAAGAGCGCATGCCGGACTCCACGGTGGAGGTGCTGATACCGGACTTCCGCGGCAGCCTTGAGGCGCTGCAGACGGTGATGGCCGCCCTGCCGGAGATCATCAACCACAACATCGAAACGGTGCCGCGGCTGTATCCTGCAGTGCGGCCGATGGCGCAGTACGAGCGCTCGCTGGAGCTGCTGGAGCGCGTGAAGCGCCTGGGTGGCGGCATATACAGCAAGACCGGCATCATGGTGGGGCTCGGCGAAACGGAAGACGAAGTGCTTGCCGTGATGGACGACCTCATCGCCGTCGGCTGCGACATTTTGACTATCGGGCAGTACCTGCAGCCCAGCCGCGAGCACATCGCGATTGCCGAGTTCGTCCATCCGGACCGGTTCGAGAAATTCCGGCGCATCGGCCTGGAAAAAGGCTTTAAGTATGTAGCCAGCGGCCCGTTTGTGCGCAGCTCCTACAACGCAATCGAAGGCATGAAGGAAATGATGAAGCGCCCATGATTTACTTAAAGTTCGACAGCATGGATGCGAAGATGAACTTCGCGCTGGAAAAATACGCGATGGATGAGCTGAACGTCGGGAAGGAATATTTCATGTTCTGGCGCACCAGGCCCACGCTGATGGTCGGGCGGTACCAGAACACGCTGCGCGAGATCAACATGCCATTTGCCAAAGAACGCAGCATCGACATCGTGAGGCGCGTCACAGGCGGCGGCACCATCTACACAGACGAAAACGGCTGGCAGTTTTCGTTCATCGTCAGGGAGCCGGGACAGCGGCGCATCGACTTCGATATTTTTACGCAGCCCATACTGGACGCACTGCATTCCATCGGCGTACCCGCGGAAAAGAGCGGCCGCAACGATCTCGTGATCGGCGGTCGCAAGTTTTCGGGCAACGCGCAGTATCTGCGCAGCAACGTGGTGCTGCATCACGGCTCGCTGCTGTTCAACACCGACCTGGAAACGCTGGTGCGTGCGCTCAGCGTGGGCAACGAGAAGATCGTCTCCAAGGGCATCGCGTCGGTGCGCCAGCGGGTGACCAACATCGCCGAGCACCTTTCAACGCCGATGACCAGCCTGGAGTTCCGCGACGTGATGCTGTCTTTCCTGCTGCGCGGCGCGGACACATACGAGCTGACGCCGCAGGATATCGCGCGCGTCACCGAGATCAGGCAGGCCCAGTTTGACACCTGGGAGTGGAACTTCGGCCGCGACCCGGCTTTCAACATCACCAAGGAAGCGCGCTTCGCCGGCGGCAAGCTCTCCGTGCAGTCGTTCGTGGAAAACGGCGTCATCACCGACATCCGGTTCTACGGCGATTTCTTCGCGCGCGAGGACCTGGAGCGGCTGCAGCAGCGGCTCGTCGGCTGCCCCTACCGGGAAGACGATCTCCGCGCGGTGCTGCATGCGGAGGGGGAGGGCGTGATTTACGGCATCACGCCGGACGAGATACTGTCCTGCATTATCTGAAAGGATATAAAGACCCCGAGGCTTTGCCCCGGGGCCTATTTATCTGCCAGAAAACTGACCGCAGTCATTCACGCGCGTCAGGCTCGCTTTTTTTCTCTGCAGGCTCTTCCAGCCGGGCTTCAGTATCCTGTTCTGCTGCGCTATCCTCCGGCTCATTTACATCGCCCGGCTCTGTTTCGCCATTCTTCTGGTCTTGAGGTTTATCCTTGTGTATAAACAGTATGTAAATGCCCAGCATGATGGAGCCCACCACCAGGCACATATCCGCCACGTTGAATATCCATTTCCACAGGTCGCCGAACACCCGGATGTCGATGAAATCGCGCACGTAACCGAACTGAATACGATCGATCAGGTTGCCGACTGCCCCGGCGTAAGCAAGCGCGATGCTCACCTTCAAAAATCTTTTGTGCTTCCTGCGGTATTTGATCATCACCCAGGTGGCGACGATCAGCACGGCAAATGTAATGACAATGAAAAATGCCTGCCTGTCCTGAAGGATACCAAAAGACGCGCCCTTGTTCTGCACATAGGTCAGATGGAAAACGCCGGGTATTACCTCGATGGACTCTCCCGGCATCGTAAACAACGGTTCCAGCAGGCATTTGCTCAGCTGGTCCGCGGCCAGGGCCAAAACGATGATGATGATCTGCAGCATTTATCCTCCTCTAAAGCTGGTTTTCCTTGCCCTCGGCCAGACGCTTGATGTTCATGCGATGCGAGTAGTACACCAGTATTAAAAGCACCACACAGGTCACATGGTTGACGATATCGCCCCAGAAGAACACGAACGACACTGCCGCCATCAACGCCGTGCCGACCAGCGAACCGATGGACATTGTGCGCGTGCACGCAACGATAATCAGGCTAATGCCCAGCACGATGGCGGTATGCACCGGCATCATGATGAGCAAAACGCCCAAAGTGGTTGCCACGCCCTTGCCGCCGCGGAATTTCATAAATACCGGCCAGATGTGCCCCAGCACCGCCGCCACGCCGCCCACGCACACGCCGATAGGCACGCTTTGCTGGGGGCTCATGTCCAGCAGCGATAAGGCGCCGCCTGTCAGCACCTGCGGCAACAGCCATTTGCCAATGAGCGCCGCCAATACACCCTTGGCCACGTCTCCCACAAAAGTAAAAACACCGCCGCCCCAGCCGTAGGTACGGATAGCATTGGCAGTACCGATATTGCCGCTGCCCACTTTGCGGATATCCTTGCCTTTAAACAGTCTTCTGGCGATATCCCCAAACAAAATGCATCCCAGCAGATAGCCGACCACAGCTGTCAATACATATCTCCAGACCATATACTAAGACTCCCTTTCCTCACTCGTTTTTGTTTCGGACAGAAAGCCGCAGCGGTGTTCCCGTAAAATCAAAAGTTTTTCTCAGATAGTTTTCAAGATAGCGCAGGTAAGAAAAATGCATCAGGTTCGCGTCGTTGACAAACAGCACAATGTGCGGGGGCGCTTCGCCCACCTGCGCTGCGTAATAAATCTTGAGCCTTTTCCCCTTGTCGGACGGCGGCTCCACCATCGCAATGGCCTCGGAAATGCACTCGTTGAGCATCCCCGTCGTGATACGGCGCAGGCTGTTCTCCCGGGCCAGATGCAGCGCATCCAGCAGCTTGTTCAGCCTCAGCCCCGTCCTGGCGGATATTGTCACCATCTGCGCATAGCTCATGAATGCCAGCGCCGATGCGATATCCTTCTCATATTTCCTGATGGTATAGGTGTCCTTCTCGACGGCGTCCCACTTGTTGAGCGCAATCACGCAAGGCTTGCCTTCATCGTGCACAAAACCCGCCACCTTGACGTCCTGCTCGGTGATGCCCTGCGTCGCGTCCACCATCACCACCACCACGTCCGAACGCCGCACCGCGGCAAACGCGCGGATCACGCTGTAGCGCTCGATGGATTTGTCCTCAATGCGCGCTTTCCTGCGGATGCCCGCAGTATCGATCAGCACATAACGCTGCCCGTCCCGCTCAAACGGCACGTCAATGGCATCCCGCGTGGTGCCGGCGATGTCCGACACAATGGTGCGCTGCTCGCCGATCAGCGCGTTGACCAGCGACGACTTGCCGACGTTGGGCCGGCCCACCACGGCAATCTTCAAAGCGTCGGCTGTGCCGGCTTCGTCGGAATCTGTTTCGCCCAAATGCGCAATCACGGCGTCCAGCACTTCGCCGATGCCCAGCCCCTGGGATGAGGATATCGCAAACAGGTTGTCGGTGCCCAGCGCGTAAAAGTCGTACACCGCCTCTTCGTCCTTGGGCGAATCCACCTTGTTGACAACGGTGATGATGGGTTTGCCGCTGCGCCGCAGCATATCGGCAATCTCCTGGTCCGCGCTCACCATCCCCTGCTTGCCGTCCACAAAGAACAGTATCACGTCCGCGATATCCACCGCAAGCTCGGCCTGACGCCGCATCTGCACCAGTATGACGTCGGATGCGTCCGGATCGATGCCGCCCGTATCGATCAGCGTAAACTCGCGGCCCAGCCATTCCGCGTCCGCGTAAATCCGATCCCGTGTGACGCCGGGCGTATCCTCCACGATGGATATGCGCTTGCCCGCTATTCTGTTGAAAAAAGTGGATTTGCCCACATTGGGCCGACCCACGATAGCGACAAAGGGTTTAGCCATGTTTCTCCTTCAGAGATTTTCCCGCCATGCAGCTTACCAGATCAAAGGCATCCGCCGCCGGAAACACCGGCACGCCGAGCGCCTCCTCCAGCTCCGAAAGCGTCATATCGTCCAGAAAGACGCCGTCTTCCCGCAGCGCCGCGGCGGGTATCAGCAGCCGTTCGCCGAGTTCCCTGCCCCTGAGCGCGCGCAGAAAGTCGCGGCCGCCCAACAGGCCCGCCACCGTAACGCCGCCGCCGAACGTCAGGTTATCCACGGCATACGCGCTCACGCGCACGCCCAGCTTCTGCCCGGCCCGCTCAGCCAGCTCGCGCACAATGGGCAGCGCGTCTATGCCGGTGGCGAGGCTCACATGCCGAAGACCGCCGGGCTGTGCGCCTTCCAGCGCCTCGTCCGCCTGCGACAGCAACCGTGCGACCAGGCCCACGCCGTTCTCGATCTGGCAATAGTCCTCGTACTCCTCGGCAGCCGGCAGCGGCAGCCCGGCGCGCAGATAATACTCGTCCGATGCGAACACGAACCGCGTACCGATACTATTTAAACATTCTTTCTGCCAATTTTCAACCTCTTTGATGGTGCGCCGCGCCATCTCCGGGGTGACGGACTCAAGCGGCGTTAAGCCCTCCCGGTGGCCGGTCAGGCCCACGGGCACCACGGCGAGCGACATCGCCGCGGGATACAGCGCTTTGAGGAACCGGAACGTCTCCTCCAGCTTCGCGCCGTCGTTGTAGCCGGGGCAGATCACCGCCTGCGCGTGAAAGCGTATACCCGCCGCGGCGATTCTCCGCAGCATCGGCCGGATGGCAAGGCCGCGCGGGTTGCCCAGCATGCGGCGGCGCAGCACCTCATCCACGGTATGCACGGATATATACAGCGGCGACGCCTTGCGCCTTAAAATCCGCCTGAACTCCTTTTTGCTGATGTCAGACAGCGTCACATAGTTGCCGAACACCAGCGAATAGCGCCAGTCCTCGTCCTTAAGATACAGGCTCCTGCGCATGCCTTTGGGCAACTGCTCCACAAAGCAGAATATGCACCGGTTGCCGCACACCCGCTTTTTGCCCAGCAGCGGCTGCGTAAACTCCAGCCCGAGGTCCCCGCCGTCATCGTTGCGGGCGCGGAGCTTAAGTTTGCTGCTTCCGCGCAGCACATAAAAGCGCAATTTCTCTTGCGCGCAGAAATAGACGTAGTCGACGTAGTCAATCAGCGGCTCGCCGTTTATCGATATGATTTGATCGCCGGGCTGAATCCCCGCCAGCGCCGCCGGGCTTCCGGCAGCCACGCTTTTCACCTCAAACAACGCGCTTTTGCCTTCCCTGGACATAGTGGGTATTATAGCGCATTTTGCGGGGATGCACCAGAGTTTGTTTTCATGGAATGCGGCAACTGCTAACCGTTGGAGGTAATCTTTAAGACATACAAAAACGGCAGGGCCGTGAAATCATGCGACATGCCCTGCCGCTCTGTATAAACATATTCCGAGCAATTGCCCTGCCTAACGGATGGCCGATTTGCGCTGCTCTCTGCACTCTGATATCTTCAAACATGAGATCATATACGACACAAGGCTTTCAGCTCCCATGTTGAGGTTTAATCCATCCGGTGTCAGGCCGTCAAAGCAGCCTCCCTCTTCTTTGTTGACAAGGCTGATGCCTTTGGAATTCATGCCCTCATACCATTGATGGCATTTTTCAGCCTTCTGCAGGTATTCCCCTTTACCTGTCGCCTCATATGCTTCTAGATAAGCCAACACGCCTTCGCAGGCTTCCACAGTCTGCTCATCGAACTCTGCCGGTATTCTTCCTTTTTCCAGCCATCCCTTGCATCCTACAGGCTTGAAATATCCATCCCTGAAGGTAACCTTGCCCAGAAACTCCAGGCTCTCCTCGGCTGTATCCAGAAACCTCTTTTCACCGAGAGCCCGATACGCCCTAATCAGTGACCACGGGAGAACATGGTTGCAGTACGTGACGCTGTTCTCAAACCACTTCCATTCCCCGTCCTTATGCCCGTCGTACTGACGGCAAAGAGACTGCGCCCGTTCCAGAGCAAGTTCCTTTATATCCTCGCCCTCAAGACAGGCAAGGCCAATAATGGAATAGGCTTTTGCCCGGGGAAAGGCCAAAGCCTTCACATGCGGCATTGCTTTTTTGAGCATGTGGGAAAGGCCTTCCTTAACTCCCCCGGGCGTGTGCCTGCCGGAAAGCGCAAATCCCAGCGCCCACAGGCATCTTCCGAAGCAGTCCTCCGACCCTTCCTCCTCCAGCCACCTCCTGTCGTACCCCAAAAAGTTTCTGAATCTGCCCCTTTCGTTCTGGGCATTGAGCAAAAAGGAAGCATATCGGTAAACAAGATCTAGGTATTTTTTCTGCCTGTATTTTTCAAACAGCATCAATGCCATAATCAAAGCCCTGGCATTGTCATCGGTGGTATAGCCGTATTTCGGGTCCGGCAGAGAGTATTTCGAGTGCTGCAGCATCCCCGTATCATCGGTGAGCCGGAAGATATGGTCGTCCCTGACCGCATTCTTTACAGCGAATATTCCCATCAGATCACCACGCTGCTGTCGGTATACTTCATCTGGTCAAGCGTGTCGATAATCAGCTTTGTATAATGATTGGCGACGCTGTCCCACATCATTGTCCTGCCGATGCTCAAAGTCCGTTTCTCCATTTCCCTCTTCGCTTCAGGGTTCCGGAGAACATACCTGATATGCCTTGCCAATGAATCGGAATCATTAAACTCCGCCAAAAGCCCCCTGCCGTCAGCAAGCATTTCCTTTGCGTAACTGTACGGCGTCGATATAATCACCCTGCCGTATCCCACGGCATAAGCCAGGGTTCCGCTGACCGCCTGGTCCTTTCCAAGGTACGGGGTCATATAGATATCCGACAGCTGCAGATAATGTATAATCTCATCCTTGGTGAGGTATTTGTCAACAAATCTGACATGCTCCCTTATTCCCAGTCTGTCGACCATGGCGACGAGCTTTTCCCTGTACGTTTCGCCGGACTCCTGTTTCACGCAGGGGTGCGTCTGGCCCAGTATCAGGTAAATAATATCTTTATGTTCCTTGGCAACCTTGGCAATGGCTTCGATTCCATATTCCAGTCCCTTGCCGGGGCTCAGCAGTCCAAATGTACTGACAACACTTCTGCCCGAAAAACCGTATCTCTCCTTCAGCTTTTCTCTCGGCTCCAGCGCCCTGTATGGCACGCCGTGGTGTATCACTTCAATCTTTAAAGGATCGATATCGTAGATTTTTTGAAGAATGGGCTTGGTGTTTTTGGCCATCGTGACAATCTTGGCGCTTTTTTTGCCCAATTGCTTCAGTATCTCCTTCTGTTTCTCAGACGGATTGGGAAGCACGGTATGTAATGTCGTGATAAAAGGTATCTGCAGGTTATCAATAAAATCAAGGATAAACTCCCCTGCTTCCCCGCCAAATATGCCGTATTCATGCTCAATCACGAGAAGCTCAATATTTGAATTGTTGACAGATTTTGCGGTACTGACATAGCTTTCCCTGTCGTGCTGCCAGAGTTCCATGATGACTCTGTCGCTGTAATTATAATTGCCGTTGCTCACAGCAATCACTTTGGGACTATTCAGGAGCTTTATTTTGTCAAGTTCCCGCACAAGATCCTGGGTAAAGGTTGCAAGACCACATTCTCTTGAAGGATAGGTACTCAAAAACGCCACATTCCGTATTCTGTTTAATATCATACCAAAACCTCCTCCCAATGTAATTTTGAACAGACAAACATTTTAAGAGAGTTTCCCCCTTATACCGCTGTCGCCGGGCAGCTCAAACTTCCCTTAAGTGTCTGCACTTGTCCCACTTGAGCCTTCATACAGGGCAATGGAAGCGCCTAAACGAAAAGAAACCAATTCAGCATTGTCCCCCATGCAGGCCAGCTGCTTTTACACCAGGATTTGCCTTGTTTTGGTTGATAAAAATAATGCTTCTATCCATCCCTCCTTTGCCAGAAGAATGCCGCATACATTTTGCCTGTTCATTTGACAATTAAAAAATGCGCCCGGAATCCTTTTAATTTCAGATACTACAATAACGGCCAGCGCTATAAATAATATCTTAAAATAAAAGGATATAACGCATTATCAGCACTCATTGTTTTCGAGTGCTGATAATATTTTATAGGGTCAGTTATCGTTTGTCAAGGCTTTGCATAAGCATGGATCAGAAAGGTTATCATGATAGCTTTCCGTTCAATCCTTATACCCTTGCATCAAAAATCTCAAAGCCAGGCAGCATTTGCCGGCTTTGCCGGAATCGTTACTGCGCCCTGGCTTCGGGCGGGACATCCTGGTGCCCGTATGGCGCGGCATGGCGGCCCCGTTTCCTGCGGAAGGAGAAATAGGACGCGCCCAAACATACCGCGAACGACAGAGCGGCCATCGTGCGGATGTCAAACAGCACCACTTTGCGGGCGAAGTCTGACAGCAGCGTCATGACCGCATCGCTCAGGCCGAAAAGCCCGGCCAAGACCGGCGCATATTCGGGCGCGCGTCTTCCGTGGCACAGCACCGCCACAGCGGATACCGCCAGCCCCAGTATCGGCGACAGGTACGGCAGCGTCAGCGTATTGGTCACAAAGAACGATGTGACGGACAGCAGCACGGTGATGGTGCTCGCC
>Ga0134099_1003672_pt1 | contig 11086 bp, 13 predicted proteins | sample 10_taG_2_FD_105482 | JGI IMG/M metagenome (GOLD analysis project Ga0134099, IMG submission 105482) | Switchgrass degrading microbial communities from high solid loading bioreactors in New Hampshire, USA - 10_41_5_180_A2 metaG | ecosystem: Engineered > Bioreactor > Semi-continuous > Anaerobic >...
CGCATTTTTATGTGAATCGCCGGTTCGGTCTTGAAGAAATTCTGCCCTGGGATCATATTAGTCCAGGAGTTAGCAAAGACTATCTGCTGCGGGAATACCAAAAAGCTTTGGCGGCCGAAGTTACTCCCGATTGCCGGGATCGCTGCGGGCGCTGCGGAGTTTGTCCCGATATTGCCAGAACGGTGAAATTTAAGCCTGAGCGCAGATCGTCTGAGTAATGCCGATAAAATACTCCGATTCGCGGATAATATGCTTAATTACGGTTTGGGCTACAGGGTTGTTTTTTATAGCCGGGCTCATGCTCATCATGGCAAAAAGAAACTGGGTAAAACGACAGCTCTGCTCCACACAGAAGCTGATCTGACGATAAACCTGGCCTGCTACGGCCGGAGGAACATTGTTGGCCGAGCGGATAACGGTTTCCGAAAGTTGCACTATTTGACTGTGGGTTTTTGCTAAGGTATTCTCCCATTCTTTAAGCTCTTCCTTAAATTTTCTTTCCAGATCAGGGGCGATTTCCCTGATTACAACGGTATGTTCCTGTTCTTGATGTTTCCAGAAACCTGCCTCATCCAACAGTCTCAGAGGCGTTTGTTCTCCGTAAGAAAACTGCATTGCAATCCCTCCTATTTACCAAAATTCTATTGGCCTTGAATTATTAAAATGTCTGTCTGTTTGTTGTAAGTAAAAATTTTTTGCTGATAACCGGATTAGAGGTGATTGGACTGAAAATCAGGCTGGCCTATACCAAAAAAAAAGAGGCTAAATACATAGCCCATTTGGATTTAGCCAGGATGTTTGACCGAGCTTTGCGCCGGGCTCAGCTCCAGGTGGCGTTTTCCGAGGGTTTTAATCCTCATCCGAAGATTGCTTTCGGTCCGCCGCTGCCGGTCGGAGTCGAAAGCGAACGGGAGTTTGTGGATATTGAACTGAAGGAGCCGGTGGAGTTTAACCGGGGATTTTTAACTCAGGTGGTAACGAAATTGCAAAAGCAGATGCCACCGGGGATTGATCTAATCGATGCCGCTGTTCGCCCTCAACGGGACGATGCGTTGATGGCTGTGATAAACCGAGCCCATTATAAGGCGGAAGTTCCTTTCAGAGAGGCAGTCACGGCTGATATCCTTGATCAGGCCTGCCGAAATTGGCTGGCCAGAGAAGAAGTGCTGATAGAGCGCGCCAAAGATAAAAATTCAAAGAACCCAAAGAATATTCGCCCCTTTGTAAAAAAGCTTCAGATATTGGAAACACGGCTGCACCCTAACGAGCAATATATGGCGACTATGTTTTTTGATTTAGTAACCGGAAATCAGGGTTCGGTACGGCCGTTTGAAATTCTGGAAAGCCTGGCCGAACTGGAGCGATTGCCGATCGATCTGCCCGGAGTTGCCATTGTGAGGGTAGGTCTTTATGTGGAGAAGGCTGACGGTTCTTTGTTTGATCCGTTGCGAATGCTTAAATGAGTGTTCCCTTATTGCCATTTTAATCGAGGCTTTTAGAGAAAAGAAAGCGAGGGGTTTTTTGAAACAGATAATCATTACTACCGAGGATAATACTGTACGCGCGGCGGTGCTCGAAGACGGGAAACTTATCGAACTGTTGGATGATACCAGCAGAGAATGTCGTTTTGCCGGTGCCATTTTTAAAGGCAGAGTCAGCAATGTGGTACCGGGGATCCAGGCGGCTTTTGTCGACATTGGTCTGGGCAAAAACGCGTTCCTCTTTGTCGGTGATCTTCTTCCTCCCTCTTTGGACGATTCAGAAGCGGAAACTTCCCCGGTCGAAGCGAATATTGAAAATTTCTTAAAAGAGGGACAGGAAGTAGTCGTTCAGGTTGTCAGGGAACAGGCAGGCAATAAAGGACCAAGGGTTACGACCAATTTATCTTTGGCGGGCAGGTATGGGGTATTGTTCCTCGGCCGGGAAGGAATAGTGACCGTGTCCCGCAAAATTACGGCCCCAAACGAGAGGCAAAGACTCAGCGAGTTGGGCTGGAAGTACAAACCGCCTAATACAGGGCTGATTATCAGGACGTTAGCCGAAGGAGTCACGGAAGAAAAATTTAAAGAAGATATTCAGCAGCTGGTAACCATTTGGGCGGGTATTGAACGGAAAATTAAATCCGGTTTTAAAAAAGGATTGATTTACAGCGCCAATGATCCTCTGTCTCGGCTTTTACGGGAAATTATCGACGATAAAGTGGAAAAAATTGTAGTAGACAGCCCTGAAGTAGCCGTAACGCTAAGAGGCAAGCTTCGGGAGATGGATTCTGCCGTGGCCGAGCGGGTCTGGACGGATCTTAAAGGTTCTTTATTTGAACGCTACGATGTGCTGAGACAGATTAGAAACACGTTGCTTCCCAAAGTGCCTCTTGAGAGCGGAGGCTATTTAATGATTGAACAAACTGAAGCGTTGACGGTGATTGACGTCAATACAGGCAAGTATGTCGGCGATAAGTCCCTTGATCAAACCTTGTTAATGCTCAATTTGGAAGCGGCCCGGGAAATCTGTCGGCAAATCCGGCTGCGTAATTTAAGCGGAATTATTATTGTGGATTTTATAGATATGGAAAAGGAAGAGGATTGGGAACAACTGCTGGAAAGCCTGCGGAAGTATTTGGCTGAAGATAAGGTCAAGTGCAAACTGGTAGGCAGAACCGGCTTAGGACTGGTGGAAATCACCAGGAAAAAGGAAGGGCAAACTTTAAGTACCCGGTATACGGAGCTTTGCGAACAGTGTTTGGGCAACGGCCGTATCGCCAGGATGCCGGATTTTTCCGATTAAAGGTAAATAATTTGTTTGACGAAAGGGCCTATCGATGTTAAAATATTTAGTCGTGGTGACTTCTTGCCACAACCGCACTGAAAAGGTGATTGGCTAACTGGTTTTTTGGCGAAAACCGACCTTTACGGGCGAGTCTGGGTATAGAAGGTGTAAGAGATTATGTACGCAGTCATCGCAAGCGGCGGTAAACAGTACAAAGTTAAAGAGGGCGATATCGTCAATGTCGAAAAGCTTGCAGTTGCCGAAGGAGAGTCTGTAACCATTGATCAGGTACTGCTGGTGGCTAAAGACGGAGATGTAAAAGTCGGGACGCCTACTGTTGCCGGAGCTTCTGTTGTTGCAAAGGTTGTCGAACACGGTAAAGGCGACAAAGTGATTGCTTTCCGCTATAAACCGAAAAAGCATGTTCGGGTTAAAAAAGGACATCGTCAGCCTTATACTAAAATCGTTATTGAAAAAATTAACGCTTAAGCTAAAACTCCTTTTGAAGTTAAATTCAATTGTGGAGAACCTATGGCCGGATTATCGGATGAAGTATAGTTGTAGCGCTAAATTTCAAGGAGGTGAACTTCATGGCTCATAAGAAAGGTGTAGGTAGTTCCCGTAACGGTAGAGACAGCGAATCTAAACGACTTGGGGTCAAACGGGCGGACGGTCAGTTTGTTTTAGCCGGTAACATCTTAGTTCGTCAACGCGGAACCAAATGGCATCCGGGTAAAAACTGCGGAATTGGCGGCGATGATACCTTATATGCATTAATCGACGGTTATGTTAAATTTGAAAGAAAAGATAAATACCGCAAACAAGTAAGTGTTTATCCGGAAAAAGTTATTGCCAAAGCCCAATAATCAGTATTGAATTGCCCCCGGGTCAGCCCGGGGGTTTGTTTTCTCTAACTTAGGAAAAGAGGTGTGGAGATGTCCACTGTCCATGAGGAGTTGCTTCAACAGCAGCTTGAGAATTTTACAATCCAGCGTCACGATTTTATGAATTACTTTCAAGTTATCAGAGGGTATATTCAGTTAAATATGCCGGAAAAAGCTTTGGCCTATATGGATGAGGTTTTAATTTCGTTGTTGCCGCAGCAAACTATTTCCCGAATAGCCGAAAAAACAGTTGTGGCTGTTTTATTAAACCTTTATTTTAAGTTCGGCAAACAGGGAATCAAAATGGCGGTAAAATATCCGGATGAAATGAAAAGCAAGGAATTCTGGACTGCCAGATGGCTGACAGAATATGCCGACAGGTTATATGGTTACACTAAAGAATGGGTTGCCAATATTCCTGCTGTTCACGATTTAGAAGATTTATCGGCCGAGATTGCTTTAAATGCGACCGAGAAAGGTTTTACTTTGGAATATAAACTTTACCGGCAACAGGAGCTAATCAGTCAAGATTTGTTGGCACTTCCTTAGATAGGGCAGCGCAGGACATTTTCCTTTGAATAAATATTATTTCCGGATTACATATTTTTTTCAATTATAACAGCGGATATAATTTGATATATTTCCTAAGGTTGAAGCCTGGAATAGAGGGATAGATTTATGTTTTACGATCGCACGAAAATTTATGTCAAAGCCGGTAACGGCGGTAACGGAGCAGTATCTTTTCACCGGGAAAAATACGTTCCGCTCGGCGGACCTGACGGCGGCGACGGTGGCCGCGGCGGAGATATTATCTTGGTGGCGGATGAGGGTTTAAGAACTCTGGTGGATTTTCGTTATAAACGCCACTACAAAGGTGACCGCGGAGAGCATGGCCAGGGCAAAGACCGGCATGGCAAAAGCGCCGAAGACCTCATTTTACGGGTTCCAGTCGGGACTATTGTGAAAGATGCGGAAACAGGGGAAATACTGGCTGATTTTACCAAACACGGCCAGCGGGAAGTGGTGGCCAAAGGCGGACGAGGCGGACGAGGCAATGCCCGTTTCATCAGCAACACCAATAAAGCTCCGACCGTGGCTGAAAGAGGCGAACCCGGAGAGGAGCGTTGGCTGCTGTTAGAGTTAAAACTTCTGGCGGATGTGGGCCTTGTCGGGTTCCCTAACGTCGGCAAATCTACCCTTATTTCCAAGGTTTCGGCTGCCAGACCCAAAATAGCCGATTACCCTTTTACCACTCTGGTGCCCAATTTGGGCGTGGTACGGGTTGAAGAAGAAAGCTTTGTGATGGCCGATATACCCGGCATTATTGAAGGTGCGCATACCGGAGCCGGTTTGGGGCTTGAATTTCTTAGGCACGTCGAGAGGACCAGGCTGCTGCTTCATGTTTTGGATATATCGGGCTCCGAAGGACGGGACCCTGTTCAGGATTTTGAGATAATAAACAGGGAGCTTAGAGAGTATAGTCCGGCTTTGGCCGAAAGACCGATGCTGGTGGTACCGAATAAAATTGACCTGCCCGGCAGTGAAGACAATCTGGCCAGACTGAGAGAACACCTTCGGGATAAATACGAAATTTTTCCGATTTCGGCTGCAACCGGACAAGGGCTAAAAGAACTGTTATACAGGGTTGTTCAAATCTTACCGCAGCTTCCTCCGGTTGAATTTACCGCAAGCCCTGATGAACACAGGGTAGTCAAAGCCAAAAAAGATGAACGCTTTAAAATTGAATTGCGGGATGACGGCACTTATGTGATTACAGGCAAGGAAATAGAAAGACACGCGGCCATGGCCTTCCTTGCGACGGAGGACGGGCTGATGCGCTTCCAGAATATCCTCAAGGCGATGGGCATTAATGATGCTTTGAAGGAACGAGGAATTGAAGAAGGAGACAGGGTTTTGATCGGGGATCTGGAGTTGGAATGGACGGAAGGAGGGTACTAAATTGTTAACCGGTAAACAAAAGAGATTTTTACGGTCTTTAGGCAACGAATTGGAGCCTATTTTGCTCATAGGTAAGGACGAAATTACCCCGAATTTAATAAAACAAGCCGATGACGCTCTCGAAGCCAGAGAATTAATTAAGGGCAGGGTTTTGCAGAATTGTGCCGATACTCCTGAAAATATTGCCGCAAGACTGGCTGAGGCCAGTTCTGCGGAACTGGTTCAGGTTATTGGACGGAATTTTCTGCTTTACCGCAGGGCTAAAGAGAAACCACGGATTGTGTTGCCGTAAAAGGCTGTGTTAACATATTGTTAAGTTCTGACAAATGGGGTACAGAGAACCAAAAGATTAAGGAGATAACATGGAACCTGAGGTTTATAAAGCAATAGTCGGCGGAAAACGATTGGGTATTATGGGGGGGACTTTTGATCCCATTCATTACGGACATTTGGTCGCGGCTGAAACAGCCAGGGTGGAATTCAACCTGGACAATGTCCTTTTTATTCCTGCCGGAAAACCCCCTCACAAATTAAATCACAGGATTACCGACGCCTCTGAACGTTTTACCATGGTTCAAATGTCTATAAAAAACAATAGCTATTTTAAAGTATCCAACATGGAAATAGTACGGGAAGGCCCTACCTATACCGTCGATACTTTAAAAATTCTGCATGAACTTTTGCCGGATCAGGAACTATATTTCATCACCGGGACGGATGCGTTGCTGGATTTGCTTACTTGGAGGGAACCGGATACTATTGTCAAACTGGCTAAAATAATTGGAGCTTCCCGACCGGGTTATGATTCGCGAAACTTTTTCGCGGAAATAACCAAACGCTATCCTTACATAAAAGACAGAATATTTGAGCTTGAGGTACCGGCTTTGGCTATTTCCTCGACTGATATCCGGGCCAGAGTGAAGAACAATAAGTCCATTAGATATCTTTTGCCTGAGGAAGTACGCCTTTATATCGAAGAACGCAACTTATACAAATGATTCAGAAGCTGACAAAACAACTAGTAAATGGTTAATAAAATAAAATTTGACTTGACTTCGGGTAGTATACTATAGTATAAGTTGTTTTATACTATTAACAAAATTATTTTGAGGTGAATTTCATGACAAAGACTCTGTACGTTGGCAATCTTCCTTGGGCTACTTCTTCGGAGGAACTGACAGACTTCTTTTCCCGCTACGGTAATGTTGTAAGCAGTAGAATCATTACCGACCGGGAAACAGGCCGCTCTAGAGGTTTTGGTTTCGTAGAAGTCGAGGAAGAAGATGCCACACGCATGGCTGAGGAACTAAACGGCGTAGAATTCAATGGCCGTACCTTGACTGTAAACGAAGCAAAACCTCGCCAAGCCCTCTAATTTTTGGTTAGGGGTTTGATTAAGATAAATCAGGATTTGATGATACCGCTTTCGATACGCTTGGTTGAAAATTACGGTTATCTTAATAGTAAGACCCTGAACCAGAGAGAATACGGTAAACATACCGTATTCTCTTTGCCTATTTTCTTTTGTTATAAAGAAGGTGGACAGAAACAATGAAGTATTCGTTGGAAAAATTCCGTCAACTAATATATGAGACTTTAGACTATGAACGCTTTCGGCATTGTATCGGGGTGGAAGTTTTAGCAAATGAACTGGCCAAAAAATTTGGGTTGGACGCTGAGGCGGCTTCACTGGCAGCCCTTACTCACGACCTGGCCAAAGAATACCCGCTGGAAGAGCAAGTCCAAAAAGCTAAGGAATGGGGGTTAATCTATTACCCTGAGGATATAGAAAATCCCAAAGTTATTCACGGTAGGCTGGCGGCCCATATTCTGGAAAAAGAACATAACATTTCGGACAAAGATATATTGAATGCAGTGGCCAACCATACTTTAGGCCGGCCCGGTATGTCACCGTTGGAAATGTTGATATATAGCGCGGATTTGACCGAACCCGGCCGGGATTTTCCCGGTGTGGACAATCTTCGTCAGAAGTTGTATCATGACCTTAGAGAAGGTACCTTGGCTTGTGTTGAATATGTTTTGAACCATCTGCAGGAAAGCCAAAAACCTATCCATCCTCTCACTTTGCTTACTTACGAAGATCTAAAAAAATTAAAATAAGGACTAAAGGATTTAATTATTGTTAAAAATTACTATAAAGAAGGAGGCTCCGAGTTTGGCAATAAGTCATGACCAATTGAGCCGGCTGGCTGATTTAATTGACGACAAAAAAGGAAGAAACATAAGCATTCTTGATTTAAGAGGTATCTCGATTATTACGGATTATTTTATTATTGCGACCGGAAATACCACGATTCAAACCAAAGCCATTGTTGATCATCTGATAGAAAAATTGCCGGAAATAGGGATAGCTATTCTGAGAATAGAAGGGCTTCCTGAAGCGGAATGGATATTAATAGACTGTGGAGATTTGGTCATTCATATTATGACCCCTGATACGCGAGAATTTTACAGCTTGGAAAAACTTTGGGGAGATGCGAAACGAGTGGTATTGTAGTATTATAATAGCTATAATGGCAAATAAAGGGTAAATTTGGTTTCACGGAGGCAGAGGATATGCAGGAAAGATATCTATTTGACGAGATAGAACCGAAATGGCAAAAACGTTGGCTTGAACAGAAAGTCGACAAGGTTGAAGAAATAAGCGGCAAGCAAAAGTTTTATGCTTTAGCCATGTTTCCTTATCCCTCGGGCAATTTACATATGGGCCATGTGCGAAATTACTCTATTGTGGACGTTATAGCCAGATTCAAAAGGATGCAGGGTTACAATGTGCTTCATCCCATTGGCTGGGATGCCTTTGGCCTGCCTGCTGAAAATGCGGCTATAAAAAATCAGACTCCACCGGCCGAATGGACTTGGAAAAACATAGCAAATATGAAGAAGCAATTGCAGGAGATGGGCATTTCCTACGATTGGGACAGAGAGATTGCGACTTGTCATCCCGATTATTATAAGTGGACTCAATGGATCTTTTTGCAATTATATAAACACGGCCTCGCTTATAAAAAGAAAGCCGCGGTCAACTGGTGTCCGTCCTGTGCCACGGTACTGGCCAATGAACAAGTTGTCGACGGCCACTGTGAACGCTGTGATTCAGCTGTGACCAAAAAAGACCTGGAACAATGGTTCTTTAAAATAACCTCCTATTCCGAACAGTTATTAAACGATTTAGAAAAATTGGACGGCTGGCCGGAGAAAGTTAAGACCATGCAGCGCAACTGGATCGGACGGTCGGAAGGAGTTACGGCCGTTTTCAAAGTGGAAGGAACCGACGAGCGGATTCCCGTATTTACTACCAGGGTGGATACGATTTACGGAGTTACATACGTGGTCTTGGCGCCGGAGCATCCACTTGTACCTAAATTGGTCCAAGGGACGGAGTATGAACAGGACGCGTTTGCTTTTATCGAAAAGATGAAGGGATTAAATGAGATCGCCCGCACTTCAACCGAAGTGGAAAAAGAGGGCCTGTTTATAGGACGTTATTGTATTAACCCGCTCAGCGGAGCCCGAGTCCCAATCTGGATAGCCAATTATGTGCTGCTGGATTACGGCACCGGCGCAGTGATGGGTGTGCCGGGACACGACGAACGGGATTTTGCCTTTGCTCATAAATACAATCTTCCCATAATAAGGGTAATTCTTGATCCGGCAATACCTCCCGAAGATAAAGACTTGCCGATGACAGCGGCCTATGTGGATGATGGAATAATGGTTAACTCGGCGGAATTTGACGGGCTGAACAATCGGGATGCTTGGCAAAGAATGGCGTCAAAACTTGAACAGCTTGAACTCGGAGAACGCCAGATCAATTATCGCTTAAGGGACTGGTTGATTTCCCGTCAACGTTACTGGGGCGCGCCGATACCGATAGTCTATTGCGAAAAATGCGGAATCGTTCCGGTTCCTGAGGACCAATTACCGGTTATGCTTCCTGCCGATGTGGTTTTTAAAGTGGGCGAAAACCCGTTGACTTCTTCCGAAAGTTTTGTCAACACTGTTTGCCCTGAATGCGGCGGCAAAGCCAAACGGGAGACCGACACCATGGACACTTTTATGTGCTCCTCCTGGTATTTCTTGAGATATTGCGATCCGCATAACTCCAACGAAGCCTTTGCGAAGGATAAAGTGAAATACTGGATGAACGTTGACCAGTATGTCGGCGGAGTTGAGCATGCCATCTTGCATCTGCTGTATTCCCGTTTCCTGACCAAGGTCTTGCGCGATTTAGGCTATTTGCAGGTGGACGAACCTTTCCAGAACTTGCTCACGCAAGGCATGGTTTGTATGGACGGTTCCAAAATGTCCAAATCCAAAGGCAATGTAGTTAGCCCTGAAGAAATCATTGAGAAATACGGCGCGGATACTGCCAGATTGTTTATCCTTTTCGCCGCCCCTCCGGAGCGGGATTTGGAGTGGAGCGACCAAGGTGTTGAAGGGTGTTACCGCTTCTTAAACAGGGTATGGCGTTTAGTTGCCCAATACCATAGCACTCTTACGCAAAATACCCAAACGCAAGAATTCGGCGACTTGGATGCCGAAGCCAGAAAAATGCGCTGGCATATCCATTCAACCATTCAGAAAGTAACCAACGATATAGCCACCAGATTCAACTTCAATACGGCTATAAGCTCGATTATGGAGCTTGTAAACGCATTGTATCTATATAAAGAAAAAGATGCCGTTAACCAGGCGGTAGCCCGGGAAGGGATAGAGACGGTCTTGAAATTGCTGGCACCCTTTGCTCCGCACATAACCGAAGAGCTTTGGAGTGAAATTGGCCACAATGAAAGCATTCATAGGCAGCCTTGGCCTGAAGCGGACCAAAGTGCCCTTGTTCAGGATGAAATAACCATCGTCCTGCAAGTAAACGGTAAACTTCGGGATAAAATCCAAGTGCCTGCCGATATCTCCGAGGATGATTTGGAAAAACTTGTTCTTTCCTCGGATAAAGTCAAGCTCTATATTGAAGGCAAGACCGTGGTCAAAGTCATTAAGGTTCCTCAGAAGCTGGTCAATATAGTCGTTAAATAAGCTCCAGATAATTTCTTGCTTAATTCATACCGGTCGTTCCGTCCACTTCCTCCCATATAATAAACAATTAATATATTTAAGAAGCAGGCTGTGAAATAGAAACAGCCTGCTTCTTAATTATTGCCGATTTCTACAATATCCGAGTTATTATCTGACAACTTTATTAAATTTATGGGTTGCCAGATAGAAGTATAAATGTTATAATGTAAAAGAATTTTTGAACGGAATAATTATAAGACACTCATAAAAACATATAAAGTTCTATTCTGTTTTTGTTCGGGGTTTAAATTTACTAATTAAGCTAATCTAAATTTCAGTTATAAATATTAAAGCCCTTTATTTTGGAAACAAATAAAGGGCCTTTTTTAAGTATTGTCTTTTTCCTATAAATGGATAATCAGGGCGACGGAGTAAGTGGC
>Ga0134099_1003675_pt1 | contig 11071 bp, 5 predicted proteins | sample 10_taG_2_FD_105482 | JGI IMG/M metagenome (GOLD analysis project Ga0134099, IMG submission 105482) | Switchgrass degrading microbial communities from high solid loading bioreactors in New Hampshire, USA - 10_41_5_180_A2 metaG | ecosystem: Engineered > Bioreactor > Semi-continuous > Anaerobic >...
CCGGCGGCGGGCCGAACCGCTCCCGCAGCACGTGCTCCAACAGCATCCCGGCCGGCTCCTTCGCGTCGAACGCGTGCGGGTCGCCGGTGATCCGCGCGGCGAACACCGCGAGCAGTTCATGCGCGCCGGCGTCCGCCGGCAGGTCGGCCAGCGCCGCCCCGACGGCGGCCACGGCGCGGGCCGCCAGGTCCGCGTCCGACCGGTACATTCGCCGGACCCACCGCGCGCCGGAGCCCTCCCCGGCCTTTACCCGCTCGAACCACGACCATGCCGCACCCGAGGGCGGCAACTCGCCTTCCACCCTTCTCAGCCAGGCGGCCCAGCGGGCCGCCGAGGCCTCCCGCTCCTGCCGCCGGGTGACGATCGGGCCGTACCCCGCCTCCAGGACCGCGAGCAGCCCCGTGCGGAACCGGCTCCGCGCCAGGGCCGCGTCCAAGTCGGCCAGGGCGACCTCCACCCGCCCGTCGTCACGGACGGGAAGGGGATCGAGACGCCCCAGCACGTCCGCCAGAGCGTCCCGCTGTGCGGCACTGAGTTCCACCCGCACACGCCCGCGCACGCCGTCCTCCACGTAGACTTTTCTCCGGGCCGCCTCCAGCAGCGCCTCCAGCCCGGCCTGCCGCAGGAGGACAAGGGCTTCCCGCGCGCTCATCCCTCACCCTCCTCCCCGAGCGACCCCAGTTCCGTCAGGGGCTCCCAGGCGACGGTGCCGTTCCACAGGATGGGGAAGGCGGTGTGCAGGGTGCCCTCCAGTCTGAGGCGGTAGGTCATGGCCGCAGGCAGCGACTCGCTGTAGGGCAGTTCGTCGGGCGCGGTGATAATCCAGCAGAAGCCCAGCTGGTTGAGGAAGTCCAGGTAGTTCTTCTGGTTGTTCGCGTCGAACCCGGCGAAGGCTTCGTCCAGGGCCACCAGCCGGGGCAGGTCGGTGCGCGGCGACGCGTCGTACCGCGCGGCCACGCCGGCCAGGACCGGCACGGCGAGCGCCCACGCCTTGGCGGAGGTGGAGCGCTGGCCGAACCCCCGGGTGCGGATCGGCACCGGCTGGCTGGCACCGGGCATCCGACTGAGGAGCTGGTACTCAAACCAGTTCCGGTAATCCAGGGCCCGGGCCACCGCCTCCTGGTAGCCGATCTCCTCGCCGCGGGCCCGGGCTTCCTCCCGCACCCGCTCTACTTCTTCCTTGATCGTGCTGAGCAGCAGCTCGCGCTTTTCGTCATCCAGCCAGCGACTCCCCAGCTCCATCTGCTCCAGCTCGTGGGCGATGCGAGCACCGGGCATCTTGTCCGGCGACAGCAGGCTGAGCCGCAGGCTGAGCTGTTCGCCGTTGCTGAGTTGCAGCCCCTTCAGCTTCTCGTTGGTTCGGCGGGTAAACTCCCGCGCTGCCCGAATCAGCCGCCTGAGCTCATCGAGGATCCCCTGGTAGATGATGTCCTCGTAGAGCTCCCGCTCCTTCTCCTCCATGAGCTCCACGTACTCCCGGGCCCGCGCCTCCAGCCGCTCCCGGAGTTGGCTGGCCGTGACGGGCACCCGGTCGTACCGGTAGGAAAGGCTCGTCCTGTCCCGGTTCCACATCGGGATGTAGTCCCGTAGCACGTCCTCGCTTTCGTGGACGGCCTCGTTGAGCTCCCCCTGCCGCTGGCTGCGTACCTGCTCCAGGTCATCCGCATCCACCAGCCGGGCCAGGCGGTGCATGGTGTTCACCACGCCCTCCTGGTCAAGCGCTTCCAGGTAAAGCGTCAGAAGGGGGTGAAGCCCGAGCCGCTCGCGCACCCGCTCCAGCCGCAGGGCCACCTCCCGGCGGAGCCGTTCCGCTTCCGGCTCCAGTTCGGCGATGCGCTGCTGGGCGCTGTCCCGCTGCACCGCCAGGCGGCCCCGCTGCTCGCGTGCGGCGTCCTCCTCCTCCCGCAGCGCCTTCAGCCGCGCCTGCACCCGGTCCAGCCGCTCCTGGAGGCGCCGCACGTCGGGATCGGCTAGCCGCTGCTCCAGGGTCGCGACCGCGGAGGTCGCGGCGGACTGGTCCCGGCGGGCACCCCCGCAGTCCCGCTCCAGGTCGGCCAGCGCCTGTCGGCTGCGCTGAAGCTGCGCCACGTAGGAGCAGTACGCCTTCGCCCTGTCCAGCAGCGACTCCACCGTGGCCGTCAGGGCCCCGATCCGGTTGCCCAGGCTGCCGAAGTCCTGCCCGCGTTGCAGCAGGCCCTCGTAGTCCAGCCCTGCCGCCTGGGGAAGGTCGGCCGCCGCCTCGTGAAAGGCCAGGGTCCGTGCCCGCACCACGGCCTCCGCCTGGAGCAGCTTCGGCCGCTCCGCCTCCAGGGCTTGTCGGCCGCGCTCCGCTTCCTCCTGTCGGAGCCGGACATCGTCCAGCGCGCTGAACAGCGCCTGCCAGGGGAGCCGGTACAGGGCGTCCAGCTCCCGGTCCACCGCCGCCATGGCGGCCTCGATCGCCTGCAACCGCCCCTCGGCCGCCGCCAGCGCCGCCCCCGCCTCGCGCAGCGCCGCCTCCGCCTCCCGCAGCCGCCGCTCCCGGCGGCGCGCCCGGTTCTCCTCGCCCAGGTATCCGGCCTCCTCCCGGACCCAGGGTCCGACCTGCCCCTCGGCCAGGCCGTTGCGCCACCGGCCGTCGGCGGAAACCCAGCGGTCGCCGGTCCCCTCACCCCAGCCGATGGAACCCAGGGCGGCCGTGACCGACGGCGGCGCACCCGGTTCGGGCTCCAACACCATCAGCAGCGTCGGACCTTCCAGCGGCCGGGGCCGGATTCCCGCGTCAATCACCGGGGGATCCCCGTCCGCACCCGGCTCCGACCCGGGCAGCACCAGCAGGTCGAGCCATCCGGCCTCCAGCACCGCGGCCTCCACCAGGGCCTGGATCTCCTGCGGCACGCCCGGGCGGAACCGGGCCCAGCGGAAGAGGGGCTTCAACCGCTCCGGCAGGTCCTGTCGCGCCAGCGCCCGCACCGCTGAACGGACTGGATCGCCGGGGTCGGCCTCCACCGCTGCAAGCCGCTCCGCCAGCCGATCCACCCGCCGCTGCGCCGCCCGCCGCTCCGCCTCCGCCTGTGCGACCCGAACCTGGAGCTCCCGCTTCCGGTGCGCCGCCAGGTCGGCGATGGGCTCCGCCAGCTCGCGCACCCCGCCCGCCGGGGGCGCATCCAGGTCCTGTACCTGCGCCACCAGGCGGGCCATGTCCACGTCCCCGGGCGCCAGGGTGGGCGCCGCCTGCTGCCAGGCGGAAAGCTCCTGGATCAGCGCCGTGCGTGCGGCATCCGCCTGGTCCTTCGCCGCTTCCAGGGCGTCGGCAGCGCGGTCGGCCGCCCGCCGTAGCTCGTCGCAGCGGGCCTGAACGATGGCGAATCCCTTCTCTGCCTCATCCAGGGCCCGCCTCGCCCGGGCTGCCTCGGCGAAGCCCCGCTGCAGTTCCTCGGCTTCGGCCAGCAGTCGGGGGTCCGGCCCGGCGCCCTCCAACACCGCCGGCGGGTCATCCACCGCCAGCACGGCTGCGGCTCCGCTCGCCTCCCGCAGTGCGGCGACCGCCTCGTGCCAGCCAAGCCCCTCGGCCTCCCGGGCGAGGTCCTGCAGGGCGAGCGCCAGGGCCCGCCGCCGGTCGGCGAACTCCTCCGCCGCCTGTCGCTGCTGCGCCTCTACCGCGTGCAGGTGCTCTCGCTCCGCCCGCACGCGCCCTTCCAGCTCCACCAGCCGCCGATGGGCCTGCGCCTCCTTCTCCCGGGCCTCCTGCAGCCGCACCTGCAGGTCGGCCCCTTCGGCCTGCCGCAGTTCCTCGGCCTCGGCCTCCAGCGCCGCCTGCTCCCGCGCCCGGTCGTGTGCCTGCTCGGTCAGCGCGGTCAGGGCCGACTCCGCCGCCGCCAGGCTTTCCCGCGCCTCCTTCAGCTTCCCGACGACGTTACCGAGCCTTCCCTGCTCGCTGAGGTACCGGACGACCGCCTCCTGCACCAGAACCTCCGCGAGGGCGTACAGAGCCTCGTCGACGCGGCCCACCGCCTCAGCCTTCGCGGCGACGTCGGCGAGGTTGCGCCGGTACTCCTCGATGTTGTTAACCACCTCGCCAACCCGGCTCAGCCGGTCCGGCGAAATGCCCGGGAGCGAGCGGCGCAGGAGGTCGCACACCTTATCGGGCCCCGCCTGCTCGCCCAGCTTGGGCCGCCGGGCCTGAAGCAGCATGGCGATCAGGGCGTCGAAATCGTCTCCCTCGAAGCCGAAGAGGTGGTCATTCACCAGCCGCTGGTACTCGGCCTTCTCGGTGGCGGCGGTGGCGCCATCACCAACCAGGCGCGCAAACTCTCGCCGGCCCAGGCAGGTCCCGTCGGCTCCGCGGACGTCGAAGCCGCGCCCGATCCGCTGCCCCTTCAGCAGCAGAAATCCCCACCAGTCGGTGATGCGGCGGAGATTGGACCGGGACGCGGATACGCCCATGCCGATCGTCAGGTAACGCTGCTCCTGCGTGTGATAGAACTCGAGGGCGATGTAGCCGGTACGCGCCTCATAGCGAAAGGCGTCGGGGTTTCCGGCCTCCGCCTCGTCGCCGCCGAGCAGGTAGTAGTGCAGGAACCGGTCGCGGCTCTGGGCCGGATCCAGGCGCGCGGGCTCGATCCGACCGTCCAGCAACACCGGGACGACCAGAGCCATGAGCGACGACTTACCGCCGGCGTTCTGCCCGGTCAGCGCCAGCCGGCCGTGGGCGAATCCCAGTTCCTGGTCCCGCCAGTGCCACCAATCCCGCAGGATCAGCCGCTCGGGCCGCCAGCCCTGTGGCCCGCCGGGAATCGCCCGCCGCTGCTCCTCCAGTTCGCGTTCAAATCGCTGCCAGATGTCCATGGCGACCTCCTGTACGTCAGAACAGCTTCATCTGCTCGGCCTGCGGCCGAGTCTCCTCGGGCGACCTGCGGCGTCCCGGCTCGCGGGCTGTGGGCGGAGCCGCGTCGCGCGTGACATACCGCCCCCGGACGCCGGCGGCCGGCGGAAGCAGCCAGCAGCGGCCGAGCCGGTCCGGCCCCCGCAGCAGCCCCATGCGCCGCATCTCGGCGAGGACCACCTGGACGAGCTCCTCCAGCGGCCGTGCGCCGAGATCGGCGCCCCAAAAGGGCCGATACCGGCTCCGCAGATCGGCGAGCAGGTCGTGCAACTCGCCGGCCGAGACGGCCACCGCCCCGTCGGCGTCCGCCTGCCAGCGTCCGGCGTCCACCCCTTCCCGGCAGCAGTCCAGGAGCAGCAGGATCGGGTGGAACAAGTAGCGAGTGTGCCGCTCCTCCGTCTCGCCCCCGGCATCCGGGTACAGGTCCAGGAGCAGTCCGCCGGCGCCGCGGGCCGTGGTGGTCCGCCAGATGCGGGCGAAGGTCGGGGTGAGCTCCACCTGCCAGCCCAGGGCCGCCTCGAGGTCACGGCTGACGGCCTCGCCACTGGCCTCCAGCGCCGCGAACGCTTCCAGGTCGTCCGCCTTCCAGAAGACCGGCCCCAGGAGAAGCGCCCGCCAGGCCCGGGCCAGCGGGGGCGCCTCCTCGCCGCTGGGCGGGGCGGTCCGCTGCCCGTGATCGGCCGCTGCGGTCACTGCCAGGCTCTCGTAACGGAAGTTGGCCAGAAGGCGCGGTGCCATCTCGGTGAACTCGTACATCACCTCCGGCGGCTCGCCCAGGTACTCCTGCCCGGCCACCCAGCGCTGGGCATCGCCGTCCCTCAGGATCACACCGCCCAGGTCCACCAGAAACTGCAGCGCCTGAACCAACGCCTCCCGGTGCGACCGCTCCGCCAGCGTGAACCGGTCGCCGGCAACGGACGCGATCCGCTCGGCCAGTTCGGAGATCACGAACCAGTCCCGGGCGGTGGTCGCCATCGTCTCGGCAAACCACAGCACCCAGCAGAGACAGGCGTAGGCCAGGGGCGAGCGGAGCCGCGGCAGGCCCCGGTGGGGGCGCAGCCGGCAGGGCAGCCGCTCCAGCCGGTAGACCCCCCGCCCTGAAAGGATCCGCCACCGCGGGCGGTCGTGGAACCACGCCCTCAGGTAGCCCTCGTGCAGCACGACCCGCCGGTAGGCCTCGGGCTCGTCCGCCTGGCTGATGAGGTAGCGGTCGAGGAGATCCTGCAGGGCCAGCTGCCGCTGCTCGGCGGTGCTGATCGTGGCCATCAGCGCGTCCCTCCCTTGTGTAGCCGGAGAATGACGTGCGGCAGGGTGGCGGTGCCGTCGGCGGCGGTACACCGGCCGAGCGGCGCGCCGGGCGGTATCTCCGCCGACACGCTCCAGTTCCGGTAGCCCACGCCGACCGGACCTTGTTGCGAAAGGGCCTGGTAGAACAGGTGCAGGAGCAGCTGCCTGTGGCGCGGCTCACGAACCGTCAGGGCGCCGAGGTCGACCTCCCCTGCCTCGCCGAACAGCTCGGCCAGCTCCCGGGCAGCCCTCTCCCGCTCCGCCGCGGCGGCCAGCATCCGCTGCAGGCTCTCCTGGGTCCGGTCGGGGGTCACGTCCTGGGGTGCGCGCGGCCGCTGCCCCCGGCGCACCGCGTAGAGGGGTACGGTGACCGGCTCCGCCTCCCACGGGTCCTCGCCCATCGGAGGCGGCGCCTCACCCCGCCAGTGCAGCGGAAGGGTAGCGCCGAACACCACCTGGGCCAAGCTCTCCGCCTGCTGGAGGGAAGAGCATTCGGCGAAGCGCCGGGCCAAGTCGAGCAGGGTCTGCTGCCGCACGGAGCCGCCCAGGTGCTGCTCAGACAGGCGCCGTGCGTGCCGCGTGATCTCCGAGACCCACGCCTGGGCCCGTTCTAGCAGAACGTCCACGTCGCCCTGCTCGCTCACGTAGCGGATGAGGGCACCGATCTCGCGCCGGAACCGCTCTTTCTGGCGCTCGAAGTCGGGGCGGGAACCGTCCGCCCGCACCTGCTGCGCCTCCACGGCCGCGGCGGTGGCTGCCAGCAGCTCCTGGCTGGCCGCCACCGTGCGCAGGAGCACCCGCAGCTGTTCCCGCCGGTCGAAGAGGCGCCGGGCATAATCCTGCAGGTAGGGAACGAGCAGATCGCGGTAGACCCGGAAGGCCTCGTAGTCGAGCACCTCCCGCGGACGGTGGCGCGGAAGGTCCTCGAGGTACTCACGGACGCGCCGGGAAAACGCGCTGAACGATTCGTAAACGCCCACCCAGAACCGGTGCGCGTCGGCCGCCGCCCCGTCGCGGTGCAGGCCGCCCTGCTCGATGAAGGCGGCCAGTTCCCGAACCCGCTGCACCAGGAGGTCCAAGGCCGCGGGATCCAGGGAGGCCGCACCCTCCTCCTGCTCCAGTTCGGCGCGCAGGGCCTCCAGCCGGAGGGCGATCCTGCTGGCCTGGTACACGCGCGGCTTCTGCCGCAGCTCCATCAGGTTGGCCGGCTTGCTCTGCTCCGGGATGAGGGTGATCAGTCCCCACTTCTCCAGTTGGACCAGGTGCTGGCGGCACGTCGCCTCATCGTAAGGCAAGTACTGCCGGACGAAAGCGATCAGGTCGTTGGTGCGGACGTAGCTGATGTGGCTCAGACTCCGCTCGTAGAAGCAGCGCATGAGTAGGCGGTAGTACTTCCCATCTGGGTGCCCGATCAGGTAGTTGGCCTCGGGCATCTCGGCTGTGATAGCACGGGAAGGCATCCGGGACACCTCGTCTTCATAACGCGTGTTATCCAACGAGGTTCCCCGTCACGCTGGCCAGATCCTCCCCAGGTGCGCTGCGGGCCGGAAGGCAAACGTCATGTCAGCGACCCGGTTGATCCAACGGCTGATGGTCGCAGTAACTGCATTCCTGGCCGCCCTGCTGACGCACCGCTTTGGCACCACCCGCAGCGCCCGACGGAAGCCCTTGTACCCCATTGCATCCGCTTTGGTGTGCCTGGCCATCTCCAACGTTGCCACGGGCGGCAGCGGCTGTGACGGCTCCCCAAGCCAGAGAGACTCCTTCAGTTCCAGGGTTCCCGCAGGGCTTACCCAGTGCTTGCGGTATTTGACACACTGGCTGCTTGCTCTGACAAGTTGATCTGGGGGTATCCAGATGAACCAGTGGCTGCACTTGTTGAGGCCTGTCCGTCCGGAGATGGTTACCCACCCGACCCCTGAGGAGACCGACGCAGTAGAGCGGCGCTTTCAGCGGCTGCAGGCCATGCTGGCAGACGGCCGCCTCGTCCGCAGGGCGTGAGCTGATCAAAACCCCCGGGACCAGGCTGTCCCGGGGGGCAGTATGGCCGATCGACCGACGGGCCCGCCGTCAGATCCGCAGCGGGCCGGGGCTGCGCATCGCCCGGTCGAACTGCCCGAAGGTGCCGTACTCCAGCTCGTGCCCGAACAGGAGGGCGAGGTCCGCCAGGGCCCCGGTGGTCTCCTCGAACCGGTTGCGCCGCAGGCCCCGGTCGATGGCCGCGAAGCAGCGGGCGAACTCCCGCTTGCGCTCGGCCATGCGCTCGTCGAACAGGCGCTCGAACTCCGCCTGCTGCTCCTTCATCGCACAGATGGCGGCGTTGCAGAGCGCCTCGACCCGGTCGGCCTCCTTCTTCGCGAGCCTGGCCTCCCGTTGGAGTGTGCGGCTGACCTGGCAGACGGAGGACGCCACCCAGTACCCGGCCACGGAAGCCGCGGCGACCGCGGGGTTGGAGGCGACCAGCAGCTGGGCGACGTAGCCGCTGTACATGCCGCCCATGGTCGCGACGCCGGTGGTGACCATGCGGTCCCGGGCCTCCTCCTCCGAGATCTCGCCCTTCACGTAGGCCATGGTCGTCACGCCGATGTCGATCACGCCGGCAGCCATGGCCGTGGTGACGTTGGACTTCGCGAGGCCCATCAGCCCCGCCTTGGCCGCGCCGTAGCGGATCAGGGCGCCGCCTGCGCCAGCCCCCGCGCCCTTGGCGGCGGCCCGTGCGGAGTCGCTGGCCGTCTGCTGCGCCCACGTGCGGCCGTCGATCTCGCCGCGGCAGTAGGCGATCCAATTGCGCACGCCCGACACGGCCCCACCCACCACGGCGCCTGCGGCCGCTCCGCAGGCCGCGGCGGTCCCGGCCTCGTGGGCCACGGCCTTCAGTTCGGTCTCCAGCCGGAAGGCCGTGGGGTGCCGGTCCGCCCGGAGCACATCCTCGATGGTGGTGTCGTGATCCTTGATGCGCTCCAGCGCATCCCGGTACGCGGCGGCCTGCTGCGGGTCGTCGGCCGTCTCGGCCAGCCGGCGCAGCTCCGCCCGGACGGCCTCCGCCTGATCGGCGGGGACATAGCGGTCCATGCCGTGGTACTTGGGATCCGAGACCATCTCCGCCAGCTTCTCGGGGCCCTCGATGCTGAACTTCGCCTGTGCGGCACCCACCGGCGCGTCGCCCACCCGCCGGACCAGGTCGGCCTCCGCCCTGTGGTCGCCCTCCAGGTGCGTGACGTAGAGCCGCTCCGGGCTTCCGGCTGCGGCGGCGTTGGCGTTCTCACGTGCGGCGACGATCGCCTCGAAGAGGTGCCCGGGCCGGGTGCCCGGCAGCTTCGCCCGCACCCGGTGCCACATGTCCGCGAACCCGCGCATCCCCTTCAGCGCGGCGTCCGCGGCATCCGCCTGGCGGGCCGCCCCCAGGGCTCCCGCCTGTCCGGCGGCCATGTCCACGGTCCGGTCGATTTGGTCCGTCCGCCTGTCCTTCCGGCGCATCTTCACACCTCCGCCGGAATGGCCGGCACGACCAGCTCCTGCAGCAGTACCTCGCTGCGCTCATCCAGCGCGCCCTCGCGGGTGAGCAGGGGCGTCTCCAGCAGCTTCTTCAGCGTCTGGGCGAACTGCATTGCGACGCGCACGGTCTGCTGCTGGTCGGGGGAGAAGCGCCGGTAATCCAGCACGCCCCAGTTGCCCAGCGCCTTCCGCCACCAGGAGGCCGTCTGCAGCCGATGGTTGATCAGCGCCTCCAGGTCGTCCAAAGCCCTGGTCATGCGCTCATCCACCTCGATGATCACCTGGGTGTAGGCCTGCGCGACCTCGCCGATGCGGATGACGATCGAGGTAGCGGCTTCCATCTCGGCCGCGGCCCGCCTGGCCTCGGCCAGGTTCCTGCGCGCCTCCGCCAGGTTCTGCTCGGCCTTCTTGGACAGCATGAAGCCGCCCACCGCCAGCACCGGCGCGGCCACCAGGCCACCCAGCACGGCCGCACCGCCAGCCACACCCAGACCCCCGGCGGCCAGCGAGCCGCCGCCGAACCACGCCAGCGTGGCGTTCTGCGCAGCCGCACCGGCCAGCGCGCTGATGGCGGTGCCGGTGGAGGCGTGGGCGAACATCATCGCGCCGCCGTAGGACGCCACGCCGACCAGGGCCCCGCTCCCCAGGGCGGCTGCGGTGCCGGCCAGGACCGCCTTGGCGTTCAGGGAGATCTGCTTCATCTCTTTCAGCTCTGCGGGGGTGATCTCCGTCGGCTGGAACTCCTCGGCCGCAGCGCCCGTGACCTGCACGGCCTTGATCTGCTGGAAGAGCGTCACGAACCGGCCGAGCTGGCGTTCCCAGGCCTCGAGCTTGACGCGCCCGAGTTCCTCGAGAATCTGTGTCGTCTGCTGCCGTGCGGCTTCCAGTTCGAGCTTGGCTTGGTCGTAGATGTCCTCGGCCTTGTCGTACAGTTCCTGCGCCCTGCGGTTGTCGCGGACGGCCCCGACGCCTTTGGCGGCGCCCCACAACCCGGTGATCACAGCGGCACCTGCGAGGATGAAGGGTAAGGGCATGGGGATCCTCCTTCGGTCATGCGTGCACGGGGGTGGAAGGAGTTGGTTTTTCGCCGGGCGAGAATTCGGCGGGTGGGTGGGGAATACCTGCCAGGAACGAGGAAACCCCGCCGGGGAGGCGGGGGGACTACTTAGTCATGGACAGACCTCTGCGACTTCACGGGACTGAACCTGTGCAAACGGCACGCGGTTGTGCAGCTCTGCTCCAGAGTCAGGGATGCATGAGCGTCCGACCCGCTAAGGAGCAAATGGTTCCCGATGCCGGGGTCTAGCTCAAGTTTCGCGTGAATAACCCGCACTCCGTACAATGGAAACCCATTGAAAAAGCATCAGTCTGAACCAATGATACATGGTGGGAGTTGCCCCTCCTAAACCACCATGTGGAGGTTCG
>Ga0134099_1003693_pt1 | contig 11034 bp, 9 predicted proteins | sample 10_taG_2_FD_105482 | JGI IMG/M metagenome (GOLD analysis project Ga0134099, IMG submission 105482) | Switchgrass degrading microbial communities from high solid loading bioreactors in New Hampshire, USA - 10_41_5_180_A2 metaG | ecosystem: Engineered > Bioreactor > Semi-continuous > Anaerobic >...
CGCCTCGGCCTCCGCGAGTCCCCCCTTGGCGGCGTAGCCGACCACCTGGTCGGGCTGCGAGGGGTTGACGGACCGAATGGCCTCCGCCGCATCCACCCGCCGTCCGCCGATGATCATCGGATAGCGCTTCCCGAGCTGCTCCTTCACGGCGGCGAGGGCCTGCTCGAAGGCGGCCGCCACCGCCGGGTCCTTGAAGTCGCTGAAGGGCTCAGGGCGAAAAGCAGGGATCAAGCTCAGCACCTCCTAGGGCTTCATCAGGTTGGCCAGGACGAACCAGACGTTTGCCGGGCGCTCGGCCAGGCGGCGCACGAAGTACGGGTACCAGTGCACCCCGAACGGCACGTAGACCCGGGTGCGGTAGCCCGCGCGGGCCAGCTCCCGCTGCCGCTCCGGACGGATGCCGTACAGCATCTGGAACTCGAACTGGCTGCGGGGAATGCCCTTCTCCCGCACGAAGGACTCGGTGAAGGCGATGATGGCGTCGTCGTGGGTGGCCACCGCCGTGTAGCAGCCTGCCGAGAGATGCTGGGCGATGAGCTGCTTGAAGGCGACGTCCACATCGGCCTTCGCCGGGTACGCGACGCTGGGAGGCTCCAGGTAGGCGCCCTTCACCAGGCGCACGTTCATGCCCAGCTCGGCCAGCTCCTGCAGGTCCTTCGGGCTGCGGTAGAGGTAGGCCTGAATCACGGTGCCCACATTGGGCTCCCGGGCATGCAGCCGCTTCACGACGTCCAGGGTCGCGTCGACCGTGTCGCTGGACTCCATGTCCACCCGGATGAAGATCCCCGCCTGCCGGGCGATGTCCTGGAGATGTGCGGCGTTCGCCATCGCCACCTCGGGGTCGATCGTGAGGCCGAGCTGCGTCGGCTTTACCGAGAGGTTCGCATCCAGCCGCTCCCGCTCGATCGCCCCCAGGATCTCGGCGCACCCTTCGGCCATCGCCCGGGCGTCGTCGCGGCTGGTGACGCCCTCGCCCAGCAGGTCCAGCGTCACCGCCAGGCCCTGGTCGTTCAGCCGCTTCGTCGCCTCGACCGCGTCCTGGAGGCTCACGCCGGCCACGAACCGGCCGGCGCCGATCTTCAGCCCATGCCGGGTCATGGCGCGGGTCATGAACCGGTTGCCCGCCACGGAGAGAATGGCCTTGCGCGCAAGCATTGACACGTGGGTCAGCCCCCTCCCTCACTTGCTCCGCACGTTCCACACAGCAGCGACAGACACGAGCCATCGACAACCGCTTGCAACGACCGTGCCAGCCCGGAGCCGGCCGGAAACCGGCCGTTTCACGCAGGAGGCGCCGACTGGTTGGACGCGCGGGTGTGCAACTGTGCGCGACACTCTGTTCAAAAGTGACTATTAGTTGTATATTGGTTGAACAGGTGTACCTGTGACTGACGCCGCCGGAGGTGGGAGGATGGACACTGACGTTCTGCACGCCAGCGTTCGGCCGCTCCTGGACCTGATCGACCTCGCCGTGACCATCGTGGACGCCGAGGGGCGCGTGGTCGCCTGGAACGCGGGCGCCGAGCGGCTATATGGCATTCCGGCCCGGGAGATCATCGGCCAGGCCATCACCGGCTTCTTCACCCCATCCTCGCTGATGGTCCGCCGGGTGCTGGAAACCGGCCAGCGGGTGGAATGGACCTATCACCAGCCCCGCCCCGGCATCTACGTGCTGGTCTCGGCCGCGCCGGTGCTGCGCGGGGGGCAGGTGGCCGGCGCGCTGGCCGTGGAGCGGGATGTCACCGACCTGGTGGACCTTTCCAACGAGCTGATGCAGGCCCGGGGACAGGTCGACGCGCTGCAGCAGCAGCTATCCTCCTCCCCCGCGCCCGCTCCGCCGCCGGCGGACCCCTTCCAGGCGCTGAAGGGGCGCCACCCGGCCATCCGCCGGGCGATCCACCTGGCCTCGCTGGTCGCCGCCACCGACGCCACCACCCTGATCCGCGGCGAGAGCGGCGTCGGCAAGGAGCTCTTCGCGAAGGCCATCCACCAGGCCTCGCGCAGGCGCGGCGGGCCCTTCGTCGTGCTCAACTGCGGCGCCATCCCGGCGACGCTGTTCGAAAGCGAGCTCTTCGGCTACGCCCCGGGCGCGTTCACCGGCGCCAACCCCAAGGGGCAGCGGGGCAAGCTCGAGCTGGCCCACGGGGGCACCCTCTTCCTGGACGAGGTGGGCGACCTGCCCCTGGAGTCGCAGGTGAAGCTCCTGCGCTTCCTGGAGGACCGGATGTTCTACCGGGTCGGCGGCTCCACCCCCATCAGCGTGGACGTGCGGGTGGTGGTGGCCACCAACCGCGACCTGGAGGAACTGGTGCGCCAGGGGCGCTACCGGGATGATCTGTACTGGCGCCTGAACGTGTTCACCCTGGACATCCCGCCGCTGCGGGAGCGCAGGGAAGACATCGCGGAGCTGGTGCAGCGGTTCCTGCACGAGTTCAGTGTGCGCTACGGGCGCCCGCCCGCAGACGTGCACCCCGCGGTGATCCGGGCCCTGATGGAGCACTCCTGGCCGGGCAACGTGCGCGAGCTGCGCAGCGCCGTCGAGCGCATGGTGATCCTCGCGCCCGACGGCGTCGTTGGTCCCGAGTTGATCCCCGCCATCCTGGGCCCCTCGCGGCGGGAGGCGGTCCTCACCGCGGCCGCACCGCCGGCCCGTGCGGCAACGCCGGGCGGGTCGCCTCCGCACGGCGCGCCGCCCGCGTACGCCGCGCCCCGGGACGAGCGCGAGGCCATCCTGGCGGCGCTGGCCGCCGCGCGGCACAACCGCAGCGCGGCCGCGCGGCTCCTGGGAATCTCCAGGGGAACGCTGTATAACCGCATGCGCCGGCTCGGCCTCACCGACGCCTAGAGCCCCAGGTCGAACTCCGTTCCGATCCCCATCGCCACCGCACGGTCGTAGATGGCCCGGCCGACCACCACGTCCATGGCGGCCAGGCCCACCGACTTGAAGACCGTCACCTCGTCGTCCGACACGCGGCCGGGCTTCTTGCCGGCGGCGATCTCCCCCAGCTCGGCGTAGATGTCCTCCGGCCGGAAGACACCGTCCCGCACGGGGATCACCAGGTCGCCGCTCTCCTCCAGGGCGACCTGCCGCGATTCCACGACCACCTTGGCCGCCGGGCTGATCACGCCTGGCGGCAGCTCCTGCATGGTCGGGCGGAAGGAGCCGATCGCGTTCACGTGCATGCCGGGCTCCACCAGGCCCGCCGGGAAGACCGGCGTGTAGGAGTTGGTGGCGGTCACCACGATATCCGCGCCGCGCACCACGTCCTCCGGCGTGAGGCAGACGACGACGTGCGGCTGCCGCCCGGGCGGGAGCTGGGCCGCGATGGCCTGGGAGCAGCGGTACGCCTTGTCCGGGTGGTGGTTGTAGAGCCGCACCTCGCGGACGTCCCGCACCGCCATGATGCCCAGAAGCTGCCAGGGCGCCTGCGCGCCGGTGCCGATGAGCGCGACCGTGCGGGCGTCCTCCCGCGCCAGCAGCCGGGTGGCGAGGCCCGTGGCCGCGCCGGTGCGCAGGGCGGTCAGGTAGGAAGCCTCCAGCAGGGCGATGGGCTCGGCGGTCTGCACGTCCGCCAGGACCAGCACCCCGGAGACGGTCGGCCTGCCCAGCGCCTTGTTCTGGGGGAAGACCGAGACGAACTTCACCCCCAGCCCCCCCGCCCGGGCCACCAGGGCGGGCATGAAGAGGCTGGTGCCGTTGCGCTGGGTGACGGGCACGGCGAGGCGCGTGGGCGACTCGGCCCGCCCGGCCGAAAACTCGATCAGGGCGGCGGCCACCAGGTCGATGGCCTCCTCCATGGACAGAATCCCCATCTGGTCATGTGCGCTGAGGATGCGCAGGGTTGGCAATTCCGCTCAACGGCCTCCTCCCAGGTATGCTGCGACCACCTGCTCGTTCCGGGCCAGTTCCGCCGCCGGCCCCTCCAGGGTGAGCCGGCCGGTCTCCATGACGTAGGCCCGGGTGGCCAGCCGCAGGGCAGACCGGGCGTTCTGCTCCACCACCAGCACGGTCACGCCCTGCTGGTTGATCTCCCGCACGGTCTGCATGATGAACTGGACCAGGTTGGGGGCGAGACCCATGGAGGGTTCATCCAGCATCAGCAGCCGGGGGCGGGCCATGAGGGCGCGGCCCACCGCCAGCATCTGCTGCTCGCCGCCCGAGAGGGTCCCGGCGAGCTGCCGCCTGCGCTCCTTCAGGCGGGGGAACATGTCGTAGACCCGGGCCATGTCTTCCTGAATCCGGGCCTTCTGGCCCCGGGCCAGGAAGGCGCCCATCTCCAGGTTCTCCTCCACGGTCAGGGGCCCGAAGATGCGGCGCCCCTCGGGCACCTGCACAATGCCCAGCTTCACGATCTCATCCGGCGGCATGCCGGCGATGGACTGCCCCTGAAACCGGATCTCCCCCTGCCGGGGCCTCAGCAGCCCCGAGATGGTGCGCAGGGTGGTGGACTTGCCGGCCCCGTTGCTGCCCAGGAGGGCCACCACCTCGCCCTCCTCCACCTTCAGGCTGATCCCCTTCAGGGCCTCGATGGCCCCGTAGAACGTGTGGACCCCGCTCAGTTCCAGCATCGCCATGGCTACGCCCCCTCCTCCTCTTTCCCGAGGTAGGCCTCGATCACCCGGGGGTCGCTGCGCACCGTGTCGGGGTCGCCCTCGGCGATCTTCTCGCCGTGGTCGAGCACCACCAGCTTGGAGCAGATGGTCATCACCAGGCTCATGTCGTGCTCGATGAGCAGCGGGGTGACCCCGCCCTCGCGGATCTTGTGCATGAGCTCCATCAGCGACTCCTTCTCGGCGGGGTTGAGGCCGGCCGCCGGCTCATCCAGCAGGAGCAGCTTCGGCTGCGCCGCCATGGCCCGGGCGATCTCCAGCCGCCGCTGGGCGCCGTAGGGCAGGTTCTTGGCGAGACGGTTCGCCTGGTCGCTGAGCCCCACGAACTCCAGCCAGTAGAGGGCCATCTCCCGCACCTGCCGCTCCTCCAGCCGCTGGGCCGGCGTGCGGAGCATGCTCGCGAACAGGCCCGCCTTCGTCCGGCTGTGGGCGCCGGCCATCACGTTCTCGGCGGCCGTCAGGTTGGGGAACAGGCGCAGGTTCTGGAAGGTCCGCGCCATGCCCAGCTCGGTCCGCCGGTGGGGGCGCAGCCCCAGCACCGACCGGCCGTCGAAGATGATCTCACCGGCCGCGGGCCGGTAGAAGCCGGTGATGCAGTTGAAGACCGAGGTCTTGCCGGCGCCGTTGGGCCCGATGAGGCCGACGATCTCCCCGGCGTACATCTGGAAGGAGAGGTCGCGGATGGCCGTCAGGCCGCCGAAGGTGAGCGTGAGGTTCTGAACGCTGAGCAGCGGCATCCGCTACACCTCCTCCTGCCCGCGGCGGGCGGGCCAGAGCCCGACCGGCCGGAAGAGCATCAGCAGCACCAGGGCGAGGCCGAAGACCAGGTAGCGCCAGTCCGCGATGTCCCGCAGCAGCTCCGGCAGCAGAATGACCAGGGCGCCGCCCAGGATCACGCCGGGCACGCTGCCCATGCCGCCCATGACCACGGCCATCAGCACCGTCACCGACTGCATGAAGCTGAAGCTGTTGGGCGAGACGGCGGTCATCTTCACGGCGAAGAACGCCCCCGTGAGCCCGCCCCAGAAGGTGCCGGTGAGGTAGGCCAGCAGCTTGTAGCCCAGGGTGTTGATGCCCATCGCCTCCGCGGCGTCCTGGTCCTCCCGCAGGCAGGCCCAGGCCCGCCCCACCCGGGAGTTGCCGAGGCGCGCCATGGCGATGGTGGTCAGCACCACCAGGATCAGCATGACGAAGTAGATGTTGCGGGGCTGCCCCAGCGACAGGCCGAAGACCTTCGGGGCCATGATGCCGAAGATGCCGGTGGGGCCGCCGGTGATCTTCAGGTTGTTGGCGGTGATGCGGATGATCTCGCCGAAGCCCAGGGTCACCATGGTCAGGTAGTCGCTGCGCAGGCGCAGCACCGTCATGCCGATGAACGCGCCGAGCAGCATGGCGAACAGGCCCGAGGCCACCAGGGCCAGCCAGAAGTTCACGTGGAAGGTCTTGGTCAGGATGCCGAGGGTATAGGCGCCCACGGCGAAGTACGCGGCGTAGCCCAGGTCGAGGAGCCCCGCGTAGCCCACCACCACGTTGAGGCCCAGGGCCAGGCACATGTAGAACAGCATCAGGATGGCGACGTCCAGCACGTACGGGCTCGAGGAGACGAACGGCAGCGCCACCGCGGCCGCCAGCAGGAGGACGACGCCCCCGGTCCGGGCCAGGCGGCCCAGGCCCGGTCCCGCGCTGCGGAGGTTTCCCGTGTTCATGGCTACATCCTCCCCGCGGTCCTCTCACCCAGCAGCCCGGTGGGCTTGAAGACCAGGATCAGAATCAGGGCCCCGAAGGCGAAGACGTCCTTCCACTGGCCGCCCACGGCGCTGGTGCCGAAGACCTCCAGCACCCCGAGCAGCATGCCGCCCAGCATCGCGCCGGGCAGGTTGCCGATGCCGCCCAGCACCGAGGCGGTGAACGCCTTCAGGCCCACGAGGAAGCCCATGAGGAAGTTGATCTGGCCGTAGTAGAGCCCGGCCATCACGCCGGCGGCCGCCGCCATGATGGAGCCCAGGAAGAACCCCATGGAGATCATCCGGTTGGCGTTGATGCCCATCAGCTGGGCCGCCTCCCGGTCGAAGGCCACCGCCCGCATCGCCTTGCCCAGGGTGGAGCGCTCCACGAAGAAGTGGAGCCCCACCATGAGGCAGAGCGCCATGGCAAAGATGGCCAGGTGGGCGTAGCCGATGTGCACGCCGAAGAGCTCGAAGCCGGCGCGGCCCAGGGTCACCGGGTAGACGCGGAAGCTGGCGCCCCACGGCTTGAAGACCATGACGGCGTTCTCCAGGAAGAGCGACATGCCCAGGGCGGTGATCAGCGGGATGATGCGCGGAGCCTCCCGGAGCGGCCGGTAGGCCACCCGCTCCACCAGGACGCCGAGGCCGCCGGTCATGCCCATGGCGATGAGCATGGCCAGGAGGACGCCCGTCACCCCGGCCCCGAACGAGAACCGCCCCAGCAGCAGGAGCGCGCTGTAGCCGAAGAAGGCGCCCAGCATGTACAGGTCGCCGTGGGCGAAGTTGATCAGCCGGATGATGCCGTAGACCATGCTATAGCCCAGGGCGACCAGCGCGTAGAATGAGCCGATGACCAGCGCGTTGAGAAGCTGTTCCAGTACCTGTGACATACTCGCACCCTTTCATGGGGTTGGCAGGGGCCCACGGCCTTGGGTCGTGGGCCCCGCGTCTTGGCCGCCCGGCTTACCGGGGCGCGCGCTGCACAACGGTGAACTCGCCGTTCTTGACCTCCAGCACGATGAAGTAGCCGTCCTTGCGGTTGCCGACCTCGTTGAAGGAGATGGGGCCGCTGATGCCCTCGATGTTGATGTTCCGGATCGCCTCGGCCACGGCCGCCCGGTCGGTGCTGCCGGCCTGCTTGATGGCCTCCGCGACCACGTACGCGGCGTCATAGGCGTGGACGCTGTACGGGCCGGGCTCGCCATACCGCTCCCGGTACCGCGGGACCCACTCGTTGGAGCCGGTGAAGTCGAAGGCGCCCGGGCTGGTGGTGATGGCCACGCCCTCGGCGTTTTCGGCGCCGGCGATCTCGACCAGGGTCGGGTCATTGGCGCCGTCACCCACCATGATCCTGGCAGTGATGCCCAGGCCCCGGGCCTGGTTGATGATCAGACCGCCCTCGGCGTAGTAGCCGGTGAAGTAGATCGCGTCGGGCTCCTTGCCCTTCAGGCTGGTCAGGACGGCGCTGAAGTCCTTCTCGCCGGGGGTGATGGCCTCAAAGGCGACCACCTCGGCCCGGCCCTGCAGGAACTCCCGGGTGAGCTCGGCCAGCTCCAGGGCGAAGGCGGAGTTGTCGTGGATGAGGGCGACCTTCTGGGCGTTCCACTGGTTCACGATGTAGTCGGCCGCCGTGCGGGCCTGGTCCCGGTTGGTGGCGTTGATGAGGTTGATCTCCTCGTACGCCATCTCGGTCAGGCTGACCGCGTTGGCCGCCGGCACGACGACACCGATGCCGGCGTTGTGGTAGATCGGCTCGGTCGGCAGGAAGGCGCCGCTGCAGTAGCCGCTGATGACCGCCACCACGTCCAGGCTGACGACCTTGTTGGCCGCCGCCACCGCGGTCTGCGGGTCGCAGGCGTCGTCGTGGACCTCGAGCTTCAGCTTCCGGCCGAGGACGCCGCCCTGGGCGTTGATCTCATCGAAGGCCATCTGGATCGAGTTCTGCATGTCCTGACCCATCTTGGCGCTGCCGCCGGTGATCGGCAGGACGGCGCCGATCAGGATGTCGCCCTCGGCCGGGGCAGGCGTGGAGCTGCCGGATTCGCTCTGGGTGCCGCCGCCGGACTGGGTGGCAGGCTGCTGCTGCGACGGGGCGGAGCCGCAGCCGGCCAGCACCACCAGCGCGAGGGCCAGCAAGAGACTGGACAGTCGACGCAGGTTCCGGAAGGATACCATCTCACACCTCTCCTTTTCGCCAACACGTGTGATCGACCGAAGGCAACTGCGCCCGACCGGGGGACGCCGCAGGCGGTGGGATCACCCCTGCTCCCCCACTCCGCACCCCGGTCTGACCCCAATCCTCTATGCAATCACCGTGCCAAAGCGCTAAAGGTGCCGTGAAATGTGCTAGTGTTTAGAATAACAAGCCGTGGTGTATTGAAATCTGGACAGACCCTGTGCTAGAATTCCGACACGACTCCAGGTGTTCGGACACTCGCACAGGGGGGCATGCGCATGGGCCTTTCCCTCAGTACGGTCGCAGATGTGATGTCGCGGCGGTTCGCCCTGCTGGAGGCGGAGGGCTGGAGCGGCGAGCTGCCCCGGGAGCCGGGCCTGATGATCATCCGCACCCACCGGGGCCGTCCCTCCGGCGCGGCCACCAGCGAGCAGCTGGCCGACTACCTGAGCCACCAGCCCTCGGCGGGGCTGGAGCGCTTCCCGTGGCTGCCCGTCCAGGTGGTGCCCGCCACGCTGCCCGTGGCGGCCGCCCTGCTGCAGGCCGGCCGGGCCGTGCCTGTGGTTGCCGGCGCGGACGGCGCGCCGGCGGGCGTCCTTTGCTGGGCCGAGATCGCCCGGTCGCTCCACGAGGCGCACCGCCGGCTGCAGGCGCAGTTCGCCGCGCTCATGAACACCCTGGAGGAGAGCGTGTGCATGGTGGACGAGGCCGGCCGGGTAAACGGCTGGAACCCGGCGGCGGAGCGGCTCTACGGCATCAAGGCCCCCGAGATCCTCGGCCGGCCGCTGGCCGATTTCTTCCCCGGGCGGGACCAGTGCAGCCTGCGGGCCCTGGCCACCGGCGCCTCGGTCCACGAGAAGCTGCACGAGCCGCGCCCCGACATGTGGGTGATCATCAACGCGCACCCCATCCGCATGGGCGACCGCATCATCGGGGCCCTGGCGGTGGAGCAGGACGTCACCACCATGGTGCGGCTGCACGAGCAGCTCGACCGCACCACCTCGGAGTACCGGGCCCTGGAGGGGGAGATCTCGCTCATCCGCCAGCACGGAGACCCCTTCCAGCGCATCGGCGGAAGGGGTCAGGCGATCCAGCGCGTCGTCGCCATGGCGCGCCGGGTGGCCGCCTCCGACGCGACGGTGCTGATCCGCGGCGAGAGCGGCGTGGGCAAGGAGCTCTTCGCCCGGGCGATTCACGAGGCCAGCGAGCGGCGGGACAAGCCCTTCGTGGCCATCAACTGCGGCGCCATCCCGGCCGCGCTGTTCGAAAGCGAGCTCTTCGGCTACGAGCGCGGCGCCTTCACCGGCGCGGACCAGAAGGGCAAGTCGGGCAAGCTGGAGCAGGCCCAGGGCGGCACGCTCTTCCTGGACGAAGTGGGCGAGCTGCCCCTGGAGACCCAGGTGAAGCTGCTCCGGGTGCTGCAGGACCGGCGCTTCTACCGGCTGGGCAGCGACAAGCCCCGCCTGGCCGACGTGCGCATCATCGCCGCCACCAACCGGAACCTGGAGGAGATGCTGCGCCAGGGCCGCTTCCGGGAGGACCTCTACTTCCGGCTGGACGTGGTGACCCTGGAGATCCCGCCCCTCCGGGAGCGACTGGACGACCTGGCCGACATGGTCCACCAGTTCGCCCGGGAGTTCGCCATCCGGCACCGGCGGTCGATCAAGGGCATCGAACCCGCCGTGGTGGTGGCGTTCATGGAGTACGCGTGGCCCGGCAACATCCGGGAGCTGCGCAACGTCATGGAGCGGCTCGTCGTGCTGAGCGACGACGGCATGATCAAGGCCGAGTACCTGCCCCCGGCCATCCGCAGGCCCGACCTCCCGGGCCTTGGGGCCGCCCCGGCGCCGGCGCCCGCGCCCGGCCCCGGAACCGTTTCGGCGCCTGATCCCGCATCGGCATCCGTATCCGCACCGATTTCCGATCCGGCTTCCGGGCCCGTTTTCGCACCCGTCTCCGCCCCCGACCCGGCCGCCTTCCCGGTCCCGGGCGCCTCCACCCCCGTCGCTCCGACCTCCGTACCCAACCCCGCCGCCCCCATCCCCACGCCTTCCCCCGCCGCCGGCGCGTTCGCCCCGGCTGCCCCCCTGCTCACCGACCTGCCCTCGGCGGCCCGGGAGGCCCGGCGGGCGGCGATCCTGGCGGCGCTGCAGGCCTCGGGCCAGAACCGCTCGCTGGCGGCCCGGCGGCTGGGCATCTCGCGCAGCGCGCTGTACTATCAGATGAAGCAACTGGGCATCTCCTGAGCGCCCCCCCAGGCGGCAGCCGTGCCCCGCTCCGGCGGGGCGACCGCGCGCCCGGGACGGCTCCGACACGCGAACGCGGCGCAGGGCCCCCGCACGGGGGAGCCCTGCGCCGCGGTTGGTGGTTGGTCCAGGGTGGACGTGTGACGGTGGACTAGCTCAAGTTTCACGCGAACAACTCGACATTCGTGGTGTTAAAAGGGCGTATGGGTAGGGAGTGGCCCGGTTCAGGGTAATCTCAGCTCCAGCCAGGGGAGTACCCCGGCTGAACACCAAC
>Ga0134099_1003696_pt1 | contig 11032 bp, 8 predicted proteins | sample 10_taG_2_FD_105482 | JGI IMG/M metagenome (GOLD analysis project Ga0134099, IMG submission 105482) | Switchgrass degrading microbial communities from high solid loading bioreactors in New Hampshire, USA - 10_41_5_180_A2 metaG | ecosystem: Engineered > Bioreactor > Semi-continuous > Anaerobic >...
AATAGACAAGGAAGATGGTACCATCCATGCCAACCAGTACGGCGATCGGGCCATCTACGAAACCCCCATAGATAATCCCCACGTTGTTCACCTCCTGGAAAGGCTGGGGTTTCACACCATTGAAAGCCTTCTTGAAACCGATAACCTGTTTACACGCAGGTTCGAAAGTGGTAAGAAGGAATAAGGCAAAAAGCAAAGAGGGAGATGAACCATGGTCAGGACATTATCCATAAGAACAAGCGCAAGAACACAGCTTCTGGACATAACGTCCCAGGTGCGGCGGGTCGTTGAGGAATCCGGCGTGCAGGATGGACTCTGCACGGTATACGTACCCCATACCACAGCCGGTGTGACCATCAACGAAAACGCCGACCCCGACGTGGTTTCCGATATCCTTAAAGAGATAAACAAGGTTATTCCTTTCAATGATGATTACAGGCACATGGAAGGCAATTCGGCCGCCCATATCAAAGCAAGCCTTTTCGGCTTCTCACAACAGGTCATCATAGAGTCAGGCCGGCTGCTCCTCGGAACATGGCAGGACATCTATTTCTGCGAATTTGACGGTCCCAGGAACAGGCAGGTCAAGGTCAAGATCATTGAAGGCTGACCATGGTATCGGCAAGGCGCATAATCCCCTGCTCTATGCGGTTCTCAGGCATATTGGAGAAGTTGAGCCGCATGGTATTCTTCCTTGGTGCGCACGGGAAGAAAGGCGCACCCGGCACGAAGGCCACATCCCTTTTTAAGGCTTCCTTCAACAACTCCGCCGCGTCAATCCCGGCGGGAAGTTCCACCCACGTGAAAAGGCCGCCTTCGGGATAGTTATAGCGTGAATCTTCGGGGAAGTACCGGCCCATTGCGCGGGTAATAGCGTCCCTTCTTTTCCTGTAAACCTGCCGAAGCCTTTGGACATGTGCATCAAAATCCTCTGTTTCAATAAACAGGTTGATCTGCATCTGGCTGATGGTGGAGGTATGAAGATCAGCCCCCTGCTTAACCAGCACGAGCTTCTCTATGAGATGGCGGTTGGCCGCAACCCAGCCAATGCGCATGCCGGGGCACAGCGTCTTGGAGAATGTGCCAAGGTAAACAACCCACCCCTCTGTGTCCAGGGCCTTGATGGCGGGCACCATCTCACCCTCATACCTGAGCTCGCCATAAGGGTTGTCTTCCACCACAATGATACCATATTTGCCTGCCAGCTCCACCAGGGCTTTCCGGCGCTTGACAGACCACGTCCTGCCCGTCGGGTTTTGAAAATCGGGAACCACATAGATGAACTTAGGATGTTTCGCACTCTTCAGCGCTTCCTCAAGGGCTTCCGGTATCATCCCGCAGGAATCGGTTTCCACCTCCACGAATTTCGGCTCATATGCCCGGAAGGCATTGATCGCTCCCAGGTAGGACGGGCTTTCCATGAATACCTCATCCCCGGGGTTGATCAGCACTTTGCCAATAAAGTCAAGGGCCTGCTGCGACCCCGATGTAATCATGATTTCATCCACGGCAGCATTGGCATGGAAGACTTTTTTCATGCGGCTTGAGATCTTTTCCCGCAGCGGTGTATAACCCTCCGTGGCGGAATACTGGAGAGCCTTTTTCCCCTCATCAATGACGAGACGGCTTGCCAACTCGGCCAAAGTCCTGATCGGGAACAACTCCGGCGCGGGAAGACCCCCCGCGAAGGAAATAACCTCCGGCCTTTCAGTTATCTTCAAAAGTTCCCGTATTTCTGACGCCTTAATATATTCCATTCTTTGAGCGAATAACGTCGCAACCATTTTAACCCGCCTTTCCTTATTCACGATCACCTGGATTTCAACAGCAGCCCGGCTGTGACCAGGTTCTTTCAGGAGATAATTTCTGCTTATACAATGGGCTTGATGGATCTTTCCTCTGCCGGGTATTTTTGCGGTGTTTTCTCCAGGGTAGCGGTGATGGCCTCCTTCAGCCGTTCTATACCTGCCGGTATATCCTCCCTGGAAGGGTAGGTGAAGTTCAGGCGCATGTACTGGCCGCCTTTCCCGCCCAGGTAGAAAGCCGTTCCCGGAACATAGCTTACTCCGCGCTCCGCCGCGTTCACCAGGAGGGACATGTTGGGGGTTCCCTCAGGCAGCTTGCACCAGAGATAATAGCCTCCAGCAGGCTTGATCCACTCCATTCCGGGGATCGGCCTGTCCAGCAGCGCATCAAGCATTATATCCCGCTTTACCCGGTACTCTTCGCTGATCCTGCGCACATGGTCTTCATACCTGCCGCTGCGCAGGAAGCGCTCTACAATCCACTGGGAAATGCTGTTGGCATGGAGGTCCTGAAGCTGCTTGATCATGGCAAACTGGTGGATTATGAGCCTGGGAGCCGCCACCCAGCCAATCCTTATCCCCGGGAAGAGTATCTTGGAAAAAGTGCTCAGATAAATGACATAACCATAAGGATCAAGTTCCTTCAGACAGGGCTTCCTTGCTCCCTCAAACCTGATTTCGCTGTAAGGATCATCTTCCATGATCAGGACCTTTCTCCTGAAGGCCAGTTCCAGCAGCCTCCTGCGACGCTCCAGGGCCATGGAAACGCCCGAAGGGTTCTGGTAGGTTGGCATGGTATAGATCAGCTTTGGCCTGTACCTTTGCAGGAGCTGTTCCAATACATCAACCCGCATTCCCTGGTCATCCACAGGAACGCCTATAATCCTGGCGCCCGCGGCGCTGAATATCTGCAGGGCGCTGAAAAAGGACGGCTCCTCGACAATAACCACATCTCCCGGGTCTATGAAAACCCGGGCCGCGATGTCAATCCCCTGCTGTGATCCGGATAAAACCAGGATCTCATCGGGGGAAACGCTGATACCCCTTTTCTGCATGAGGTCCGCTATGGCTTCCCTGAGCGACCAGAACCCTTCTGTAGGTGTATGCTTCAGCGCTTCATGGTTAGGCTGGTTTATAATCTCTTCTTCTATCCCATGGAGGGCTTCAACAGGATCTGTTTCAAAGGCAGATATACCCGCGGAGAAGGAGATCACATCGGCACGGTTGGCCATCACCAGCAGGTCCCGCAGTAAAGGATCATTGGCCCTTTCGGAGATCTGGCTGAAGAACTGGGAATACAGGGGTGGGTCAAATTCATTGTGTGATTCGGATACCTCCGACATGACGGACAGGACCACGGTTCCCCTTCCCACGTGGGAGTCCGCCAGGCCGTCCGCCTTCAGTTCCCGGTAAGCCGTAAGGACAGTGCTTCGGTTAACGCCAAGGCTTTCAGCAAGTTTCCTTTCGGGAGGAAGAAGGCTTCCAGGCGGAAGCCTGCCGTCAAAAATCATGGCGCGGATCTGGTTCCGGATCTGGATGTATATGGGCGTCCGGCTGTTCCGGTCAATTTTTATATGCATGGACCACACCCCTTTTGGATTAATCCAATTTTATAATATATCGGGAGATTCCTAAAATAAACAACCAATTGGATTATTTTTTGCCCATCCAATTTCATTCAGGAGTCAGCCCGGTTTTATCAATACTGCGCACGGGATGCAAAACGGCAAGGGTAATCCCCTTGCCGCAATTCCGCATTATCATGCTGCAACTTCGCAGGAAGGCTTTTCCTGCCAAAGGCCTGTATTATTTTATCAGGGCTGTTACCTCTTTCAAGGTAGGCATAGCCGGAATGGCTCCCTTCCTTGTGGTGGCCAGGGCGCCTACCGCATTGGCAAAATCCACGGCGCCGTGCAGTTCTTCAAAGGTAAGCTCCTGCAGGCGGCCAAAATAGGGCCTTATCCTGTACAGGAATCCTCCGAGGAAAGCATCGCCGGCGCCGGTGGTGTCTATGGTTTTCACATCATAGGTGGGAAGCCTGTCATACCTTCCATCCATGCCGAAGAAACAGCCATCCGGACCCAAGGTGACCAAAAGGATCCTGCCCCTGTACATATCCGCAAGGCGTTCAGCCCCTTTTTTCAGATCGGTTTCCCCGGTCAGGAATGCCAGTTCATCCTCTGAAATCTTCAGGATATCGGCAAACTCCAGGCCCCTGATGATTACCTCCCTGGCCTCTTCCAAACTGCTCCACAGGGCAGGCCTCAGGTTAGGGTCGTAGGAAATAGTCTTGCCCATCTCCCTTGCCAGCCTCGCTGATTCAAGGGTCGCAGTCCTGGAAGGTTCGTGGGTCATGGAAACAGAGCCGAAGTGAAAAGCCTCCGCATCCCTGATGATGTTCCGGTCCACTTCATCGCAGGAAAGCATCATGTCAGCCCCGGGATTCCTGTAAAAACTGAAGCTCCTGTCACCGGTACTGCTGAGATGCACGAAAGCCAGGGTAGTATTCACCTTTTTGTCAAACCTCAGCCCTTTGCTGTCTATTCCATTCTTTTTCAGGGTGTCGGACAGGAATCTGCCGAAGGTATCCGACCCCACCTTGCCGATAAAAGCACCTGTTCCGCCCAGCCGTACAAGAGCGGCAAGAACATTGGCCGGCGCGCCGCCGGGATTGCACTCAAACAGTGGGTTTCCCTGGCCTGATACGCCAGACGGTGTGAAATCGATCAGGAGTTCCCCTAATGCCGCCAAATCCGGCATATGCATCACCATCCCGCAAGAATAGGTATTCAGTCAGATTCATTGTCACAGATATCCAGGTGATTGGCAAGTGGTGGATTTTCTGTTTTCATGCCCAATTCATCTGATTTGCGGGTTTATCCTGTTCTTTTCCTCATCATGGCGGTTAAGGGGAAGGCAGGCCGGTCCTTCCAGCACATTGCCCTTGTAATCGAACCTGGAACCATGGCATGGGCAATCCCATGAGGCTTCCAGTTCATTCCACTTCAGTTCGCATCCCATATGGGTGCATGTAATATCCAGGATATGCTCGTTTCCTTCCTCATCCTTGTAATAACCGCAGCGCTTGCCGCCAAGGTTGACAACCCGGCCGATTCCCGCGGATTCCGGCAGTTCTGTGTCGCCCGATTTCAGTTTTCCGCTGACCAGCTGGGCAGCGACATCGGCGTTTTCAGTGACAAAGGTGGAGGATGCGATATCCTTCAGGGCTGAATGGGAATAGAGTTTCTCATAGGGCGAGCTTCCGTTCAGAATCATGTTGCTGATAACCATGCCGGCTGCGGTGCCGCCCGATATTCCCCATTTATTAAAGCCTGTCGCCACATAGATATTTGGGGTGTCTTTTGTCAGGTATCCCACATACGGGATCTTCCGGGGAGGTTCATAATCCTGGGCCGACCATTGGTACTGGTAATCCTCGATACCGAATACCTCATTGCCGAATTTCTTAAGCTCAAGATAGCAGTCTTTGTTCTGATGGCCCACCTTGTGGCTTTCACCGACAATCAGCAGGGAACCGGCTTCGTGCACATACCTCAATGACCTTGTCGGTTCCTCAGCGCTGATGAAATGACATTCGGGGAAACTCTCGACGTACTTGGCCATGACGGCGTAAGTCCTGAGAGGTTTCAGCCTGGCGAAGTAGAATCCCATCCCGTCATAGCAGGGAAAATGCGTGGCGATCACCACGCGCCCTGCGTCAATGGTTTTTTTGTCCCCCGTTTTGAGGATGCAGCGCTCACCCGGCTGGAGATCAACAATACGGGTATCCTCATATATGGCGCCGCCCTGCCTGACGGCTTCCTCTGCCAGCGCATCAATGTATTTCTTGGGATTGACCTGGGTCTGGTTATTCAGTACCAGGGCGTTCTTCACCCTGATGGGTATGGGAATCTCTTTTTCCAGGCTGCAGTCCAGTTCCAGCTTCATGTACGTCTCATATTCCTGCCTGATTTTATCTGCATACCCTTCATCCTGGGTATACACGCATGCCGCGACCCTCTGGAAATCGCACTGGATGTTGTACCTGGCAATAAGGGTTTCCATCAGTTCCAGGGCTTTATAGTTGATCTCATAATACTGGCGGGCCCTTTCCAGGTCGAATTGGCTCTCGATGTCGTAATAGACCAGGCCATGCTGGGCAGTGATCTTGCCGGTATTCCTGCCGCTGCAGCCATATCCTGTCCTGTCTGCGTCAATCAATACCGCCTCAAGTCCGGCTGAGACCAGGAGATAAAGACAGGTAATTCCCGCCATCCCGCCCCCGACTATGAGGCAGTCCGTTTTGATGTCACTGTTCAGCTTTTCAAAGCGTTTACCCTCCGAACTTTCAATCCAATAAGATTCATTCATGTCCATTCTCCTTCACAGCATCCGTGTGACGCCGGCTTCCAGTCCCCTGCGCAGCACAAAAGCGCCAGGGTCATGGATATCTCCATAACGGGAGAAAGCCACATTTATTGTCTGTTCAGAGGGTAATTTTATGCATGGGAATGGCATTATTTCACCGGAACAAGCTGTCTGAGACCGTACCAAAGCGGGATCATGAGGCTCAGGGCTTCATGGATCCGTCAGTTCCGGATTTCATACGCCGGCTCCTGATAACCGGAATGCAGCACCAGGCGGTAATCACAGCCAGTACCACGGCGCCGCCCGCAAAGGCCATGGTACCGGGTACTTCTCCAATAGTCAGGAATACCAGGACCGGGTTGAGCACCGGTTCAATAACAGGTATAAGGATAATCTCCAGGGCTGTAAGATGTTTGACTGCTTTGACATAAAAAATATACGGCAATCCCAGTTGGAATACACCTAAAAGAACCAGACCGGCCCAGCCCTTTGCATCCGGCAGGTCACCAAAAAGAAAAGGGAGTCCGATCAACGCCGTGAGCAAATTGCCCAGCAGTACTGTCTCAAGGGGTGATCCGTCCTTCTGCATCCTCATGAACACTGCAAAAAGGGCAAAGCTTACACCGCTCAGCAGGGCACAGGCATTGCCCATAAATCCGCTGGTGTCAAGGCTGTCCATAAAAAACAGGATCATACCCCCAATGGTCAATATGATGGCTCCCCAGTCATAGAGCTTTGCCTTCTCTTTCAACAACCAGGCGCCGAATATGGCCACATAAACCGGCGCTGTGTACTGGAGAAGTATGGCGTTGGCAGCAGTAGTCAGCTTGTTGGCTGCAACAAAAAGTATAACCGTCGCCGTATATGCCAGGGCAGCCCCGATTTGGGCGGCTGACCATGTGAACCTGGGCTTTCTGAGATACAGGAATATGATCAGTGCAGCGAAAGCGCTCCTGGTTCCTGCTATGGCAAGCGCGTTTGAGTTCACGAGCTTGATCAGGATACCTCCAAGGCTCCACAATATCGCTGTAATAACAAGGCAAAGGATGGCTTTGGGTCTGTCTCCGATTGTCCCCCTGGTCATTTATAATCAGCCTTTCATGAGAATATTAATGGCCGGATACCTCATGCCCGGCACTGTTTCCGGGCTATTGCATCCGACCTGTTCCCCCGGTTTCCCAGGCACTTAATGCAGCGCCAGCCATTGATTGATAAGCAGCAGGGATGGCAACGCCGATAATACGGCATCGTTTTCCAAATCCGGCATGCTACCCTGGCTTTTTCCCTGCCGGCAGAGAACGAAGGTTTTATATATCGTGATGATTGCCTGCTCCCTGGTCAGGGTGCCTGTGGGATTCATTATACCGCCGCTTCCGACTATGATGTCGTTTGCGTTGCAGAAACTCACAGCTTCCCTGGCCCATGGGGCGATTTGGCTCGCATCATTGAATTGCGGCATAACCGGGACCGATACGGCAAGGTCGGGGCGCAGGACTTTCACGGCCTGGTAGATTATCACGCAGAGTTGCTGCCTGCTGATAAATTCATTGGGACTGAATATACCGTTATACCCTGTTAAAAACTTCATTGATGCGGCTTTCAGCACATCCGGGTCTTCCGTGTCCAGGAAACTTATGCCTGGAGCAGGTATGATCTCGCCCAGAAAGCTTTCAGCCATCCTTACGATCATGGAACTGAATTCCGCGCGGGTTATCCCGGCCTGGTACGCATCCAGCAGTTCCACGGGCACTATATTGGCCTCAATGGCCTTCTGCACGTATGGAACCGCCCAACTGGAGGCGCCGATGCTGTCTATATCCGGAATCGGGATATAGTCGCTTTCAGGAGCGTTCCTGTCGGTAACTCTTATGGTATGCCTGAAGCTTGTGACCCCTCCTGCACCGTCATAGGCCGTGATAACTATCTCGGCATCCTGACCGATCAGATCCCTGTAGAAGAAAAGCCCGTCAACAATCCAGCCCGCCGTTGCGGAGAACTTCAGTTCTGCCTGTTCCCTGTCCGAAAACTCCTCATGAAGGTCAAACACGAACAAATCACCGGGCCTGATATCGGATGTATAGTTGGAGTAGGCAACGGGCGGCGTATTGCCCGGAATATAAGCGGTTCCGTTCAGGATTGTTACCAGGCTGGTCGCAGGTTTTACAGGGAAAGCCAGTTTCGCGTCATCGTTGACAAAGCTGAGCCTGTAAACACCGTCAGGCATTTTTTCCAGCGAATATGCATGTATGTAATCACCGGTATCAACCGATTCGGCACCCTGCAGCCTGTAGGAACTGCCCCGCACATCCACAAGGGACAGGACAGGTATGCATAAATCAGTCCTGCCATTCTCCAGGACCATGACAGAATATCCATTGCCATGTATATCGGTCCATCTGTGCAGTATCCGCTTGGATGCAGTGTCATAAATAAAGTCGTCCACAAGGCCATCCCCGAACCTGAAGTTCTTTGTCTTTCCCCTGAACTCGGTGTGGAACGTGTTAAAAAAGGCGTCCGACGCGATGCCTCCTCCCTTCAGGGATCTTTCCGCAAGGAGGAAAATGTCGAAGAAGCCTGTCATGACATTGACCGAACCGGTTGAACCGTTCAATACGTTTGTTACGGTATTGCCTGTGGGAATATTGAGCAGCATGAATTCGGCTTTATCTACTCCTGACAGGTCTGCCTCCACATTGATTGTCTTCAGGTTTGAGGAGTCAAGCCGCATGATGCTGTTTATATTCTCCAGCTTCCCTGAATGGTACCATATCCCCGCACCCTTTGAGGGGTCCTTTCTCTGGCCTTCCGAATAGGAATAGATATCGATCCAGAGGTCCGCCACGTCATAATACAGAAGGCCGGCATAAATCAGGCTGCCGTCATCATCTTCTATCTCCACAAATGAAATATCCTTTGCGCTTACTACAGCCTCATAAGCGCTGCCGCCCCACTGCCGGACATCACTGAAACCAAGCAGTGAATTTCCGAGTATCCGGGTGGTTACCGTGCAGCCAGAAATCCTTTCCCTGGACGTAAGTCCCAGCACATTACATTCCGACGGCTCAAAAACTTTCTCACCGGTTGTGCCGATGGTCCTTAAATAGAACGGGACATCACGCGGACCGTCATCGGGGAGCGACTCAACGCTTAAGCGGATCTTGTCATACCTGCGGGACAAAAGCTCAAAGTCAAGATTGACCATACATACCCCATTGGATATGACAGGGTTCATATCCAGCTTCGTTATCCTCATGTCCTTAGCTGAAAATCCCATCACGTTAATCCTGGGATTCGTGACAGGTTTACCGTCGGCATCGTACACCCTGACCCTGACATTATAATCCGGAACAATAAAATCACGCCGGAAAGCCTCACCCAAAGTGCCATCGGTGAATACAGGCAATACCTCCAACTGGTGGGCGCCTGTATCAAGCCCTCTGATATCAAGACTCACCTTTACCGTGCCCGGTGTCGTTACATGAATCTGCCTGAAGTATGCCCCATCAATTCTGACTTCAACGGTTTTTACCGACTCACCCGCATAGAAGCCCAGGTTTAAATGGTATTTTTCTTCAAGGTTCTCCTCTTCCCGGGATTCAATCATGTAAAAATCCGGGTTGCTTTTATAGTTTTTAAATGTAAGCTGCCCATATCCGAACAGCTTGTCCTTTCCGGGAACGCCAAGATCGCAGGTATGGCCGAATATGATTTCCTCCAGGTCGGAAATGCTTCGCGACGGATCTTCCAGGATCAGCATGGCGGCTGCCGATGCAACAAGCGAGGCAGCCATGGAAGTTCCTGACTTGCTCCCGGTGGAATCCCCCGGCAGCGCACTCACAATCTTCTCACCAGGAGCGCACACATCGACAGGATCACCGGTATTGGAAAAATAGAGCAGATCACCGTTTATTCCTGTGGCTCCAACAGTCATCACTTCAGGAAATGCGGCAGGATAATAATGGGAGTTGTCCTTTGCCTCGTTGCCGGCCGATGCGATGACCATAACCCCCCTGGAAACTGCATAGTCTATGGCCTTGTCCAGATAAGCGGTAGTCCCGTATCCGCCAAGGGACATATTGATGATATCCGCTCCGTTTCTGACCGCATGGTAGATCCCCTTGACAATCAGCGAATCCGGGGCGTCCCCATCCTTATTGAATACCCGCACAGGCATGATCCTGACGTTTGATGGGGTATTCCGCGCGATAATCCCGGCGATATGGGTTCCATGGCCGAAGAGGTCCTGGGGCTCATAATCATCCTCCGCTGCATCATACGGGAAAACTGTCCTGCCCTGTAACCAGGGGTGCCTAAGGTCAACCCCGGTATCAATAACAGCCACGGTTACTGTACCATCGATACCTTCAACCAACTCCTCAGGCGGTCCAAACCCATTGCTTCGCCGGCCTCAGAGGCATCCATTTCGTCCGGGGACAGGTTGCTGCCATTGGCTTCAAAGTGCCTTACCAGGTCAGGTTCCATGTAGCGTCCTTTAAGAAGCGTACCATCTGAATAATAGGAAATCCATACCTGTCCTCCCTCTATCCAGGCGCCTGTCAAATCAGCGGTGTCCACACCCATAACACCTGAAGACGTTTCAACGAGAGCACGGGAGGTGCCGGCTTCCTTAAGCTCGATCCCAATACCCCGCAACACACGGGTATCCACCCTGTTATGTAACGTACTGCTGGCTCCAGCCGCATATGACAGCCCTGTAACCTGAACAGCCAATGCGATCAGGAATGCGGTAATTTTTTTCAGCATCTTTCTTCCCCCGACCGGCTTTTCCGAAATTATACAGCCAGTCTATTTCATTATATCCCTTCTGCCCGGGACAGAAAAGAGCGGTCAGCCGCTGT
>Ga0134099_1003701_pt1 | contig 11011 bp, 10 predicted proteins | sample 10_taG_2_FD_105482 | JGI IMG/M metagenome (GOLD analysis project Ga0134099, IMG submission 105482) | Switchgrass degrading microbial communities from high solid loading bioreactors in New Hampshire, USA - 10_41_5_180_A2 metaG | ecosystem: Engineered > Bioreactor > Semi-continuous > Anaerobic >...
CATGATGATGCGCTCGACGACCTTCACCAGGTCGAGCTTGCTGATGGTGCGGCGCGTGCGCCGGATCTCGGCGTCAAGGTCGAGCCGCTGGTTCAGCTTGTAGCGCCCTACCCGCTCAAGGTCATAGCGGCGCTGGTCGAAGAGCTGCGACTCCAGGTACTCCCGCGCGTTCTCCAGCGTGGGCGGGTCGCCGGGGCGCATGCGCTTGTAGAACTCGATCAGCGCGGCCTCGGCAACCGTGTACTTCCCATCCTTCAGGTCCCAGGCTGGCTCCTGCTTGAGCGTGCCCTCGATGAAGCGGTGGTCCGGGTCCGTATCAACCTCGGCGAAGAGCGACATGATCTCCTCGTCCTCGCCCGTCTGGATGGGGGAACGATCGTCCATCCCATCGGACACGGCAGCCAGTGCGCGCAGGAAGATCGTCACCGGGATGGTGCGCTTGCGGTTGAACTTGATCGCGATGTAGTCGCTGCGCTTGGTCTCGAACTCCATCCACGCGCCGCGATCCGGGATGAGCTTGGCGTTGGCAAGCGGGCGGCCCGTTACCGGGTCCTTGTCCGCGTCGAAGTAAACACCCGGCGAGCGGATGAGCTGGCTGACGACCACGCGCTCGGTGCCGTTGATAATGAAGGTACCGTTCGAGGTCATGAGCGGGAAATCGCCCAGGAAGATATCCGAGACGATCACCTCACCCGTCTGCGTGTTGACGAGCGCCACCTTGACGTACAGCGGCGAGGCGTAGGTCATGTCTCGCTCAAGGCACTCGTCTTCACTGTACTTCGGCTCATCGAACCAGTACTTCAGGTCGAACTGCCGCGACTCCTCCGTGTCACTGGGGAAGTACAGCTTTAACGTGCCGTTGAAGCTCTCAATCGGCGAAATTTCATTAAAAAGCTCCGCCAGCCCTTCATTGAGGAACCAGCGGAATGACTCAAGCTGCACTTCAATCAGCGTTGGGAGGGTATGAACATTCGTAATGCGTGCGTAGTTCTTCCGACCCAGTTCGCGTGACATTCAATCTCTCCTACTAACAGGCGGCGCCGCGCCCGTTAAAAATACTAGACAACACAAAAGAAGGCACGCGCACCCAGGCCAAGCCAGTTTTTGCGTTGCCTTTTAACTCTGCCTAACATTTCCGGTTATTCAAGGAACCCCAATTATAGCAGTCGAGGCTGGCCGAGTCAACCCGATCTGCGCTTTTTGACCCCCACCGAATCGTGAGGAGGATACCATATCCGGGGCTGAATTACAAAGATTCCCTACTATAGGCTGGCATAAAACTATCCTATAGTGAGGGCGTCATTCATAAAAGAAGTTTCGCCACTTCTCAGGCAGAGGCCCCGATAATGCACATCGGGGCTTATGCGTTCCCCGTAAAGAGCGACCGCGCTGTAGCTACCGGAAACTTCGTATGGTTCAGGCGGCAGGCCCTGCTATACTAAAGATCGCATAAAGTGTTCCGCCACCTTATGCCCGGAAGCCCCGGCAGAGGAGAACTCGCCGGGGCTTCGCCGTCGCTAGCCGCCGTCGGGCTGCAGCGTGGGATTATCCGGCGGCGGCGTGGCCTCCTGCGGAGGGGGCGAGGCCACGTTGTGATGCGTCTTGTCGGCTGGCGTCCCGGTGGGATCGGCAGGGGGTTGCGCGTCCTCGGGCGCCTCGGGCGGCTCCGCCTCGGGGTCAGCAGGCGGTGGAGCCTCAACCGGCACGGGCGTGCCGGTTAACTCAGGCTCGGCGGTCAGGGTGACCGCCGTGGGTTCCGGTGTAGGCGTTGCGGTCGGCTCGACGTTCTCATCCTCGCCGCTCCCGTCGGGCGTCCCGGTAAGCTCGGGGTGTCGGTTATTGTGAAATCGTCCCCAAGCTACCGTATTGGGGAATCAAAAAGGGGCGGTGCGCCGCCCCTGCTCAGGCTACCGTATATGCATCAGGCCGTGGCCTGCGCCGACCGCCTGCGCCGGCTGATCAGCATCACGATCATGACGATCGAGCCGATGACGCGTGCCACGAGCGCCAGCAGCGCCACGACCGAGACAACCGCGCCGACAATCGCGGAGACGTTAAGCGCGCGCTCGCGCACAGCCGCCCAGCGCCGCGTTGAGCGCAACCGCCGCTCCTGCTCCCGCGCGAGGTCGGCGCGCAGCCCCTCGACAAACTCTACCGACGGACGGACCGGGACCAGCGCGCGGTACAGGCTCCTCACCACAACGATCAGCGCGCTGAGCAGCGGGAACCGCGCCCCATACTGCTCGACCCGAGCCTCCCCATCATCTTCTCCCGAAAACAGCGACTCGGCGTAGCGGTCCAACAGGTCAACCAGCTGCTCCTCGTCGAGTGAATAAGTGCTGTCTTGTGCCATCCTACTACCTTCTGCTGCGGCCTTGCGTTTCTCTCATCCATTACATCTGCGTGATGTCGCACGCTACCGTAAGAAACACCTTCTGCGAGAGAAAGTTGCTCGCGGCCTGCCGCACCGGCTTACGGATCGTGCCGGCGACGCCGGAACAGCCCGCGCGACCCGTTCGTTTTTGGCTTTTCCCCGTTCGTGTTTTCCTCCGGGGCTTCCTGAAGGCGCTGCAGTTCCTCTCGCAGCGACACCAGCGTGCGGTGATACAGAGACTTGATCGCGCCCTCGCTGCGGCCCATGATCTCGCCGATCTCAGCGTTGGGCAGCCGGTCCACAAACTTCAGGATGAGCAACTGCTGCCGGTCCTCGGGCAGCCTGCGGATCACGTCAAGAAGCTGCTCGGCCTCGTCGCGCCGCTCGGCGACATGGTCGGGCGCTTCGCGGCGGAAGCTGCTCAGGATGAGGCTCTCCAGTGGAACCAGTTTCTTGCGCTTGCGGTCGCGGTGGAAGTTCGCAACGAGGTTGTGCGCGATACGGTAGAGCCACGCCGAGAACGGCAGGCCCCGGTCCTCATAGTCCGGCAGGGCTGCCAGCGCCCGGTGGAACACTCGCGACGTCAGGTCTTCCGCATCCTGGTGGTTGCTGGTGCGGTAGTAGATGTAGCTGTAGATCTTGTCCACGTAGCGCATGTACAGCTCGCCGAACGCCTCGACGTCCGTCTTGGCCAGTTCGACCAGCTCGTTTTCGGGCAGCTCAACCAGTGACTGTCCCTGCTCCAACACGTGTTCCACTCTCTCTGCCAATCTGCGTGATGATGGTAAACCTCGTGTCCGTGCAGCGGGGAGTATACCAATAGTCCACAGATTTCACAGAAGGCAAAGGTGAAAAATAAATCCACGAATGGCACGAATGACACCCATTTTCATTTGTGCCACCCGCGGCATTCGTGGACAAACGGGATCAGCTATCCGCGTCGCCTGCGCGATCCGTGGACGCACCCTCCCCCATGAGCGCGGCCAGCCGCTCTTCGAGCGCGCCATAGCCCGTCTCGTAGATCTCCAGCGGCAGGCCCAGGTAGCGCGAGACCTCGTGCGCCTTTTCGATGAGCGCCGGGTCGGGCTTCTGCACGAGGTAGGCCAGCCGCTTGTAGTTGGCGAAGTACTCGCCCTTCAGGTCGGGGAAGCGATCCAGCCCCATGCCCTTGACGACGAGCCCGTCGAAGCCGCGCAACAGGAAGTCCGTCAGGAAGTACGTGCCCGGCTCCTCCGCCATCAGCCGCGCGAACAGGTCGCCACCGTACATCTCGTAGCAGTGCGGCCCGTCCACCCGCTCGACGCCGTGCCGCTCCAGCACCTCGTCAATCGCGCCGGACGAGCCGCAGTCCCCGTAGACGACGATTATCCGCTCATAGTGGTCGCGCAGCTCCTTGATGCGCCGCTCGATCTGCGGGGCGAGGCGGGCGGGGTGCATGTGCAGCAAGGCCGGCAGGGCCACCACGTCGGCGTCCCAGCCATGCCGCTCGCGGATGTCCAGCACCTCGCGGGCCAGCGCCCCACAGGCCAGCAGTGCAACCGTCATGCGCGCTCCCGGCGGCTCCGGCGCCGCCCCTCGCCGCCCGCGGGGCGATGGGCCTGCAGCCACGCCATGCAGTTCTCGTCGTGCCCCATCAGCACGTTCGCGGCGCGGATCGCCTGCATGATCCCCTCGTCAAGCGGGTTGGTGATGGCAGACGTCATGCCGCTTGCAATGGCCATCGAGATGAAGTGCGCGTTGAGCGTCTCACGCCCCGGCAGGCCGAACGAAACGTTGCTCGCGCCGCAGACCGTGTTGACGCCAAGCTCCTCGCGCACCATCCGCACGATCTCAAAGACCTGCTTGCCCGAGCCGCGCACCGCACCGGCGGGCATCACCAGCGGGTCGATCAGCACGTCCTCGGGCGGGATGCCGTAGTCCTGCGCCCGCTCGACGATCTTCTTGGCGACCTGGAAGCGCACCCGCGGGTCCTCGGAGATGCCCGTCTCGTCGTTCGAGATGGCGATCACCGCCGCGCCGTACTTCTTGACGAGCGGCAGCACCGCCTCAAGCCGCTCCTCCTCGCCCGTCACCGAGTTCACGAGCGCCTTCCCCTCGTAGGCTTCCAGCCCTCGCTCCAGCGCGGCGACAATCGAGGAGTCAATCGAGAGCGGCACGTCTACAACCGACTGGACCAGCCGGATGGCCTCGGCGAGGATGGCAGGCTCATCCGCCATCGGGATGCCCGCGTTGACGTCCAGCATGTGCGCCCCCGCCTCAACCTGGGCGACGGCGTCCGCCACGACGCGGCTGAAGTCGCCCGCTGCCATCTCAGCGGCCAGCTTCTTGCGGCCCGTCGGGTTGATCCGCTCGCCAATAATCGTAAACGGGCGGTCGGGGCTGATGATGACGGTCTTCGTCTTTGAGCTGATAACTGTCTCCACGATCACTTCTCCTTGAGATGAGGGGATACGGGTCTGGAAGCAGCAGCGGATTCTACCTGTGTGCAGGCGCGGCTTCGAGCGCCTCGCGCATGGCGCGGATATGCTCGGGCGTGCTGCCGCAGCAGGCGCCAATGATCCGCGCGCCAAGCTCGACGATGCGCACCGCGTGCTCAGCCATGACGGCGGGCGTGCCGCTGTAACTGATCTCCCCGCCGATCATCTCCGGGATGCCCGCGTTGGACTTCGCCACGAGGACCGCCTCGGGATTGCGCTCGTGCATCGCCTTGATCACGCCCTCGATCTCCGCCGGGCCGTTGCCGCAGTTGCCACCGAAGGCCACGAGGCCCATCTCCTGCAGCGCATCGACCGCCGCCGCCGGGCTAACACCCATCATCGTGAAGCCGCGCGTGTCGAACGTCATCGTGACGACGATGGGCAGCGAACTGGCCTGCCGCGCGCCTTCAACTGCCGCACGCACTTCCTGCAGGTCGCTCATGGTCTCGATCCACAGCACATCGACGCCGCCCGCCTCCAGCGCCGCCGCCTGCTGGGCGAAGCCGTCGCGCGCCTCCTCAACGCTGAGCGTGCCCAGCGGCTCGATCAGCTCCCCGCTCGGCCCCATCGAGCCCGCCACCACCACCCGCCGACCGGCGGCGTCGGCGGCGTTGCGGGCGATCTCCGCACCGGCGCGGTTTAGCTCGGCGACGCGGTCGTCGAGTTTGTGCAGCTTCAGCCGGAACGGGCTGCCGCCAAACGTGTTCGTCAGAACAATCTGCGAGCCCGCGTTGATATACGCCTCGTGGACGGCGCGGACGCGGTCAGGGTGCTCGACATTCCAGCGCTCCGGCGATTCGCCGTGCTCCAGCCCGGCGTTCATGAGCATCGTGCCCATCGCGCCGTCGGCCAGCACGTACGGATATTCGTCAAGCAGTGCTTGTAGCGGATTCATTCGCCTGCCCTATTCACTACACGAAAGGTCAATGTGTAAAGCGTTACTGCTTCTGCCGCAGTGCCATGAGCTTCTTTGCCGTCTCAACGGCAACCGCCGCGTCCTTACAGTAGGCGTCGGCCTCGATGTCCTCGGCGAACGCCTCATTGAGCGGCGCACCGCCCACGAGCACGATCACATCGTCACGCAGGCCCTCATCCTTAAGCGCCTGGATCACCACCTTCATGTACGGCATCGTCGTCGTCAGCAGCGCGCTCATGCCCAGGATGTCGGCGTTGTGCTCGCGGATAGCCGCGATGAACTCGTCCGCGCTGGTGTTGATCCCCAGATCAACGATTTCGAAGCCCGCGCCCTCCATCATCATGGCGACCAGGTTCTTGCCGATATCGTGGATGTCGCCCTTGACGGTGCCGATCACCATCGTGCCGACCTTCGGCGCGCCGGTTTCGACAAGCAGCGGGCGCAACACCGCCATACCGGCCTTCATCGCCTTGGCCGCCATCAGCACTTCCGGCACAAACAGGATACCATCCCGGAAGTCGATGCCAACGATGTCCATCGCGGCGACAAGGCCCTTGTTCATAATCTCAAGCGGGCCAAGCCCGCGTGACAGCAGTTCGTTAACCTGGGCGACCACCTCATCGGCGTAGCCGTCGTAGAGATCGTCGTGCATCAGCTCCAGGAGTTCGTCTGTTGGTAGCTGGGTGATATCAACCCGGTCTTCGCTCATCGTCTCGTTACCTGTCCCTTGCTATAAAATGGCGTTGTGCGGTCGGTGCCGCCCACTCTCATCATTGTGCCACAAGTCAGCCGCCTGTCTCAAGCCGCCGGCGCATATCGGCGATGTTAGCCAGGCTTTGCGTATCGTGCTCGACAAGCCGCTGCACAAGCCAGCGCAGCGTCGTCTCGCCCTCCCCCGGCAGCGTGGCTCGCCGCTGCCAGGCTCCGGGGGGCAGCCCGCGCAGCAGCGCAAGCGTTTTCGCTCGGCTCGCGCGGAACTGCTCGACAAGCTCAGCGAGCGTCGGCGCCGGATCGCTCCGCTCCAGCGCGGGCAGCGGCGGTAGGTGCGGCCCATCCTGCGCCACGACTGCCTCAAACCACGCCCGGTAGCAGCCCTCAAGCTCGCACAGGTGCGCGATGCTCTCCGCAATCGAGACGCCGCCCGGCCCGGCCCGCCGGTGGCTGTCCTCCACGCCGACATGCGCGCACAGCCGCGCGAGGTCGCCCGGCGCGGACTCGAGCGCGCCCAGCAATACCGCCCGCCTGCTCATGACCGGCGTCTGCGGCGTTCGCGGCGCGCAGCCCGCCGCTCCTCAAGTGTCCCCTCCTCGACCGGCTCCGGCAGGATGTCCGCCAGGTGCGGGTACGGCTCGGTCGCGTGCGGCAGGTGCATCGCCGCGACGAACTCCTGCTGGAAGTCCGGCTGAACCGCCGTCTCGACGTAATGCACCCAGCGCGCCCGCTCGACTGCCTCCAGCCGCCGCGCCCGGTTCAGCAGCGCGATACGAGCCCCATCTCCAGCCGCGTTGCCCACCGCCACCACCTTTGACAGGTCGCAGTCGGGGATCAGGCCCAGGACCATCGCGTGCAGCGGCGAGATATAGCTGCCAAACGCCCCCGCGAGGATCACGCGGTCGACCTTTGTGACCCCGGCGCGGTTCATGAGCAGCTTCGTCCCGGCGAACAGCGCCGCCTTGGCAAGCTGGACGGCACGCACGTCGTTCTGCGTGACGACGATTGGCCTGCCGGTCGAGGTCTGGTCGGCGGTTGCAAGGATGTACGCGACCGAGCGCCCGCTGCGGTCGATGCGCTCGTGCTGCAGGTCGGGGTCGAAGCGGCCATCCGGTCGCAGAATACCCGCCAGGAAAAGCTCGGCCACCGCTTCGATGATCCCCGAGCCGCAGATGCCGGAGGCCAGCTCGCGCGGCTGACCGTCCTCAGCGTCCGCCCCCGCCCACTCGTCCGACCAGCGGTCATCACCGATGACTTTGAAGCGCGGCATGCCGGTCTCCCGGTCGATCCGCACCCGCTCGATCGCACCCGGCGCGGCCCGCATGCCGTGCTCGATCTGCGCGCCCTCAAAGGCCGGGCCGGTCGGGCTGGAGGCACTCCACACGCCCTCGCGATTGCCCAGCAGGATTTCGGCGTTCGTGCCGATGTCGATGACCAGCATCATCTCGTCCTGCTGGTACGGCGCCTCGGCAAGCAGCACGGCGACGTTATCCGCGCCGACGTGCCCCGCGACGAGCGGCAAAATATGCACATTCGCGCCGGGGTTTAGCCGCAGGCCGAGGTCGCGGGCCTTGATGTCAATCGGCCCGTCGGAGTTCAATGCGAAGGGGGAGCCACCCAGTTCAACCGGGTGGATGTTGAGCAGGATGTGGTGCATGACGGTGTTGCCGACGAGGACCGCTTCATAGATGTCGCTGATCTTGATGCCCGCCTGTGCCGCCGCCAGCCCCGCCAGCCGGTTCAGCGCCTTAATGATCGCATCGTGCATGGTTGAGAGGCCCGTCTCGTGCGTCACCGCGTACGAGATGCGGCTCATCAGGTCCTCTCCGTACGTCACCTGTGGGTTCATCGTGGATTCGGTCGCGACGACCTCCCCGGTGCGCAGATCGACCAGATGCCCGGCTACGGTCGTGCTGCCGATATCCACCGCCAGCCCATACGCGCCCTCGCGGTAGCCGGGGCGGACATCCAGCACTTCCCGCCCCTGCCAGATCGTAACCGTCGCAGTCCAGTTGCCCTCGCGCAGTACCTGCTGAAGATGCCGCCGGGCCGGATAGTCGATGGTCAGGTCCGTGAGCTGCCACTGCTCGGCGAGCGCGTCCTGCAGGCGTTCCCAGTCGCCGCGCGGAGCTTCGAGCGTCGCCGGGGCAACCTCCACATAGACCTGCCGCACGGCGGGGTCCACCTCAATGACGCGGTCGCCCGCCGCCTTACGCACGATCTGCTTGCGGGCCTGGCTCTCCTCCGGCACGGTCACCAGCAAGTCGCCAAGTGCCCGCGCCGCGCACGACAGCCGGTACCCCTCGATGTTGTGCTCGATGAGGTAGGCGCGTTCGTCGTCGCTCGGCGGGCTCACGTTGTCAGGCAGCGACACAATGCCGTGCTTCTGAAAGACGCCTTCTTCAACCCGAACCTTACATTTGCCGCAGACCAGCCGCCCGCCGCAGATGCTCTCGATCTCCACGCCGACGCTGCGTGCAGCATCCAGCAGGGTTGTTCCAACCGGCACCCTGCCCCGCCGCCCGGAGGGCATGAAGATGACTCGCACGCCGTCGTCGTTACTGCTGTGCACGATCACCAGACTCCTGACTGTCTCTGGGCCGGGCCTGCCCGCCCCGGATACATTGCGGCTATTGTAACCCTATAAATGAGATAACGGTAATGTAAAAGAGAACCCGTGAAACCCACCCCGGCCACCCGCTACAATCTAGGGGCCATTACTGGTGATGATCCTCACAATCTGCTATTAACCGACCACCAAGGGAGAAGACAGGAACGTACGCATGGACAACACAGGCTTCGACTTCTATAAGCTGGAGACCTTCATGACGGACCGGCAGCGCCGGGTCCGCGATGCCGTGCGCGAGTTCGTGCAGAGCGAGGTGCTGCCGAACATAAACCCGTACTGGGATCGCGCCGAATTCCCGCGCGAGGTCGTCATGAAGATGCGCGACCTTGACCCGCCCATCGTCGGCGGCATTATTCGCGGCTGGGGCAGCGCCGGGCTTGACCCGCTTGAGATGGGTCTGGTCATGTACGAGCTGGCTAAGGGGGACGGCTCGATCAGCACGTTCTATGGCGTCCAGTCCGGCCTGGCGATGGGCTCCATCGGCCTGCTCGGCTCCGACGAGCAGCGCGAGCGCTGGCTGCCCGGCATGGCCCGCCTGGAGAAGATCGGCGCGTTTGGCCTGACCGAGCCGGATCACGGCTCCGACGCCACCAGCATCGAAACGAGCGCCGTGCGCGACGGCGACGACTACATCCTGAACGGCGAGAAGCGCTGGATCGGCAACGCCTCCATCGCGGACGTGCTCATCATCTGGGCGCGGGACGAGGAAGGCGGCATCGGCGGCTTCGTGATTGAGGACCCGCAGCACGTCGAGGGCGTGGAAATCTGCGACCTGCAGGGCAAGATCGCTAAGCGCGGGGTGCTCAATGCGCATATCACGCTGCGCAACGTGCGCGTGCCGGCTGAAAATCGCCTCGCCAAGACGCGGAGCTTCGCCGACATCGGCAAGGTGCTGACGATCGGGCGCGTGGGCGTCGCCTGGGAGGCGGCTGGCGTCGCAGCGGGCGCGTTCGAACACGCCCTCACCTACGCCAGGGAGCGCAAGCAGTTCGGGCGGCCTATTGCGAGCTTCCAGCTCATCCAGCAGAAGCTGGCGGAGATGGCGACCGAGGTCACGCTGATGCAGCTTATGTGCTTCCAGCTCTCGCAGCTTCTCGGCGCGGGGCAGATCACGCCCGGCATGGCCTCGATGGCCAAGTACAACAACGCGCGCAAGGCCCGCTACGTCGCCGCGCTTGCCCGCGAGACGATGGGCGGTAACGGCATCCTGATTGAGAACCACGTCGCACGGCTGTTCACCGATGCCGAGGCAGTCTACACCTACGAGGGCACGAACGAGGTCCAGCTTCTGCTACTGGCCCGGGAACTGACCGGCATCGACGCGCTGGCGTAGATTACAAACAAAACCCCCTCCTGCCTAGCAGCCTGCGGCTGCACGCTGTCCTTCCCCTTGCAAGGGGGAGGAGGCCGGTATTCGCTGCACGAATACCGGGCGGAGGGGGTTCTATTTATCCGACCACCTCGCTCCAATTTGCGACCCTGCACAGGCGATCTTACAATCAGAGCACAGGGCCGTTCCCTTCTTAACCTTCGCCAAGGGAGGAAAATCGAATATGTCGCTGCATCCGGACGCACAAACGCTGGAAAAAATCCGCGAGGCACGGACTTATAAGGCTATCCCCCCGGATGAGCACCTCGTCCCCTACTCCAGCATCGGCGACCTGCTCGACAGGCAGGCAGCGGCCTCCGCAAACAAAATCTGGCTCATCCACTACGACGCCGACGGTAACCGCGAGGAGTTTACCTACGGTGAGTTCAACCGGCTCGTCAACCAGGCAGCCAACTATCTGTGCCATGACCTGGGCATCCGCCGGGGTGACCGCGTCGCCACTATCGGCTACAACCATGCCGACCTCGTTATCCTGTACTTCGCATGCTGGAAGCTCGGCGCAACCGTCGCCCCG
>Ga0134099_1003712_pt1 | contig 10983 bp, 7 predicted proteins | sample 10_taG_2_FD_105482 | JGI IMG/M metagenome (GOLD analysis project Ga0134099, IMG submission 105482) | Switchgrass degrading microbial communities from high solid loading bioreactors in New Hampshire, USA - 10_41_5_180_A2 metaG | ecosystem: Engineered > Bioreactor > Semi-continuous > Anaerobic >...
ATCCTGTTGAAGATTAGCGACAAAGAGGGCGGAATATTCTCAAACTTTCACCATATTGTGTTTGACGCATGGTCCATGGCTTTGTCATGCAGCCTGGTAATGGGGTATTACAAGGCGCTCAAAAACGGTGATGCGATTAAGGACGAACAAATGGCTATACCGTCATACTTAACATACGTAGAAACCGAAATGGAATATTATAAATCAAACCGCATGCAGAAAGACGAGGCTTACTGGGAAGAGGTTTATAATGAGCCGATAGAAGCGACTGTTCTGAAAACCCGGAAAACAAATCTCGTATCAACGGAATCAAAAAGAAAGACATTTGTCGCTCCCAGGAAATTCGTCCGGAAACTGAGGCAGTACTGCGCAGAAAACAGGATAACCCTGTATCCGTTATTTTTATCCGCTTTATCGATGTACATAAACAGGGTAACGGGAAAAGAAGATATAATTATCGGCACTCCGATACTTAACAGGCTTAACCAGGTGGAAAAAAACACGGTAGGCATGTTCGTCAGCACGGTTCCTTTACGCATAAAAATAAATGACGAAGCAAGCTTTACCGAGTTCAGCCGCAGCATACTTCAGGTATGCTCTTCTTCGTACAGGCACCAGAGATATCCATATGAGCTGATACTTAAGAAAGTCCGGGAAAAGCACGATTTCCCCGGCAATTTATATGATATTGTGCTGTCGTATCAAAATACGAAATATGAAAAAACCGATATCGACTATTCAACGAGATGGCATTTCAACGGGCATCAGTCCAATTCGCTGACAATCCATGTGAATGACAGGGATGACGAAGAAACCGTTATTATCGATTACGATTACCATAAAGACCTTTACTATGACAAGGAAATAGAATTCATACACCACCATTTGTTAAGCCTGCTGTGGCATGCTCTTGATAATCCCGCGAAAAAGATAAGCATGATTGAAATGCTGCCCGAGAGCGAAAAAAGAAAGGTTTTGTATGAGTTTAACGACACAGAGGCGGATTATCCGAAAGACAAAACCATTCACGAACTGTTTGAACAGCAGGTAATGAAAACTCCCGATAACATTGCCGTTATCTGCGATGATCAGAGCATTACATACAGGCAGTTGAATGAAAAGGCAAATTCACTGGCTGCACTTTTAAGGGAAAAAGGTATAAAACCCGGTGATGTTGCAGGAATTTTAGTCAGCCGTTCGATAGAGATGGTTATCGGAATGCTCGCAGTGCTGAAGGCAGGCGCTGCTTTTCTTCCGATAGAAAAGGATTTTCCTGATGAAAGAATAAACTATATGATAAAAAACTCAAAATCAAAAATTATATTGACAGATAATACAACAATAGACAGGTTAAGCGAATATGATAAAATTAATATTCAATGCGAAAAATACTATGAATTTGGCAGGGAAAACCTTGCAAATATAAATAATGTACGCGATCTTGCATATGTTTTATATACTTCCGGTACAACAGGAGAGCCGAAAGGAGTAATGATAGAACATACTTCGCTTGTAAATTTTGTATATGCGGTAATCAAATTTATGGATTTTTCCGTAGACTCAGTAGTTTTATCATATACTTCCTTTTGCTTTGATATTTTTATTTTCGAAATTTTTACTTCTTTGCTTACGGATGCGAAAATAATATTGGCAAATGAAACAGAACAGAAAATACCGAGGCATACATGCAGTTTGATAAAAAAGCACAGGGTAAACAAAATATTGACAACTCCAAGTAAAATAAAACTATTGCTTATGGATAACGAAAACATCAAAATGCTGGAAAGCATTAAGGAGATAATGGTGGGAGGGGAGGTGTTCCCTCCTGAATTGCTGAGGTTATTAAGAAATAAATTAAACGCAAGAATAATAAATGGCTATGGTCCTACAGAAACAACAATTGGAGTATCATTCAAAGTGTTTGGCAACGATAACAGAATTACTATAGGTAAGCCTATTTCCAATGTTAAGCTTTATGTTCTTGATAAGAATAAAAACCTGCTGCCTATCGGAATCCCCGGAGAACTATATATCGGAGGAGTATGCCTGGGGAGAGGTTACATTAATAACGATGAATTGACTAATAAAGTATTTATAAGAAACCCGTTTAATCCGGATGAACTTTTATATAAAACCGGAGATATTGTTAAATGGTGTTCAGGAGGAGAAATCGAGTTTATTGGTAGAATTGACAGCCAGATAAAAATAAGGGGTTATCGGGTTGAACTGGATGAAATAAAAAACCAACTGCTGAAAATCGAAGGGATTGATGACGCCGCTGTAGTAAAATACCAGGAGGATGGCAGGGAGGCAATATGTTCCTATATTGTTAAGAAACCGGATGCTAAGATAATGCCTGATCATATAAGAAACCGCTTAATGAAGTTTTACCAAAATATATGATACCGTCATATTTTATTGAAGTGGAAAGAATACCGATTAATGCCAGCGGAAAAGTTGATTTGAACAGATTGCCGAAACCATTAAGCAAGCCGAAAAAAGAAAGAATATTAAAACCAAAAAACGATACAGAAAAAGAAGTATTAAATATCTGGAAAAATGTACTGAAAAAAGAAAACATATCAACAAACCAAAGTATATATGATGCCGGCGGCGATTCACTGAGTATAATAAACATTATTTCTCAGGTTTACAGTAAATATAATGTTGAATTGCCATTAAGCGATATCAGCGAAATAGACACAATTAAAAAAATGGCTCTTTATATTGAAAAGAACAGGGATAAAACAGAAAAAAAACACAAAAATGATCAAGTTGTTCTAATAAAGAAACCGGAAAAGAGTAAAAGCAATCTGTTCCTGTTGCATGCAGGCAGCGGGGAAATAAACAATTATAAAAAATTATGCGGATACTTAAACGCATCGTGTTGGGGGATAAGGATCGGTTCGAAAGAGATAACGCCTAAAAATATCACAATAAATCAATTGGCCGGTGAATATGTCAATATGATAAAAGAAATACAGCCAAATGGACCATATACGTTGGGCGGTTGGTGCATCGGTGGTACGACAGCTTTTGAAATGGCTAATATTTTAGAACAAATGGGCGATAAAGTTGATTTTATATTTTTGTTCAACAGTATTTCCCCAAAAGACTGGCCAGATATTAAACCTTTCTCGCTTGATACCGAAATACATTTGGTAAGATCATTTTTCGGCAAAGAAGCAGCCGTACAGGCGGAAAAATACAAGGATATAAATGAATTATGGGAATCTATTGCCGATAAAAAAATAGAGAAGGCAAGAATTATTAAACAGCTTCCCGGTGATGTCAGGGATGCAATACCGGATGTGGAGAAGTTAGAAACAATTGATTTATTAATGTATGTAAACCGGATACGGACGATGCACCAGGCGAGGGCTTTGTATAAACCTCAGCGATCTCTGAATGCTCAAATTATCTTTTTTAATGCTGTTTATGATAATATTATAACTGATAAGGAATTAAATATCAGTACCTGGAATTCCTATTGCAATGCCGAAATAATAAAAATTGATCTTCCTTCAAATCATTATACGATGTTTGACGAGCCTGTTGTATTTGAGCTTGCTTCAAAAATGAATGAAATAATGGCCAAAAAGGAATGAACTTATGGAAACTGTCTTGTTTTATCTTTTGCATTTGTCATTGTTAATTGTTTTATCATTGTTGATGTTTTTAATTTCGATGGCGAACAAAAAACAATTGCATTACACATTTATATACCTGGTAATATCCCTGCTTATATGGAATATAGGTTATCTTCTGGAAGCATATGCACGTATGCATTACAGCTATACTGTTATGCTGTTTGTCTATATTTGGTATCTCGGATTATGTTTTACGCCCGTGTTTCTTTTACTTACAAGTATTGTTTTTGAAAAAACAAAAATAAATTATAAAAGGTATTTATTTTTATTTATCCCTCCGATAGTATCTTTTATTATGATGATTACCAATGACAGACATCACTTGTTTTTTAAAAGCTTTTCGGTATATAATACCGAAGCCGTTATTGGTATCTATTTTATTGTTCATACTGTTTTCTTATATGGATATATGGTTGTCAGCCTTTTTAATTTTTTGTATTCATCCATAAAAAATTCCGGTTTCTTCTCAAAACAATCGTTATATACTGCTATAGGTTCTTTAATCCCGCTGGTTACAAATGTATTGGTAACAACAAAAATAATAAGTGTACCGGTTTACACCACAGCTATTTCATTCTCCGCGGCTGTGCTGTTCATTGCGGTTGCCATATTCAGGTACCATTTTTTAAGCATATCGCCGATTGCCCTCAGAACAATAGTGGACAGGATTTCGGACGGCTTCCTTGTTGTGAACGACGAATACAGGATTATAGATTATAACAAAACGATGGAATCGGCTTTCGAGAAAATTTTAACTATATCGAGAAACAAGAGCCTGCAGGAAGTTTTTCAGGGCACATGCCTTATTGATTCGGACAACAACCTCATTGATTTTATAAACATGGCCAAAATATCGGGCATGTCGGTTACGTTCGAGAAACACATACAAAAGGGGAATTATGACAGGTATTTTTCCATCGAAGTTACGCCGATTATAATTAATAAAATCCAGCTTAGCACAGTAATGCTGTTCAGGGATATCACTGAAAATGTCCGGCATCTTGAAGCCATAGAGGAAAAACACGCTATTATGATGGAACAGGAAAGACTTGCGTCTCTTGGGCACTTAATCGGCGGGATTGCGCATAACCTTAAGACGCCGATAATGTCTATCTCGGGTATAGTTGAAGGGCTTAAGGATCTTGTCGCGGAGTACAGGGCGTCGATAGGCGATGAAAGCGTTACGGTATCCGATCACTACGAAATTGCCGATGAAATGCTGTCATGGCTGAACAAAATTAAACCATACTGCTCATACGTATCCGATGTTATCGACGCAGTAAAGGGCCAGGCAGTGAATCTGAACGCTTCATCAATGGTAAGCTTTACCGTAAATGAACTCGTAAAAAGGATACAGATATTGATGAAATACGAACTCATAAGGTATAAGTGCGAACTGAACACAAAAATAAGTGTAGATTTGTCAAGTGAACTTAACGGAGATATTAATAGTTTAATTCAAGTATTCGATAATATTATTATAAATGCTATTCAGGCTTATGAAGGGAAAACCGGCTCGATTGATTTTCATATTGATGGTGATGATGAATCAATTCTCTTTACGATAAGAGATTATGCCAAAGGAATCCCAAACAATATAAAGCATAGGCTCCTGAAGGAGATGGTTACAACAAAAGGAACAGCTGGTACAGGACTTGGATTGTATATGTCCTATTCAACAATTAAGGGACGGTTCGGCGGGGAAATGTGGTTTGAATCCGAAGACGGCAAAGGAACAACCTTTTTCGTCCGGCTTCCCCGCAAGGTAAGCCAGACAGCTTAAAAGCAGGTTAATTAATATGGGGGGCTAAAATACGAATGAGAAAGAAAATGTCTGCTTTATCGGGAAACACTAAAATTCTTATAGTTGATGATGAACAGGGAATTATAGATTCACTGTCCATTATGCTGAAGCGGAGCGGCTATTATTTCGAAGGTACGACGAATCCTTTGGAAGCGATTGAAAAAGTCAGAAACGAGCATTTCGATTTGATGATTCTCGACTATTTAATGGTGCCGATTCACGGCGACGAGGTTGTAAGATGCATACGGCAGTTCAATACCGATTTATATATTCTTCTTCTCACAGGGCATAAGGATTTGGCTCCGCCTCTTGATACGATAAAGGCGCTTGACATACAGGGGTACTGCGAAAAAAGCGACCGGTTCGATCAATTGCAGCTCTTGATTGAGTCAGGTATAAAATCGATAAATATGATGAATACGATAAAACAGTTCCGGGACGGCTTAAACAGGATACTTCAGGCAGTACCGAAAATATACCAGCTTCAGCCCCTGGGAAATATCCTCGAGGATATCCTGATCCAGTTAATGCCGCTGCTTAACAGTGAAAACGCGTTTATTCTCGTTGACAATATTTCGGGTAACAGCAATTCGAAAAAGAGCATTTTCCGCGGAATAGGCAAGTACAGGGCAAAGATTGCCGATTTTGTGCCGATGCTCAGTTCAAAAATGCTCGAAGACATAGGTAAGGCAAAGATATCGAAACAGCCCGTAAAAATCCAGTCAGGCATTATTCTTCCGCTTGTGAATGAGTTTTCAGAGTGCATCGGAGTTCTTTACGTAGAAAGTGTCGAAAGCCTTGAAAGCGATATCGCAGAAGGGTATAAGCTGCTGGAAATTTATGCGGCCCAGGCCGCTTCGGCGCTGACTAACGCGTTTCTCCACTCTCTTCTGAACATGCAGAATGAAGAACTGAACAGGACATATGAACAGCTTAGAATAAGGTATATGGATACGATTGAGGCGCTCCGCCAGGTGGTCGATACTAAGGATGAATACATGCGCGGGCATTCCGATCGCGTGTCGTTTTACTGCGTGAAGATCGGAAACATTCTGGGGCTCAGTGAAACCGAGATTGAAACGCTCAGGGTGGCCGGGCTGTTCCATGATGTAGGCAAAACGGGGATAACTGATGATATACTGTTCAAAAGCGATAAATTAAGCGCAAAGGAATATGAAGTGATTAAAAAACACCCGATAACAGGTGCCCGCATTCTTTCGGTAATTTCTATGTTCAAGGATGTTGTGCCGGTCGTTAAATGTCATCATGAAAGGATTGACGGCAAGGGATATCCCGACGGACTGAAGGGGGATGAAATACCGTTCCTGGCCAGGATTGTATCGGTTGCCGACGCTTTTGACGCTATGATGTCGGATAGAAGGTATCGCTCGAAACTCGATTTGAATTCGGCAATCCAGCAGCTTATAGAAGGTAAGGGCACTCAGTTCGATGCCGGAATTGTAGATGTATTTGTGAAAATGCTTGATAACTATTCGGAAATTGAAAAAGAGCTCGCGGCAGCATTTGAATAGCGGAATATCGATAAACGGCCATGCAATAAAATAAACGCCTGAAAAGTGAGTAACTCTTTTCAGGCGTTCTGTTTTTTGCAGATGTATCATAAATTTTTAAGTTTATATATTATCTTATAGCCGTTTTGTTCTATATCATGTTCAATTTTATCGGTATTCTGCGAATTTATTCCGATTACGACAATGCTTTTACCGCCCTGTCCGCGGTAAACCGCGACATTCGTTATGTTCGCGCCGTGTTCCGCGAAAATCCCGGCAAGTTCCGATAAAATGCCGGGCTCGTCAGGCGCCTCAATGGTAAGGCGTGTGCCTTTTTCACGGAATCCGAGCAGGTCAATGAACGAATCGAATATGTCGCTTTCGGTAATTATTCCGACGAGCTTGTCATTGTCGACCACAGGGAGGAAGCTGACGCCGTTGTCCCTCATTAATGTTGCCGCTTCTTCCAAAAGAGCGTTGGGAGATATAACAATGAGATCTTTTGACATGACCTTGCTGATTTTCGTTTTGGACAGGATGTACGTAATCTCGTTAATGCTAAGGCTGGTCGCCATCGAAGGTGAAGCGCTCATGATGTCTCCCCGCCAAACAACGCCCACAAGCTTGCCATCCTTAACAACGGGAAGGCGCCGGATATTGTGTTTTGTCAGGATCTCGTGTGCATCCGGTATCGTTTGGTCAGGTGAAATTGTAAACGGGTTTGTGGTCATCTTGTTTTTAACAAACATTGTTTCAACCTCCCAAATATGCTTTTTTGATTTCTTCGCTCCGCATAAGTTCGGCTCCCGGCCCGGATAAAGTTATTGTGCCTGTTTCCATTACATACGCGCGGTTCGCTATCTGCAATGCCATGTTTGCGTTCTGTTCAACGAGCAGTATTGTCGTTCCTTTTTGATTTATATCCTGGATAATGTCGAATATTTCCTGGACTAACAGCGGCGCGAGACCCATCGAAGGCTCGTCAAGGCATAAAAGTTTGGGCCTGCTCATTAATGCGCGGCCGATAGCAAGCATCTGCTGCTCGCCGCCCGAAAGCGTGCCGGCGGCCTGCTTTCTCCTGGCCTTAAGGATTGGAAACCTCTCATATACCATATCTATATCTTTTTTGATTTCCGCTTTGTCACGTCTGAGATAAGCCCCGAGCTCAAGGTTTTCGAGAACGGTCAGGCTGCTGAATATGCGCCGTCCTTCGGGTGCGAGGGAAATGCCCATTCTGACCCTGTCCTGCGGCAAAGTTGAAGTTATATCGTTACCGTTAAAAAGAATCGTGCCGCTCGTGGGTTTTTTAAGCCCTGATATCGTGCGCAGGGTTGTTGTTTTCCCGGCGCCGTTCGCACCGATAAGGGTGACAATCTCACCTTCTTCAACTTTAAGTGAAACTCCTTTAAGCGCATGTATCACACCGAAATGGACATTCAGATTGCTTATTTCAAGCATTGCGCATATCCTCCCCCAAGTATGCCTTGATAACCCGCTGGTTTGATTTTATTTCATCAGGAGAGCCTTCGGCGATGACGATCCCGTAATCCAGCACGTAAATGCGTTCGCATATTTTCATAACAACGGACATATCATGTTCAATCAATAAAATCGTAAGGTTAAAGTGCTTGCGGATCCAGCCTATAACTTCGGTCAGTTTGGCCGTTTCGGCAGGGTTCATCCCCGCAGCCGGCTCGTCAAGGAGCAAAAGGCTCGGTTCCGTCGCCAGCGCGCGCACAATCTCAAGGTGACGCTGCTCTCCGTACGGGAGGTTTTTGGCAAGTTCATCCTTTTTATGATCGAGTTTAAGTATGCTTAAAAGTTCAATGCTTTTGTCCAGAAGCCTTTTTTCTTCATCCGAATGCAGCCTGGAGTGGAACATTCCATGCAAAAGCCCGTACTTAATATTCTTATGCATTGAGATGCGGACGTTGTCAAGAACGGTTAAGTCTTTAAACAGCCGGATATTCTGGAATGTCCTTGCTACACCCGCTTTGCATATTTTATACGGTTTCTTTCCGTTCAAACGTATATCTCTGCCGTCTATCGAAAGCGTTATATTGCCCGAAGAAGGCGTATATATTCCGGTCAGCATGTTGAATACCGTAGTCTTACCGGCGCCGTTCGGTCCGATAAGGCCTACGAGTTCGCCGTGGTTAAGTTCCATCGAGACATTGGATACGGCGGTTAAACCCCCGAACGATTTGGTCAGCTTGTTGACGGTAAGAATGGGCATCAGCGCTCACCTCCGTTCCTGCGTTCAAAAATGCCGCCAAGGCTTTTAAACGCTGACAATGACAGTTCTTTTGAACCCATAATCCCCTGCGGTCGGAAAAGCATTATCACAATAAGCAGCACGGCATATATGACCATCCGGATTTCCGGGAAAGACTGCAGCAGGGACGATATGAGCGCAAGAAGGAACGCTGCGAGTATTGAACCGGAGATGCTCCCCAGTCCGCCGAGCACGACTATGACAAGTATGTCGATTGACTTCAGGAAGCCGAACAGATCCGGCTTTATGAAATAAAAATACGAGGCATACAAAGCTCCCGCGATGCCTGCGCAGAAAGCTCCGATAATAAACGCAATAACCTTGTATTTTGTAGTATTTATACCCATTGCTTCGGCCGCTATTTCATCTTCACGAATTGATATGCATGCGCGGCCGTGTGAAGAATTAATGAAGTTTGTTATCAGTATAACGGTACCTGTGGTAAAAATAAACAGCCAGAGCCAGTTTGTATACTGGACCTCGATGAATAATCCGGCGGCCCCGTTTGTTATGTCAAGATTAAGGAAAACAATCCTGATTATTTCGGCCATACCTAATGTCGCTATTGCAAGATAGTCGCCTCTTAAACGCAGTGTCGGCAGCCCGACAATGAACCCGAGCAATGCCGCGAATATCGCCCCGAGAAACAGACCTGTGATGAAACTGACCGGTGAAGGATAACGCATTATAATAATTGCGCACGTATAGGCGCCTATGGACATGAAACCCGCATGCCCAAGTGAAAACTGGCCCGTAAACCCTGTTATCAGGTTAAGGCTTACCGCAAGTATTATATTTATGCAGATTGTCGTTAATGTTGCCATTATGTAGTCATTAATAATATTAAGCGAAACAAGAAGCTGTACTACGGCATAAGTCAGCAAAAGGGCAACCCATTTTTTTATTCCTTTAATATCAGCCAATTTCTTCATAGCGCTATACCTTCTCTTTGGTCTCTTTGCCAAGCAGACCGGATGGTTTTACAATGAGGATCAGGATTAATATCGCAAATACAACCGCATCTTTAAACATTGAATTTCCGTATCCCGCGACCATTACTTCGACAGTTCCTATAAAATAACCGCCTATCATGGCGCCGGGAATTATTCCGATACCGCCGAAAACAGCCGCTACAAAGGCTTTGAGACCAGGCAGTATCCCCATCAGCGGGTTGATTGAGTTATAATAAATCCCGACGAGTATCCCCGCAGCACCCGCTAAAGCAGAACCCAGCGCGAATGTAAATGATATAGTATTATCGACATTGATTCCCATAAGCTCCGCTGCGTCCCTGTCAAGCGAAACTGCACGCATTGCTTTGCCTATGCGCGTATATTTTACGATAAATTGCAAAAAAACCATCAATATAACTGTTATGCATACTATTAATATCTGCTGTGCCGTAATGACAATGTTCCCGAGTTTGAATGATTGCGTGAGTATCCCTTTCAAAGGGGGATACGAGCGTACATTAGCCGTTACAAAGAACATTGTGCCGTATTCAAGAAACAGCGATACTCCTATTGCGGTAATGAGCACCGCTATTCTTGTGGCGTTGCGCAGCGGTTTGTATGCTATTCGCTCTATTATAACACCTAATAAGGTGCATATTGCCATTGCTATAAGAAGTGACGGTATGACCCCGAGATGAAAGTGAGTCATGCAAAAATAGCCTATATATGCGCCTAGCATGTAAATATCGCCGTGCGCAAAATTTATAAGCTTAATGATGCCGTAAACCAT
>Ga0134099_1003716_pt1 | contig 10977 bp, 9 predicted proteins | sample 10_taG_2_FD_105482 | JGI IMG/M metagenome (GOLD analysis project Ga0134099, IMG submission 105482) | Switchgrass degrading microbial communities from high solid loading bioreactors in New Hampshire, USA - 10_41_5_180_A2 metaG | ecosystem: Engineered > Bioreactor > Semi-continuous > Anaerobic >...
AACAAGTTCTGGAAGGACTTCGTAGCCGCGCTGCGGACGGTCGGGTACGACTACGTGCTGAGCATTGAGCACGAGGACATCCTCTTCTCCAGCGAGGAAGGGTTCCAGAAGGCGGTGGCCACGCTGAAGGAGGCCATCGCCGTGGGGCCGCTGCCGAAAGTGTGGTGGGCGTAGCGATGGGCGCGGTGAAGGTTGCGGTTGCGGGCCTGGGCTTCATCGGGACGGCCCACGTGGAGGCGCTCCGGCGCGTCCCCGGCGTGGAGGTCGTGGCCGCGGCGGATGCGAACCCGGCAGTCGCCGAGAAGGGCGCCCGGGACCTGGCGATTCCCCGGGTCTACTCCGACTGGCGCGAGCTCCTGCGAGACCCGGAGATTCAGGTGGTCCACAACTGTACCCCCAATCACCTGCACTATGAGATCAACAAGGCCATCATCCTGGCCGGGAAAGCTGTGCTCTCGGAGAAACCCCTCACGGCCACCGCGGCCGAGGCGACCGAGCTGGTCGCGCTGGCCCGGGAGCGGAAGGTCGTCAACGCCGTGAGCTTCAACTACCGGCACTACCCGATGGTCCAGCAGGCCCGGGCGATGGTCTCATCGGGGGAGCTGGGCACGGTGCGCCTGGCGTACGGCCACTACCTCCAGGACTGGCTGCTCTACGAGACGGACTACAACTGGCGGATCGAGCCTGAGTTGGGCGGCCCGTCGCGGGCGATCGCAGACATCGGCTCGCACTGGTGCGACACGGTCCAGCACGTACTGGGCCAGCGCATCACGCGGGTGCTGGCCGACGTGGCCACCCTGGTGCCTCAGCGTGTGCGGCCGCCCGAGGGAAGCCGGGAGACGTTCACCACCGGTGCCGGCGGCGGCGAGCGGGTGCCGGTGCGGACGGAGGACTACGCGACGGTGATCGTCGAGTTCGATGGGGGCGGCCGCGGGGCCTTCACTGTCTCGCAGGTGAGCCCCGGTCACAAGAACGACCTGTTTTTCGAGCTGGCCGGGACCCGGGCGGGGGTCCGCTGGGCCCAGGAGGATGCCGAGCGCCTCTGGGTCGGGCGGAGAGATCAGCCCAATGCCGTCTTGATGCGGGATCCGGGTCTCATCGCCGGCGCGGCCAGGCCGTTCGTCCACTACCCGGGCGGGCACGGCGAAGGCTGGCCCGACGCCCTCAAGAACCAGATGCTGCAGTTCTACACGTTCCTCCAGCAGGGCGGCGACCTGCTGGCGGACCGGCCTGTCTTCGCCACCTTCGAGGACGCCTGTTATATCGTACGGATCGTGGAGGCCATCCTCCGGAGCGCCCGGACGGGCACCTGGGCAGACGTGTAACGACAGACGACACCTGAGACCCCGGGGAGTGGAACCCCCGGGGTCTCCTGCATGGTTGACGAAGGGGGATACGGAGGCGGCGGGAATCACGGAACGTCACCGAGACCATCGGCTGACGGCCGCTCCCGCCTGTCCCACTGTCGTGCCCGGGTCGTCCTCGAGATGAATGAGTACGAACCGCCGGTTATCTAGGTAGTGGCCCTCCCGGCGCCACCAAGAGTCGCGGGCCAGCGACTCTCACCACCCCAGCGGGAAGCGGCTGTTCGAGGTCGCCGACCTGGTGATCGACAACTGCTGCCCCTGAAGGCCTGTTCGGCCTCGCCCATCGCCGGGATGTTCATCGCCCAGGCGCTCACCGCCGAGACCATCGCCCGATTGGTGGCCTTGGACAGCGTGCCGCGTAGTAGGCGTGCTGGTGCTACTGCTGTTGCTTCCGTCTTCGGGGCTGCTGTGGTTTTGCTCCTGCTGCTGGCCGAAGGGGTGGTCGACTGGGACGAGTTCAGAGCGACGAGCACGGAACATCACCGGGACCATGGATGATCGGCCGCTGTTCGGCCGGCTCTGCCTGGCACAGTTCCACCGCCAGCGCCACGGTCCCGTCCGGGTCATCCACAAAGTGAATCGGCACAAGTCGCCGGTGATCCAGATAGCACCCCTCCACCAGCGCCGCCGGGAGCCGGTCGCCCCAGCCGCCCACGCCCTGGACGGCCACCAGCGGCTTCCGGTGCAGGTAGGCGACGGCGATCTCCGCCAGCGTCCCGGCTCCGCCCCCCACGATGATGAAGGCGTCGGCGGCGTGGATCCGCACCTCGCTCCGCCCCTGGAACGTGAGCCCGGTGGTGACCGGCACGGTGACGTACGGATTGGCCTCCCGCAGGTCGTCGCCCGGCAGGATCCCGACCGTCACGCCGCCCGCCGAGCGGGCGCCCTCGCTGGCGGCGGCCATTACGCCGTCCCGGCCGCCCGTGAACAGCAGCGCCCCCCGGGCGGCGATGGCCCGGCCGACGGCGTACGCCGCCGCCCGCATCTCCTCGCTGATGGGCCCCGACTGGCCGATGAGGCCGATTCGTAGAACCATGTGCATGCCCCCTCGTATACCCAGTACACCGATGGCGCAGCCGCGTTCCTGGAAGCCCCCGCCGGAGCGGTGCACGCCCGGGCTCAGTCGTCGAGCTTCTGGGGACAGGAGTTCCGGGCTCACGATCCGGTGACCCCCGGGAGGTCGCCGCGATGCTCCGGCGGTTGACCGACGCGGTGTGGTGGGGCGATGCTTACCGATCAAGGAGCTCCTGTGCACGCCATTCAGCTCAGGCGCATGAGACCTAAACCGGGTGGGGGGCCCATGATAGCTGACACATGTCGCAACATCCGCTGAGGCAGATGTAGTCAGATCAATTAGGTGGCACAAAAGAGCTATGTACATGACTCTTACAACGATGTACGGTGGACACAGGGGGTGTCACCTTTCGGCGGCAGACCAAGCAAACGTGCGGATCAACGCCGATGGCCACGCTGCCAACAGCGCTGGGTGCCGGCTTACTTGCCCCATCTTAATACAGGTGGTTATTTGAAACCTCCCGAATCGGTAGACGGCAAGACTTTGTGGCCAGAGCACGCGTGGTGATGTGATCAGACTATCAAGGCTTTCAAGGAGGGCGGTCACATGAAGGTCAAGAACATCAACGGGACATCCCAGAACACCTGCAAGTGCGGTAGTTGGCTTCAACACTGGCTGAACTTCAGTGGCCAGGCGTTGCCTCGTTTCTGCCCGGAAAAGTCATGCACGGAGACGCCGGAAGTTGGTGCACACGTCCAGAAAGACAGCGTCACGGACCACAGTTGGTATATTATTCCGCTTTGCCGGAAGCACAACGCCATGCGGGGGCAGTCCATAGAGGTCAGCGACGGCATTGCACTTGTATCAGCCAACGTTAGCAAAACATGCGGCAACTAGCTTTTATGTCCCGCTGCTTACGCGCAGATGGTCCATTCCGCACGGAGCTCAGTCGTCGGTCAGAGTGGAGAGCCAGCCTGCCATAAGGCTGGCTCAAGGTTTTGCGTGGCATGGAACCTAACCCCCGTGCCTTGGTACCTTGCCTCCGCCCCGCTCTCCACATCTTCCCGTCGGAGCAGTGGACCGACCGTTGGTGGCTGAAAACCTCCGTGAGAAACCGCTCAGCGCTGGTCAGTTCACCCCCAACTGTCATGTACGCTCGCTCCATACGCCAGAACACGGGACGCGCATACCAACGGGGAGTGTTGTTCCCCAGTCCGAGCCGAGGTCACGTGGCCAGTTAAGCCAATCCGCCAACCAGCCCGCCATCGGTCTCCGGGCCCATCAGCTGCGCGCCACCTCCTCCTCCGGCGTGCCCACCAGCGGCTCGTCCGGGCTGCGGTTCACCAGCATCCGCTGCACCCAGGCTGCGGCGGCCATCATCGTCACGCCCGTCACCACGAAGACCGCGCGGGGGCCCAGGGTGTCGGCCACCCAGCCGCCCAGCGACGGGCCCACCACGGAGCCCAGGTTCATCGCACTGTTGTTGATGCCGTACGCCCGTCCCCGGAAGGAGGGGTGGACCACCTCCGCCAGCGCCGAGTTGACCGACGGCTGCACCGCTGCCGTGGCCATGCCGAAGACGAAGCGGAGCAGCATCAGCCAGCCCACCGTCCGGACCAGCGACTGCGGCAGGACCAGGAGCCCCGCCACCACCAGACCCAGTGAGAGCAGGCGTGCAAAGCCGATGCGCTCGCCCACCTGAGCCCAGCGGGCGGCTGTCAGCACCGTGGCGATGGCCGGCAGGGCGAAGATGAGACCCACGACGAAGTCGGTCGCCTCCCCGGCGCCGAAGAGCAGGTGGGTGATGGCCGTGACCCAACCCTCCTGCGCCAGGGTGGGGACGAAGTTCGAGAGGATCGGCTGCAGGGACTGCAGCGAGGCCTGAATCAGCAGGGCCGACACCATCAGCGCGGCCAGCCGCCGGTTGGAGAGCGCCAGCTTGATGTCCGCGATCACGCTGGTGCGGGCCTTTCCCAGGCCGATAATCTTCTCTTTCACCACCAGCACCACGAGCAGGACGGCCAGCAGGTCCAGCGTGCCGGCCACCCGCATGGTCCAGCGGATGCCCACCAGTTCGGCCAGGGTGCCGCCCAGGAGGGGGCCCATGATGGTGCCCGTCGCGATGCCGGTCTGGATGATGGCCAGGTAGCGGCCCACCCGGTCCTCCGGCGTGTTGGTGGCCACCAGCGCGATGGCCGACGGGTTGAAGCCCGAGAGGGCGCCGTTGAGCACCCGCAGCCACAGCAGCTGCCAGTGGCTGGTGACGAAGCTCATCAGATAGTAGATCACGCCCAGCGCGATGCCCGCTCGCACCAGCATGGGCTTGCGTCCGTAGCGGTCCGCCAGGTTGCCCCAGATGGGCGACATGATCGAACTGGAGAGAAAGGTGACGGCGAAGATGATGCCCGACCAGGTGTAGAGGTTCTCGGTCACGCCCAGTTCCCCGATGAAGCGGGGCAGAAACGGCATCACCAGCGAAAAGCTGCTGGACGTGCAGAAAACGCCCAGCCAGAGCACATAGAGGTTCCGCTGTGCCTGATCCATGAAGATATAGTTCGCCTCCCCGAATAGTGACTGGATTAGCCAATCGGAGGCGAACTCCTGCCGCCGCCCTGTCCATCATGTTTCGGGATCGGCGCGCATACCTTCCCCTGGAGGGGGGAGGGACGAGCATGAGCCGGAAGGAGTCGGTGGTCCGGGGCGCCGCGGCCCTGGCGCTGGCCGGGCTGTTCATCAAGATCGGCAACCTCCTGGTCCGGCTTCCCCTCACCCGCATGATCGGCTCCGAGGGTCTGGGCATCTACCAGATGGCCCTGCCGGCCTACAACGCCCTGCTCCACCTGGCGGTGGGCGGCGTGCCCGTCGCCGTGCAGAACCTGGTGGCCGAGTACAACGCCCGGGGGCGGCGGGACGTGGTGCACCGGGTCCTGCACCTGGCCCTGACCTACGCGCTCCTCGCCGGCGCCGCCGCCGCGTGTCTGCTGCTCATCGGGGCGCCGTTCCTGGCCCGGGCCCTGGGCGACGCCCGGTCCTACTGGCCGCTGGTGGCCCTGGCCCCGGCGATCATCCTGAACGGCCTGGACTCCGTCTTCCGGCACTACATGCAGGGCCAGAAGCAGATGACCCCCAGCGCCGTCGCCTCGGTGCTGGAGCAGGGCACCAAGATCGCCGTCACCATGGGCGCCGCCATGCTCCTCCTGCCGCTGGGTCTGGAGTACGCCGCGGCAGGGGCGGCCCTGGGCATCACGGCCGGCGCCCTGGCCTCGGTGCTCTTCATGCTCTGGCGGCTCGGCCGGGAGCGGGCCGCGGAGGAGGCAGGCACTCCGGTCAGCGGAGGAGCCGGGCCTGCGGCGACCGGGGCCGGCAGGCGGGCTGGCACGCCAAAGACCGGGAGGCTGCGCAGGGTGGAGGGGGCCGACCCGGCCGGGGCACCGCGCAGGCTGGGGCTCCGGATGCTGCGGCTGGCCTGGCCCGTCACGCTCGGGTCGGTCAGCATGCCGCTGCTCAACGTGCTGGACGTCTCCATCGTCCAACGGGGCTTCCTCCGGGCCGGCTACCCGCCCGCCCAGGCGACCGCGCTCTATGGCGCCTTCGCGGGCATCGCGGTGCAGGTGGTCTGGTTCCCCTTCGTGCTCACCAACGCCGTGGCCAACGCCATCGTGCCCACGCTCACGGCCGCCCAGGCCCGCGGCGACAGGCCCGGCGTGCAGCAGCGGGTGCTGATCGGGCTGCGCACGGCGAGCCTGATCTGCCTGCCGGTGGCCATCGGTGCGATGGTCCTGGCGACGCCCATCGCCCTGCTCTTCGGTGAGCCGCTGGCGGCCGACCCGCTCCGGCACCTGGGTCCGGTGGCCCTGCTGGGGCCGCTCACGTGGATGACCGTCGCCCAGCTGCAGGCCCTGGGTGAGACGGGCGTTCCGATGCGCAACCTGACGCTGGCCATGGGCCTGAAGCTCGCCCTCGACGCCCTCCTGGCGCCGATCCGGGGCCTGGATGTGAACGGCGTGGCCCTGGCCTCGGTGGCGATGTTCCTCACCGCCTTCTGGCTGAACGCGCGGGAGTTGGAGCGGCTGCTGGACGAGCCGCTGCCGTGGGGCCGGATCCTGACGGGCCCGATGGTGGCCTCGCTGGTGATGGGCATGGGCCTGGCCGGGATGACGGCCGCCCTCTGGGGGACGGCGGGAAGGGTGGAGGCGCTGGCCATGGCCCTGGTGGTGGCCCCCGTGCTCTACGGCGGGACCCTGATCGCCACCCGGAGCATCACCCGGACCGAACTGCTGGCGATGGCCGGGCCGTTTGCCCCCCGGCTGGAGCGCTGGCTGGCGATGCTGTGGCCGTGGAGCTAGGGGAACACGAGACGGAGCCGGGGGCGGCGGTGCGGACCGGCTCTGGTCGCGCGGAGACCACCTGGCGCGTCACCAGGTGGTCCCTCCTTAAATCGCCTCGGTCCGGGGGGTCTCGCCGGCGGCCTTGGGCAGGTCCTCGCCCGCCTTGGGCGCCTCGCCCTTGAGTTCGTAGTAGAGCCGCTCCAGCGCCCGCAGCATGATGATCATCTCGTCGGGCGACCAGATCTTGGCGATGTCGGCCATCTCCTTGGCCAGTGCGCCCTTGATCTCCCAGACCCGCATGCCCTTCTCCGTGAGCCGGATGTTCACGACCCGCCGGTCCTCCGTGCTGCGCTCCCGCACCAGCCAGCCGTCACGCTCCAGGCGGTCGGCGACGCCGGTGAGGTTGCCCCGCGAGCAGTTCAGCTCGTCGGCCAGGCTGCCGAGGGTCGTGGCCTCACCTGCCATCGCCGCCAGGAGCAACTGGTACTGTGGCATCGTCAGGCCGTAGTTGCGGCTGAGGAAGCGTTGACAGCGCTTCTCCACCAGGTCGGCGATGGTCTGAAGAAGGGGCAGGATGTTCTCCGGGGTGAAACGATCTGCCGGGGCCGAATCGGCCTGCTGTCTCAACCCATTCACCAGCCTTTCTCTTTCTCTGTGTCACGGCCTTGACCTAGTGGCCGGGGGCCGGACCAACGCATCCGCAGAAGCAATTATCCCATGTTCACCAAATAATGTCAATAATGGGAGTACGTGAAACTGGGTTCAATTCCTCCATTTCTTCCGAGGCAGGTTCACATGGGACTGATCGCTCTCTTATCACTATGATCCCCATTTACCGTCTAATCATACGAGAGTGTTGCGGATTTTGCGCGTTTAGGACATTTGCTCAGAACGAAACCTTGTGGGATCTGCACGGCGCTGGTCGCACGTCCGAACCGTCGGCGCCGGACTGGGCTGCGTCCAACGTGAAGCAAAGTCAGGGCCTGCCCAGAGCGACGCCCACGCCGACGCCCGCCCGCACTAGGCCACTCCAGTACGAGATGTTGCGCACCTCCCCGTTCCCACCCACAGGAGTGACGGCCAGGCCATCATCTCCAGCCCTGTTTCCCATGCCATCCTGCTCGCCCTGATTGCAGACGTGTGGTAGAATTACCGGAAAACATGGTTCAGGAGTGAGCACGATGGCGGTTGTCGCCTTCCAGGGGGAACTGGGGGCCTACGGCGACGAGGCCGTGCGCGCCCGGTTCGGCCCGCCGGTGGAGCCCTATCCCTGTAAGTCCTTCCAGGATCTTTTCGAGGCTGTGGCCAGCGGCAAGGTGGACTACGGCCTCGCCCCGGTGGAGAATTCCCAGGCCGGCTCCATCAACGAGGTCTACGACCTGCTGCGGCGGTATGACCTCTACGTCGCCGGCGAGATCCTCCACCCCGTGAACCATGCGCTGATGGCCCTGCCGGGGCAGTCCCTCGCCGACATCCGCCGGGTCATCTCCCATCCCCAGGCCCTGGCCCAGTGCGACCGTTTCCTGCGGGAGTTGGGCGTCGAGGTGGTGGCCACTTACGACACGGCCGGCTCGGCCAAGATGATCCGGGAGCAGAACCTGACCGGAGTGGCGGCGGTGGCCGGCCTGGGGGCCGCGGAGCGGTACGGGCTGGAGGTTCTGGCAGAGTCCATTCAGACCATCCGCGACAACGTCACCCGGTTCGTGCAGCTGCAGCGCGACCCGGCGCCGCGGGAGGAGGGGCCGCAGAAGACCATGCTCTTCCTCGCTCTGGCCCACCAGCCGGGGTCGCTCTACCAGGCGCTGGGGGCCCTGGCCCGGCGGAATATCAACCTGTTGAAGCTGGAGTCCCGTCCCGCGCGCAACCAGCCCTGGGAGTACGTGTTCTACCTCGACTTCGAGGGCCACCGGGACGATGAGCCCGTGCGCGAGGCCCTGGCCGAACTGGCCCAGTATGCGAACTACGTCAAGGTCCTGGGCTCTTTCCGGCGGGCGGTGCCTTCCTCCTATTCCTAGTGCTCAGGAGGAGTTTGTCCGTTGCGCGGCGAACAGCAATCCTTGGTGGCGTTACTCCCTCAAGGAGGAAAGGCGTTTGACCAAGAAAATTCTCATCGCCGACGCAAACCATGCGCGCCGCAGCCTGCTCCGGGCCACCCTGAACGACCCCCGCTACCAGATCATTGAAGCCTCCGGGGGGGTACAGGCGTTGGCACTGCGTGAGGTGCACAGGCCCGATCTCGTCATCCTCGACGAGTCGATGCCTGGCATCAGCGGTGTCGAGGTGTGCCGTGCCATCAAGCAAGGTGCGAAGGCGGGAACGACGCCGGTTATCCTGCTCAGTGAGAAAGAGCCCCCCGTGGGTTCCACCGGGGATGAGGGGGAGCCCGACGTCTACCTGTCCAAACCGTACAGCCCCCTGCGCCTGCTCAGCGCGGTCGAACAGCTCCTCGGTCCGGTGGAGGACTGAGCGATGAAAGACGATGTGGCGTGCATGACCCGTGTGGAGTTGGAGCGTGAGGTCCGCTACTGGCGTGAGCAGAGCCTCCTCCTGGCGAACGACTTCGGCCACGTGAAGGCGCAACTGGCGCGCAGCACTGCCGAGCTGGAGGCCCTTCGGGCCCAGCTCATCACCTACGCCGAGGATCTGAACCGGGAGTACCGGCTCGTGCGGGAACGCACCGTAGAGGTGGAGCGGCTGCTGGTGGCCACGGTGGGTGCGCTGGCCAACTCGATCGAAGCGCGCGACCCGTATACCCGGGGCCATACCGACCGCGTGAGCCGCATCACGCTCGCTTTCTGCGCCCGTCTGGGCTGGGAGCGGGAGCGGCTCTCCATTGCGCGGATGGGCGCACTGCTTCACGACATCGGCAAGATTGGCGTTCCGGATGCCATTCTGCGCAAGCCGGGTCGCCTGAGCCCCGACGAGTACGCGCTGATGAAACAGCACCCGCGGATCGGCGCGCAGATCCTGCAGGGGATCGAGGCGCTCGTACCCGCGATTCCCTTCGTGCTCTGCCACCACGAGCGGTGGGACGGCAAGGGATATCCCCAGGGCCTAACCGGTCCGGAGACCCCGCTGGAGGGGCGGATTCTGGCCATCGTTGACGCGTTTGACGCCATGACCAGCGCCCGGGTCTACCGGTCGCCGCTGGCCATGGACGTGGCCATCGCCGAGATCACGCGCTGTGCCGGCACCCAGTTCGACCCCGAGCTGGTGCCCGAGTTCGTGCGACTGTATGAGGAGGGGCTGATCCACCAGGCGCTGGAGAGCGAGACCTCGCTGGAACTCTACGCCGTCTAGGCGGAAGCAGAGAGAACACGGAAACAGAGCAAACACGGGAGGACGGGAGTGCCCGTCCTCCTTCTTCTGTGCGCGCACGAATGGCCGGCGTCTCCGGGGCCCCGGTCGTCCGCACGCCCCTTGGAAAATGTGAAAAAGTGTTCAAGAGGTGGTTGACACGATCGTGACACCTGGGTACAATCCCAATCAATACCCCAACGCGTTAGCAAAGCAAAGCGAGTGGGCCAATGGGCACCACTGGCACCATTTGCAATAGGGCGAAAAGCGATGACGGGGCTAGTAGAACCGATCCGCGGGTTCCAGAGAGCGGCCGGCGCTGGGAAGGCCGTACCTGCCCGGTTCGAATCTCACCCCGTAGCTGCCCCGCTGAACGCCGGCGCCGCCGGGCCGCAAGGCCGGCGTGTGCGGTCAGTAGGTGGGTGCCGGCCTCCGGGCCGTTATGCAGACGAGGCTCCTCCCCCGCGCCGGGAGGGGCGAAGTAGGGTGGTACCACGAGGCCAAGTCGTCCCTATCGCTCGGGAACCCGGGCGATGGGGATCTTTCTTTTTCTCCGACGTACAGGCGATGACAGGAGGTGAGGTCGGGTGAAGCGCATCCTGGCGGTGTTGGTGGAGAACCATCCGGGCGTGCTGGCGCGGGTGGCAGGGCTGATTCGGCGGCGCGGGTTCAACATCGAGAGCCTTGCAGTCGGGGTGACAGACGACCCGGCCATCTCCCGGATGACCCTGGTGGTGGAGGGCGACGAGCCCACCCTCAACCAGGTCTCCAAGCAGCTTGACAAGCTGATCGAGGTGATCCGGGTGATCGACCTGGACGCCGAGAGCAGCGTGGCCCGCGAACTGGCCCTCATCAAGGTCAGCGCGGACCCCGTGCGGCGGCCCCAGATCCTCCAGCTGGCCCAGGTCTTCCGAGCGAGCGTGGTGGCCGTCGGCCACGAGGCGGTCATCCTCGAGGGGACGGGCACCCA
>Ga0134099_1003724_pt1 | contig 10959 bp, 9 predicted proteins | sample 10_taG_2_FD_105482 | JGI IMG/M metagenome (GOLD analysis project Ga0134099, IMG submission 105482) | Switchgrass degrading microbial communities from high solid loading bioreactors in New Hampshire, USA - 10_41_5_180_A2 metaG | ecosystem: Engineered > Bioreactor > Semi-continuous > Anaerobic >...
CATCTTGTCAAGCACTTTATGTCTACCAATTTCTGGTCCTGCGACATGTTATTCTGTTTTTACCGTTTCACTATTTCCCGCCTGCCTGTTTCGTCAGGCGACAGCTTCTTTATCTTATCACGCAGATTAGTGTTTGTCAAGAATATGGTTAACAGTAAAATTAACAAAAACTCATTAAAAATATTATATAAAACTACTGTTAAATTTATTACCGTATTTTCTTAAACAATAAAACCCCGTCACCTGTTCGTGACGGGGCTTGCCAGTTTTACTTCAGTTTGGCTGTTATTCCTCTTCATCATCCATTTCCCTGGCTATGCGTGCTAATGAAACAACCTTGCTGTCTTCGTCTGTTTTCATAAGTGTTACACCCTGTGTAACACGACTTAAGACACTTATTTCACTGACAGGTATGCGTATTATGTTGCCATCCATATTGACAAGAAGTATATCATCCAGCTCATCCACTACTTTTGCACCGATCAGGGCTCCTGTTTTTTCAGTGACCTTGTATGTGAGAATTCCCTTCCCGCCTCTGCTCTGAACCTTATACTCTTCTATATCCGTTCTTTTGCCGAACCCGTTTTCGGTTACCACAAGCAGGGTTGTGTTTTCACTGTAGCGCAGCATTGATATTACTTCATCGCCTTCATCAAGCCTTATACCTATAACTCCCTGGGATGTCCTTCCCATTGCCCTGACATCATTTTCAGGGAACCGGATGGCCATTCCGTTTTTTGTAACAAGTATTACCTCGTCGTTACCGTCGGTCAGGCGCACCTCAATCAATTCATCATTTTCCTTAAGTGTTACCGCCATCAGGCCGCCTTTCCGTATGTTATTGTACTGGTCAAGGGGTGTCTTCTTAACCATGCCGCCCCTTGTTGCCATAAACAGATACATGTCTTTTTCTTCACCGGTAATGGGAATAACGGCTGACACTTTTTCGTTGGGATCCAGTTCCAGAAGGTTTACAATGGCCGTACCCTTTGCATGCCGCCCTGCTTCAGGAATATCCCAGGCGCGCAGTTTATAAACCTTTCCCTTGTTGGTAAAGAAAAGCAGATAATGGTGGGTTGTTGCGGTATATATATCTGTGACAAAATCATCTTCCCTGGTGGTAAGACCAAGAACACCCCTGCCGCCGCGTTTCTGGGTCCTGTATGCATCTGCTGATGTTCTTTTAATATAACCGTAATGGGTAAGGGTAATCACTATATCTGTATTGTCAATCAGATCTTCCAGAACAATGTCCTCGTCATCATAGGTTATTTTTGTACGTCTTTCATCGCCGTACTTGTTCTTTATTTCAAGCAGTTCTTCCTTAATAATGGCATCCACCAGTTCGGGTTTTGCCAGAATATCCCTGTACCTTGCAATTTCCTTAAGCAGTTCATTATACTCTGCATCAATTTTCTCCCTTTCCAGGCCTGTCAGACGCCCGAGCCTCATATCAACTATAGCCTGGGCCTGTTTTTCACTGAGGCCGAAACGCTCCATGAGTCTTTCCTTGGCCTGGTTTTCAGTACGTGAATTACGAATTATGTTTATAACTTCATCAAGATGATCCAGGGCTATTTTCAAACCTTCCAATATATGAGCCCTTGCTTCTGCCTTTTCAAGATCGTATTTGGTCCTCCGTCTTATAACATCCTGCTGATGGAGGATATAATAATGGATCATCTCTTTAAGATTAACCACCTTCGGCTCAAATTTGCCGTCAGGCAGCTGAATAAGGGCAAGCATATTTACATTGAACGTATCCTGCAGCTGGGTGTTTACAAACAGCTGGTTTAAAATTACGTTTGCATTTACATCCCGTTTCAGTTCTATAACAATGCGTATTCCTTCCCGGTCTGACTCATCTCTTAAATCCGAAATTCCTTCAATGCGTTTTTCCTTGACCAGACTTGCTATCTTTTCCAGGAGCTTTGCCTTGTTTACCTGGTAGGGCAATTCGGTTACGATTATCCGCTGCCTGTTCCCCGAATATGTTTCTATTTCGGTAACAGCTCTTACAACAATGCGCCCCTTTCCGGTGGTATATGCATCATATATTCCCTTTTTGCCGAGAATTATGCCGCCTGTCGGAAAATCGGGACCTTTAATATATTCCATAAGCTCGGGAATATCTGCATCGGGATTGTCTATCATATGAATAATAGCATCTATGGCTTCGCACAGATTATGAGGAGGAATATTTGTGGCCATACCGACCGCAATACCTGAAGAACCGTTAACCAGTAAATTCGGGAATCTGGAAGGCAGTACAACAGGCTCCACATCATGATCATCAAAATTTGGTTTAAAATCAACGGCATCCTTGTTGATATCCCTTAACATTTCCAGTGCAATTTTCTGAAGCCTGGCTTCGGTATACCTCATTGCAGCCGGAGCATCACCGTCAATGGAACCGAAATTTCCGTGCCCGTCAATAAGGGGATACCTCATAGTAAAGTCCTGGGCCAGCCTTACAAGGCTGTCATAAATCGCAGCATCGCCGTGGGGATGAAAACTTTTCATTGCTTCACCCACGGTTGCAACAGATTTTCTGTAAGGTTTATCCGGCGTAAACCCGGAAATATGCATTGTGTAAAGAATTCTTCTATGCACCGGTTTTAAGCCGTCCCTGATATCCGGTAATGCCCTGTCTACAATTACGCTCATTGCATAATCGATAAAGGACTGTTTCATTTCAGCTTCAATATCAACCGGTATTATGCCGCTTTCAATATTTTCAGGAGTGTTTTTGTTGTCCGACATTAATATGAGCTCCCTTCCAAAATATGACGTTAATTAAACCAAACCGGGCATGAATGTTTCATGCAGAAAATTATTTTTTACGAATATTGAAGATATTTCCACTATGTTTGCATAATGGTAATAGATTAAACATCTTCTCCTATTTTAATAAAGTTTTTAATTTCTGTCCACTCCTATGTTTTTTCTGAAACTTTTCCATTCCGGAATTAAGCAGGGTATAAATCCCCAAAGGGGAATTAGCATTGCAGCATCCTTAACCAAAACACAAAAGCACTTCCTGTAATAACCGGAAGTGCTTAAATACTTTAAATTTTGTAACATTTATTTTACTGTGCCTTTTTCATTGTATGGTCTTTTTTCGGTATTCTTACTATGAATTCTACAAATTCTCCCCTGTCAATCTGCGCTGCTTTTGCATTGACTCCTGACTTTTTCATCATTTCAATTGCCTGTTTTATTGTGTTGACGAAAATCCTTATATCCTTGATTGAACGGGTAAGCCGTTTTCCGTTTTCCTGTGCCTTTGGATTTGCATACTTGTCAAGAACTTTCTGGACAAGCTCCTCTGTTTTCTTTACATTAAGGTCCTTTTCAATTACTTTCTGCAGAACTTTCAGCTGAAGCTGTTCATCGGGAAGTTTAAGCAATGCCCTTGCATGACGTTCGGTAAGCTTGTGATCTGCAAGTATCTTCTTTACCATCGGAGGAAGCCTGAGCAATCGGATCTTGTTAGCTATTGTAGACTGGCTTTTTCCTATTTTCTGAGCCAGTTCCTCCTGTGTAAGTCCGTGTTCCTTTATCAGATTTCTGTAGCCTTCTGCTTCTTCCATGTACCCAAGGTCTTCCCGCTGCAGGTTTTCTATTAATGCCATTATGGCCAGATCATCTTCATTAACATCGATGATTATTGCGGGTATTTCCTTTAACCCTGCCATTATCGATGCTCTAAGCCTTCTTTCTCCTGAAACAAGTTCATAGCAGTTGGCTGATACTTTCCGCACATTGATTGGCTGTATTACACCGTATTCCTTAATCGAGTTGCATAACTCCTCCAGAGCAGTTTGTTCAAAATTCCTTCTGGGCTGATATGGATTTGGTCTGATATTGTCAATTGGGATATAGGTAATCTTTTTCTGATCGGATTTCTTGTCGGATCGGTTAAAAAGCAACCTTTCATGTAAAGTCATAACGGCACCTTCCTTACCATATTTTCTTTTGTTTATTTCAAAGTTTTGGAATTTTCCATAGGTTTAATATTCGCCGATGACTTTACATGATCCTTTTTTTGAAAAAAGGAATCGATCGCGCAAAGCCCTTGAAATTAAAGGATTTCGAGGTTATTTTATCGGTGATTTTGCAGGTTTTCCGCTTTTCCTCGGGTACTTTGTCGGAGTGTGTCTTAATTTTTTTATCAAAATTATATTTCTCTCAATATCGTCAAATGGCAATATAAAATTTTTAACGTCTTCGATTACACCTCCCAGAACCGATACGGCCTTTTGACCTTCTGCAATTTCTTCCTTGACATTGGATCCCTTCATTGCAATAAAATACCCGCCGACACGTACGAAGGGCATTACATATTCACATAAAACATGCAGGGAAGATACGGCCCTGGCTATACCAATATCATATTGTTCCCTGTAAGCCATATCCTGCCCGAAATCCTCGGCTCTGCCGTGAATTGCCTCAATATTGCATAAAGCAGTTTCATTTATCACCATTCTCAGGAATTTAACCCTTTTCTCAAGGGAATCCAGGAGGGTAACATGAATGCCGTCTTTTACAATTTTAATCGGTATGCCCGGAAGGCCCGCTCCTGTTCCCACATCGATCAGGCTTGACACGTTTTCAGGAAAAAAGGGAAGCACTGAAACTGAATCTATAAAATGCTTTATAACCACTTCCCTTTCATCAATGATCGCAGTCAGGTTAATTTTTTCATTCCATTCGGTCAGCATTCTGTAATAATTCCTGAATATATCGATTTCACTGTCTGTAACGGAAATACCATACATACTGAAACCTTTTACCAGAAGATCAACATTCTCAGCTTTCATCACTGTTTCTCCTTCTGTTTCTCGTATTAAGATAAATTATAAGAACGGATATATCGGCAGGCGATACCCCGGATATCCTGGAAGCCTGGCCCAGCGATCTTGGTCTGTATTTTGAAAGCTTCTGCCTTGCTTCTATCCTGAGGCCCTGAATTTCGTTGTAGTCAATGTCTTCAGGTAACAGTCTTTCCTCCATTTTCTTGAACTGTTCAATCTGTTCCATCTGCTTTGCTATATAACCTTCGTATTTAATGCGGATGGCAACTTCATCGGTTACCGGCTTCGGAAGATCGGGCATTTCGTCGTCAATTTCCTTCAGCATGTCATAGTTTATTTCCGGCCTTTTCAAAAGGTCATACAGTTTTATGCCGCTTCTTATCCTTGAACTTCCGTGTCTGTCCAAAAACTCGTTTACCTTTTCGCCGGGAGGAATTACCCTTCTTTTGAGTCTCTCTATCTCATCCTCTATGGCTTTTTGCTTCTTCAGGAATTTCTGATACCTCTCTTCGCTTATCAGTCCAATCCTGTACCCAATCGGAGTTAAGCGCGCATCGGCATTGTCCTGCCTTAAATGAAGCCTGTATTCTGCGCGGGAAGTCATCATGCGGTATGGCTCGTTTGTTCCCTTCGTAACCAGGTCGTCTATTAATACGCCGATATAGGCCTGAGATCTGTCAAGAATTAAAGGCTCTTTTCCCTGCACCTTAAGTGCCGCATTTATCCCTGCAATAAGGCCCTGGGCAGCCGCTTCCTCATATCCCGAACTGCCGTTAATCTGCCCGGCAGAAAAAAGGCCTTCTATCTCCCTGAATTCCAGTGACAGTTTCAAACATGTGGGATCAATGCAGTCATATTCTATCGCATAGGCATACCTCATAATTTCTGCCTTTTCAAGTCCAGGAACACTTCTTATCATCGCATACTGCACATCTTCAGGCATACTTGTGGAAAATCCCTGAAGATAAATCTCCTCTGTATCCAGACCCATGGGCTCAACAAAAATCTGATGCCTTTCCTTGTCCGCAAATTTAACAACCTTGTCTTCAAATGAAGGACAGTACCTCGGACCTATTCCTTCAATCACACCGCTGTAAAGCGGCGATCTGTGCAGATTTTCCCTTATAATCCTGTGGGTTTCTTCGGTTGAATACGTCAGATAACAGGATACCTGCTCCCTTTCAATCTTTTCGGTTTCAAATGAAAAGGGTACAATGGGGTCGTCACCGGGTTGTTCTATCATTTTTGAAAAATCAATGCTTCTGCGGTTTATCCTGGCAGGTGTCCCTGTTTTGAACCTTCTTAACTGTATTCCGTATTTTTTCAGGCTTTCAGAAAGTCTGTTTGCAGGTAAAAGACCGTCAGGACCGGATTCAAATGAAACATCCCCGATAATTATTTTTCCCCTGAGATAGGTACCTGTCGTGAGGATAACGGTCTTTGCAGGGAAAAATGAACCAATATGAGTAATAACTCCTTCAACCTTATTGTTCCTTATGACCACATCCACAATTTCAGCCTGGCATAAATGAAGGTTTTCCTGAAGTTCCAGCGTATGTTTCATTTCCCTCTGGTAAGATCGCCTGTCGATTTGGGCCCTCAATGAATAAACTGCCGGACCTTTGGCGGTGTTAAGGGTTCTTGACTGAATTAAGGTTTTGTCGGCGCATTTTCCCATTTCTCCGCCCAAGGCATCTATTTCCCTTACCAGGTGCCCCTTTGCCGTTCCGCCGATATTCGGATTGCACGGCATATTCGCAATGCTGTCAAGATTCAGCGTAAAAACAGCGGTTTTTGCCCCCATTCTGGCAGCAGCAAGGGCTGCTTCGCAGCCTGCATGCCCTGCACCTACTACTATAACGTCATATTTCTCATGTACAAATCCCATTACCGATCCCTCTTTACTTACCGATACAGAAATTCTCGAAAATGTTCATTACCACTTCTTCCGTTATTTCATGTCCTGTGATAAAACCGATTTTTTCAGCGGCATTTTTTATATCCATTGAAATCAGATCAAGAGTCATTCCGCTTTCTGCTGCGGCAACAGCAGAATCAAGACTGTCCAGTGCGTCTTTCAGCAGCTTTTTATGCCTTGCGTTTGTGACAATGACCTGGCTGTCGGCATCAATCCCGGATTTGTTGACATAATCAAGGATTGCTTTCTCAAGATTGTCTATCCCGTAATCCTCAAGGACTGAAATTTCAATAATATCAGATACTCTTTTCCGGATTTCGCCGAGTTTTTCTTCGTCAGTACTGTCTGTTTTGTTTACCACATACAATATCTTTGAAGAATAATTTTTGATTTTTTCAAGAATTTCACTGTCTTCCTTTTCAAATCCCGTCTGGGCATCCAGCATAAAAAGAATCAAATCCGCGATATCGATAACTTCAAGTGCCTTTTCAACCCCTATTTTTTCAACCTCATCGGCTGTCTCCCTGAGACCTGCGGTATCAAGCAATTTAACGGGGAGCCCCTGTATATTCACGTATTCTTCAAGTATATCCCTGGTTGTACCGGGTATATCTGTTACTATAGCCCTGTTTTTCCCCGACAGACGGTTCAAAAGTGAGGATTTACCCGCATTTGGTTTTCCTATAATTGCAACATTTAATCCTTCCCTTAATACTTTTCCGTAGTCAAAACTTTCAATCAGGCGTTTCAGGTCATTTCTTATTCCGTTTATAACTTCCGTACATTCCCTTATGGTAACTTCCTCAAAATCATATTCTGGATAATCCAGGTTTACCTCTATTTTAGCAAGGATATCAACAAGGCTTTCCCTGATTCGGTTGAGTTTGTGTGACAGCCTTCCTTCCAGCTGTGTAACGGCAGCCTTGGAACTTTTTTCAGTAACAGAGCAGATCAAATCCATGATAGCCTCTGACTGAACCAAATCAATGCGTCCGTTCAGAAAAGCTCTTTTCGTAAACTCACCCGGTTCTGCAGGTCTTATACCCATCCTGAAAAGCAAGTCGAGGATTCTTTTCGCAGTGACAAAGCCACCATGGCAGTTTATTTCCACAACGTCCTCAGTGGTATACGTTTTTGGTGCAGCCATTTTCGAAATCAATACTTCGTCAATTACCTCATTCGTATCAGGATCCACAATTTTGCCGTACCGAATTGTATGAGAAGGATATTCCAGAAAATTACCCTTCCCTTTAAATATTTTGGAAGCAATATCAAATGCTTTGTCACCGCTTACCCTTATTATTGATATTCCTGCATTTCCCACGGCAGTTGATACAGCTGCTATTGTATCATTATCACGAATAAATTCATGTTTAAAAATCCATACCACCACCTGTACATATATCAGCAGGCTATATTTTAGCATTTGGCCAAACCAATTTCCACTGCTGTTAAAATTTAAAAAGGACAATGGTTTCCCATCGTCCGTTTTTGTGTATTAATATTTTTTATTCCTGTTACTGTTCCCTTTTATACCTTATTACTACTTTCCTGTTTGGCTCATCTCCAATACTGTAAGTTTCAACATTTTTATAATTCTGTAAAGTTGCGTGAATTATGCGCCTTTCATATGGATTCATTGGTTCCAGGGTTATGCTTTTTCTGGTCCTTACAACCTTTCCTGCAAGTTTTTTTGCAAGTTTTTCCAGGGTTTCTTCTCTTTTTTCGCGGTAATTTCCAACATCAAAAATTACTCTTATAAATTTATCGCTGGATTTATTAATCACGAGTCCCATCAAATATTGAAGAGCGTCAAGCGTTTCGCCTCTTCTGCCAATAAGAATTCCTATATCGTCTGCAAGTACCTTAACATTTATATTGTCGTCTTCAACTGTAACCTCCAGCTCCCCATTAACTCCCAGGGCATCAAAAATCGGTTCCATAAAATCCTTAACGATTTTATCATAATCTATCTTTTTTCTAACCCTCACCAGTGCATTTCTACCGCCTATTAATCCGAAAAGCCCTTTGCTTCCTTCATCCAGTATCTGTATTTCTGCATCTTCCTTATCTATGTTAAGTTCCAGCAAGGCCTCTTCAATAGCAGATTCAACAGTCTTACCCTCTTTTTCAACAAATTCAGCCACCGGCTATTCCTCCTTCTTTTTATATACATATTTATCCAGGAAGTACTGCTGAGCCATTTGGAATAAATTGCTGACAGTCCAGTACAATGACAGTCCCAATGGGGCCTGAAAACCGATTAGCAAAGTCATTATCGGACCAAAGTACATAAGGGTTTTATTGGTCTGGTTCATCTGTGAATTTGAATTTTGGCTGACCTGGCTCATAGACATTTTTGATGTTAAAAATGTCGTAGCTACTGCAAGCAGTACCACAAACAGGGCAGGTATATAAAGGCCCGGACTTTGTGTAATCAGACTCAAATCATAAGTAGGTTTTACACCAAGATTAAAAATCCCCAAAAAATTAAGGCTTATTTTTTCAGTTCCCTCTTCCACCAGGTTTGGAATTGTATTTAAAGCATCAACTATATTAATTTCAGAGTACAAATTCCTTTCAAACAGATCGGCCACAGCTACGGGATCGGTCTTCACATCTTCGAATCTCCCGATAATTTGGGCATATTCATTGCCCTTAAAGAACTGAGGCTGGATTTCCATTATCTTAATAATAATTTTCCCGATAAAATCCTTCGTCCACCCTAACATATATGTAAGGGGTCTACGAATAGTATAATAAAGAGCCCATATAATGGGAAGCTGAATAAATAGCGGAAGGCATCCGCTCGCAGGATTGACGCCCTTTTCCTGGTAAAGTTTCATCAGTTCCTGGTTTAATTTTTCCCTGTCGTTCTTGTATCTTTTCTGCAGTTTGTCTACTTCCGGTTGTATTTCCTGCATCTTTTGCGAGGATTTAACCTGCTTTATTGTTAACGGCAGCAATGCCAGTTTAACAATGAATGTGAATAAAATCAATGAAATGCCGTAGTTTTCAAATGCAATTGTCTTGTAAATAATATATAGCAGCCTGCCAAGCACTCTGGCTATAGCGTCAAACATGTTCATTCTCCTTCCCGAGGTACTGGATCATATCCTCCTTTGTGAAAGGGGTGACACTTCAGTATTCTCTTTACAGAAAGAAAAAATCCCTTTAACGGTCCGTGTACTTGTATTGCTTCATAGGCATACGCCGAGCATGTAGGATAAAATCTGCAGGTACTTTTTCCTTTCAGGGGTGATATATATTTCTGGTAAATTTTTATCAACCACAACATAAAGGTTCTCATTTTACTTCCTGTCCATTACATCCAGTCTTTTAAAAAGATATTTCAATTCCCTGCTGATTTTGTGAAAATCAGGTATATCATTTTCAGTCCTTTTCCTTGCAACTATAACAAAATCATATCCTGTTTTCAGGTTATCCTGAATCGCCCTGTAACTCTCCCTTATCAGTCTTCTTATTCGGTTCCTTTTTACACTTTTCCCGTAATTTTTGCTGGCAGTAATACCAACCCTGTTAAATTCAAGATTGTTTGGAAGCATATAAACCGTTAGGGATTTTGAAACAACATATTTACCCTTTCTGTAAACACTCTGAAAATCCCGGTTACTTTTTATTGTAATAATTTTGCTCATTCTTCTTCCATAAGATTATTTAACAAAAATATGTTCCAGAATAATTATCTCCATTGAAGATTCATAATTATACTTTTCTTCATTTTATCAAACTTGGCTTTTATATAAAACAAGATTCCGGCAATAAATACCAAAAATAAAAAGCCATAAAATTATTATTTTTAAAAAAAAGACCACATATCAGCGGTCTTATGCAGTTAATCTTTTTCTTCCCTTAAGTCTTCTTCTTCTTAAAACCTTTCTTCCGTTTCTGGTTTTCATTCTTTTGCGAAAACCATGTTCAACCTTTCTCTGCTTCTTTTTCGGCTGGTATGTCCTTTTCACTCCGTTGCACCTCCAATCAAAGCATTCTCATATATATATCGAAATATACCGTTCAAGCGACATGCATAACTTATTATATATTAAGAAAATTAAAAACGTCAATATAAATATTAACCTTCGATAGAGTTAATTTACTGTAGGGATTTGAAGATAAGATGACTTCCTGAAATTACCACTACGGTCACGCCCTTTACAACAAGCATCCCCCATATGGTTTGTCAGCCAGGGTGGCACCCGGTGG
>Ga0134099_1003725_pt1 | contig 10955 bp, 9 predicted proteins | sample 10_taG_2_FD_105482 | JGI IMG/M metagenome (GOLD analysis project Ga0134099, IMG submission 105482) | Switchgrass degrading microbial communities from high solid loading bioreactors in New Hampshire, USA - 10_41_5_180_A2 metaG | ecosystem: Engineered > Bioreactor > Semi-continuous > Anaerobic >...
ACCGGAGGCTGTATAATACAACGGCCGGTGGTGGGGTTAACCAATTAAAATGAGACAAACGAAGGGAGGAAAATGTAGCTTAAAATTTTTGAAATAGTGTCTTGACAACGGGGGGCACTACATAACTCCTTTACTATTTCATCATCTTCCTGATCTAACCGGTACAATGCAGTAATAGGCCTATCAGAAAAAACAAACTCGGCTTTATAAGAAAAATTTTCGTGAGAAACCACTTCTTTTACCCCATAAATATCACCGAATACATAATGTAGAATTTTTCTCGTCTTGTTAATTCCGTTTTCAAATATTCTCTCACGCACATACCCATTATTTAATAAACTTTTGCTGAATTTCATATTCATCCCTCCAATTACAAGAAATCTAGATCGTCATCTTCATCATTATTATTTTGAGTTTCATTAACAACAGACGAAAGAATTTTGTCTAAGTTAATATCCTCAGCTGTCGCCGGTTTTATATCATCTCCAACCGGCACACTTTCTTCAACCGTCTCAACCGGCTTTTCTATTTTGGCTTCTGTCGGTGATTTAGCCGGTTCTTTTCTTACTTCTATTTTCCCTCCTTCCTCAAGATCAGGAAGCCATATTGTTACTTCCTGAATTTCTCTAGTTATTACGTTATTCCAGCGTTCTTCAATTAGTTGTCTATTGTATTCTCTATCATCTCTAAAGCCAAACTCTTTGTTAGCCTTATATTCTGATAGATCCGGAAGAGGATATCTTGCCGGAAAATAACTTATAGGCATTACAAGGCTGTTATTATTATCCCATCGCAAGACTTCATCCGGTAACAAAAGAGATCTGCCTGTCAACGATACTCCATAACTCCTAGAATGACCTTTGGATTGTACTGAACTGCTCGTATTATCTGTTTCTACTGTATACTTTCCTGTTTTCTCTGATATAAGCTTTGCAGTTTCAACATCGGCTGTCTTTATATAAATCCAGTTATGGCAGTTACCTGTAATTGTCTGAGAATTCTTATCATAAAGCTTTTTAAGCTGTGCCACATCCTGGACTGCTATTGTAAACCTCATTCCACGGCCACCGGCAACGGTTATCTTTTTATCAAAATCGGGAATTGGTGGTAAATTTCCGAATTCATCAAGTATAAAGTTAACACGCCTTGGAATTCTGCCCCCACGTTTATTAGCAAGTTCAACAAGAGCTTGATATACTTGGTTAATATAAAGAGTTGCCAATACATTTCTTGTTGATTTTTCATCCGGTATAATAAGGAATACTGCTGTTTTATCAATTCCTATGCTTTCAAATTCGTGATCTTGAAAAGAAGTCATATCAGATATGTTTGGATCACTAAACAGCCTCAAATCAGCTAGAGCTTGAGTAAAGAATGAGGCCCTTGTCTTATAAGGGGCAATACTGGCAGTAGCGAAGGCACTTTTGGCCGGATGCCGTACCGGTAAGTTTCTGATATAATCCATAAGAGGTACGCTTTCATCGTCTAATGGTTGCCCATACTCAGCTAATAAGTAGTAAGCTGTTGTCATATGTTTTTGAAATCTAAACTCAGAATTTAAAACAGTTAAAAGAATTAATGCAGCAATCGTTGATTCTTCTCCGTTTTCCCATATAGGCTCACTGCTCGTAGATGGCTTTTGGTGTGATATTGCATTTGCTATATCCCATGCCATCTCCGTTGCCTTTGGAACATCCCCTTCATCAACGGCTCTATTCACCATTTCTAGCATATTCCACTGATTGCCTTTAGCCGGTTCCCTGAAGTTAAGGACTATAACCTTATAGCCCATTTTTTCAAGATATTTTTTTGATGATATATATAACTCACCTTTTGGGTCGCCTAGAATCATGCTTTCTCCGCATTTTGCAATTTCCCATATACTAGGTAGTATAATTTTTCTTGATTTTCCGGAACGTGTCGCACCTATGATTAAGGTGTGTACGTCATCAGTATTAATCCATATTTTTTCTTTATCAGAATTGATTTTTTTCATTCCATAAATAATTCCACCGGCTTTAAGATCAGTATTCGTATACCAAACAGTAGCTGTTTTATCCATCTCTTTTTCATTCTGCCACCTACTGGTACCGTGCTGACCGTCCCCTGCCGGTTCCGGTCCGCCAATACCATCTTTTACTCTGTTTTTCTTTTTGAATTTATCTACGTTCCATGCAACGTAGATAATAAATGTTATAACCGGTAGCTGCATAACCAAAAAAAGCATTAAAAACTTCTTATCACTTAAAAAGCTTTTATAGGCTCCTGCTATTCCACACTTAAGCCATTGCTGATAAGCAACATTAATATTACCACTGTCTTTTAATAAAGAAGGGAATTTAAGGATCCATGGCAATAGAATAATGTCTAAGAGAACTATTAAACTGATCGAAATTAAACGTGCTTTAGTTGGTTTTTTCATAACTCTAACCTCGACCTCACTTTTTTATTTTTCTTGCCTGTGCTCCAAGATAGCCTTCACAATTAGCAAATACAGCGTCTTGCTGAAGCTCTGACTGTTCAAATTTTTCCTTAAGAAAAGGATATAGACTACTGCCACCGCCACCTGTTATAAGTATGGTTCCTAAGAGATCGCCTTCTAAGCCCCATTTAATTTTTATCTTCGATGAAATTTGTTCAGCTAAATCTTTATAAGCTTGCTCTTCAATGTCCAACAAATTATAAGTTTCACGCCTATAATCAAGCTTGCCTCCAAACCATAGCAACGCCTTCTCTATTTCCGTCAGTCCTATTTCACGGCCAACTTTTTCAGACATTGTTTTTTCAATTTGTTGAAATGCTTTATTCATGCCGTCCTCTTCCAGTGATCCTGAAAGAGAATCTATTATATTAATACCTTTACGTCCTTTACCCATCACCAGGAAATCAACAGTACGATACCCAATATCTATAACACCAACTGAAGATGTTGCTAAGTTATAATCTTTAATTTTTCCCTCTCTATCAAATACCGCTGCAAAATAAGCTCCGGCACCTTGAGGGAATACAAATAAACTATTAAATTTAATACTCCTTACTCCGGGAATACCTGAAATTGATATTTTAGCATCCAGAGACTGAAGAACATTTACAAGTTCATCTTTCTTAATTAAATAATAGCTTAAAGGCAAACCAACGCACAGATCAACTGATTCATTATCAGGGTTTAAAAGGCCAACCGAAGTAGATATAAACACCTTCATATCATCTACGTTAAAATCGTTTTTATCCTCCCATTTCCTGCTTCCGCCATTGGTTAGAGCTGAATCCCCTACATAACACTTTTTTTCATTTACTCTTCCCGATTCGCTTTCTTCCCAGTAGATAATTGAATAATCGTCATCAGCTCCACCAACTATTCCTTTTAATGTCGTTTCACTTCTTTTCATTGCTAATGAAGGAAAGTATGCCTTTTCCCCTCTTTCATTCATAGCTTTTATGAATCCAAATCCTACATCTACAGCAATTCTCATTTCTTCTACCTCCAATTCTTATTTAAAGTTTCCAACCGGTTGGAATACCGGTTATAATAGTGAATCTATTGAAGCATCAAGAAGCTTTTCTATTTCACTTTTTTCACCTTCACTTAGTTCCTGCTGAGTATCCTTATTTTCATCCTTTGGATAATTACTAGGCTTAGGCTCATTTATTGAAACAACTTTTGGTTTTTCTTCAGAAACAGAAGGTTGTTTCAATAGCTGTACTTTTTCTTTGTCTGCATTGTTATTTGTAACTACTTTAGCATCAAAAGGCAACATGTCTGCTGAATTAATCTTACATATTTTAGTTAACATACTTTTAATGTCTTTAATATCACCTTTTAAGTCGTCTAAGCTGCCATCTGTACAGCTTCTTTCCATATGTCTTACGTAAAATTCTATTGCATCACGCATAAACTGGCTTTTACTTTTGGCATTTTGCAATGCCTTTTTCGCTTCAGGCGACAATTTGTTTTCATTTATCTGGATACCCAACTTCGCCACCTTCTTTTTCTTTTTTGAGAAGTTCTTCAATCAAACCTTCAATCACTTCATTCATGTTAGTTTCATGCATAACACAGTAAATCTTTAGCTCCTTTATTAGATCCGGATTTAAACTTGTAGTAAAAGTTACCCTCTTATTATTTGACTTTGACATTTTCATCCTCCTTTTTTCTCTATCAACTCCTTTACATTCTAACATAAAAAAAACTATAAATAAATATTTATTTATTTATAACTATATCATATAAAAAAATAGACGTCAATAAATATTAACACAAAAACATAAATATTTATCAACGTCTATTACTGGATCTTTTCAACAACTAGATATTTTGCAATTATTAATTCTGCATTATTAACATTATATACTATTTATTACATAAGAACCATTACCTTATTGCTCAATTTCACTACTGAAGGACCCTTTATCTTTTAATTTCTTTGCAATTTCTTTCCTGGCCGACTTGTTCTCACTAGCTCTTTGTCTGCTCATATTCCTCTTCATGGCCTCAGCTTGTGCCTCAGTTTGTAATCTTTCTCTCTCCAATTCAGACCAGGTACTTTTCCAGATACTATTTATTATCGAATACAAACCCATGCCGGAAGAATTAAACTCCTTCCAATTTAGACTTTTATAAATCCACTGAAGAGCGTCTACACCTAAATCCTTAAACATTCGATCCCAGTCACTTTTTGATATGACCGTAACACGGCCAAATTTCCTATCATCCTCAACTTTTTGAGCAGTCTCATTAATGTCCTTTACAATCATATCCGGATCCAAATTAGATAAACTTCTATCATTCCAACTAAGCATTATTTGCTTAACTTCGTTTATTTCTACACCAGAAACCAAAAGAGCTGTAGAAATATTCTTAAGAGTTTTTTTAACAGTATCCTCAACGCCGCACGATTCACGTAATTTTTCGTAATTGACAGGCAACTTTTCATATTCACCATTAATATATTTGTTGGCAGCAATTCTCTGACTCGCTCTCTCAAGCTTGTTTATGTCTATATTACCATATGATGAAATTATTAATTTATTTAATGTCTGATTAAATTTTAATGTCTGATTAAATTCACTATTAGTTACAGGATTAGTTCTTGGAATGCCTTTGTATTTATCAGTAGTCACAAAGGTACCTTTTTCTATCTCCTTTACAAGACCTAATTTTATTAAAAACTGCAATTCTTTCCAGAGGTATTTTATTTGCGGTGTAAGTATTTCATCTCTCTTTACAGCTCCATAACTTGTTATCTTGTATTCTCCTTTATCACCGCTAACAATACCTTCTTTTTTAAGGAATTCAAGCCTTCTGATTATATATTTATAATGATTCTCTGCATCTTCGTTATGTATATTTTTATAAAGTACCTCCCTGAGTTCATCTTTCCGGATAGAACCGCCTTCTTTATAAACATGATATGACAAGTTACAAATATCTTGTAATGAATTATCAATTAAATACGAACCATTTTTAAGCCTCACAATATAATCTTTATCTATAAGCTCATGTATGTCAGACAATACTTGCTTGAATTTTTTATCAGATAAAAATGGATCCCTACACTCTTTATTAATAAGTTCCTTTAATTTTTCATCAGTAAGTTGGCCGTTTGAATTATTAAAGTATTTAATAACCTTTTGCAGCTCAAAAGATAACTTATTGCCTTCATCAGTAATTGTTACATTGCCGTTATTATCAACATTGATATAATCACTATATTCCTTAGATTCTATTACATCTATAAATTTCTCATAATATGAATCAGCCTTTTTATTTGCAATGTCACAATAAACCATCTCTTTCAATTTAACATCATTTAAAACCCCGTTTTCTACATTATCTATATACTTTAATACTACATTAGCATCAAATTTAGAGATTTCCATGCGTTCATTTAAATTTTTAAGAGCATTTAACCCTTCCTGGGTAAATGAATAAGTACTGGTATTTTTATCAATTTCTATGTATCCATTAAGACAGAGCTTTTCTATCCTTTTAAGATAGATATTATATTCCTTTTCAATTTTATCAATGTCAGCGTCATTATATTTTTTATAAACAGCCTCTTCAATTTCTTTTAACGTTATCTTATTATCATCACCAAACAAATCCTTGATTTTAAGATCAAACTTGCCGACTTTAAATTCTTCAGGATCTTTTTTGATTAGGTTGTTATAAACATCTTTATTGTCAATAAGCTCTGAAAGAGTCCTCTGACCACCTTCTAGCTGCTTTAATATGGACTTTTGAATTTTATCAAAAGTTTTAGTGTTTAAAAATTCTTCAATACCTTTAGAAGTCAGTTTATAGGATCCATTATCATAATCAAAAAAGCCGTCTCTATGTAAATTTTTAATATAATTTTCAAACTCATTAGTCTCTTTTCGTATCGCATCCTTGATTTTCTCATAAGCTTCTTTTTCCGTATAGCCACACAATTTAAGATTAGACATTATAAAATTGATTTTTTTAGGAGATGAAAAAATATCATCCTGGGAAGTAGCTCCGATATCTTTAACATTTTTAACAATATTAAAAATATCTTCTTGCTTTAAATTTAATCCCTGTTTCTCTGAAAAATCAGACAAGACATTTATTATTTTCTCATACGTATGGTTAGTTTCATATAATGACATAGCCATTTTATTAAGTACGGCTATTTTTTCAGGCATGTCATTAATTTTATTATTTAAATTTTTAATAAATTCAACAAAATTTTTGGATAAATCATTATCAACATAAATATTGTTTTCTCTAAGACTCTCAGCAGCACCTTTTAAAATAATCTGACATACACGGTCCCTTATATCATTATAAGAATTGTCTCTTGCTGCTTTTATATCCTCTTCTTTGTTTGTATACATTCTTGCAAGTTCTTCAGCAGCTTTAAGATTTTTTTCAAGTGATGCTGCAAAATCAGGCTTACTCAAAATATAATCAGCAATATCTCTTACTTCTTTTTTTACATCCTCCGGCATGAATTTAAGCATAACCCTACCTTTACCCGGCATCATACCTGAAAGATTCCGGATTTTATTTATAAGATCGTTCTCTTCTTCACCGTATAATTTAGGAGCAACTCCCTCCTGGTTTGTTTCTTTTGCTATTGAACGAATTTCAACACTATTTTGGCCGACATCTTTAATAATTCTTACAGCTTTACCTATATCATCTTTCGCAAGTTCCTTTATTAAGTCACGCATTGCGTTCTTTTCATTTATGATATTAAGACGTTCATCCTCGAAAACTTCATCAGTCAAGTTTTTACGTATCTTGTTAAGAGTATTTTTGCTTACGGTACCTATTATTTTCTCCGGCACCTTCTCCCAAAGCATAAAATGCACATGAGGGTGTCCCTTTTCCATATGGACAGCAGCAACCCACCGGGCATTTGTCATTCTTATGCCCATCTCATTAGTTACATCCGGCATCTTTTTTCTTAAAAAATCCTGCCATTTATCCTTTGACAAATAGCCAAGTGCCTTAGCATCTTCTTCTCTAAGTGATATGATACCTCTCCAAACAAAACTATCACACTTAGATAGTTCCTCTTGTACTTTATTAATGTCTTCCGCTCCTTCCTGGCCGAATAACCCATGAGATTTTGGTCTTTCATCTATATATTTCAGGTACTTATCATTATTGCTTTCATCATCATGTAAGATTGTTTGCGTTTCCCTAATAGCTTCAATACCTTTCTCTAGCTCTTTAATTAGATCCGATTCCGTAACAGTCTTGTCAACTCCCGGCCTGGTCGCTATATACTTTAAATGTGCAACATTTTTAGATTTAGTACTTTTAAAATTAGGGTGTTTGAATGTAAGCTTGAATATAACCTTACTCATAATTCTTCCTTTCATCCCATTCATTTGTTGGTGTTCTCATATATTCAACGGCTTTTTTTCTTGCATTTTCATACATCGGCCTAACGTCCTTACGCCTTTCTACCGGTACTAAATCCATTAAGGCTTGAACATTAAGAAAAGCAGCAGTTGCAGACATATGACCGGTTTTTGATGCAAGGCTGCATATCCTTTCTACAGACGGTTTGAGAACAATTTCTAGTTGATCTCTAATTATCTTTGTCAAGAAATCTATATTTTCATCTGCCCATTCAATAGCCAGTCCCTTTTTAATAAGTCTCCTTGTTGCTTCCGCTTCACTTATACCTGATTTTTTCGCAAGTTTTTTTATTTGCTCTTGTGTAGAATCATCTAACCTTAAATGCATCTGTTTGAAAGATTTTGCCATATTTATACCCTCCATTATTACTAAATTCTTATATAATATTATACTACCATAAACGGTATATTACAACCTGCAAATGGTATATTAATCAAAAGTTACAGCAACAAGAACTATCAGGCTTTGCCTGATATATGTGGTACCGTCCTTATCCTGCCTTCCCACCGCCTTCCCACCGTTACACTTAGATATTCTCTCTTGTACGGTAGGAAGGATTACGGTGAAAGGATCATTCACCGTAACCGTCTTAAGTGCAACGTGGAATAATATGGAAAGTGTTTTTTCATTCCTTTTTGATACGGTTTTTACTGCAAAGACACATCGGAGCATGATTGCTTTTAACTTTGCGGAGCAAAGTAACATTATTTTCATCTGATACTTATGTATCTGGATCTTATATATCATTTGAGCTTATATAATTTGCTTAAGTATTTATATAACTGGCTTTTAACTGCATCAAACACAGAAAAATAGAAAAATAAAGGTCTGTAAAAACATAAAATTAGAAGTAAATTGAAACTTAGCACATAAAATTAGAAATTAAAAAGCAACAAATGGCCTTAATTTGAGAAATATAGGTAAATCTTTTGAGATTTGGGGTCACAAAAAAGGTTAAAAAAAATAAAGCTCGATGTGAAAAATAATGAGATGAATATAAAGGCAGCACTTAATAAACTAAAGCCTTTTACCTGCACTTTAGTTAAGCAAAATTTTCAAGGTATTCATACTGATCCGGATGATGTTCCTGGAGAATTTTTCTCGCATACGCCCCCAGGCTTTCTATTTTGCTCCAACCGTACTCCTTACACAATCGTATTCGCTCAGCTATTATACTTATTATCTGCTTTATAATACGATTGCTTGTTTTCCTGAATACGGTGAGAAGATCATTTACATCCTTTTCACTGTAATCTATTTCACGCCTGCTAAGCTCTTGCTCTAGCAGCTGCAACTTTCTTTTATACCTTACATGTGTCAGCTTCTTCTTTATTCTTTCTGAATCTTTAGATACATAGTACTCCTTCCGGATCCGTACCATCACGGCTGTACCTGAAGAATACTGAAAGTGAAAATATTTTGATAGTGCCCTGAATTCTACCCCATCACCGAACATAGCAATTCTTAATTCGTTTGGGTATCTCTTTTTGTATTGTAGTAGTTTAGCAACGAATTTATCCCTATTTTTTTTCTTCTCCGTATCTAATTTAGCCATTTTGAAGAAATATACCTTACTTGGGCCAACTATATTTATTTTTCCGTTCTTCTTTTCTTCACCGTTGTTAAGCCCGAATATGATATCAAAAAATATTTTAATACTGGCTGTTTCAAGCCTTTTAAAATCCTTTTCAAATACCACATAAGGTACTATTACATAACGGTCAGAAATTGATTCTTGTATGCCGGAAATACGAATACAAGGACAATCTTTCCTTTCATCGTAATATATTTCTATCAATTTCAAGCTTATTAAATTTTTAAATGAATTGTACCAGGTCTGAAGATTGAAAACATTCCCGAACTCTTTATGTACGTTCTGGAGCAAAGAATGCACAGTACAATCTTCAATTACACCATTTTTATCTGTAAAAGCTAAACATGCACAGTATGCTAATATTGTATTTTTGGGTAGATTACGCCGTTTTTCTTCAAGCTCAATCATTTCCGGATTGTACTTAATAAGAGCATCCTTTTCACTTTGGGATAACGGTTGACCAGTTAAATAAGGCATAATGGATTCAGGTACTTTGAACCCTTTATCCTTATACTTATAAGAAATCTCGGGCACTTTCTCTATGGCCTTGCTCAGAGCTGTTTTTACAACATTCCCAAGCTTTCCAGATGTGAGTATGTTTAATATGTCCTGTTGCTGCTTAATTGGCTCCCGGAGCTTCTTACTTTGTTTAAGGCCATACAAAAGGTTGTTAAGGTTGTGTTCATGCAAAATCAGCACAACCATTTTATCGTGTGTTATATTCAAATCAATAAGCTGTTTATCGTGTAGCTCTTTCAGAGACTTGAAGTATTCTGATTTATTGCCGGCAAATATTTGATTAATATATTTATCTATCTTTGAAGAATAGCTGTCTACAACAGCATTATTTGCCTCACCTATTAAAGAAAACATAAACTTTTCAGCTTTGTCACTTATTTTTAGTATCCTGACTATCTTTTTTATTTTGTTCATTTTTGTTAATCTCATCTAAAAAAGCTCCTTTCTCTTTCTATTTAGGAGCTTTAAGCTTGATATTTCCTCAATTTACCCTATTGCACATGATTAAAAATAATGCTATAATAGTAGTAAATTGAATATCAAGCTTAAAGCTTTGAGCATTAAGCTTTAAGCTTAAAGCACGTGGTCAAAGTTATAACACTTTGACGAAGATGGAACCGTTTTCATGGCTTTTGGTAGGGGCGTGGAAAACGGTTTATTCTTTTTTCTTAGTGATAATTATACAATTTTCAACCTAAATTGTAAATACTAAAAGAACTCTCACAAATTCACTTCTTGGAGAGTATTTAATTTTGCCTAAAATCTTATTGAAAAAGTTATTGAAAAAGTTATTGACGGTATCGGGATTAGCTTACAGACTCAAAGCTTTGACCTTATTGAAAAAGTTATTGAAGAAGTTATTGAAGTGCTATCATTTAATCAACTTTAAAATCTTATTGAAAAAGTTATTGAAAAAGTTATTGACGGTATCGGGATTGACTTACA
>Ga0134099_1003730_pt1 | contig 10945 bp, 10 predicted proteins | sample 10_taG_2_FD_105482 | JGI IMG/M metagenome (GOLD analysis project Ga0134099, IMG submission 105482) | Switchgrass degrading microbial communities from high solid loading bioreactors in New Hampshire, USA - 10_41_5_180_A2 metaG | ecosystem: Engineered > Bioreactor > Semi-continuous > Anaerobic >...
GCCAAATCCGCCTTTGAATCCCATTATAATCCTCCTTCCAATCTGAATGTATAACTGCAATATATATTATGCAATTGGGAAAAGTTATGTTACCTTACATATGTTCTCTTTAACTGCCCTATATTACATGATTAAAAATTGATTAATCTACTGCAATTATGGGTGAATTATGTTAACATAAAACATATAACAACTAAAAACCAGGCTGAATCCTCTTTTTGACAGAGGTACGGAGGAACCAACTGTTTTGGGGTTAATCCATATCGAAGGCAAGGAAAGATAAGCAATGAAGTGAACAAGCAAACCAGTCTGAAATTTCTTATGGCCGCAAATATCATTCCATATCTTTTTCCATGTCTGATATGGTAGGGGGAATCCTATGACCCGAACCCGCCAGCTAACTTCGGAAGCTAATAATAGGAGGTAGTAATGTATAGTTTTAAGAAAGTACTCGCAGGAACTTTGGCATTGTCATTGGTTTTCATTTCGCCGGTTTCGGTATCAAAGGCTGAAAACAGCAAGACGGATACTGGTGCAGGCAATACGGCAATTTTGGGAGAATCATCTCCGGCTTCGGCAAAGATGCTTTCGGCTGTCTTAAGGGGAAACGGTTTAATGGCAACCGGGAATACCGGTTCTTTAATAAGAGCCATATACGAGGAAAATAATGCTGAAGTGGTTGAGGATTACATATCTGCCTTAGTGTCGGCGGCAAAGGATGAAACCAAGGATACGGTAATTGCTGAAGTAACTGCCAGCATACTAAATTTGAGAAGAAGTGCCGGCACTTCTTCAGACATCATAGGCAAACTGAATAAAGGGGAGAAAGTGAGCATAATAGGCGGTTCCGGCAATTGGAAAAACGTCAGGACTTCCGGCGGGATCACCGGCTGGGTATATCATGAATATCTATCCACCTATGTTGCCAGTGATTCTGTTTATAAGGCCAATTCATCTGATACATTAAGTATATCCGGTGTTTCAAGAGGTTCCGGGAGTCCGAGGACAGAAAACACGACAAGTGCGGCCACCAAGGGTGAAAAAATTGCTGAATACGCAAAGAAGTTTATCGGTGTAAAATATAAATGGGGCGGGACAACCCCGGATGGGTTTGACTGCTCAGGATTAGTATATTATGTTTTTAAACAGTTTGGCATAACAATGCCCAGAACATCTAAAGAACAGGCAAACAAGGGCACCACAGTCAAGAAGTCGGAACTGAAACCGGGGGATTTGCTGTTTTTTGATACCAATGGCTCCAATAACGGAGTTGTCAGCCATGTGGGGATCTACATAGGAAACGGCAAGTTCATACACGCTTCAAACCCAAGAAGCAACGTGAAAATCACCGATGTAAATGACAGCTTCTACGCAAAGGCTTATGTTAAGTCAAAAAGGGTCATAAGCCAATAAAGTTGAAAATAAATGATAAAATTCCTTATGCCGGCATTTTGCAGGCGCAAGCTACATGCTGAAGAAACAGCATGACAGATTCAAGAGAGAAAAGTATTCTTTGAATTTTCTCTCTTTCTTTTTATGTAAATATAATCTTTATTACGCTAAATCATTGTAGTATAATATCAATAATGCGATTGGACTTGCCTGGGAGCAAATGAAAACCTTATGTAAAGTTGACAGCCATTAAAATGCATTGTATTATTATAGAAATATGCATGCCTCTCCTTAAGGTTATCACATGGCAGAAGTCAACAAAAAGCCTGAGATGACGGAAAAGCAGCATAATTTTTTTTAGTTCCGGGACTTAGGCAGGCGATGGTTTGTCATCACGATGGTATATTGCACATCCAGTAATCCGGAAATGAAAGAGTAGTTTATCGCTTAAAGGGCAGGAAGCATTAATGAGAAAGCAGACATGCTGTGTGGAAGCATGCATTTGATTGATATGTCAAAATAAGGGGTTGAAGTGAATTGATAGAGATTAGGAACTTGAGCAAAAGCTATATAACCCAGAAAGGTAAGGTTGATGCACTGAACAATATAAACCTTTCAGTCAATGACGGAGAGATATTTGGCATTATAGGCCTGAGCGGTGCAGGAAAATCATCACTGGTAAGGTGCATAAACATGCTTGAGGTGCCGGATTCAGGGGAGGTTTTGATAAACGGGAGGGATGTTACCAAATTAAAGCCTGCCGAGCTGAGGGAAGTCAGAAAAAAGATAGGTATGATATTTCAGCACTTTAACATTCTTATGAATTCCACAGTTTATGATAATATTGCATTCCCGTTGAGAATTTCAAAGGTTCCTGAAAAAGATATCAAAAAAAGAGTGGAACACCTGTTGGAGGTAGTAGAGTTAACAGAGAAAAGGAATGTTTATCCTGCACAGCTGTCCGGAGGGCAGAAGCAAAGGGTAGGCATAGCGAGATCCTTGGCAAACAACCCGGATATTATTCTGTCGGATGAGGCCACATCAGCTTTGGACCCGACAACTACCGAATCCATACTGAATCTGCTCAAAAGCATAAATCAGCAGTTTGGTATAACCATTCTGGTAATCACCCATGAAATGAACGTGATTAAGAAGTTATGCGACAAGGTTGCTGTGATGGAGAACGGGTTGATTGTAGAAATGGGTTCGGTCATAGATGTTTTTTCAAACCCTAAAACGGTGACTTCCAAACGTTTTTTGAAAGATATGATGGCAGAACTGCCCGGCGGAATACTTAACGGTAATTCAAGCGGAAGAGAGGAAGTAATCAGGGCATCCTTTGTCGGAGAGATTACCAGCAAGCCGGTCATTTCCCAAATGATAAAGAAATTTGACGTTGATGCCAATATCATTTCCGGAAATATAGAAAACATACAAAACACCCAGGTAGGAAATCTGCTCATCAAGCTTTCCGGTAATAGGGAAAGCATAGTTGCTGCGGAGAAGTATCTGGTGGAGAATAATGTAAGAATCGAGGTGCTGAAAGCAGATGTTCTTTGATTTTGAACAAGCGAAGCTATACCTAGCTGAAATACTGGATCTGGTGTTGCCTGCCATACTGGAGACCCTGTATATGGTGTTTTTTTCAACCCTCTTTTCAGTGATTCTGGGTTTTGCTTTGGGTGTGATATTGGTAATAACAGATAAAGGCCATATTTGGGAAAAGCCCCGCTTAAACAATTTGCTGGGTTCCATAGTGAATATTACCCGTTCAATACCTTTCATAATACTTATAATCATGCTGTTCCCACTTTCCAGATTGATAGTCGGGACGACAATAGGATCGACGGCTGCGATAGTTCCTCTTTCCATTGCTGCTGCGCCTTTTGTAGCAAGAATAATTGAATCCTCCCTGAGGGAAGTGGACTGGGGTGTAATAGAAGCGTCCCTTTCGGTAGGGGCCACCATACCACAAGTGATATTCCGGGTTATGATTCCGGAAGCGATGCCCTCCCTTATTTTGGACGTTACCACCACCATCATCAATATTTTGGGATATTCAGCCATGGCAGGAGCCATTGGAGCCGGAGGACTGGGGGATGTAGCGGTAAGATACGGCTATCAGAGGTTTCAGACGGATGTATTGATTGCAACCGTCATAGTGCTGATCATCATGGTACAGCTTATCCAGGCAGTTGGAAACAGCCTTTCCAAGAGGTTTGACAAAAGGTAGAAAAATCTTGTTTGAGAAAGGCTATGGATACAAGGAAGCTTTATGATTGATTACTGTTTAGCATTTGTCTAATCAGCATGCTATTCTAAAATAGTGATGATTATAATTCTGTATTACACCATGCAGGTATATAAAATCTTTTGGGTACTAAAAGAAAAAATAAAAGGAGTGAGTAAAATGAAAAAGTTAAGTATCGTATTGTCAGTAGTAGTTGCTCTTTCTTTGTTTGTTTTTTCCGGATGCTCTTCGAAAAATTCAGGGGGGAAAACGAAACTGGTGGTAGGTGCCAGCCCTACGCCTCATGCCTTGATACTGAAAGAAATCCAGCCAATTCTGGCGGAAAAGGGTATTGAACTGGAAATTAAAGAGTTTACCGACTATGTGACACCCAACACGGCGCTAAACGATAAGCAGCTGGATGCGAACTTTTTCCAGCACACGCCGTATATGGAGAATTTCGCCAAGGAAAACAACATGGAGCTGGTGGCAATTGCCAAAGTGCATGTGGAACCGATGGGAGCTTATTCTGATAAGATAAAATCCGCCGATGAATTAAAAGACGGCGCGCTGGTTGCCATACCCAACGATCCTACAAATGAGGGAAGAGCATTGCTTTTACTGCAGAAACAGGGCCTCATCAAGCTGAAGGATGAGGATGAGCTTATCCAGACACCGAAAGATATAGTGGAAAATCCAAAAAATCTTCAGTTCAAGGAGTTGGAGGCAGCACAGTTGCCCAGGGTCTTGCAGGACGTGGATCTTGCAGTAATAAATACCAACTATGCCCTGGAGGGAGATCTCAATCCTGCAGAGGATGCCATATTCATGGAGGACAAGGATTCTCCGTATGCCAATGTACTTACAGTCAGACCGGACAACCAGAATGATCCTGCAATCCAGGAGTTGGCAAAAGCTCTCAATTCCGAAACTGTAAGAAAATTCATAGAAGAAAACTATGGCTCATCAATCATTCCGGCATTCTAAATTATTGTATAAAAGTATTATGAAGCAATTTATGGTTCATTATGTGGCTTCACCGGACGGGAAAGTTACGGTGAAGCCTTTATTTATTGACTCTGTGACAATTATATTTTCCTTTCAAGATTTTGAACGGCAAACTGCATTTCAAATTCCTGATGCACAAAAACAGCGAATCCTTTCCGCACAATCAACACGCTCGTCATATGATGAGATCTTCCTGAATTATATGGCAACTGCATATATGAATCCATTGAATTGAATAATAAGTATGTGGATTAAATACTGAAAGCAATTTCCTGTGTGCCTGCAGGATTTTTATCGTTACCGATATAGTGTGAAAAAGGAGGTTTGGAAGCATGAGATTTACAGACTTTTTCAACAAGATCAACTCGCAGTTGCTGAGCAGCTACCCCTTCAGCAGATACGAACCCCAAAGCAAATCCAATGCTGATTTAGAGCTGGAAGCAATAATGGAAAGGCATGAAAAAATGAAGCAAGAGAAAAAATCATAATTTTTTTTAGAAAGTATTGACAACTGCTATAATAATGTATAAAATAAAACCATAAAAACCGATAAGAATACTAAGATATAAATTGGGGGTATAAAAATGGCCAGAATAGCGGAAAAAATAACCGACTTAATTGGAAATACACCATTGCTGGAGCTGAACAATTACAGCAAGCAAAATAACATAGAATCAAGGTTGATTGCAAAGCTGGAATATTTTAATCCTGCCGGAAGTGTAAAAGACAGAATAGGATATGCGATGATAAAGGATGCAGAAGAAAAAGGGCTGTTGAAAAAAGATTCCGTGATCATTGAACCTACCAGCGGAAATACTGGTATTGCCCTGGCTTTTGTATCAGCAGCCAAAGGCTACAGACTGATACTGACCATGCCGGAAACGATGAGCATGGAAAGGAGAAATCTGCTCAAGGCTCTGGGTGCTGAACTGGTGCTTACTCCTGGGCTTCTGGGAATGAAAGGTGCCATAGAAAAGGCAGAAGAGCTGGCAAGGGAAATACCGAATTCTTTCATACCTCAACAGTTCAAAAATCCTGCCAATCCTGAGATACACAGGAAAACAACAGCAGAAGAAATATGGAGGGACACCGACGGGCAGGTGGACATATTTGTTGCAGGTGTTGGTACAGGAGGAACCATAACCGGCGTAGGAGAAGTGCTGAAACAAAGAAAGCCTGAAGTAAAGATTGTTGCGGTAGAACCTGCCGATTCACCGGTTTTGTCCGGGGGAAAGCCAGGTCCTCATAAAATCCAGGGTATAGGAGCCGGATTCATACCCGACGTCATCAACCTCAAAGTGATTGACGAAATTTTCAAGGTAAAGAATGAAGAAGCCATGGAGACTTCCAGAAAACTGGCCAGAACAGAAGGCGTCCTGGTGGGTATCTCTTCTGGTGCAGCCCTGTTTGCCGCAACGGAGATCGCCAAGAGACCTGAAAACAAGGGAAAAACCATAGTTGTTCTTCTTCCCGATACAGGAGAGAGATACCTGTCCACAGTCCTGTTCCAGGAAAACTGATATTTGGAGCAATCCAGCCGTTCAGCTTCTTAAAGGAACTTGTTGCGTCAATGATGATACAGCAAATTGAAGCGGATAATTATTGGTTTTAATTCAGCTGATTTGAATGGATGCTTGCTAATGGCATCCATTATTGGCTGAATTTATTTATGCAATGATACATGCTTAAAAACATTCCTTCGGTACATACCGGCCGGCAGACTGTACTGCGCCGATAACCCTTTTGCATTACATTGCAGAAAAGGCACTGACACAACACGAATGATGACATTTTATAAGTTGCAAGGCAAAAAGCCTCTGACGGTATAATATTAAAAAAGCTTCCTGCGGAAATACTAAATAAAACGGAAAAGGGGCTTTGACATGGCTGGAAGATTTGAACGCACCTATGGTAAGCTCTACAGATATGCACTGGCTTTCATTAATCCAGTAAAAAAGAGAGTGATGCGTACTGAAGCCAACATACACAAATATATAAACCGAAGAGCGGTTGATATATTGAAAAATGATGGTTACAGGGACGCGTACAGCTTTTTCATGGATCACATGGTGGAACTGAATGCCGGAGTTGTCTGGGCGGACCAGGACTTTAAAAGCATTAACCACTTTTTTGACCCGGACAGGAAACGAGGCCTTTATGGCAGCAGCAATGCCTTGAAGTTAGCCATGGAATACTACCAGAACGCACTGGACAAATGGAAAGCCATGGACACAGAGAAAGCCGTATTCTATCTGGGGGCAGCCGTGCACATAGTACAAGACATGACCATACCACAGCATGCCAGTATAAGGCTGCTTAACAGCCACCGTCAATATGAGAATTTTATCAAAAAAACTTATTTGTTTTCTGCCAAGTATGCAGCATATAAAGGCGGATATTATATGGGCAGCATAGAAGAATACATACGCTGCAATGCCCGCACGGCCATAAGGATATACAGAAAGCTCAAAGACATAAGGCCTGACAGCAGGAGATATTTTACCATAGCGAAATTTACCCTGCCCCTGGCTCAAAACACAACGGCAGGATGCCTTCTGACCTTCTACCGTGACATCCCCAGGAGAACTCGGAAATAAGCTTATCCAAACGCCCGCAATAGGACAAAAACCTGATAATTGTTAACCGATATGGAATTATGAAAGAGTACGATATGTATGTGCTCTTTTTTGCATGTGAAAAAGACCTGTCTTAAAATTTTGCTTAGGACATTCCGCTATTTATATATGGAAAAAATGCGGACTTGCTGCTATAATGCTAGTATTGGAGTGTTAAAAAGTGTAAGATTTACACTAATTTGCAGCAGAAATTAAAATGAATTTTATCTGGAGGTAGAGTCATGATTGGCGTCGGTACCATAGTCAATGTTACAGCAATTATTGCAGGAGCAGTTGCAGGATCTTTTGCCAGAAACGGGCTGCCGGAAAGGTTCAAGAACACGGTTATGCAGGCAGTAAGCCTTTCTGTGGTGATGATTGGTATATCCGGGACCCTGGAAGGAATTTTCCATGTGACAGGGGATGGAGTGGTGAAAAGCCAGAACATCATGATTATGATCCTGAGCCTTGTGATAGGCGGTCTGGCCGGGGAAGCTTTAAAGATAGAACAGAGGCTGGACAGGCTGGGTGAATGGTTTCAGAAAAAAATAGCAGCAGGGGGAGGAAGCTTTGCCCAGGGATTTGTTACGGCCACCCTGGTTTATTGCGTGGGGGCCATGGCTATTGTAGGTTCCCTGGAAGACGGTTTGACCGAAAATCCGGGCACCCTTTTTGCCAAATCCATTCTGGACGGAGTAACTGCAGTAATTTTTTCGGCCACATTGGGAATAGGGGTGGCTTTTTCGGCTTTGCCGGTATTGATATACCAGGGAAGCATAACTTTGCTGGCTGGTCTTATAAAACCGTGGCTTACGGATGCCGTAATAACCCAGATGTCTCTGGTGGGCAGCGTTTTGATCATGGGTATAGGGTTGAGCATGCTGGATATAAAAAAGATCAAGGTCGGAAACATGCTTCCGGCGATATTTGTTCCGCTTGTATATTATGTAATCAGGCTCTTGTTGAATTTATGATATGATCCTGACAACATTGAACTTGACTTGGCAATCCCTGAACATTGCCAATCTGGAAAGCAGGTTTTGCTTGCTTTAAGGAATTGAAACATAAAATTCTTTCTGTTTAATTAGCTTTCATATGTAAATATAAAAGTTTATATTTTTGATGGAACCTTTTGGTCAGAAATACGTCTATTACACAGATAGACTGTGGGAAAATCATCCTGTTCCCAGATAAAAAAATGTTTGAGGAGGTACTTTATATGGTTATCAGGAAAATTATCCCTTTATCCCTGGTCTTGGCAATTATAACATCCGTTTTTCTCAGCAGTGCTGCTTTTGCCGGAACCAGCTATGATGAGATGATGCTGAAGATAGCTGCCGGAGAATTGCCATATGAATCAGAAATAAAGGAAAGCGATGTTAAAATCAAGAAAGATCAGGCTGTAGAAATAGCAAAATCGATCATCGAGAATGCTGATTCCTATTATTTGGGATATGCAAATTTGAGCCCCGGATGGAATGATCGAAATGCAATGTGGAGCCTGGATTTCTATACAAACAGTGATCCGCAGGAGCACATAAACATCAATATCGATGCCGATACCGGGGAGATCTTTTACTTTAGTTACGGGCAGGGATATTACAGCAGCGATGATGTATTTATAGCAAAATATACATGGGATGAAGCGAAATCCATAGCGGAAAAGTTTCTAAAAAATGTCATGAAACTGAACCTGGAGAGTTTTGAACTGCGGGACGCCGATAATAATCTGTACTACAGGACGGGCGGAGTAAAAGAAAGGATAATATATGATTTTTATTATATAAGAAAAGTCAATAACGTGGTTTTCCCATATTCCAGCATAAGCATCAGCGTGGATGGAACTGACGGGAAAGTCACGAATTATCAGATCAACACTTTTGACACTGACTCTATAGAGTTTCCCAAGCCTGAAAAAATCATATCAGAAGAGGAAGCATTGGAAAACTACAAAAAATCCGTGCAATTTGACTTACAGTATGTGCTCACATATGATAGAACCCCCTATATATATCCCAATCAGAAAGTAATACTGGCCTATATTCCGACAAACATTTCGTATATAATGGCGGATGCCACCACGGGGAAACCACTGAATTATGATGGCACAGAACTGGAAAGCTTTCCGGATGTGGCTGCGCAGTCGGAACCCAACGCCGTGCCGTTGGATCCAAACGCAAAGGAGCCTAAAGGCAAGAGCATCAGCGAAGAGGAAGCATATACGATAGCCCTAGAATATAAAAAGAAAGTGGAAGAAATGCTGGGAATGAAGTTTGATGAATATACCGGATATAACCCATACTACTGGGACAACTATTCCAAAACATGGCAGTTCAACTGGAATAAGTATTCAGATGGCAAAAACATTTATCTGAACATGAGCATAAGCAAGGATACCGGACTGGTACGCAACTTCTATATCGGTAACTATAACTATGAATATGAAAGGCGTTTAAAGGAGGGAGAGGTTACTGAAGATATAGTCGAAAAGGTGAGCTGGAAACAGGGCAAAGAAAGAGCTTTGGAGTTAATTAAGAAGTTATTCCCGGAACAGTACGGGCTTTACTCGGATCAGAATCAGAAAGCTCCGGAACTGGACGAATATGCCAGAAAGTACATGATGGAGTACAGCTACAGCTTTACCAGGGTTGTTAATGGGCTGAAATACAATAATGATAGTATCTATATAGGTATAGACCGGACAACGGGAGAATTAAGAAGCTTTAGTTTCAACTGGAGTGATCTGGAGTTCCCGGAGGTCAAAGACATAATACCGGTAGAAAAAGCAAAGGAACTGTATTTTGACAGTATGGCGGCAGAATTGAACTATTATGTGAACGTAACCTATGATGAAAACGGAAATCAGATTTACAGCGATAAGGCCAAACTTGTATACCAGCTGGTAAACAAGGAAAGCAGATACGTTTCTGTTTTAATCGATGCGGTAAAAGGTAAGCTGGTAGACTGGTCCGGGAGCGAGATAACTGCCGGTCCGTCAAAGAAACTCAGCGATCTTGAACCCCATTGGGCAAAAAGAAGCGTAGAACTCCTCATGACCCAGGGTATATTGGTTAAACCGGATTTTAACTATGATGAAACAGTTACAAGGAAAGAGGCCGTGAAAATGATGGCCCTTGCCAAAGGAATAGACTATACCATGACTTTAGATATCAAACCTACATTCAAGGATGTAGATGCTAAAGATCCTTACTTTGTATATGTTGAAAGTGCCGTAAAAAACAATATAATTGCACCATCGGCAAAGAAATTCAATGGTGATGAAAAAATAACCAAGGGAGAGTTTGTGGAACTGTTTACAAACCTGATGGGATATGGGGAAATTGCGAAATACAGTGAGATATACAAATTGCCCGATTCTGTCAGAATCAGCGAAGAAAAGGCCGGATATGCCGCTGTCTGTTATGCGCTGGATTTGCTTCCTGTCAGTGAAGGGGAAGCTTTTGACGGAGAAGAAGAGGTAACTTATGGAGAGGCGGCCGTAGCTCTGTACAAAGCACTGAAATATATCAAATAGAACCGGCAGTAAGATTTATCAACCAAAACTAAACATGGAAGCTGTATAATGCCCCCACTTGTCAAGACAATTTTTTAGCTTTTCTAAGTTAGGTTCTCCTTTCTTTATTTTTGTATAATTATAACATTTATGCATTCTGTTGGAGGATGTCAAGGGCGAGCGTAA
>Ga0134099_1003740_pt1 | contig 10920 bp, 6 predicted proteins | sample 10_taG_2_FD_105482 | JGI IMG/M metagenome (GOLD analysis project Ga0134099, IMG submission 105482) | Switchgrass degrading microbial communities from high solid loading bioreactors in New Hampshire, USA - 10_41_5_180_A2 metaG | ecosystem: Engineered > Bioreactor > Semi-continuous > Anaerobic >...
AAAAGTTTCAGGCATTGTTCGAGGAAGCCTAAGTCAAGTCTCGCCGCATCCCTCATGGCGTTTCTGACGCGGAACTCACGGCCGCGGTAATTAAAGTCATTTACAATGCTTGTCTGTCCCTGCCCCGAAACAGCGGCCGCTTTTGCCCTATAAAGGTCGCAGAATGCGCCGGAAAGGGCCGAAAGGATAATCACCGGCTCCTCTTTTCTGTAGAACAGTTCGTCTATGATACCCATAGCAACGCCGAGTTTGCCGCTTGAAACAGCCCTCGCGAGGTCATAGATTGAAGAGGTCATCGGCTTTATCGCAACGGCGTCGACATGCTCCTTTGTAATCTTGCCCCCACCCGCAAAGGCGCAGATCTTGTCCATCTCGCAGGCAAGATTATTCAAGCCTTCCCCGCAGGTCTCAAAGATATATTCAGCTGTGGGTCTATCTATGCTGCATGAGTTTTTCTGGGCCCTTTTCGCCAAGAATTTAATAATATCGTCTTTTGAAGGTGAATCAATCTGTACGGCAAGCCCATTGCCTTTGGCGAGGCTCAGCAGCTTTTTGAACCTTTCGTCTTTCTTGGCATTGACTTTGACGGAATCAAAATGGAATATAAGTATACATTCCGGGGGCAGTGATGTTATTATATTCTGAAGCTCTTTCCAGTCCCCGGCTTTCATGCCTTTTAGGTCAGTGTCCCTCAAGACTACGCATTTTTTAGCGCTCATCAGCGGCAGGTTGTTTACAGCCGCGGCAAGCTGCGCCATATCTGGTATCCCGTCAAATCTTTGCAGATTAAAGCTTTCAAAATTCGTAACCGCTTTATCAGTGATTTTTTTGCAATAATATGACTTTAAATAATCCTCGTCGCCGTAGATGATATAAAGATTGGCAAAGTCACCTGTCTTTATCTGTTTTTCTAACATCGCTATACTCACAGGCAACCCTCCTAATCTTCATTCCATAGTGTTTACGTTTTCTTTGAAACTTGTATTCAACCGACAGAGATAATTTTATAACTTCCGCCGCCCCGCGTCAAATATAAACAGTTTTCCGTACTGATTGACGCCTCGTTTGACAGGAATCCGGCGGCCAGCTCTTTTGGGCAATCATTGTGGCAAGATACGTTTTTGGGTGAAACGGCCGAGGCAAATTCCGGATCAACATTATTGCTGCAAACAAGCAGGTCCGATTTGAACGCACTCTTATCGTATTCCGAAAAGTCCCCGAATTTCCCGCTGCCAGTTATCATTGCCTTGCTCGACGCGCAGTAAACAAGTGTCAACAGGTTAGCGTTGTCCCTGTCGGGCAGCATTATGACCGTAACGCCATATGGCGCGTTGAGTTTTGACGGTACGGATATCGTATCTTCAATCCCTTCGTCGTTCTGGGGCGCGTAAACCTTGCCTATCCCCATATCTCTTTTGAGGTCGGACAGTACCTGCACCTTTTTGCTGTCCACCGAAGTAAGGATTACTGCGTCTATATAATTTATGTTCCGCCTTTTGAGGCTTTTTACTATCGTGTTTTGCACATTGTATACCGACGTCGGCAGGTCAATGACAACCGCGTGGCCGTTGCTTGTTATTATCGCCGCGCCGGTGTTTTCAATAGGCAATATCTCCATGACGCCATGCGCCGCTACCGTATATGAAAAGATTCCGACGGAGATTGCAAAACATATGCACGTCACGCAGACGGCTACCCGCGCTCCCTTGCCCCTGAAGGCAAAGTATAGGATAAAAACAATAGCCGCAAAAACAATCAGAATATTGACATAGCCGTATTCGGCCGAGATTGTGGCAAAGGGAACATCTGCAAGCCCCCGCGCGGTATAAATCATTATATCGCACCCGAGCCGTATCAGTACGGCAATGGGCTTTATCAGAAAAACAAGGAACCAGACAGGCGAAAGGATGGCAAGAACGGCAGTGGCAAGGGTGACGAACAAGGATACCGGCACCTCAATCATATTCGCCACTAATGAGATAAGGGATACGCGCCCAAACGCGAGAATGATTATTGGATAGGTCAATGCTGATGCGCCGATTGTCTCGCAAAGGACGCCGGAAAGTGCTTTTACAGGCCTTGCAATCTGAGCCGGTAGCTTTTCAATGCCGCTGTTAGTAAGCGCATAGAGCCGCTTTGATACCGTCACCATGCCCAATGTTGCAAAGAACGAAAGCAGCAAGCCAATATCAGTGGCAGCATATGGGTTTATAAAACACAGAGCAAAAGCAGACAGGCCAAGTGAATTGAGCACGTCGGCGTCCCTTTTTATAATTATAGCGCAAAGCGTCAGTATTGACATTATGCCGGCGCGCATAACCGACGGCGAAAAACCGGTTACCGCCATAAAAACCGCTACTGCCGCTGCTGTGACGGCGGCAGACACCCTCCTCGGCAGTTTCAGTGCGCAGAGCAGCAACATCAGATACTCCATAATAAGAGAGGTCTGAGTGCCCGAAACAGCCAAAAGGTGGGATATGCCGCAGTCCGAGAAATCGTTTTTTATATCTTCGGAAAGGCCGGACGTATCGCCTATAAGGATTCCGGCGGCAAGGCTGCCGCGCTGACCGCCTACAAATTTCTCAATCGCGCCAGAGATATACTGCCTTAACTTTATTGCATAGTAGTAAGGGGGTTTTGAATTCGCGTGGGCAGTTTTAATATCCTCTGCTTTTGACGCAAATAGGTAAACTCCCTTTGATTTATAGTATGAACGGCTGTCATAACCGTTGGCGTTCTTCGTTTTCGGAAGCGACAGCGTAACCGAGGCCGATATGCTGTCAAACGGCTCTGCGTCAAGTTCATCGTTTGACAGCAGCCGTATTTTGGTTTTGATATTATACTGTTTTCCGTCAACTGTGATACTGTTTGTCTTTATGGTGTAATAATAGTTTCCGTAGCTTTCAGTGGGTTTCTCCGCTATAACACCTGAAATCTGGGCCGTTTTCCCGGCAAATGCCGTCACAGGCCTGTACAAAAAATATTCGGCAAAGGAAAATGCGGCAAAAGCGGCGGCCGCGGCGAAAAAGACCGCCGCAGGAAGCCGCCGCTTTTCAGGTTTTATACAAAACAGGACAACAACAGCACAAACCGAACAAAAGATGGCAAGGGCTATAGACAGTGCAAATCCGGCATATGACGCCGCAACTAATACACCTAACCATGTAAACCCAATAACAGCAAAAGGCCTTCGCATATTGAAAGCACCGCCTGACAAGATAAATTGATGATACTGTTATGTGCCAGTAAATACCGATTGGCTGTGTATTATTTTACAAACAGCGGTAGAGGAGCCAGATAAATGATATCATTCCTATCCTTTGCGTCGCCCTCGGCAAGAACTGCCATACGCCCGACAATCTCGCCGCCCGACTGCTTAACAAGCGTTTCAACAGCCGACAGCGATTCTCCCGTTGAGATAACATCGTCAACTATGAGCACACGCTTGCCTCTCATGTAATCTGCATCGTCTTTATCGATATAAAGCCTTTGAATCTTTGCGGTTGTTATCGACTTGACTTCCACCGAAATTGGGTTCTTCATATAGAGTTTTGGGCTTTTGCGGGCGATAAGATAACGGTTGACGCCCAACTGACGGGCCATTTCATAGGCCAGCGGAATGCCTTTGGCCTCAGCGGTTATGATGACATCATGCTCTGGTGCCAATTTAATAAGCTCACGCGCACAGTTTACCGTCAATTCAACATCGCCGAACATGATAAAAGCAGCTATATCGAGCTTATCATCAACCGGGCAAATCGGAAGTTCCCTTTTAAGTCCCGCGACATTAAGTGTATATGTATTCATAATACGTCCTCCTAAAGATTAATCAACCCATAGTAAGGGTAAGGTCTCGCCCAGCTATCACATGAAAATGAAGATGTTGAACTGTCTGACCTGCCGCTTTGCCGCAGTTGGTCACAACGCGGTAGCCTGCGTCGAGTTTCATCTCTTTCGCAAGACGGGCAATAACTTCAAATATATGCGAAACAACCGCACTATTTTCTGCGTTGATTCCGTTTACTGACGGTATATGCGTTTTTGGAATAACAAGAAAATGAACGGGCGCGCAAGGGTTTATATCATAAAATGCCTTGACGAGATCGTCTTCATAAACGGTCTTTGACGGTATCTCACCCGCGACTATCTTACAAAAAAGGCAATCGTCCATTTTTCTCCTCCTAATTCCACTATAATAGTTTTATCGCTAAACTTAATTATATACCTGTTTTACCGAATTTTTAAGCAGTTATTGATGAAACAATACCCGCCACAGCGTTCAGCGCTTCTTGTACTTTATTAGGATTCTTGCCGCCAGCCATTGCGCTGTCAGGACGGCCGCCGCCTGAACCTCCGGCAATTTTAGCTACCTCACGGACGATATTGCCGGCATGAGCGCCGTTCTTGACCGCTTCTTTTCCGCAGGCCGCAGCGAATGTGAGTTTTTCACCTGTAATTGACGCGATGACAATAATCGCGTTCGGCTCCGCTTCCTTGACCCGGTCGGTCAAAAGCCGCAGAGCGTCGCCGCCCTCGCCCTTGACGGTCTCGGTCATAACCTTGAATTTGCCGATAGTCTGCGCTCCGTTCAAAAGGCCCGAAAGCTGCATTCCGGCAATTCTACCCTTCAATGCCTCTATCTCATGGTTTTTAGCCTTTATCTCGGACATAACGGCCTCTGAGCGCTCAACAAGCTCGGCAGGATTTGCTTTCAATACCCTTGCAGTCTCCTTGATAACATTGTCGTCATTGTTTAACAGCTCGAGGAGATTGAGGCCCGTCACGCCTTCAATACGGCGCACTCCGGCCGCAACAGATGACTCGGAAACGATATGGAAAAGCCCAATCTGAGCCGTATTCTTTACATGAGTTCCGCCGCAGAATTCGAGCGACGCAGGCGCGTTCTTCTCTCCCATGCGGACAACGCGGACAGTGTTACCGTATTTTTCACCGAACAAAGCCATAGCGCCGGTCTTGCGCGCTTCTTCAATAGGCATAACCTCAGTCACGACATCAAGTCCGGCAAGTATAGCGTCATTAACGCCCTGCTCTACAAGGCTTATCTCTTCTTTGGTCATCGCGGCAAAATGGGTAAAGTCAAATCTGACGCGGTGCGAATCCACAAGCTGTCCTGCCTGCTGGACATGCGTGCCGAGAACCTTGCGCAAGGACGCCTGAAGCAGATGGGCGGCGCTGTGATTGCGCATGGTGTTGTGCCTTGCTGTGATATCAACCTTAGCGGTAGCTTTATCGCCGACCTCAATATTGCCGGAAATCACTTCACCGAAATGGACAAAACGTCCCGACGGCGACTTCTTGCAGTCACTGACCTTTACAACCGCGTTATCAGTTGTTATGACACCAATATCGCCGACCTGTCCGCCGCTTTCAGCATAAAACGGAGTTCTGTCAAGAATAATAGAGACTTTCTCACCGCTGCCGGCAAATCCTATGCGCTCGCCGTTCGCGATGATAGCAGCGATAGTGCACTCACATTCAAGCTTTTCATAGCCGACAAAATCTGTCTCTGGGGCATCATCGTCTTTGAAGTCAGCCGCGTCAAGGCCGCCCATGGCAGCTCTTGCCGCACGGGCACGCTCGCGCTGTTCATTCATCAGCTTGTCAAAGCCTTCAGTATCGACAGTGATATTTTTTTCTGACAAAATCTCGCTTGTCAGGTCAAGCGGGAATCCATAGGTATCATAAAGTTTAAACGCGTCTTCGCCGCTCAATACCTTCTCGTTGTTTGCGGCCATCTTTTCGGTCATAGCCGAAAGGAGCGTAAGGCCCTGGTCAATAGTCGCGGAGAAGCGCTCCTCTTCCATGGAGATAACGCGCTTTATATAATCCCGCTTCTCGACAAGTTCGGGGTAATGCTGTTCATTTTCTTTTATAACAGTATCCACGACATCGGCAAGGAATGCGCCTTTGATACCGAGCAGCCTGCCATGACGCGCAGCACGGCGGAGCAGCCTGCGCATAACATAGCCTCTGCCCTCGTTTGAAGGAAGGATTCCGTCGGCAGCCATAAAGGTTGTGGAGCGGATGTGGTCCGTAATTACGCGCAGTGACACGTCGTTTTCTTCGTTTTCGCCGTATTTTACGCCGGCAATCCTGCTTATGTGCTTCATTATATTTTGAATGGTATCAACCTCAAAAAGGTTGTTGACGTCCTGAAGGATAACAGCAAGACGCTCAAGTCCCATACCGGTGTCTATGTTGGGCTTTTTAAGGGGTGTGTAGTTGCCTTTTCCATCGGTATCAAACTGCTGGAAAACGATATTCCAAAACTCAACATAGCGGTCGCAGTCACATCCGACTTTGCAGTCCGGTTTGCCGCAGCCGTATTTTTCGCCTCTGTCAAAATATATTTCTGAACATGGGCCGCAGGGCAGTGAGCCATGCTCCCAGAAGTTGTCCTCTTTTCCGAAACGGACTACATGAGACGGGTCAACGCCGACTTCCTTTGTCCAGATATCATACGCCTCGTCATCGCTCTCGAAAATTGAGACCCAAAGGCGGTCGACTGGCATTTCCAAAACCTTTGTTACAAACTCCCACGCCCAGGCGATTGCTTCATGCTTGAAATAGTCCCCAAATGAGAAATTTCCCAGCATCTCAAAAAATGTGCCGTGACGTGCGGTTTTGCCGACCCTGTCTATATCCGGCGTGCGGATACATTTCTGGCAGGTGCAGACACGTTTTGCCGGGGGCTTTTCCTGACCCAGAAAATACTTTTTCATCGGAGCCATGCCAGCATTTATCAGCAGAAGCGTTTTATCGCCCTGTGGTACAAGCGGAAAGCTCGGAAGTCTTTTATGGCCTTTGCTCTCAAAAAAGGCTAAATATTTTTCCCTTAACTCGTTAAGGCCCGTCCATTCCATTATAACGGAATCCTCCTTGAAACTTTTTAGGTTTAGTTGTAGGTTCTTTATATGTTTGAAACAGCACGAAAAACCTCCAGCCAGAACGGCCAAAGGTTTCACACTGAAATTCAAAGTTTTTACACAACAATAGAATTATAGCACAGCAAAATCGTCTAATTCAAGGGCAAAAGCATTATATGGAGTGAATATGCTCGAAAATGATTGCATAATTTATCTTAATTCTATAAGAAAAGTAAAGGCTGCCGTGGCCTTCGCGCGGCAGCTGACAGGATAACCGCATATCAAAAAATAAATTTACTTTCAAAGCTACTTTAACGGAAAACTCTTATTTATTGTCTGTAGAAGAATCGCTCTGGTCAACCGCCGGATACCCGCATGTAGGCGCAAGGGCATCCGCTATATATTTGAAAATAGGTCCTGCGTCAGTACCGCCGGCACTTCCGTTCTCGCACATTACGACTATCGCGTATCTCGGCGAATCGGCAGGGTAAAACCCAGCAAACCACGCATGATTGATAGTCTTGCCGTCCTTGAGCCAGCCTGTTTCGGCTGTCGCCGTTTTGCCTCCCGCACCGCCGTAAGTAGGTTTTGCCGGCAGCCCTGTACCCTCGTTGACTGTCCGTATCATGAAGGATTTTACCTGCTCCGCAATTTCCGTGGAAATCACCCTGTCGGGGACAGCGCCCGGATAATCTGTAACCATCTTATTGCCGTCATAGATACCCTTTACAAGCCGCGGTGTCGGCAATAGCCCTCCGTTGGCGACAGCCGAGACCATGCACGCTACCTGAACGGGCGTCACCATCAGGTTTCCCTCGCCCATTGAAAAATTAGCGGCCGCAGCAGGCGCTTTTAGTTCATCAGAAGTCGGCAAAGAGCCTGAATCGGTCGATATGCCCGGGGCAAATACCGTCTGCCGGCCTAAACCGAATTTTTTAGACACCTCAAGCAGTTTATCCGCTCCGGTCTTAAGCCCGATGGTTATAAAATAGGGGTTGCAGCTATTTGCAAATGCAAGGGACATGTCTTCAAGGCCATGGCCCTCGAGTTTGTGGCAGTGGAAGTCACGCCCTGACACGTCAACTACCCCGGAACAGGTGTATTTATAGCCATTAGATATTCCTGATTCAAGCGCTGCACAGGAAACGGCGATTTTAAATACAGACCCTAAGTTATAGGCTGAAAAAGCCTTGTTGACAAAAGGCGATTCGCTCATATTGAGGGCGGCCTTTACATTCAGCGGGGAAAACTCCGGTTCACTTACGCAGGCCAGAATATCGCCGTTTCTTATGTCCATTACTATTACAGAGCCGGATTTCAAATATTTATCTGCCCCCGCCTGGGCCGCCTGCTGAATCTTCCTGTCGATTGTCAGAACAACGCCGCCGTTAGTGCTGCCGGTTTTCGTAATCGTCGGCGTAACGCCGGGCAGCGCTCTTCTCTTCGCATCAACGGCGTAGGTGACAGTGACGCTTCCTGAATAATCCTTCAGAACCTTGTCGAATGACTTCTCAATCCCCGTAACGCCGCTCCCGGCACTGTCGATATAACCTACAATGTGCGGCGCTATCGCCTCTTCCGAATAGCGGACGCGCGTATTCACCACCGTTACCCCGGAAACATTTATATTAGGGCTGTCAACAGTGATAGTAAACGGCAGCCCTTTTTCAATGTTGGTTTTTAAAACAGAAACGTCAAAGACATGGCTCGACAGGGCATCTATTTGTTCCTCGGAGTTTATCCCCGGGGCCACTATAGCCACATATTTTACTCCGAGGTTTACAATCGCGGAAAGGTTCCTGTCATAGATGGTTCCTCTGCCTGTATCGACCTTTATTGTATATCTTCCGTGACCGGCTGCCGTCTGAACGCTTTTTTCACTAAGCGATATCCATAAAATCCGCGCGTCTACGGCAAAAAACAGGAGCAGGACACAAAAGAACAGAACGATTACTCTCTTTTGCATAGTAACCTCCAAATTTATCCTGACCCTATTATTGACGCAACGCGGCAGATTAATTCCGCTTCTATGAAGCTCCGGCAGTATACTGGAGGTAAATTGAGACATAAAAAATACGCGGCGTCAATATGTGACGCCGCGCATGCGTTCGTTAAGCCGGTATTATTGGCGATTATGACTTTTCAAGTTTCGCACGCAAGAATCCTACTCTTGTAACCATTCTATATATTTTCCCGCCAAAAGGCAGTCTTACAATATCGTTTTTCTTTACCCCGCGGATGACAACCATTATTGCGAAATAGATAAAGACGCCAGCCAAGATAGTAATTAAAACACAAATATCGTTTGCGACTATTACATTTTTGATAAAGAGGCTGACTATCAAATTGAGCAGGTTAAATATCAGATAACAGGCTCCGCCCATAATGAGCGACGCAAATGTCGGTTTGATAAGCATGCGTATGAAATGCACCTTAAATTTAAACCGCCTGTTGATTACCATCTGATTGAGGAGAATTGCAACTATCCAGCCGATTGCCGTGCCGATAATCGCTCCCTTTATATTGAGCGCCGGAATAGAAATTAAGAAGTAGTTGCACAGTATTTTTATAGACATGCCGATTATAAGGTTCACCGACGGCGCTGTTGGGTGCCCTGCGGCAATCAGCACGCCGGATTGGACATACTGAATCGTCATAAAAATGGCGGTCCATGTGCCGAATACTACAAGGTCGCTGCCGGCGTCATGGTGCATAAAAACAAGCCTTATCATCGGGTGCGCCAAGAATGTAATGCCCGCTATGCTGGGCAGCGTTATAAGGTAGATGGACTTATAGCTTTCACTTATCCTGTGCTTTGTAAGTTTGTTATTTTTAAGCGCCAAAGCCTCGGCTATTGCCGGTATCATCGTCGTCACAAGGGCTGTTGAAAAGGCTATTGCCAGTGTAAAAAGCCGGTTGTACTGATAAGAATAGATGCCAAAAAGTGTATCCGCCTCTTTTCCAGTATAACCGATTGCTTTTAGTCTCTGAGTCCCGACAAAAGAATCAATCAGGCTCGCCGCACAGGTCGCCACTGTGTTGAGTATTGCAGGAAAGCTGTAGTGCGCAATTTCCTTGTAAATGTCGCGGCTTTTGGGGATTGGCAGGCTGCTGTCTGTATTCCTTATCTCGCGTCTGCGCTGCTTTCCCATAACCGGGAAGAAAAGATAGCAGAGAAAAGCAGCGGCACCAATCGCGCCGATAATTGTGCCCACGGTTGTGCCGGCCGCACCGTATTCAATGCCATATCTTATCAACAGGTAAGCAAAAACAACCGTGAATACGGAATTTAAAATCTGCTCTAAGACATTTGATACGGCAACTGGAATCATATTCTGCCGGCCCTGAAAATAACCGCGCAGCGCGCATGAAACGGACGTAAAAATGAGCGTCGGCGCAAGAAACAACAGCATGAGGTATGAACGGGGTTCATCCATCCAGTCTGCCAAAGGCTTTGCCGCAATCACCATAAAAAGCGCGACGGCAATGCCGAGTAGTATTAAGACTGTGAAAGCGCATTTGAGAATCTTCTGGGCAGCCTTAAAGTTTTTGTGAGCCGTCTGCTCGGCAACAAGTTTTGAGATGGCGTTGGGAAGCCCGGCATTAGAAAGAGAAAACAAAAACGTAAATATATTGTATCCCTTCGCAACGATACTGTTGCCATCTTCTTTGAGTATCATCGTCTGGAAAGGCAGATATACAATGGCAAGCACCTTGACAAGGATACTCGCTGTTCCGAGAATTGCAAAATTCTTTGTCGTCGACTGTTTTTTCATAAAAAATCTCCGCTTTGATTTTAAAATGATAAGTACCAATTAAACGCCGGTTCGTTTAAATCATACCTGACAGCTTAATTTAATACAATATCATTGTATTATTAATTAATTTCTTGTATAATAAACATATTCGGTGTCTTCGAAAATACAAATTAGGAGTGAAGTAATGTCCGGCATTCAATTTTTTATTGACGTATTTCTGCATTTGGACAAGCACCTGAGTGCGTTCATGACCCAATACGGAACGCCCGTCTACA
>Ga0134099_1003742_pt1 | contig 10912 bp, 10 predicted proteins | sample 10_taG_2_FD_105482 | JGI IMG/M metagenome (GOLD analysis project Ga0134099, IMG submission 105482) | Switchgrass degrading microbial communities from high solid loading bioreactors in New Hampshire, USA - 10_41_5_180_A2 metaG | ecosystem: Engineered > Bioreactor > Semi-continuous > Anaerobic >...
AAGAGGGCGGCGAGGTAAAAAGAATAATCCTCGAGCCTAAGCTGAAAGCCAGAAAAACAACAAGGGAAGTACCCCGCTAAATCATAAAAAGTACCGGTTCAGAACCGGTACTTTTTATGAGCTACCCATTGACAAATAATGATAAGCTAAGATACTATAGCTTTGACATGGGAAAATGCAGATAAATTAACAGTTGTATAAATGGATTGGTTACGATGCGAATTGAACTCCATCAATCACAGCCCTTAATCGGTTCCGGAGTTTAGTGCGCAGAAAGTGGGCTGCTATAATAATAAAAACAGGAGGGTTAATCAATGTCGATCGAAACTAATCTGAAAAAACTGTTTTCTCTTGAAGGAAAGGTCATTATTATGACCGGGGCAGCAGGCGGTATAGGTGCAGCGTTATCCAAAGGCATGGCGAGTATTGGTGCGATAATGTGCAATTGTGATATCAACGAAAAGGGTTTAAAAGACCTTGAGTCTGAAATCGCTGAAAATGGCGGCCAATCAAAATCTTACATCTTAGATGTTACCGACCGTGCTAATATACAAACTGTTGTTGACTCAATTGTCAAGGATTTCGGCAAAATAGATGTGCTGGTAAATGCGGTAGGAATCAATAAGCGCGAAGGTTTCATGGATGTTAGCGAAGAAACATATGACAGAATCATGGATATTAACCTGAAAAGTGTGTTTTTCGTAACCCAGGCTGTAGTTCCTCATATGATGAAAAGGCATAGTGGAAGTATTATTAACATCGGATCTTATAATGCCACTGCTATGTTGGGGGGATGCAGCGTTTATGGCGCAACGAAGAGCGGTGTTGTAGCCCTTACGCGGGCAATGGCGATTGAATGGGCTGAGTGGGGAATCCGAGCTAATGCAGTATCCCCGGGGCATATATTAACACCACTCACACAGGTTACCTGGGATCATCCAACCCGCAGCAAATATCTTCGCGACCGGATAGCAATGAGACGTCCAGGTAATCCGGACGAACTATTGGGTATAGTGGTTTTGCTGGCATCAGATGCCTCAAGCTATATGTCCGGTTCTAACTATGTTGTAGATGGAGGCTGCCTCTGCGGTGGTATGCCATGGGATTTTGATTCCGCATACCGTTATCAACAGCCATAAAATTATATCCAATATATCAAATTGGTATTATAAATTTTCTGCAGACATTTACCATCCAGGCGGATAATGTTATCTAATGCGGATTTCAGTGGCAAGATTATACAGTTCTTGTCACTGATTTTTTATTCTGTTTTGTCTATGAATGATTTTATATCAGGAACTTCAATGAAGCAGTTTTACAGGGGAAACTCCCAGTGTAAAAATACTTTCTGCTGTTCAGTGTAATAAAGTTATTCAAATAATAAAAAAAGGTCAGACCATTAAAATGTTAAATAATGTTAAATATATAGAATAAAGGTTATATTGCACAATAATATTGTTAATATATTAACACTATCACATAATGATAATGTTATTTTTATAGCAAAATGCATAATAATAAATTTTAAAATTTATTGTTGATTTTTTAAAAGGTATGATGTATTATAAAACTGTAACCAAGATTCCCTATCCTGATATACAGCTGATACTGCATTTTCCACATTGTACTAAGGATTAAGACTCAATTAGGCAAGGATGCTAAAAAAAGTAATTGTTAAAAGAGGGGCTGTTTTTATGTCTTATTCAGTCAGCGATTTACAGGAAATCCAAAAAAAAGCTGTTGACGTCCGGGCTAATATTCTTGCAATGATTCCTCCTGGAAAAGTTGGTCATTTTGGAGGAAGCTGTTCTGCAGCTGACATTGTTGCAGCATTGTATTTCAAGCACATGAATGTTTATGACGATCCACATGATCCAAGACGAGACAGGTGCATTTTCAGCAAAGGTCATGCTGTATTGGCGCAATACGCATGTTTTGTGGAGTTGGGATATGTCGACCGTAATGAGCTTTCAAAGGTTAAAACATTAAATGGCATACTTCAAGGTCACCCTGATATGATGACACCGGGCATCGAAGCTGTAACGGGTTCCTTGGGGCAAGGATTATCTATTGCTGTAGGAATGTCACTTGGTCTGAGATTAAACAAAAGTAATTCAAGAGTCTATGTGGTTTTAGGGGATGGCGAAATCTCCGAAGGTCAAATATGGGAAGCAGCTATGGCAGCGAGCGTGTATAAATTAGATAATCTGTGCGCAATTCTGGATAAAAACGGTGTACAGGCCACAGATGCCATTGAAAAGGTTTTCCCGATACCGGATCTCAAAGAAAAATGGGCCGCGTTTGGCTGGCATGTAATTGAGATAGACGGTCATAACATTAAAGAGATTTTGGAAGCATTGGATGAATCAAAGCAAATAAAGGGGAAACCGACAATAATCATTGCTCATACAGTTAAAGGCAAGGGCTTCGGTTTTGCCGAAGGCAAAGCTAAGTATCACAACGCCGCACTAAGCGAAGAAGAATATCAGCAGGCGTTGAGGATTATCGAGCAGATGAGAAAGGATGTTTAGAATATGGAACTGTTGAATCCCAGAAAGGCATATGGTGAAGCTTTAGTTAATCTTGGCACAACAGACGAAAATATAGTCGTGCTTGAAGCGGATCTTGGCAAGTCTACCATGACCAATATGTTTGGCGAAAAATTTCCTGAACGTTATTTTCAGGTTGGAATAGCTGAGCAGAATATGGCTTCAGTCGCAGCTGGTTTGGCTCTGACCGGAAAAACAGCATTTATCAATTCCTTCGCTGTGTTTTCCACAGGCAGAGCATATGATCAGATAAGGTCGTCTGTCTGCATTCCAAAATTAAATGTCAAGATATGTGGTTCTTCTGCCGGTTTTTCGGATTATGGGGACGGCAAAACCCACCAATCAGTGGACGATATTGCGTTGATGCGAGTACTGCCCAATATGATGGTTTTTTCTCCGGTGGACGCAGTTGAAACAACAAAAATAATGGAAGCAATAAGCAAGTATAATGGACCTTGCTATATCCGTATCAACCGCAACGACATGCCTGTTTTTACAGACCCGGATGATGAATACTACATAGGCAAAATGCCACTGATACGTGAAGGCAGGGATGTTGTCGTATTCGCTACAGGTATAATGGTATCTCGTGCTGTAGAAGCTGCCGAAATGCTGGAAAAGGAAGGCGTGTCGGTACGGGTAGTCAATGTCAGCACTATTAAGCCATTAAACATTGAGGCTTTAAAGGAATACACCAAATCAGTAAAGGGTATTGTAACAGCAGAAGAACATAGTATATACGGCGGCTTGGGTTCAGCTGTATGCGAGGCACTTTCAAACAGCAGGCTTCCCATAGAAATAATAGGAGTAAATGACACGTTTGGTCGCTCTGCTGAAAATTATGACTTACTTCTGGAACACTACCATCTGACTTCAGAAGATATAGCTTCCAGGATCAGGCTGGTCTTGAAAAAAGACAGTTAAGAAAGGGTCTCGGAAATGCTGAATGATTATTCAGACCTACATACCCAAAAAACAGACAATATCACATTGTCGGAAAAAGTAGCCGATCACATTATAAAGTATATCCAGGAAAATCAGCTACAAGAGGGAGATCGGCTGCCGAATGAAAAGTTTTTTATTGAGAAACTTAATGTTAGCCGCAGTACGATCCGTGAAGCTATGCGCATTTTGAGTTCCCGAAGCATTGTGGTTATACGTCAGGGAAGCGGAACTTATATATCAAACCTCCCAGGAGTTACTGATGACCCTTTGGGGCTAAAGTTTAAATATGATAAAGAGAAAGTCATCAAGGATCTTCTGGAAATCAGGTATATGATGGAGCCGACTATCGCATCTTACTGTGCACAACGCGCAAGCAAAGAAGACATAAAGGAGATAGTAAGTCTTTCTGAGCAGTTATATAAAAAAATAAATCACGGAGAGGATCATACAGAGGAAGATGTTGCGTTTCACTGTAAGATAGCCCAGAGTGCCGGCAATGATATTCTCAATGTGTTATTCCCTCACATCGTTGAAGGTATCAGACTTTTCGCTTCACTGCTTGGAAACAGAATTCTCGGCGATATAGCAATTGATCACGACAGAATTGCTCAAGCCATAAGCAAGAGGGACGCTATGGGCGCATACAACGCTATGCTGGTTCACCTTGAGAGAAACAAATATGCTCTAAAAGATATCCATGATCAAAAAAAATCAAGTAAGTGAGGGTGATTCACATGAAAATTGGATTTATTGGTTTAGGTATTATGGGTAAACCCATGGCAAAAAACCTGATTAAAGCAGGATACAAATTAAAGGTATATGATATTGTGGATGCAGCGGTCGACGAAGTTGTTGCAGCAGGAGCAGAGCGCGGCTTAAACGGGGCTGATGTTGCAAAAGACAGCGATGTAGTGATTACTATGTTACCTAACTCGCCACATGTAAAAGAAGCTGTTCTTGGCAAAAATGGTGTACTTGAAGGAGCCAAGCCCGGAACTATCCTGGTGGACATGAGTTCTATCAACCCCATCGCTTCCCAGGAGATCTGTGCAGAAGTTGAGAAAAAAGGTTGCTTCATGCTGGATGCACCTGTATCAGGCGGTGAACCTAAGGCCATAGACGGTACGCTGGCAATAATGGTTGGAGGCAGGCAGGATATTTTTGATAAGGTTAAAGATATTCTGGGCGTCATGGGATCATCAGTGACTTTATGCGGCGGAATAGGTGCCGGCAACACTACCAAGCTGGCTAACCAAATCATTGTGGCTGCAAATATTGCTGCTTTGGGTGAAGCTCTTGTTCTGGGCAAAAAGGCCGGAGTGGATCCTGAGGTTATCTTTAAGGCAATACGCGGCGGACTGGCAGGCAGTGCTGTTATGGACGCCAAAGCACCTATGATGATAGCCGGGAATTTTAAGCCGGGTTTCCGTATTAATCTGCATATCAAGGACCTCATCAACGCAATTGATACAGGCCACAGCGTTGGTTCGCCATTGCCACTGACCGCCATGGTTATGGAAATGATGCAGTGGCTTAAGGCTTCAGGTTTTGAAATGGAAGATCATAGTTCTCTGGTACGTTATTATGAATATCTTTCCAATACTAAATTATAGGATCAGGAAGAAAAACGCTTTATAAAGATTACGAAAAATAAAGGAGTATTTATGAAAGCGGTTTATTTTGTCGGCGAAAATCAAATGGAAATACGCGAAATACCTGTTCCTATACAAAAGTCGGATGAATATCTGATAAAAATTGATGCTTGTGGAATCTGCGGATCAGATGTTGAAGGTTTTTTAGGGAAAACAGGAAGACGCATCGCGCCTATGATCATGGGACATGAATGTGCCGGAACTGTCGTGGCCCGACCGCCGGAAGGCAAATATGATATCGGCACCAAGGTGGCAATTTATCCGAAGTTTTATTGTGGAAAATGCGAGGCTTGTCTCAAGGGAATGGTTAACGTTTGTCCAAATGCCGATTTTCTTGGCGTAATGGATTACAATGGAGCTATGACAGAATATGTATGCGTAAAGGAGCCGTATCTTGTTCCCTACCATGGTATTGATGCGGAAATTGCTTCGATGGCTGAGCCTGCCGCAGTATCTTATAACGCAGTATCCAAAATCAGCGACTCTCAAATTTCAGATGCCAAAAACATACTCGTCGTTGGGGCAGGAACCATCGGCTTAATGGCTCTCCTTTGGTTAAAGTACCGTGGCGCAAGGCGTGTAATTGTATCTGATGTTTCAGATTTTCGCCTTGAAATTGCAAAGCGCATGGGGGCAGATGACGTTATAAATCCTGCAGCATGTGAGTTTGCAAAAGCTATTTCTGATCTGACCGATGGGGCGATGTGCGATATTTCCGTTGAAGCGGTAGGTATAAATACTACAGCACAATCCTCATTGGATGCGCTGAAGCTCTCCGGTACAGCCATATGGATCGGGAATGCAGCAAAAATGGTTTCAGTTAATATGCAGAACATTGTCACCAAAGAACTTACAATAAAAGGCAACTACATATATACGAAGGATGATTTTGAAAAAAGCTTAAAACTGCTTTCGGAAAAAGTAATTGACGCAGAGCCTCTTATTACTCATCGTATGGATATGAGTAAAGGAGTGGAAGCATTTGAATTACTTAAGAATAATCAGGACGGGAAAGCCATTAAGGTTGTTTTGACCAACCCGTAACTTAATTCATGTATTTCAAGACTTTACATATAAGCCTTGAAATTAAAAAAAAAGGAGGAGAAAAATTTTATGAAGAAAATTTTTGCTGTTGTCCTTGCTGTCATGCTACTGTTTTTAGCTGCATGCTCGGCACCTTCAAACGATTCTAAGACGCCTGCTAGTTCAGGGTCGACACCTGCCACCTCGTCCGGCACTCAGGGGAAAGAAGTTTTCCGTATCAGTACCTATCTCCAGTTATCCGGTACTAACGCTGAAACAGGAAACAATGCTAAGATGGGTATTGACCTGGCTGCCAAGTATATTAATGAGAACGGCGGATTCAATGGCGCTGAGGTCGTAGTAACTCACTATGACACAACCGGAAGTACAGAAGAAGCAGTAAAAATTGTACAGAAGGTTATAGAGAACAAAAGCGCTGATGCCATTATCGGTTCTGTTAACTCCAACGAAGTTTCGGCATGTATCTCCTATATCAATGATGCGAAGATTTATAACTTCGGTTTAGGTACATCCGCTACCTGGATGGCTGATGATACCAAGATATGGACATTCCGTGCCAGTGCGAATAACAACCGTATCGCACCGCTTGATGTCGATATGATTCTGAGACTGGGGTATAAGACTTGCGCTATTATCAGCGGTACAGATGATACCGGTAAATCTACTGCAGATGCATTCGAAGCAGCCGCTAAGGAAAAGGGTCTGACAATTACCACCAGGCAGGAATGTGATACCTCGGACACAGACTTCAGCGGTCAGATCACACAAATTCTTGCCACCGATCCTGATATTATATTCATGTCCCTGATCGGCGATACATTCGGACCTTTCGTTAAGCAGGTTCGCAACATGGGATACAAGGGCATGCTGGCTTGTAAAGAATGCTTCTCTACTGCATACCAGGAAGTTGCAGGTCGTGAGAACTCCAACTACATAGCTTTTGTTTATCCCTACGTTCCTTACAATTCAATCGATGAATGCACAATTCCTTACATGAAGTCTTTCCTGGAAAGATACTATGCCGAATATAACAAGTTACCCACACATGAGTCTGCATACCGTGGCTGGGATACTATGATGGCAATGTGGGAAGCCAGCAAGATTGCCGGTAAGAATGACAGTGAGTCACTGCGCGAGGCTACACATAAGGTTAAGATTGATGGACTCGGCGGAACCCTGGACTACACCAAAGGCGACAGGGAAGGATACAGTGAATTCTATTCATTCATACTGGTCGACGGAAAGAACTTAGTGCTTGATGATTGGCTTAAATCAGGCGGATATGAGGCTTACAAGGCAGCAACCGGACGTGACCGTTAATTGGACTGTGTATAAACTAATTACCTAAGATTTCAGCGGCTGTAGCCTGCAGCGATTTAGCGTTCCATGAAAACATACGGTTTTAAAATTGAGCTTCTTACGCAATATGTTCTTCGCGTTAAATCGGATGCAGGCACGCCGCATACTTAAAATTTGAGCTTTTGCACAGTCTGACGTAATATAACGCAAAAGAGATTACTATATTACTCTCAGCATTGAATTTCATAATGGCCAAAATGAGGCGGGCGAAACACCCGATGCTTCGCTTGCCTTTCATATTATAGTTTAAAGCACCAATAAGGCAAAGGGGGAACACAATGTTTAAAGTTTTGCTTATAAACGGCCTTATAATCGGAGGTATATATGCCTTGATTGCGTTGGGGTACAGCCTCATCTACAGGGCTTCCGGGCTGTTAACTTTTGCCCAGGGTGATTTGATTACCCTTGGTTCCTATCTTGGTTTGACTTTTTACAAGTTTCTTGGGCTTGATTTCTTTATATCGTTTTTGCTCACTTTCATCAGCGCCTTTATATTTGGAATTTTATTGGAAAAAGGTGTTATCCGTGCTTTGTTAAACAAAAACGTAATACCAATATATATAGTTCTTGCCACAATCGCAGTTTCATACATTATTCAGAACTCCATGCAAGCACTGTTTGGTACCACGACCATACAATTCCCGCAAGTATTTAAGAAAGGCACGTTGACAATATTTGGCATCACAGCCCAGACTGAGGCTTACGCCTGCTTGGCAATTTCATTAATTCTAATGCTGTTGCTGCATCTTTTTATGAAAAATACCAAATTCGGTGTTGCTATGAGAGGAGCCGCCATGGATCCGCTGGCAGCCGAATCCTGTGGTATCAACACATCTCTGACAACAGGTGTTACCTGGGGGCTTGCCGCTGGTATCGCTTCAATCGCAGGTATGCTCCTGGGGCCTATGTACGGCGTGTATACCGTATTGGGTTCAATTATTGGACGAAAGGGTTTTGCAGGTGCAGTCATAGGCGGTTATGGGAATATGTATGGTGCTATGATTGGCGGTATCATTCTTGGTCTTATAGAGACCTTTGTAGCGGGATACTGGACAGGTACCTACAAAAACCTGATTGCTTACGCGATACTGATAATATTCTTGTTCATAAAGCCTACCGGAATTTTCAACGAAAAAGCCATTCAAGACGTATAATCCTATGGACGAGAACGGGGGAATTAATTTGAAGTTCGATAAAAAACCAAATAAATTAATACTCATAGCAGGATTAGGTTTGTTGCTTTTCATATTGCCGTTTTTGACAAAATTAATTGTAGGTAATCAATACCCGCTATTGATCATGTGTATTATAATGATCTACATAATAGCGGTTACAGGCCTTGATATCCTTTTTGGATATTGTGGGCAGATTTCCTTAGGACATGCTGCGTTTTTTACATTAGGTGCGTATACAACAGGTTTGCTGAATATGTATTTTAACCTTCCTTTGTTTATCACTATTCCTGCTGCAACTGTTTTAACATCGGTTTTAGGCGCTCTGCTTGCATACCCGGCATCCAAGTTAAAATTTCACTTCCTGTCGCTTGCTACTGTGGCATTCGGCGAGATAACATACTATTTCCTGTACACTTCTCCCGGTGGATTTACCCGCGACTTCAGAGGAATCAATGTTGTGGGTATAAGCTTCCTCGGCGAAGATTATTTAAAATGGTACTTTTTCCTTCTGTTCTTTGTAGTACTTGTTTTGCTGGGAAAGACATCGCTTATAAAATCCCGCACAGGCCGTGCGTTTACTGCTATCCGTGAAAATACCCATGCTGCAGATGGAATGGGAATAAACGTCCGCAAGCAAAAAATAATCGCCTTCACTGTAAGCGCATTTTTAACAGGACTTGCGGGAGCGTTATATGTACACCTGATCAAATATATAAGCCCGGAAACATCAATGCAGAAGCAATCGGTATTGTTCCTTACCATGCTGCTCTTTGGCGGAACGGCATCTATTATGGGAACCATCCTTGGTGTTGTGAGCATTGAAGTTCTTATGGAAGCTATCCGCTTTTTGCAGGAATATCAGATGCTGTTCTACGGCATACTGCTGCTCATTGTAATTGTTGCATTACCGGGTGGTGTCTATGGAGGTATTAAGGATTTGATTGTCACAATTAAAAGAAAGAAGGCTTTAAAGGCTTTGAATGTCCAAAAAGCAGCGGACACCGGGAAGGATGGTGCTGAATAATGTTGGAGACCAGGAATATCACTATTAATTTTGGAGGATTAATAGCTGTCAACAATGTCAGTATTACAGTTCAGCCCCATAAAATTACTGCCTTGATCGGCCCGAACGGTGCGGGAAAAACTACGTTTTTCAACTGCATCAGCGGAGTTTATAAACCCACCAAAGGAGAAATTATACTCGACGGCCAGCATCTTGAAGGCAAAAGGGGATTCCAGATCAACGCGGCAGGTATCGCCCGCACATACCAGGTTATTAACCTGTTCTGGAAGATGACTGCATTGGAAAACGTTTTGGTGGGCATGAATTCCCGTTTGACAACCAATTTCTGGGATTGCCTGTTCCACACGAAGAAAAAGCGCGCGGAAGAGAAGCTTATTTATGAGGAAGCCTATGAGTTGCTGAAGTTTGTTGGCTTGGAACAATATGCCAACGCTCCTGCAGCAAGCCTTTCTTACGGTAAACAGCGTCTGCTTGAAATTGTTCGTGGGCTGGCCAGCAAACCCAAGGTCATTCTGCTGGATGAACCTGCTGCCGGTATGAATACCGCAGAAAAAGCTGAGTTGGATATACTGCTTAAAAAAATTATTGACATGGGAGTAACCATACTTATAGTAGAGCACGATATGAAACTTATCATGAATGTCAGTGACTATATTTATGTACTTTGTAATGGTATGCTCCTGGCCCAGGGAGTACCTGAGGAGATACAGAACAATCCCGAAGTTATCTGCGCTTATCTTGGAGGTGAAGAATAATGGCTAAACTTCTGGAATTAGTAGATTTCCATTATTATTATGGAAATATCCATTCCGTCAAAGGTATAAACCTATACGTAGAAGAAGGCGAGATGGTAACCCTTATTGGTGCCAATGGTGCCGGCAAAACAACAACCCTGCAGTCCATTTCCGGTCTTACGAAACGAAGTGGTATCGTTGGAAAAATCATCTTTAACGGACGGGAAATACAGAATTACTCCGGATCCAAGGTAGCGTCTTTAGGGATTGCCCAGGCATTGGAGGGCAGGCATATTTTCTCCAAACTGACAGTGGAGGAAAACCTGAAGATGGGAGCATATCTGAGGAAAGACACAAAGAACATCAAGGAAGACCTCAAGGATGTTTACAAACGTTTCCCACGACTGTTGGAGCGGCGCAATCAGCTTGG
>Ga0134099_1003751_pt1 | contig 10878 bp, 8 predicted proteins | sample 10_taG_2_FD_105482 | JGI IMG/M metagenome (GOLD analysis project Ga0134099, IMG submission 105482) | Switchgrass degrading microbial communities from high solid loading bioreactors in New Hampshire, USA - 10_41_5_180_A2 metaG | ecosystem: Engineered > Bioreactor > Semi-continuous > Anaerobic >...
CACTTATGTCAAGCGGTCTTGCACCCCTGGCTGGTCACTGTGAATGACTGTCCAGCCGGGTGCTTTTTACACCACTCCTCTGTACTCTAGCCCCCCACACGCGTGGGGACGATTCCCTGTTGCCCCTGTGCTGTATCTGTGCTACCGGTTCACCCCCACGCGCGTGGGGACGATTCCATCCGTGCGTAGGTGCACGCATGGCCTGTCGGTTCACCCCCACGCGCGTGGGGACGATCCTCTATCCGTGCATGGGCACGAATAGCCTGTCGGTTCACCCCCACGCGCGTGGGGACGATGTGCGCTGCTCCATCTCGCGCTCGTCGGCCGGCGGTTCACCCCCACGCGCGTGGGGACGATAAATGCCTCTGCCAGGAGCTGACGGATTCCTTCGGTTCACCCCCACGCGCGTGGGGACGATAGGAACGGGTGACGGTGATTGCCGCCAAATCCCGGTTCACCCCCACGCGCGTGGGGACGATACTCCTGGACTCAACCGGAGTACAGTAACCGCCGGTTCACCCCCACGCGCGTGGGGACGATAGGAGCGGGTGACAGTGGCTGCTGCCAAATCCCGGTTCACCCCCACGCGCGTGGGGACGATGCAAGTAATCGGCAGGTGACCAGCCCAAGTCACGGTTCACCCCCACGCGCGTGGGGACGATATCGTATACCCACACCTGTGCAGATCCGTATGCGGTTCACCCCCACGCGCGTGGGGACGATGCAGGCGATGTACCGCCCGCCGCCCGGCCTCCGCGGTTCACCCCCACGCGCGTGGGGACGATGTCGGCGGTGGATACCCCGGCATACGACCAGACCGGTTCACCCCCACGCGCGTGGGGACGATGGGCGAATCCATGTGCCCCGCCGCAATATCCTCGGTTCACCCCCACGCGCGTGGGGACGATTTCGCCATTATGGCGCTCTGCCCGCAGCACATCGGTTCACCCCCACGCGCGTGGGGACGATCCGCACCACAGAGGTCCCAGCTGGCCGGCGTACGGTTCACCCCCACGCGCGTGGGGACGATACTAACGAAACCCGCACTGCGCCTGGGTCGCCCCAGGCGCAGGGGGGTTCTAGTATCACTTCAGCAACCACTAACCAGGCCCCACAGAGAGCAGACCATAGCCGTAGGCCTTCCCGGGCCCGATGCCCTGTTCCAGCGCTTCCCGAAAGCGCTCCGCATCGCGCACCACCAGGCGTCCTTCAAAAACCACGCCCTGGAAGGTCCGTCCCGTGCTGTGACTGTGAACGAGTTCACTCGCTCCCGCAGCCGCTACGGTGGCTTCAAGCAGCTCAAATCCGTGGGTCTGGCCTTTTCTCGCCAGCCACTCAAGCTGAGCAGCAGGTGCAAGCAACGGCACCCGACGCCCGTTGCGCTTTTCCCCTTGCGGCCCCGACTTCGTGTCGATCTTGCGCGTGGGGTTCGCCCGCAGCCGGAACCGCAGCATGCGGCCCGCAGACAGGCTGGCATACGCGCGGTCGATGGCCTTCACCGCCGGGTTCTCCATGCCGTCGTCGATGAGGTATCCCACGGGAAGGAATGCCCAGTCCGGTGCAATGCGGCTCTGTACGTACAGGAGGATCCTCCCCGAACGACGCTCGTACTCCAGTCGATGCAGCACACCCCAGTGCGCCCGAGCGCCCACTTCCGGGTCAATCACGGGCGGAAACGCACGCATGACGGTGCGGTGCAGCGCCTGCGGGTCGCGCAAGTCCCGCTGAACATCTGCCGATGCCGGATTCAGCCGCATCAGCGTCAGGAACACGTGCACCACCTCCTACTGGTCCGTACGCTCAGGCGTGTACCGCTCCACCCGGACATACCGCCTGCCAAAGAGTCGCCTGGCGAAGTCCAGAGGCTGATCCATCCGGGGCTCTGCGCCCAGCGGATCGCGCGTTTCCAGAATGAGCCGCACCTCACGGTCGGCGCGCTCAGCAAGCGGATACCCCGTCAGCGCACTGCGCAGATCGCGTTCAACAAGTCCGTCCGGAAGGTATGGGGGCACGCTGGGCAGATAGCCCTTCCTCCCAAGATACAGCTGCCACACAGGGTGAGCCAGCGCCTGATGCAGCCTTTCCAGCAGCGCATAATCCCGGCCCGAGAACCCAACCAGGAATGAGGCGTCCTGCAGGAAAAAACGATGGCTCATGACAGATCCAAACAGGCCCCCATGTACATGGGCGACGCCGTACTTCTCCCCCGCCAGGCGACCCCCGCCGGCGGTCTGGAAGTCCACGCCCACCGTGCCGGCCCGGTCTGTCCGCACCCCCATCTCCAGGGCGGCCAGGTCCGCCAGCGCCGGCCATGGTCCCCGAACCCCGCCTGCCTCATCGCGCGGCTTGCCCAGGGCGGCGCACAGCAAACCGATAACCCCCGATTTCGAAGGTTCCATTCCGGTGTCGCGCTGGGTGAACCGGCTGGATGTTCCCCATGACTGCATGGGCCCTTCCAGGCGCAGCAGCAAGGTGTACATCAATATCCCCCCTACTGGCGGCCGGCCGCCAGCGCCCCCATCGCGGCGTCGATCAAAGCCGTCACCGTCTCTTCGGCGACCACCGGGGAGGGAAGGGTTCCGACCGCAAGATAGGTGGACAACCCGGCGTAAGAAATCGCCTCCGTGCCGTACATCCTGGCCAGCTGCCCGAAGTGAGCAACCATCGCCTCAGCGGAGAGGGCAATCAGGTCGCTGTTCCCCGTAGCCCGAATGGGCTTGACAAACGCGTTCGCCAGCGACCACAGTCCCTTCTCGCGCACCACAATCATGATCAGGGCAGGAGGATTCTGCGCTGCGCTGCCCGTCTGCTTGCCTGTGGGAACCGCGTGGATCATTCCCTGCAGGAACGCCCGCACGGCATCCCGAGCCTGTTCCCGGTTTCCGCCCAGGTTGGCAACCAACTGGTTGAAGTCCACGTTTGCATACCGGTAGTAACACGCGCTGTTGTACAGGGTGGTGCCCAACATTCCGGCACCCGCGCCCTCATCGGCATCCTGGCGCTGCAGGTCATCCACCGCGCTGTAGAAGTCAAACTCCGTCGATACGGCATGGGTCGAAATGGCATGCGCCATCTGCACGGCTGCATCGACGTTCTTCTCCGGCTTGTCGGCGATCATGCGGCCAAACAGCGCCAGGTCGACCGCTTCACCCCCGTCGAGGGCGGCGAGGAACTGCGCCTGCAGCTCCTTGTCGCCCTTCTTGCCGCTCAGCAGAGCGTCCCGATGATCCAGGGCCAGGGCGGCCAGGCGGTCGATCTCCTGCTCGCCCAGGAACAAGAGATACTGTGTCCTCTCCTTCTCGAGCTTCAGCCCAAGCTGCTCGATCACCGTCGCGGCGAGCTGCGCCGCCGCTTCGGCGTCCACTCCCCGCGCCGCCAGCCGCCCCGACAGTGCGTCCTTCAACAGGCGTGTACGATAGCTGAGTTGACGCGACGGGATGACGGCCTCCTCACGGAAGTACGTCCGCACCGCGCGCTTCAGGCACTGACTCGAGATGCGTGCACGGCGGGCGCCGCCGAACTCGCAGGTCTTGGGAGCTCCGGTATCATCGCGGTTCAGATTGGAGAGGGCGTAGTTCTGGATCACATGAACCTCCACAAACATCGCACGTACCTCCTAACCCTCGCGCTCGCCGACGTAGAACGAACGGCTCCACTGCCACTGTACCCGCCGGTCGTCACGATCCCAGTTCCGCAGGTCCCACAAGAGCTGATCCCAGTCCACCGGGATCTCTTCCGCCTTCAGGAGCCGGATCACCTGGCGCAGGTGGAAGAACAGATCCTCGGCGGGTGCGGCCAGGATGGCGTCAAGCCGCCGCTTCAGGGGGTCCGGAAGCCCCTCTTCGGGATCCAGGGTTCCGCCCGCCCGCTTGACGGCCAGCATCCGCAGAGACTCCCCGAGGTTGCGGCGACGCTTTTCCAGGGCCTCCGGGGCAAAGGAACCCTGGTGCGTGGCAAAGAGGATGGCCACCATCAGGCGGCGTTGGATCTCTGCGATACCCACCCCGTCGAGAAACTGGGGCGGCACCTCGCGGTAGAGTTCATAGAACTGCGCCGGCTCCAGCAGCAGTCCGCGCCGCAGGGCAGCCAGCCGCCCACGATCCTTACGTTCAGCCAGGTCTTGGAGCCATGCCACAAAGGGGCTACTCACTGTCGCTGTCGTCATCGCTGTCCCCCTCCGCAGTCATCGGAATCCGGGCGATGCGGCGGCCAAATGCGTCCTCGATCACGCTCAGCACCTCCCAAGGGGCACCGCCCCCCCGCTGGGCCGTGAGCGTGGTGCGAAAGGCAGCCGTGGCGTTTTCCCTCAGTCGCTCATGCCATTCTGTCCGCACATCGGCGAAATCCCGTTCCGGCAACTGGAACAGCGCCGAGCGGAACGGCGCTTCCATGGCTGCCCAGTACCGAAGTACTGTCCCCTCGCCCAGCGCGACCGGAGCCGCGCTGGGCGGCATTCGCACGTTCCCGGTCTGCCCCGTGTGCAGGTAGGTCACGGCCTCGCGCAGGTGCTGCCGCTCTTCCAACGCCCACACCAGCGCTTCGGTGGAACGGCGCAGCAGGCTCTCCACCCACCGGGCGTCGGCCATCAGGATCCCCACCCGTTTCACCAGCGCCGGGTCGTCGAGGATCGCCAGCGGCAGGCCGATCTCCTCCCGCCGCCACAGCTCGATCTTGGCGGCCAGCTTGGGATCAGTCGTCAGCCCGCTCACGGCCAGGGAGACGGCCTTCGGCAGTCTGATCGTTTCCAACTCCACCTCGCGCCGCCGCAGCGCTGCCAGCCACGAGAGCACCGTCAGGCGGTCGTTCGAGCCCGTCGCCGACTGCAGCAGGACGTGCGTGAGGTGCCACGCCGCCCGGTCCTTCTGCAGTCGGCGGGGCAGCCAGCCGGCGTCCTTCTTGTCATCCGTGAAGTAGCACTTCCCCGGATCCACCGGACTGCCGTCCTTCGGCAGGCAGTAACGCTGCGCGATCTGGCATCCCGTCACGACCCGGCGCCCGGCATCCACCACGAGATGGATCTGGCGGCTCTGCCAGGTCAGGTAGTGAAGCGGCCCCTTTACGACCGTGCCTTCCTTGACCGGCTCCGGCGGATTCTCCTCCTCCCAGAACGGGCGATCCTCACCGATCACAGGGGTAATCCGGTCCCAGTACTGCTGGGTCATGACGTTCAGTGCCAGTGTCTCGAACAGGTTCCGGCCGACCACCTCCACCACAAACCCCTTGGTCAGGGGGGCGTCCATGCGGTTGAAGGGCTTGCTCACCCCGCCACCCACCGCAAACGCCTGGTGGGCGAGAAGGTAGCAGGCCGCCCGGTCCAGGGGCAGCTCTGTAGCCCCTTCAACCCGGCCGTGGTCGAACAGCGCAGGGTTGTTGCCCGAAGCGGCCTCCAGGGCCAGGGCCGCCACCGGGTGCACCTTCTCCCCCTTCATAAAGGGCACCTGGTAGAAAGGGCGGGTCGGATGCAGCAGGTCGAACTGCTCTTCCCTGCCCGTTCCGTAGGCCGCCACGGCGCCGGCGTCAAACTGACCCGCCCGCCAGAGCGCCTCCCAGTCCGAGGCGTTGCGCAGGCGGTGCGTCCGGTAGACCAGGGCCAACAGCAGCCGATGGAGGGCAACGGTGATCAGCGGTGAAGGGTCCATGATTGCCCGCAGGTGATGGGCCTCCGTCAGGGCGCCGGCCAGGGACACCTTTCTGACCGACCCATCCAGCGTCTGGACAGGAACCCAGGGTTCCGCCCAGAGCGAGAATCCCGTCACGGTTCCACCTCCGTTTCCGCGGTTCGCTGGCGCAGCCCGAGTACAGGGTGCAGTTCCAGTGGCAGGCCGGCTGTGAGACAGGAGCCATCCGGTGAGAAGAGCAGCAGCCGATGCCGGCGCAGATGAGCCGTGACCTCCCACTCGGGCGGAACAGGCAGGTCGAGGATCTGCTTCACCAGCGTCGGGTTGAAACTCAGCCGCAGCGAGCGGCCCAGGAGCAGCTGCACGCCCCGGGCATCGGGCCGGCGGCTGAGGTCAAACGGCTCGGACGCATCCGGGGTGAGGTAGGCCTGTCCATCCTTCTGGAACAGACAGACGACGTCGACAGACGGTCCGCCCAGCCGGGTCATGGCCTGATGGGCCGCGTGCACCGCTTCGTCGTCATCCGCCAGCCCCACCGGGTCGTAGTCGATGACCTGCACATCCAGGGCCGGGATCTCGCGCACTGCCGCCTGGCGCCGCTTCCGCAGTTCGCCCTGGAACATCCGCTCCGCTGTCTGCCGCCAGCGAACCGCCAGGGCCGGCGGAAGGTCTTCCGGCGGTTCGGTACGCTGGTACACCGCTTCGATCAGCCCCTCCACCTCGTCCGGAATCAGCAGTGCGGGCAGATCCCTCAGAACCAGGTGGGAGCGCAGCAGGATGTGTTCATCGTAGACTCGGATGCTGGCCCGGTCGAACTCGGGAACGCCGTCCGGTGAGACAGGCGGAAGCAGGAGCCACAACTCAGGTCCGGAAAAGTGGCCGGGACGATCGGGACGCACATGGCGCCACACCCGCCCGCTCCGCTGGAGGATGAGATCAACCGGTGCCAGTTCCGACACCATCAGGTCGAAATCGATGTCCAGGCTTTGTTCGATGACCTGCGTCGCTACGCAGGCCATCCGCCGCGGGCGGTCGCCATGCTTGCCGAAGCGCTCAAGGACCATCTGCTCACGCACCATGCGGTCGTCAAACGGATAGCGGGCGTGGAAGAGCATCAGCTCCTCAGGCGCGAAGTACGCCTGCAGCGCGGTGAAGACCTCCTGGGCACGGCCGACGGTATTGCAGAGCACGGCGGCACAGCCCCCGGACTCGAGCCGTTCGCGCAGCGCCGCCATCCAGTCGCCATCGGCCGGGTTCAGCTGCTTCAGCAGCACGGTGCGCCCGGGGGTTCCCCCGATGTGGGCGCAGCCGGTCCCGCTCCCGGAGATCCAGGTGACCCGGGGGTACGCCGCCGACGCACCACCCTCCTGGTACGTCCGCCCCAGACCCCTGCTGAACGCCGCCAGCAGCTCGCTCCGTGTGCCGGCGGGCAGGGTGGCGGAGAGCAGGATGACCGATGACCCGCAGGCCGCCAGCCAGGTGAGCAGGTGCCCCAACAACGACTGCATGTACGTGTCGTAGGCGTGGACCTCATCGAGTACGACCACTTTACCGGCCAGACCGAACAGACGAACGAAGTAATGCTTGATGTCGAGGGCGGCAAGCAAGGCCTGGTCGACGGTGCCGATGCCGAAAGGCGCCAGCAGGGCCTGCTTCTTGTGGGTGAACCATTCGGCCGCCAGCAGGTTCGCCTCTGGATCCGACTCATCCTCGATCTGCGGTGTCTCCGGGAGCGCCTGTCCGCGGCGGAGCAGCCGTTGAAAGCTCGGGTTGAGATCCGCCCGGCCGTGGAGCAGTTGAAGGTTGATGCGCCTCCCGGGGAATCGGTTCGACAGGTACCGGGAGACGCGCACAAACATCTGGTTGCTGGTCGCCATGGTGGGCAGGGCCACGTAGAACCCCTGCTGGCCGGCGGTGGCCTGAAGCGTGTTGGCGAGGTACAGCGCGGCCTCGGTCTTGCCGCCGCCCATGGGATACTCCAGGAGGACCAGGGACGGTCCATCCAGTTGCGCAGCGATGGCCTCCACCTGCGACTGCAGCCGGTTGGGCAGGAAGTCAAAAAGCTCATGAAACGGCAGCGGCTCGGTCCGCTCGGGCCGCTGGAACCAGCCCAGGTCAATCAGCGCCTTCATCGCCTGCCAGCGAGCCCGGCGGGGGTAGGCCGGCAGCCGAACACCATCGCCTGCAAAGGGGAAGTAGTCGTGGTTGGACCCAATCCAGTCAGCGACGCTGGTCAGCCCGGCCAGACGGATGAGGAAGGCACTGTCCGACAGGAAGTCCCCGGTGGGCACCGGCAAGGTGTCGACCAGGAGGATGTACGCCAGCACCGCCGCCAGCTCGTCCTGCGCCTGACGCCAGCGGGCGCCGCCGACGCTTTCGCTCACCTCGTCCATGGTGACCGGATCGGGAAAGAGCCCGTGGTGCGCACCCACGGCTCGACCGATGGCCACGCCGTTGGGCTTGGCGATGCCCAGTTGATGCAGGATCTCCCGCATGCGGTAGGCTGTGACAAACCCATGCGGCACCGCACGTCGACCGCCGGGAGGCTTGAACCCCTCGGTCTGCAGTCGCTCGGCGCCTTCGGCCCACTTGAACGCGAAATGCGGGCTGGCCTTGCCGAGGTCGTGAAGACCCGCGAAGTAGGCGATCCAGCGACCGGCATGATCGGGGCTGTCCAGGCCCAGGCTGGCCTGCATCTGTTCCTTGACCACCGGGGGAATGATGTACTGCCAGAGGCGCAGCGCGACCATGGCCACGTCGACCATGTGGCAGATGAGCGGGTGCCACGACGGCTCGCCCTCGCGCAGCGTGACGCCCCACTTGCCTTTGGTGGCTGTCTTGGCCCAGATGGCAGGGTGAAGCATCGCGGTCCAGTCGGCGGGACCGCGTTCCTCGCCTTCTGCAGCCGCCTGCTCAGGTAGGTTCGGGCGGCGAACCAGGAACAGCCCTTCCCACTCCTCGATCTGGCGGGTGGTATCGCCATAGGACCGGATGGCGTACCCCTGCTCGTTGTTCGTGCTGTAGATCATCGTGACGCCGCCGTACTCGACCTCCCGGCAGGCCTTTTCATACAGCAGATCACGCACGGCAGCCGAGACGTTGCCGACGAAGACACCTGCCTTGGGCTCCAGCATCCACTTGGAGAGCTCGCCCCGCAGGCTGGGGGGAGCGGACTCCACGATCAGAACGACCACGGTTGCTCATTCCCCTTGGTAGTTCTGGCCACCGCGCACATCGCCGGATGGGTCCCACAGATCGCCCGGAGCGGCCGCGTCCTGATCGAAATACTCGGCGACAGCCTCATCGACGGGTTCGCCAAACAGCGCATCCAGGTCGGACACGATGCGGCCCAGGAGATCTTGCGCAGCGAAGAGGTCGCGGCAACGGTGGCGAACGCGTGATTCCAGGTTCGGGCCCCCTTTGGCGACCTCGATGAAGGCCGCCGGCACGGTCAGGTCTGTCTTGTACAGGTCTGCGACATCGTAGACGAACGACAGCATTTTCCCGGTATGTATAAAACCGATAGCCGGCGAGTACCCGCTGGCCACAATCGCTGCATGGCAGACTCCATACAGACAGCTGTTGGCGGCGGACAGGGCTCTGTTCAGGGGATCAGAGGCATCCCAATCCGTGCGGGTGTACATCCTGCCGCTCCACGGAACGCCAAACCGGGCTGCGTTGTGCGCGTACGCCGCTCGAACCCGTGCCCCCTCCTTCCCCCGGACTTGCCGAAGCGTCAGGTCAGGCGGCATGGGCTCCGCAAAGCGCATCTCATACATGCGCCGGACGATCCGGAGCCTTGACTCCTCATTCGCCCACAGGCGTGCTTGACGCAAGAGGCGGGCCGAACTGCGCGTCTCACCCATTCCCTGTGCGTAGAAACGCACACCTTGCTCACCGCACCATGCGACGAGGCAGCCGCTTTCGGCCATGGTGCGGATCGCAGCATGAGTGACCGTCGTGCCCGGCCCGAGCATGAGGAGACTGAGGGAGGCGCACGGGACGTGCACGCGACCATTCTCGTCATGCAGGCAGATCCCCTTGTCCTCCTGGTCGATGCGAGCATGTTCAACGTACAGGTAGCTCCAGCTGTCCTTCACTCTCGGCAGAATGCGAAGGTTTCGCACGGCCATCCCTCCGTCACGCTGCTCCATGGACAGTGTAGGAGACTCAAGTGACAAGGGTCTGTCACTGGATCGCGGGTTTTTTCGAGGAATAATGCTTGAACCGTTTGCTCACTGACTCGCTACTCCACCCATCCGATCTTTTCCTGCCTCTTTCATCACCGGCACTAGGGGGTGTGCGTCACTGGTTTCTGTCGTTGAACTCGGTACGGCCGATTGGCTTGCCGCCGTAGTTCATCGCTCCGCCGACCAGCAGCGGCCCCACCCGACGTGCGTCCACATACCGCCACGCGCGTGGGGACGACAAGATCGCGATCATCTCGTCGGCGACCATGTTCGGTTCACCCCCACGCGCGTGGGGACGAGGCCGCCTCAGTCTTCACCATCGGCGCTACCTCCGGTTCACCCCCACGCGCGTGGGGACGACATACACAGTGTAGCCCTCGGACTCGAACAGTGCGGTTCACCCCCCGCGCGTGGCGACGACACACATGAACAAGATCGAGCGGACGCTGAACAAGACGTTCACCCCCCGCGCGTGGCGACGACACTTCAAGAGCATATACGCACATCGCGTCTTGAAGGTTCACCCCCACGCGCGTGGGGACGACATCGCCACCTCCTGGAGCCGGTTGCGGTTGATCGGTTCACCCCCACGCGCGTGGGGACGACATCGCCACCTCCTGGAGCCGGTTGCGGTTGATCGGTTCACCCCCACGCGCGTGGGGACGACGGTCGGCACCGTGCGGATCAGATGCGCCACCAGCGGTTCACCCCCACGCGCGTGGGGACGACGCCATAATACCGGAATACGGCGTCCCGCAGCTCCGGTTCACCCCCACGCGCGTGGGGACGACAGTCCGGGTCTTGGTTTCCCGGTCGTAGCGGTCGGTTCACCCCCACGCGCGTGGGGACGACGACGTCGCACCGCTTCCCGTGGGTCGCAGGGTGCGGTTCACCCCCACGCGCGTGGGGACGACGCCTCTTGCAGGCGACAATCTCTCCGCTCTGGATGAGCTTGACCCGTTTCGGTGGACACTCCAACATGTGGGGTAGAAACCGAAAGGGGATGAAATGTTATGAACGGCGGGTATCCTCCGGAGTTCAGAGCAGAGGCCGTTCGCCTAGCTAACCTC
>Ga0134099_1003755_pt1 | contig 10859 bp, 4 predicted proteins | sample 10_taG_2_FD_105482 | JGI IMG/M metagenome (GOLD analysis project Ga0134099, IMG submission 105482) | Switchgrass degrading microbial communities from high solid loading bioreactors in New Hampshire, USA - 10_41_5_180_A2 metaG | ecosystem: Engineered > Bioreactor > Semi-continuous > Anaerobic >...
ATCCAAACATGACCGTATTGGCCGCGGCCGCCGGTCTGGCGGACGAACTTGCCTTCGATCTCCGCGGGAGTGGTGATTGTCTCCCGGTAGGAAACCTGGGGTTCGCCGACGTTGGCTTCGACCTTGAATTCCCGGCGGAGCCTGTCGACGATGATTTCCAGATGGAGTTCGCCCATTCCGGAGATGATCGTCTGCCCTGTCTCTTTGTTCACGTAGGTCTTGAAGGTCGGGTCCTCTTCCGCAAGCCGCATCAGCGCCTGTCCCATCTTGTCCTGGTCGTTCTTTGTCTTCGGTTCGATGGCGACGGAGATGACGGGTTCGGGGAAATTCATCGACTCAAGTATGACGAAGTGGCCTTCGTCGCAGAGCGTGTCCCCCGTGGTCGTGTCCTTCAGGCCGACCGCGGCGGCGATTTCGCCGGCATAAACTTCGCTGACCTCAGTCCTGTGGTTGGCATGCATCTTCAATATCCGGCCGATTCTTTCCTTCTTGTCCTTCTTGGAGTTCAAGACGTAGGAACCCGATTTGAGGCTCCCCCGGTAGACCCGGAAGAAGGTGAGTTTCCCGACGAAGGGGTCGGTCATAACCTTGAAGGCGAGAGCGGCGAAGGGACCGTTGTCCTCCGATCTCACGATGACCTCGTCTCCCCGTTTGTTCGTGCCCCTGATGTCCGGGACTTCGGGCGGAGAAGGCAGGTAATCGACAATCGCGTCCAGCAGGAGCTTCACACCCTTGTTCTTGAACGCGGTCCCGCAAAGCACGGGGAAGAATTTCACCGTCAAAGTTGCCTTCCGGATGGCTCTCTTCAAGAGAGCGGACGAGACTTCTTCCCCTCCGAGGTAAGTGTCCATCACTTCATCATCGAAATCGGCGACGGCGGAAATTAGCTCTTCCCTTTTTACCAAAGCCTCATCCAGCATGTACTCGGGAATCGGGACTTCTTGATAATCCTCATGCGGGTCCCCCGAAAAACGGTAGGCTTTCATTTCCACAAGGTCGATGATAGTTCCGAAATCTGCTTCGGCCCCGACAGGAAGCTGGATCGGATGGGCGTTCGCGCCCAGCCTTTTCTTGAGGCTCTGAACGGAATAAGCGAAGTCGGCTCCGGTTTTATCCATTTTGTTTACAAAAACGATTCTTGGAACGTGATATTCGGTCGCTTGGCGCCAAACGGTCTCCGTTTGCGGTTCGACGCCCGCTTGAGCATCGAGAACGGCGACAGCTCCGTCAAGAACCCTGAGCGAACGGCTGACTTCAACAGTAAAGTCCACATGGCCAGGGGTATCGATGATGTTAATCATGCAATCTTTCCAAAAGGCTGTCGTTGCTGCTGAAGTTATCGTTATACCGCGTTCCTGCTCTTGTTCCATCCAGTCCATCGTCGCTGCCCCTTCATGCGTCTCTCCCATTTTGTGAATCTTCCCGGTATGAAACAAAACGCGTTCGGTAACAGTCGTTTTACCGGCATCAATGTGAGCCATGATCCCGATATTCCGGACTTTGTCCAGAGTTTTTTCACGTGGCATAACTTAACTCCTGCTTACCATGAATAATGAGCAAATGCTTTGTTCGACTCCGCCATCTTGTGCATGTCGTCACGTTTCTTGACGGCGTTTCCGACGCCGTTGGCGGCATCAATCATCTCATTCGCCAATTTTTCTTCCATGGTTTTTTCTCTGCGCAGGCGTGCGTATTGGACGAGCCAACGCAAGGCCAACGTCATTTTTCTTTCGGGTCTGACTTCTACCGGTACTTGATAGTTGGCGCCGCCGATTCTCCGGGCGCGGACTTCCAATTGGGGAGTGATATTGTTCAGGGCGTCATTGAAGACATCGAGAGCGGGACGCCCCGTTTTCTTTTCCACAATCTCAAAGGCATTGTAAAGGATCTTCTGAGCAACGCCTTTTTTCCCGTCCTTCATGATGTTATTGATAAGTCTTGTGACAATCGGTGAACCATAGATCGGATCGGGTAAGACTTTTCTCTTTGGCACATGTCCTTTTCGTGGCATAATAATCCTCCTTTCGAATTAAGAATCTTATTTCTCTTTCTTTGCGCCGTATTTGCTGCGACCTTGCTTGCGGTTTTCGACGCCGGTCGCATCCTGCGTGCCGCGGATGATGTGATAACGCATACCCGGCAGGTCCTTGACGCGGCCGCCACGGATCAGGACGACGCTGTGTTCCTGCAATCTATGGCCGATACCGGGGATGTAGGCATTGACTTCGTAGCCATTGGACAGACGCACACGGGCGTATTTCCGGATGGCGGAGTTCGGTTTCTTCGGGGTCATCGTGGTGACCCTGGTGCAGACGCCCCGTTTCTGAGGAGAGTTCACATCTTTGTATACTTTTTTCAAAGAATTGAAACTGATCCCAAGATGCGGGGATTTGGACTTCCGAACCTTTTCTTTGCGCGGCTTTCTAATCAACTGGCTGATAGTAGGCATTCTTGTTTCTCCTTTCTTGATGATTACCACAGTTCCGGGTGTTTCAAATGATCCTAAAATTAAGTTTTGGACGGGCCAAAACTTAATTTTTAAGTACGCTATATTATACACTTTTTGGAGAGGTTTGTCAAAGGAAATTGATTAATTTTTTTTGTTTTCATTAACCAAGTAAGTCGCATCGACAATCCCCGTGCCGGCGGGTATCAAGCCGCCGATGATGATGTTCTCCTTGAGTCCTTCCAAAGTGTCCTTCTTGCCGCGGATAGCCGCCTCGGTGAGAACGCGCGTCGTCTCCTGGAAGCTGGCTGCGGAGAGGAAGGAATCGCTCTTGAGGGACGCCCTGGTGATGCCAAGGATGACCGACCTGATGACGGGGACCTTTCTCCCCTTCTCCAGGCAATCGGAGATGATGTCGAAGAGTTCGTTCTTGGAAATCAGGGTTCCGGGCAGGAGATCGGTTTCGCCTTCGTTCACAATCGAGACCTTCTGGAGCATCTGCTTGATGATGATCTCGATGTGCTTGTCGGAGATTTCGACGCCCTGCGAACGGTAAACCTTCTGGACTTCCTTCAGGATGTATTCTTCGACCCTTTCCGCGGTCGCGACTTTCAGGAGTTCCTTCGGATGGATCAGGCCTTCCGTCAAGCGGTCGCCCGCCTGGACGAAGTCCTTCTCCTTCACGAGGACGACCTTGCCGCTGTCGGTGAGGTAGGTCTTCTCCTCGTTGTTCAATTTATTCGTGATTTTGATTTCGAAACGGTTGTCGCGTTCCTCTTTGATTGAGGTCACGACGCCGTCGATTTCAGAAATGAGCGCCTTTCCTTTCGGCTCGCGCGCTTCAAAGAGTTCCTGAATACGCGGCAAACCTTGGGTGATGTCTTCGCCGCCGGCGACGCCGCCGGAGTGGAAGGTACGCATCGTCAGCTGCGTGCCCGGTTCACCGATCGACTGCGCGGCGATGATGCCGACGACCTCGCCTTTTTCGACGATGTCTCCCGTCGAAAGGTCGGAGCCGTAGCATTTCACGCAGACGCCGTTGTGGCAATCGCAGGTGAGGAGCGTGCGGATCCAAACTTCCCTGATTCCGGCTTCCTCAATCTTCTGCGCGATGTCGTCGTTGATGTATGTGTTCCGGGGAGCGATGACTTCTCCGGTCCGCGGATCGATGACGTCTTTGCTTGTGAAACGGCCGGTGATGCGCTCGAGCAGAGTCTCGATTCTCATGATCCTCTTGGTGCAGTAGACTTCCTTGATGCCCGCTTTCACAATCCTATCCGCAAGTTCTTCCAAAATCAGTTTGTTCCGGTCGGAGATGAGTTCGCGCGTCTTCGGATTGAAGACCTTCTTGGTCAGATAGTTGCCGACCAGTTTCTTCCGGAAAGCGTCCAGCAGATTCTCCGTGCAGGGGACTTCCTTGATGCCCGCCTGCAGGATTCTTCCGGCTATTTCCTCGGTAATCAAAGTTCCTTTTTCAAAGACCTCTTCTCCACCGATTCTCTTGCTTAAGACGGTTCCTTCAATAAGATTGGGATACGCGGGTTTCAGGACCTCAATTTCCTTCAGGTTCGCGGCGATGATTCCGGAGATTGCTTCCTCCGTAATCTCCGCCCCTTCGGAAACAATGGTCTTTCCGGTTCCGGGATGGACGATCGCCTTCAAGGCTTTCGCATTCGCCAGACGGTCATTGAGGATTTCCGCGAGGGTGATGTGGTCGTCGTTCTCCTCGACTTCCACAAGTTCACTGATGAGCATGCCCTTGTCGGTTCCGCAGTCGTCCTCCTTAATCGTGACGTCTTGGCTGACGTCGACGAGACGGCGGGTGAGGTAACCGGATTCCGCTGTCTTCAGCGCCGTGTCGGTGGAACCCTTCCGGGCGCCGTGCGTGGAGTTGAAGAACTCGGACATGGTGAGGCCTTCACGGAAGGAGGAGCGGATCGGAATGTCCATCGCCTCTCCGGTCGGCTTCGCCATCAGGCCGCGCATACCGGAAAGCTGGACGAAGTTCGAAATGTTACCGCGGGCGCCGCTGTCGCTCATCATGTAGATGTGGTTCGTCTTGTACTTTTCCGCAACATCTTCCTTGATCAATTCCTCAAGTTTTTCCTTGGCGTTGGTCCAGACCTCAATGACCTTCTTCTTTCTTTCTTCCTTGGTCATGAAGCCTCTGCGGAAACGCTTATCATATTCCGTAACCAGCCTGTCGGCTTCTTCCAGGATTGCCTGTTTCCCTTCGACGACTTGGATGTCGGAGATGGCGACGGTGATTCCGGAAACCGTGGAGTACTTGAATCCAAGGTCCTTCATCTTGTCCAGCGTCTTGGAAGTTTCGGAAAGCTTGAAGCGTTTGAACACTTCCGCAATCACCTGGCTCAAGAATTTCTTCTTGAACGGATGCGGAGTGGGGATTTTCTTGATGTATTCCTGCAACGTCTCGCCGGGCTTTAAGTCCCTGGGAGAGACGAGGTATTTGTCAAGTTTGCCGTTGACGAGGTTTTCCGGCGTGGCTTCGTTGATGAAAGGAATATAGGGTTCCTCCTGCGGGAAGATGGTGTTGAAAAGAATCTTTCCGTAGGTGGTGACCAGGTACTTCCGCTTCTGTTCCTCAAGCCAAGCGGGATACTCTTCATCGGAAATGCCGTATTCCTTCTGATCGAAGAGGCGCGGGTTGTAAATCGCCCGGACCGGGATCAGAATCCGCGTATGGAAGCCGATCCGCTTGTTTTCATAGGCGAGTTCGACTTCATGGACATCCTTGAAGACGAGGCCGTTCCTTTCGTCCTCGTCGTTCTCGATCGTGAGGTAGTAGTTGCCGAGGACCATATCCTGGGAAGGAGTGACGATCGGTTTTCCGTCCTTCGGCGCGAGGATGTTCTTGGATGCGAGCATCAAAACCCTGGCTTCGGCCTGAGCCTCTTCGGAGAGCGGCACGTGGACGGCCATCTGGTCACCGTCGAAGTCGGCGTTGAAAGCCGGGGTGACCAGCGGATGAAGCCTGATCGCCTTCCCTTCCACAAGTTTCGGCTCAAAGGCCTGGATTCCGAGCCTGTGGAGCGTCGGAGCGCGGTTCAAAAGCACCGGATGTTCGACGACGATTTTCTCGAGTTCGGTCATCGCCATCGGGTCGCCGGCCTCGATCATTTCCTTGGCCCGCTTGATGCTGATTTTGTTCACGATTTCCGGATTGTCGGCGTCCTTCTTGATCAAAGCGTTGATGATGAAGGGTTTGAAGAGGATCAGCGCCATCTCACGCGGAATCCCGCATTGATACATCTGCAGATCCGGACCGACGACGATGACGCTCCTTCCGGAGTAGTCGACGCGTTTTCCGAGGAGGTTTTGACGGAACCGGCCCTGTTTTCCGCGGAGCAGGTCCGAAAGCGACTTCAGCGGCCTGTTCCTTTCCACAACCACTTTCCTGTTCTTCTTGCTGTTGTCGATCAGAGCGTCGACCGCTTCCTGAAGCATCCGTTTCTCGTTCTTCGTGATGAGTCCGGGAGCACGCTGCTCATACTGCTTCTTCAGCCGGTTGTTCCGGTTCAAAATCCTCCGGTACAGGTCGTTCAGGTCGGTGGTCGCGAAGCGGCCGCCGTCGAGTTGAACCATCGGCCGGAGGTCCGGGGGCAGGACGGGGATGACTTCCATGACCATCCATTCCGGCTTGTTTCCGGACTTCGCGAAGGCCTCGACGACCTCCAGTCTCTTGATGATCTTTTCCCGGCGCGCTTTCGTCGCTTTCAGGAGTTCCGCCCTGAGTTCCCGGCCCGTTTCTTCCAAATCAAGTTCCTGCAGGAGTTTCTTGATCGCCTCGGCTCCGGTCAAAGCCCGGAAGCGCGCGGGACCGTATTCCCTCTGCATGTAGCTGTATTCCTGTTCGGTCATGATGTGACCCTTCTGCAGGCCTTCGATTGTTCCCGGATCGGTCACGATGTAGGAGGCGAGGTAGACGATGTCTTCGACGTCTCTGGTCTTCATGTCAAGCAGAAGGGCGATTTTCGAGGGACTGTTCCTCAAAAACCAGGTGTGGACAACCGGAGCGGCAAGCTCAATGTGTCCCATTCTTTCGCGGCGGACCTTGCTTTCGGTGAGCTCGACTCCGCAGCGTTCGCATTTATTGCTTTCGCCCTTGGGAGCCCTTCTCGACTTCCCGCAAGCGCATTGGTAATCTTTTGTCGGACCGAATATGACTTCGCAGAAGAGCCCGTCGCGTTCCGGTTTCAGAGTCCTGTAGTTGATCGTTTCGTGCTTCTTGACTTCGCCGTAACTCCAACTCCTGATCTCTTCCGGAGACGCGATTCCGATTTGAATGTATTTGTATTTCTTCAAATTATCACCTCATAACGGAATATTCAGCTCGATTTCCTCGCAAGCATCGTCGCCTGCCCGATGTCTTCCACAAGGCTCTTGTTCGCGACATCCTCTCCGGTTTCGTTGTCAATCAGTTTGACGCTCAGTCCCAATCCCTGGAGCTCTTTCACAAGCACCCGGAAGGATTCGGGAATTCCCGGATTCGGGATCGGTTCGCCGTCCACGATTGCCTTGTAGACTTTGTTTCTTCCGACGATGTCGTCCGATTTGATCGTGAGCATCTCCCTCAGGGTGTAGGCGGCGCCGTAGGCTTCGAGCGCCCAGACCTCCATCTCACCGAAACGCTGACCGCCGTTCTGGGCTTTTCCGCCCATCGGCTGCTGCGTGACGAGGGTGTAGGGCCCTTCGCTCCTGGCGTGGATCTTGTCATCGACCATGTGCGCCAGTTTGATCATGTACATGACGCCGACGGAAACGCGGTTGTCGAAACGTTCCCCGGTGCGGCCATCATAGAGGTAGGTCTTTCCGTCCAACTTCTCGTTTCTGAGATTGAACAGTTGTTTCGTCTTGGCCTTGATCTCTTCTTCCAGAACCGCCTTGGCCTTCTTGTCTTTCTCCTTGGCGAAATTCTCTTCCAGTCTGTTCAGTTCTTCCTGGACCTGGGCAATCTTATGTTCCCGGGCTTCCTTCATGATTTCTTCCAAGTCGTTCGGGGTGACGCCGTCGAAGACCGGAGTGGCGATGTAGGTGCCGAGTTCTTTGGCAGCGAGGCCCAAATGGATTTCCAGAACCTGGCCGATGTTCAGACGGGAAGGAATGCCCAAGGGATTGAGCATGATGTCGATCGGCGTTCCGTCTTCCAGATACGGCATGTCTTCGACGGGGAGGATCCTCGAGATGACGCCTTTGTTGCCGTGGCGTCCGGACATCTTGTCGCCTTCCGTGATCTTCCTTTTCTGGACGATGTAGACCCGGACGACTTCATTCACGCCCGGAGGAAGCTCCGCTCCGTCCTTGCGTTTGAAATGCTCGACCCGGTGGACGATGCCGCCGCCGCCGTGGGGAACGCGAAGGGAGGTGTTCCTGACGTCCTTGGAACTGTCGCTGAAGAGGGCGTGCGAAAGCCGCTCTTCGGGAGTCGGTTCGGTCTGACCTTTCGGCGTGACCTTGCCGACGAGGATGTCGCCCTCCTTCACTTCCGCGCCCAAGCGCACGATGCCGTGCTCGTCGAGATTGGCGAGCGCACTCTTGCGGTCGTTCTCCAGATCGCGGGTGATTTCTTCTTTACCGAGTTTCGTATCGCGGACTTCCACTTCGTATTTCTCGATGTGGATTGATGTGTATACGTCTTCGCTGACGAGCCTTTCGCTCATCACGATCGCGTCTTCGTAGTTGTATCCGTTCCAGGTCATGTAGGCGATGAGGACGTTCCTGCCGAGGGCGAGTTCACCCTGGTCCATGGAAGGCCCGTCCGCCAGGACGTCACCGACGCGAACCCTTTCGCCCTTCCGGACGATCGGTTTCTGGTTGATGCAGGTGGAATGGTTGGAACGGTTGTATTTCACAAGCTGGAATTCCTTAGTGGTCCCGTTATCCAAACGGATGGCGACCCGCTTCGCATCCACATATTCGACCGTTCCCTCGACGTCGCAGATCAAAGCGGCGCCGGAATCGCGGGCGGCTTTGTCTTCGATGCCCGTTCCGACATAAGGGGCTTCGGGCTTGAGCAGGGGCACGGCCTGACGTTGCATGTTCGCGCCCATCAGCGCGCGGTTGGCGTCGTCGTGTTCCAGGAAGGGTATGCAGGCGGTGGAAACGGAGACGATCTGTTTCGGAGAGACGTCCATCAGGTCGATCCTCTGGCGCGGAACCTCGATCGTGTCGCCCCGGTAACGGGCGATGACGACGTCGTCGGTGATCTCATAGTCTTCATTCACCGTGACGTTCGCCTGCGCGATGTAGTAATCTTCTTCCTTGTCGGCGGTGAGATAGACGATGTCCTGGGTGACGATCGTCCTGCCGGCTTCCTGCTTCACGACCAAATAGGGGGTCTCGATGAATCCGTACTGGTCGACCCTGGCGTAGGTCGCGAGCGAGTTGATCAGACCGATGTTCTGGCCTTCCGGAGTCTCGATCGGGCAGATCCGGCCGTAATGGGAGACATGGACGTCGCGGACTTCAAAACCGGCGCGGTCACGGGTGAGACCGCCGGCTCCGAGCGCGGAAATCCTCCGCTTGTGGGTGAGTTCCGAAAGCGGGTTGATCTGGTCCATGAATTGGGAAAGCTGGCTGCTTCCGAAGAACTCGCGGATCGAAGAGGTGAGCGTCCGGATGTTGATCAAGTTCTGAGGGATGATGTTCCGGTTGTCGCTCGAAGTCGACATCCGGTCGCGGACGTTCTTCTCCATCTTCGTGAGACCGATCCTGAACTGGTTCTGCAGAAGCTCCCCGATCAAACGGAGGCGCCTGTTCCCCAGGTGGTCGATGTCGTCGGTCTTGCCGATGCCTTCATGGAGGTTGATGAAATAACCGACAGCGGCCAGAATGTCCGAAAGCGTGATGTAGTTCACGGTCTCGGTCTGGTCGTTTCCGACCAGTTTCACGGTCTTCTCTTCGCCGTCTTTACCTTTGTATCCGATCTCCAGGATTTCTAGAACGACGGAATTCCCCTGGAGCATCTGTTCATATTCCTTCCGGACGCGGAAAAGCTTCCGGTTTTCTTTCAGATTGTTGAAGACTTCCTTGGTGATGACCGTCCCCGCAGGGTGGACGACTTCGCCCGTGTCCGGATCGACCAGGTCCGCGGCCAGCCAGCATTTGTCCAGGCCGATGTGGAGGACGCGGTCGAGGACGTCAAGCTTCTTGTTCACCTTGTAACGACCGACGCTCGCCAAGTCATAACGGCGGTTATCGAAGAGGCGGCTCGCCAGGTAGTTCCTGGCGTTTTCCGGGGTCGCCTTTTCGCCGGGGCAGAGCTTCTCATAAAGTTGCTCCAGAGCGTCGTCGGAACCGAAGGTTTCGTCCTTGTCGAAGGTGTTCATCATAAAGGTGCTGCTGCCGAAGAGATCGGTGATCTCGCGGTTGCTGTTCAGCCCGATTGCCCGCAAGAAGGTCGTGAGCGGAATCTTCTTGGAGCGGTCAAGCTTCGCATACCAGATGTCCCGCGTTCCCATTTCAAACTCGATCCAGGCGCCGCGCGTCGGGATGATCTGACCGGAATAGAGAATCTGGCCGCTCTTCTTGTCGCGGGCGGTGTCGTCATAGAACACGCCGGCCGAACGGATGATCTGGGAGACGATTACTCTTTCGGAGCCGTTGATGATGAATGTTCCCCATGGCGTCATCATCGGGTAATCCCCGAGGAAGATCTTTTGTTCCTTTATTTCACCGGTTTCCTTGTTGACCAGTTTCACGTCAACTTTAAGGGCCATCGAATATGTCGTGTCGTTTTTCTTTGCTTCCATGACACTATACTTCGGTTCGTCAAATTCATAGTCCCCGAAGTATAATTCCAACTTCTCCCCGTAATCCTTGATCGGGGAGATTTCTTTGAATAATTCTTTCAATCCCTCTTTGATAAAAGACTCAAAAGATTTGGTCTGTATTTCGAGAAGGTTGGGCAGTTCAACATTTACCCGCACGCGCGAGTAATTCCTGCGAATTCGGTTTTTGCCATAGGTAACATTTTTGTAACCCAAAATTTTCACACCTCACAGTTTATTTTCAGCCAAAAAAGATAAAAAAGCGAAATTGAACATTCTATCGCATTTTATTATGATAACATATTCTTGTAAAGTAGTCAAGCAAAATATTCAGAGTTTTCGCGCGCGGAAAACATGGTATCCCTTCGCCCTCGCAACCGTTTCCGCATTCCCGAAAACCTCTTCGATCTTTTTATAAAGCGAAGGAGCTCCTTGCTTTTTTTGGATCACCATCCAGAGTTCTCCGTTTGCTTCAAGATGCCAGAAAGCACCGTCGACGATTCCATGGACGACCGCCTTGCCGGCGCGCACCGGCGGGTTGGAAATGATGAAGTCGAATTCCGAATCGACATTTCCGAACAGGTCGCTTTCATAGATCCTGGCGTTCCGGATTCCGTTCTCGG
>Ga0134099_1003756_pt1 | contig 10855 bp, 11 predicted proteins | sample 10_taG_2_FD_105482 | JGI IMG/M metagenome (GOLD analysis project Ga0134099, IMG submission 105482) | Switchgrass degrading microbial communities from high solid loading bioreactors in New Hampshire, USA - 10_41_5_180_A2 metaG | ecosystem: Engineered > Bioreactor > Semi-continuous > Anaerobic >...
CCAGGAGAGGGAGCGGTCGGCCCCGGGGTAGAGGAAGACCGGCACGCCGGCGCGCCGAAGGGCGGCCGCCAGCGCCCCGTCGGGGCAGGCCACCGCCACCTCGTAACGTGCGGCGATGCGGGGCTGGGTGACCAGCGTGAGCACGTACCGGCCCGCACCGCCAATGTTGGTATCGCTGCACACGTGCAGGACCCTGGGCTTGCCGGATTTCGCTGAAGTCAAGCTGTTCGTCCCTCTCTATGGCCCAAGGCGAGCCCCGCCCCCAGGCCGGCGACGGCCCAAAAGGCGAAGAGCACCTTAGGGTTGTACCACACGTAGTCCACCATGCCGTGGACGAGCAGGCCGGTGAGTGCACAGGGCACCGCGGCCAGCAGGTAGCTGCTCAGCGGCCTCGCACCCGTCACGAAGGGCCGGCGCACCACGGCGAGAAGAAGCCACAGCACGAAGACGAGGCCCAGCACGCCCATCTCGGCCAAGATCTCCAGCGGCACGTTGTGGGCGTGGGCCGCCCGCGCACCGGAGAGCATGAACTCCTGGTAGCCGGCGGCAAACGCCTCGGCGCCTGCTCCGGCGCCCAGTACCCAGTACTTCCGCAGCATGGCCAGCACGCCGATCCAGATGTTCACGCGGTAGAGGTTCGACGTGTCCTGCAGCGAGAAGGCCGAGAGCAGTCGGTTCAGCAGCGCATCGGGCGCCGCCAGCACCACCGCCAGGCCGCCGAGGAAGAGGAACACCGCCCAGCGGCGGAAACGCATCAGAATGAAGAGACCGACCGCGCCTGCGAAGGCAAGCCAGCCGCCCCGGGAGCCGGTGAGCAGCAGGGCGAGGAGCATCAGGGCCACGGGCAGGGCCAGGGGCAGCTGCCTGCGGGGGTTCTGCAGCCACAGGGCGATGGCCGGCGGCAGGAAGAGCGTCATGTACTCGGCCAGGTAGTTGGGGTTGCCCATGCTGGCGAAGACGCGGATCACGCTCTCCGCCTGCTCGGGATCCACCCACGACTCCTCCACCTCGGGCGGGTGGATCACCTGGTAGACGCCCCACAGGGCCATCAGCATCGCACCGGCCAGCACCGGCCCGAGGAGCACCGCCGCGTCCCGGGAGGTGCGCACCTGGTCGGCGACGAGCCAGAAGAGCAGCCCGGCCGTGAGCCAGATGATCAGGTTGCGGAGGCTGGAGGCGGGCGTGAGCGACTGGAACGTGGACGCCGCCGTCACCAGGAGGAACAGGGAGAACGGCAGCAGGGCCGACGGCGTGCGCCAGCGGAAGTCGCCCCGGACCATCCTCAGCACCAGCGCCAAACCGGCCAGGGCCCACACGCCCACGATCATCAGGGCGGTGGAAAGCGAGGACATGCCGTGCGGCACCAGGGGCAGCAGGCCCAGGAGCATTCCCAGCAGGTAGACCACCGGCGAGGTGGCCCGCTCGGCCTCCGCCTCAGCCGGGGCGAGGACCACATCGTCCGCGTAGCCCCAGAAGAGCCGCCAGAGGTGGCTGCCCGCCAGCAGGCCCCCGACGGCCCGGGCTGCGCGCCGGCAGAGCCCCACCACCAGGCTGCCTTCCCAGACCCCGGCGAGCCACGGACCCAACCGGCGTCCCACCGCCTCGTACAACCGGGCGAGCCACCCGAGGGCACGCCCCACCCGGCCGCCGCCGGCGGCCCCGGCGGGCCAGTCCGAGTACCAGAAGCGGCCCAGCAGCGAGCCGGCGAAGACGCGCCCGCAGAAGGCGCCCAGCGCGGAGAGCGCCCGGCCGGTCAGGCTCGCCTCCCACACGCCCAGGAGCCAGGCAGCCAGGCGCCCGACGAGGCTTGTCTCCCACAGATCCAGCAGGGGTGACCGCACCATGGGCGTCGCCCCCTACTGCTGGTCCGGGGTGAGGTTGAACGCCACGGTGGTGCCGGTTGCGGCCCAGTAGGCGCTCTTGAACTGGATGCTCCGGCCCACCTTCACCTCGATACCGCTCATGGTGATGCCGTTGGGCGACACCCGGGCGGGCCCCCGGATCGTCACATACAGGTCAAAATGCGTATCAGACTCATACGACACGATGCCATCGGCCACTTCCCAGGCGATGAGGGCGGGCTCGGCGTCGACGGCGACGATCTTGCCCATCCAGGTGTTGGACTTGCTGTCGAACACGTCGTCGCCCACCTTGATCGCATCCACCGTCCACTGGGTGACGGCCGGCACCCGGAAGGTCATCTCGATGGTCTGGTCCTGCCCCGCCGGGGCGGCCTCCTGCCCGGCCAGGGCGCCGTAGGCGAACCTTCCCGCCACCGCCAGGATGCCCAGGAGCACCACCAGGTCGAGCAGGTTGATCTTGCCGAAGAGCCGGCCCTTATTGTCGATCACCAGTCAGCACCTCCGCGTACACGTCTAAGATGCGGGCCGTCACAGACTCGATGGAAAGGCTGGCCACCACGAACTCCCGCCCCGCCCGGCCGAGGCGCGCCCGCTCGGCGGCCCGTTCGGGGCCCAGCAGGCTGGCGATGTCGGCCGCCAGGACGGCGGGATCGAGAGGGGTACCGCCCTCGCGGGCGGTGAAGTTGGCCGCCGCGTAGACCGGGATCCGCTCCGGGGTGAGGATGCCCCGGTATCCCCCCTCGCCGGCGATGACCACCGGCCGCTCGCACAGCATCGCCTCGGTGGCGGTGCGCGCCACGGCCACCACCACGTCGGCCAGGTTGAAGAAGGCGGCCACGTCGAGGCGGTGGCCCACGGCGGCCGCGGCGGGCCGGCCCAGCCTGGCGTTCACCTCGTCGGCCAGGCGCTGCACCTCCGCGTAGCGGTTGCCGTCGCCGAGGATCCAGAGGCGGATCGTCGGGAACTGCGCGTTCAGCGAGGGCAGCGCCCGGAGCAGGGCCACGGCCGTGTCGGCAAACTCATCGGTGAGCCGGCTGGCGTGCACCACGTGCGGGCCGCCCAGGTCTGGCCCCAGCTCGGCCAGCAGCGGGCCGATGTCGACGCCGGGCCGGCACTCGCCGGTCTCGAAGTCGTTGGGGATGACGCGGATGATCTCGGGCGGCGCGCCCAGCGGCCCCTCCAGGTGGCGGCGCACGTCCTCGCTCACGGCGATGGCCCGCTGGCCGAAGGTGGTCAGGTACTTCCACGGGAAGCCGGCGGCGTAGGTGCCGTGGTAGGTCGTCACCAGCGGGATGCCCCGGCCCCGCACCACCAGGGAGCAGAGCCAGGCGGGAATGCGGGCGTGCGCGTGGACCAGGCCCACGTTGTACCGGGCGATCACGCGCCGCAGGCCGAAAAAGGCGCGCGCCATCACCAGCGGGTTGCGGCTGGCCATGGGCACGACTTCGTGCGGAATCCCCCGCTCCGTAAGCATCGGCACCATGCGGCCGCCAGCCGAGGCGACGACCACGCGGTGCCCGCGCCGGTGCAGTTCCCGGGCGAGGCTGATCACGTGGGTCTCCGCCCCGCCCAGGTCCAGGGCCATGGCGGCGAGCAGGATCGTTGGCAGGTTGTTGGGCATGGCGCACCGTCCCCCCTGTGCGAGGGCTGTCTCAGGTATTTTACCTGTAACGTTTCGCGCAAACAAGTCGGGGTCAGCGGCCGCGACCCTGCTGCCGCAGCGCCTCGTAGAGGAGGAGCGACGCCGCGACGGCAGCGTTCAGCGACTCGGTGGGCCCCACCATTGGAATGGAAAGCACGCCGTCGGCGCAGTCGCGCGCGAGCGGCGAGGGGCCCGCCCCCTCGTTCCCGATGACCACAGCGGCCCCCCGCGCCAGGTCCACGTCCCACGGTGCCAGGTCGCCGCCGGCGTCGGCCACGTAGATGCGGCGCCCCCGGGTGCGCAGCGCTGCGAGCGCCTCGCCCAGCCCCAGCTCCACCACCGGGAGCCGGAAGAGCGATCCCATCGCCCCCCGCACCACCTTCGGGTTCAGGGGGTCCGCGCCGCCGCAGACCACGGCGCCGCCGCCGCCCAGCGCCTCCAGCGAGCGGATGGCGGTGCCCAGGTTCCCGGGATCCTGCAGGCCGTCCAGCACCAGCACCAGGCCGGGCCCGAGGTCGTCCAGGCCGAAGCGGCGCGGACGGAAGACGCCCACCACTCCCTGCGGCGTGCGGGTGTCGGCGGCCCGTTCCAGGGCCGCGGGCGTGACCGCGTGGAGCGGCACGCCCCGGGCCGCGGCCGCGCGCAGCAGGGCGGCGCCGCGGGGGCGCTCCGCCAAATCGGGGGTGTAAAGGAGGTAAGCCACCTCCACCCCCGCGGCCAGCGCCTCCTCCACCAGCCGCACGCCCTCCATGTGTGCGAGGCCGGCGGCCTCCCGCTCCCGGCGCTCCCGGGCGAGGAGGCGGGCCTGCTGAACCAGTCTGTGCTTGGGCCCCAGCGGGGCCTCGAGGCTGCTCATTGCTGCTGCAACATCCTCTCCAGCTGCTTGACGCCCTCTTTGCTCCCCAGCAGCACCAGGTGGTCGCCGGGCTTGATCTGGTCGGTGGCCAGCGGCGCCGCGTTGATGTGCTCCCCCGACTTCAGGGCCAGCACCGAGATGCCGAAGCGGGCCCGCAGGTTGGCCTCGCGGAGGGTCAGGCCCTCCAGCTGGGGCGGCGCCTCCATCTCCAGGATGGTGTACTCCGGCGAGAGCTCGATGTAGTCGATCTCGCTGCCGGTGAGCAGGGAGTGGGCGACCCGCGCGCCCATGTCGCGCTCGGGGTAGAAGACCCGGTCGGCGCCCACCTTCTCGAGGGTGCGGCCGTGCAGCTCGCTCATCGCCTTGGCGACCACCAGGGGCACGCCCTGCTCCTTCAAGAGGACGGTGGTCAGGATCGAGGCCTCGACGTCGTTGCCGATGGCGACGACGCCGACGTCGAAGTTGCGCAGGCCCAGGGCCCGGAGCGCCTCCTCGTCGGTGGAGTCGCAGGCGACGGCGTGGGTGAGCTCTGCGGCGAAGTGGTCCACCAGGTCCTGGCTCTGGTCGATGCCCAGCACCTCGTGGCCCATGCGCTGCAGGTGCAGCGCCACGCTGGACCCGAACCGGCCCAGCCCGACCACGACGATCGTCTTTCGGCTCATCCGATCATCACCCGCTCCTCCGGATAGTCGATGTGCGCCCGCTCCCGGCGCCGCTGGGCCAGGGCCACGGCGGCAGTGAGCGGCCCGATGCGGCCGATGTACATGGTGAGGGCGATCAGCAGGCGGCCGGGGATGCTCAGGTGGGGCGTGACACCCGTCGTGAGCCCCACGGTGGCGAATGCCGAGGTGCCCTCGAACAGGACGTCGGCGATGGTGACCGGGTTGGTGGGGTCGGAGACCACATGGCTCTCGGTCACGAGCAATACGCCGCCCACGGCGACGATGAGGACCAGGGCCATCGCGGCGATGGCGATCGCCCGGTCCAGGAGCTCCCGGGGCAGCCGCCGGCCCATCACCTGGATCTCCTCGGTGCCCCGCACCGTCGCCCGCACGGCCAGGATGATCACCGCGAAGGTGGTTGTCTTGATGCCGCCTCCCGTGCCTCCGGGCGAGCCGCCGATGTACATCAGCACGATGGCCACCAGCAGGGCGGCGTAAGCCATCTTCCCCATGGAGATGGACTCAAAGCCGGCGGTGCGGAAGGTGACCGACGTGAAGAAGGCGTTGAAGAGCTTGTCCGTGAGCGGCAGCGGCCCCAGGGTGGCCGGATTGCTGTACTCCAGCGCCAGGATGAGGAGCGTGCCCGCGACCAGCAGCCCGCCCGTCACGACCAGCACGATCTTGGTCTGCAGGGCGAAGCGCTCCCACCGCCGCTGGCGCCAGATGTCCTGCATCACGATGAAACCGATGCCGCCGAGGAGGACCAGTGCGGCCACCACCAGCAGGATGAACGGGTCCCGGTTAAAGATGCGCAGTGAGTGAGAGGTGAGGTCAAGGCCCGCATTGTTGAAAGCACTGATCGCGTGGAATACCCCGAAGTAGAGCGCCTTCCCCGGGGGAAAGTACGCGAGGAAGCGCAGGGCGAGCAGCACGGCCCCCACCGCCTCGATGACCAGGGTCGTGGCGATGATGGTGCGGGTCATCTTCACCACCCCGGCGATGGAGAAGGAGCCGAGGGCCTCCTGCATCATCAGCCGCTCCTGCAGCCCGATGCGCCGGCCCGTCACCAGGAACATCATCGTGGAGAGGCTCATGATGCCGAAGCCGCCTGCCTGGATCAGCAACATGATGACGATCTCTCCGAAGGTGCTGAAGGTGCTCGCCACGTCCACCACCGCCAGGCCGGTGACGCAGACGGCGGAGGTGGCCATGAAGAGGGCGTCCACCAGCGACAGCTGCTGCCCCGGCTCGTGGGCGATCGGCAGGGCGAGCAGGACGGTTCCGGCGAGGATCATTAATGCAAAGCCGAGGGCCAGGACCTGCGACGGGGTGAACGCCGGCGCCTGCCGGCGCTGCTGCGTTGCCATGTTCCGCCCTCCCCGCTACTCGCCCTGGAGCCGGGTGATGCCCTCGGCCGACCCGATGACCACCATCACGTCGCCCTCGGCGATGCGCTCGGCGGCCCGCGGCGAGACGATCACCCGGTTCCCCCGCTTGATGGCCATCACGTTCAGCCCGAAGCGGTGAGGCAGATCGAGTTCCAGCAGGCTCTTGCCCAGCACCGTTTTGGGGGGAGCAATCTCGGCCATGCCGTACTCATCAGACAAGCGCACATAGTCGATGATGCCGCCCGTGGCGATGTTGCTGGCCACGCGGATGCCCATGTCCCGCTGCGGGTAGACGACCCGGTCGACGCCCAGGTGCTTCAGGATGCGGCCGTGGGCCTCGTCCTGCGCCTTGGCCACCAGGTAGGGCACGCCGAGATCCCGGCAGTTGAGCACCGTGATCACGCTGGCCTCGACGTTGTCGCCGATCGCCACGATGACGGTGTCGAACTCCTGAATGCGCAGTGCGCGCAAGGCGGCCGGGTCAGTGCAGTCGGCCCTGACCACCCGCCCGAGCACGGGCGCCAGGTCGTCCACGCGGTTCTCATCGATGTCCACCGCAAGCACGTACTGCCCCATCTCGGTGAGCGTCCGGGCGACGCTGGCGCCGAACCGGCCCAGTCCAATGACAGCATACCGTTTTCGCATGGTGGCTACTCCTTCCGACCGCGGGCGGCAGCCCGTGTCACCAATATACCTCCGTTCGCGGGCAGAAGAAAGCCCACCCGGGCGGGTGGGCGTCGGACCCGTCTCTAGAGACTGGCCTTGGCCTTCTCCACCAGGGCGGAGAAGCCGGCGGCGTCGTTGACCGCGAGGTCGGCCAGGATCTTCCGGTTCAGCTGCACACCGGCCTTGTTCAGGCCGTTGATGAACTGGCTGTAGGTGAGACCGTTCATGCGGGCGGCGGCGTTGATGCGGGCGATCCAGAGCCGGCGGAAGTTGCGCTTCCGCTGCCGCCGGTCGCGCCGGGCGTAGTACAGCGCCTTCATCACGGTCTCGTTGGCGGGGCGGAACAGCTTGCTCTTGCCACCCCAATAGCCCTTGGCCAGCTTCAGGATCTTCTTATGCCGAGCACGGGTGGTCTTCCCGGGCTTGATGCGCGCCATGTTGCTCTCCTCCTATATCCGCTCCGGAGCCCCCACCCCGGAGCGCGGTGATGGTATATGGCTAGTGGGGCAGGATCTCCCGGATATTCTTCTGGAACGCCGGGGAGAGGACGAGGTTCCGCTTCAGGGCGCGGATCCGGCGCTCACGCTTGTGAGTGTTCTTGTGGTGCTTGTTCGTGGGGTAATGCTTGACCAGGCCGCTGCCCGTCAGCTTGAACCGCTTGGCAGCGCCGCGATGGGACTTCATCTTCGGCATGGCTGGGTTACTCCTCCTTACTGTTCCTGGCCCTGCTGGGCCGACTTGGATTCGAGGTTCGGCTTCGGGGCCAGGATCATGATCATGTTCCGGCCCTCAAGCTTGGCGGGGCGTTCCACGACGCAGATGTCCTTGACGGCCTCGAGCAGCCGGTCAAGCACCTCCTTGCCCAGCTGGGCGTGGACCACCTCGCGGCCGCGGAACATGATCGTGGCCTTGACCTTGTCTCCATCCCGGAGGAAGGCCTCCGCCTGACGCCGCCGCACCGCGAAGTCGTGCTCCTCGATGTTCGGCCGCATCTTGACCTCTTTGATCGTCACGACCTTCTGCTTCTTCCGCGCCTCGCGCTCCCGCTTCGCCTGCTCGTACTTGTACCGGCCGTAGTCCATGATCTTGCAGACCGGCGGCCGGGCGTTGGGCGCGACCTCCACAAGGTCGAGTCCCCGCTCCTCGGCGATGCGCAGCGCCTCGCGCACGGAGAACACGCCCAGCTGTTCGCCCGTTTCCGAGACAAGCCGGACCTCGCGGGCCCTGATCATTTCATTGACCCGGACCTGTTCCTTGATACACGTACACCTCCTGACCGCTGTGCCGGGACGGCCTCTGGCAGAGACACAGCAGAAACGGGTGGCTGAAGGCCACCCGTATCGTAAGCTGAACCGGCTACGCCGCCATGTGGCGACGACCCGACAACCCGACCTCGAAACCGTACTGGCAACCGGCCGTACGGTGAGAAGCGGTGGCTTCTGCTTCTGAGGTTCCCGTCTCTTCACTTGCGTGCCTAAGCGTACCATGTTGCGCACAGCTTGTCAAGCGTATGCGATCGTTCCGCGCAGCATTCGCCCGCGGACAACCCCCATCGCCCCCGGGCTCACTGGCGGCCATGCGGGGCGGTTGCTGCGGCCAGTTCCGCCGCACCCGGCTCCCGGGCCGGAGCCGGACGGGCCCGGCCGTCAACGCCGAGCCGGCCCACCACGAAGGCGCCCCAGCGGAAGCGGTTGAGGGCGTAGGTGACCAGCCCTGCGGCCAGCGCGGCCGCCATCCAGAGGGCCAGGATGATGACCTCCCGAGGCAGGGAGAAGAAGGGGCGGGCCACCCGCAGGAAGAGCTCCAGGAAGAACCAGTGCAGCAGGTAGATGCCGTAGGAGGCGCGGTTCACATGGTTGAGCAGCGCCGGAACCCGCTGGAAGCGCCCCGTGATCCAGAAGCCGACCAGGATCACGGCCACGGCGTAGACGAAGATATCGAACCGCTGCGAGGTGAGGGGCAGGAAGCCGGTCTCGGTGAAGTAGACAGCCGTTGCGGCCGAGGCGAGCAGCAGCAGCACGGCGCCCGGCCAATACCGCCCGAGCCACGCCTGGAACGCATCCCGGTCACGGCCCGAGTAGTAGCCCAGCACGTAGTAGAACACCCAGGCCGGCAGCAGGTGGTACCAGTTGAAGCCCAGGTACGGCAGGCTCACCCAGCCCAGGTTCAGTGCGGCCAGGTAGAGGAAGTTCACCACACCCGCCGCGGTGAGCATCACCTTGGGCCCGAAGCGGTCCATCAGCGGCTTCATGAGGGGATGGACGAGGTAGAACTGCATCACCACGAGCACGAAGTAGCCGTGATACCCGCCCCGGATGTTGTAAGAGAGCCGCGGGAGGAAGGGAACGTGCCAGTTGTAGGCCTGCCAGGCGGCGTAGAAAGCGGCGAAGACGAGGTAAGGCGTGAGCAGGTACTTCACCCGCAGCCAGATGGTCTCGCCGTACGTCCGCTTCCGCTTGGAGTAGCCGATGAGAAACGCGGACATGAACGCAAACACGGGCGTGCTGAAGAGCACCAGGGTTCTAACGGCGGTCAACCCCGGTCCCGCCTCGGCCCCACCGAGGGTCAGCGTGATCGAGTGCATCAGGACCACAGTGAGGCAGGCGATCGCCCGGACGATGATCAGTTCCGGAACAATTTTCTTGCGTTCCACGCCAGGACCTCCCAGAGCACCGCTACTGACCACGGCCTGGCGCCGGAGCGCCGGCGGGCGCGGTCGATCCCGGTCGTGGGTTCCTGCGGCCGCCCGACGGGGCGAACCGCACCAGTCTGCCGTCAAGCATGACGAAAGATGGCCCTCCTTGTGTTCGGACTGCGTACCGCAAACACTTCGGGAGAGGGCCATCGCTTGCCTGCTGGTTCCGCAAAAAAAGTCTGGCCGGCATGTTCCAACTTCGGCCAGCACAGGAGACCGGCAGTACGGCATCGGTTTGCGGCGGCGCGAAAACAGCCCGGGGGCTCCCCGGGCTGTCCGTTCCAGCAGCGCCCTTCCTGTCTTAGAGGGCCAGCGTGCCGCTGGGCGTGATGATCATCTGCAGGATGCGCTCCTCCAGGCCGGTCTGGGCGTTCACGTAGACCAGGTACGTCTCCTCCCCCAGCTTGCCGCGGAACTCCCAGGCGAGCACCTCGCCGTCGCCCGCCTCGGTGGGGATCAGGGCGAGGCGGGCCTCCTCCACCGCCAGTTCGGGGTTGAGCACTGCCGCGGCCTGCTCCTGCGTCACCACCGGAGCGAGGCCGCCCCGCTCCCGGTGCGACATCACGTAGCCGTACGCATCCACCCCCACCACCTCGCCACGGTCGAGCGCCACCCGCACCTTCACCTGGTCGGGGTAGACCAGCACGCCGTTCGGAGCGGCCACGAACTGCACCGTGGCGAAACCGTCCACCACCTCGCCGTAGGTGGGCGCCATCGCCGGGTAGCCGTGCGCCGCCAGGTAGGCGAGGCCGATCTCCCGGGCCTGCTCCAGGGTGAACTGCGCCTCCCCGGCCGGCCGGGCGTTCACGTAGGAGACCAGGTGGCCGCCCTCGCGGGTCACGTCCACCGTGATGGCGGGCTGCCCCTGGCCGGGCGAGAGGCGCACGGCGTAGACCGGAGGGATGCCCTCCCGCTGGTCCACCTGCACCACCGTCGCCGAGACCCCCTCGGGCAGGTAGGTGAGCGCCAGCCGCTGCGCCTCCTCGGCGGTGATCGGCGGGCCGCCCATGGCGGGGATGCGCTTCTCCAGGTGGTCGGAGAAGGGGCCGTCGTAGACCAGCACCGGCATCTGGTCCATCTGGGG
>Ga0134099_1003762_pt1 | contig 10839 bp, 10 predicted proteins | sample 10_taG_2_FD_105482 | JGI IMG/M metagenome (GOLD analysis project Ga0134099, IMG submission 105482) | Switchgrass degrading microbial communities from high solid loading bioreactors in New Hampshire, USA - 10_41_5_180_A2 metaG | ecosystem: Engineered > Bioreactor > Semi-continuous > Anaerobic >...
ATGTTATAACTTCCTCAAATACTTTTCTATAACTGTGTCTGTGGAATATCCTCCTTGTCCTCGCCCTTATCTCGGGGCCTCCTCCCAGCATGAGTACATGGATCTTAACCCCGTCACCGGGTGTTGAATCCACCAGGAAGGGTGCTGGTGGGAGTTTCGCTGGATCACTATACAGTCCCCTGCTCTGCTCTATCCTCTCCACCTCATCACCCCTTACAGCCATTGGGCGTCCCGGGAGTTCCCTGAGGCCCTCCTCAACACCCCTCTTCAGGTGGTTGAAGAAGCCTGCGGGTAGACTGGCGTCCTCCCCCACCTCCACTATCAGGTGGGGTATCCCTGTATCATCACAGAGGGGTCTTCCCTCTCTCCCTGCTATGCGGGCGTTTTCAATTAGAAGTTCAAGTACCCATGCAGATCTCTCATCCTCCTCCACCTCAAGGGCCCTCTCATAGGCCCTGAGGACGTCGGGGGAGTAGGTGGTTGATGCCTGGATGATGGCATCCCTGACCCTCGCAGCGAGATCCAAGCTATCCTCCCCCCACCGGTATGGAGAGGTCACCGCCCTCAGATAGTACTGCCTCAGGGTAGTAGCGCTCTATCATGTCCCTCACAAGGACAACCTGCCTTATCCTCTCACGGGCCTGGGCCTCGGTGGTTTCCCAGCCATGGTGCCCTGCCACGGAGCCCCCCGTCTTGAGGTAGACAGGTGCTGCGTACCTTATGATATCCGGAACCTCGTAGTGCCTTATGAATCCCCCTGAGGACTTCGGGTTCTCTGTGTGAACATCAATTGAAATGTCAATGGCCTCCCTGAGTGATGCCAGCATCGGTATCTGGAGGTCCCTCACCGGATTCAGGGAGTCCGCACCGATATCCTGGAGCAGCCTTGCTGAGGCAGGATTTCCGTGGCCGCAGTGGGCTGAGACCTTAAGGTGGAGGTCGGCTGGAAGTTCACCGTCGGCCCGCATCCTTCCAAGAACCCAGAGGAGCCCCTCGTCATAGACCACTATACCCCTGACGCCGAGTTCAGCTGCCCTCTTAACGTCCTCCACTGCGTAGACAAGGTTATCGTATCCCCTGAGCCTGTAGCCTATCCTTGCACCCTCGGGGGTCCTTGCGGAGGCACTTGTATCATAGGTAGCCCTTGGCCCTACGCTCAGGAAGAGTTCGATTCCTGTCTCCCTGGCCATCCCTGCCATCTCCTCGATCTCGGTGTCAGTGAGGAGCATTATGCCCCGGGTCTGTGTGACCCTGTGGACCCTTACATCCTGCTGCTCCATTGCATCTATGAGGGCTGCCATGGCGCCGGGCCTCTGTATGCCCGGGACCTCGAATCTGTACTGGCCTCCATCACTGAACCTCTTCTCTGATTCGCCCCTGGGGGCCCCTATTCCAATCCTATCAAGGTATTTGCGGGTTTCTTCCAATTTTTCACCTCCAGTTTAACTTTGCCCGTGTGGGATTTCCATGTCATCCGGATCATTTGCCTGACAGTTCCAGGATCACAGACCATGTTCTAGCATCACTTAAGGATCCCAGGCCCAGAGCCTGATCACCCACCCAACAACTCAAGCATCACCTCAGTAACAGGTTCCTGATCAGCCTCTCCTATAACCTCAAGCCTTTCTGTATCATATCCAGGGTTCAGTTCCCTGAACTTCTCAACAATATCATCCCAGGTGTAGGGTTCCTCTGGTTCACCCCTGGGGAGCTCCCTGTAAGCTGTGAGGACATCACCGTTTCTGAGCCTTACAGTCACCCTTGAGGGCCTCATGTTCCGGAGTTCCTCCAGAGCAGGGTCAACCTCAATCCTTATCCTGGAGGCCATCTCCCTGCATACTTCACCTTCAAGGTCTTCAACCCTCAGCTCTCCCGACTCAAGCATTATTGCCAACGACACCGGGAGGCTCTGCCGCACCGCCTCCACAGTAGCCGGGGAGTAGCTGTCATGCTCCGCTGCGATCCTGTAGGTTGAGACAGTTACCTCCTCTATCTCCGATGCACTGAAATCGTTCTCCATGATTATCTCAGCTGCAGCATCCAGGGTGGAGTGCAGGTGCCTGCAGACAGGGTACCTCTTGAGGTAAACGTCCCTTATGTGGAAAGCCCCTATTTCTGGCGTTTCATTTATGTTTTGACCCTCCGGACGGCACATTGCACGCAGGAATCCCTCATCTCCCTCGATAACCGACTCTGCGCCTGTGAAGCCATGGGAGGCTAGCCTGGCAGATATCAGTCCGGACTGGGCTGCCCTTCCAGGGTGAAGGTGCTTTGCCATGGTCCCTGCATGGTCCGATTCCAGGAGTCCTGCTGCCTGGGTGGCTGCGATCCCCAGGGCATTGACGACGGCATCCACATCAGAGCATATGATACTTGAGGCCGCTGCTGCGGCTCCGAATGTTCCGCAGGTCCCCGTTGTATGGAATCCAAGTTCCCTGTGCCCTGGATTTGCGAGGATGCCCATGAAGATGGCGACCTCGTATCCTGCCACCATGGCTGTTATGAGGTCCCTGAAGGTCGCCCCGCTGGTCTCTGCAGCTGCAAGGGCCGCAGGGATCACACATGATCCCGGGTGCATCTGGGCCCCACGGTGTCCATCATCAAGGTCAAGGTTATGGGCGAATATGCCGTTGAGGAGGGCCGCCCTTTCAGCGTCACCCCTCCCATGACCTATGATGGTGGCCCCGCCTGAGCCTTTACCCATGGCCCTCAGTGCCATCAGACCACTCCTCTCAGAGGAGCCCCTCATTGCAACCCCCAGGAAGTCTAGGAAGCATATCCTGGCCATTTCAATGGCATCGCCGGGAATGTCACTGTATGAGAGTGACGATACAAACTCTGCAAGTTTTCTGGTCATCATTGATCCTACTATCTTGCCTTTAAATATAACAGTGATTGTTATAAATCTTCCCATTTTTTATTAAAGTGGGCTGATTGCCGGGTGCTGCTGCTCTCAGTGGCTTCGAAGGGCGGGGAGCTGATCCCCATCCTCACCAGCTGCTTTGAGAGGTGCCTTCTTGCACAGGTTGGCACCTCATAGTATCCCCCAGTAAGTGGCCTCTCAATGGCTCTCCTGACCTTCCCTGAGCTTCTGAGCCTCCTTCCACATGAGGGGCACTTGAATCCCTTGTTCCTCCCGGCAGATTTCATGCGTTTACCGCAGGTGCAGATGGGGTTTTCCTCAACGTAAAGATCTGCAAGGCTTTCTATATGGATCTTCTCGATGTTAAGGGTCCCCTGTGCTCCAATGCCCCCGTAGACCGTGACTACATCTCCGGGTATGAGTTCAAGGATGATCTTCCTGAAGTCCTTTGTGGGCTCGTAGGCTCCACATTCAATCTGGCCGGATTCATCACCAAGGGTGAAGAACACATGACCTCCCTCGATCACCCTCGGACCGTCGACCACCTCCCCCCTCACCCTGTAGCATCCGAAGGTCTCCATGTCCGCGATCCTCACTGCATCCTGTATGTGCTGGTCGGTGTGCTGGTTGGTCTCAAAGATGCAGTGTCTTTCAATCTCCTCGTCAACACAGACCATCTCCATAGCCCTCAGTAGGACCTCGGGGGACTCTCCCCTTATACCATAGAGTATGGGGCAGGGTGTGTGGGGTTCTATTGCAATGTAGTCTCCATCGATGTTATCAAAGGTTTCAGTCCCTGTTGCCTCATCCATCCTTGCAACCGACTCAGGGTCGATACGTCTGGGTTTACCATAGTTCTCAGGGACCCTGTAGGTCAGAAGCTCATAGGTGGAGTCATCCAGGGGGCACCCAATGGCTGCAAGGGCCCCTATGATACCCCTCCCCTTCTTGAAGCCGTGCACCTCTGCACCGACCTTCTCTGCGAGCCTCCGGGCGTCCTCTATCCTGAGTATCAGCCTTATGGCTGACAGGGCAAATTCCCTCATCTCATCTGTGATCTCGCCTGTGTGGAATACAACACCCGGGTTGGTCCTCTCACTATCAAGCTCGGCAAGTTCCGCCACCACTTGAAGGACGATGCCCTTTATGGTGTTAATATCCTCAGGGGATTCTGCAAGCACAGTGAAGGTGACTGCACCGTTGCCACGGGTCTTGTGGGGTGCGAAGGGGTTGAGCCTTATCAGCCGGGGATGTCCCTCAAGGGAGAAACCGCAACTTTTAAGTTCCTGGATTATGACACATGATATATAGGTTGTGCACATCCCTTCAGGGGAATCTGTATCATCTATACCAACATGAAGCCTGTACATTACATTCACCTGGTGATATGATTGGATGGATCAGTTAAAAGGGAGCATGTATTACGTGAGATACATGAACTTCTTGCCAGCAACGGATTTGAGACATCACACATATATGAGCGGAGCTGCTTCGACCTCATGGCAAGAAGGAAACTATTACTTCTATTGCTTAAGGTCCTTGTAAACATTGATGGTATAAATAGTTTGCAGGCCCATGAGATAAGAACCCTTGCACATACCTTCCTTGCCTCACCAATTATTATAGGAGTGAGGTCAAAGACAGAGCCCCTTGAGGAGGATGTTGTCTATGAAAGGCACGGCATCCCTGCAGTGGCCCCCGAGACCTTCAGGAACATGGTGGTTGATGGTGAGTACCCTGAGATAATCGCTGACCGGGGAGGCTACTATGTTCATATAGACGGTAAAACCCTCAGGGAGGTCCGTGAGGAGTACAACCTCTCACTCAAGGACCTGGCTGACCTCGCCCATGTCTCCAGGAAGACCATCTACAAGTATGAGAATGGACTTGCAAGGGCATCACCCGAGACAGCCATGATCCTGGAGGAGATACTTAACATCAGGATAACCCTCTCCATTGACATATTCGGTGTACCCGAGAGGGATGAAATTGAGATAAAACCATCAGGTAGACTTGCTGATATTGGCTTTGGCATGATAGAAACCCACAAAACCCCCTTTGATGCTGTGGCAAAGGAGATCAGGTTTGATAATACTGTGATAACCAACCTTGAGAAGCAGAGGGATTCAAGGACCCTGCGGAGGATGGCTGTCCCCCTCAAGGATCTTTCCCTTGTAAGTGGCTCTGAGTCAGTGTTCATAATCGATAATCCCAGGATAAGTGAAAACATTGAGGGAATCCCCGTCATCAAGAGCTGGGAAATCGGTGAAATGGAGAGCAGCAGGGAGTTCCTCAAGGTCATAGCCGAGAGAAAAACCTGCAGTTAGTCTAGAACCTGAGTCGAGCTCTGCATGTGGGTGACATCTCTCCTGCCCGGGCATGCTGTGGAAGACCTGTTTAATCAAATATCATGAGCTTTCAATAGAATACCGCCTTTTTCAATATCTCGCAACAGGCAACCAAAAAAGGGATTGGAAGGGTCAGTAATAGTCCCAGACAGTAACCTCCCAGTCCTCAATCTCATAGGCGTATACAGATATGCAGTAGTATCCCGGGCCCCCTGAAACCTCGATCATTCTCTTCTTCCTTTTCGGTGACTCTGTTGGACCCCAATCAGCGGTGCCCGATGCCAGGATCTGGCCGTCCCTGAGGACATCCACTGTCACCGTGTTCACATCATAATTGATTATTGGCGCAGCCGAAATCACCACCTTGAACTTGTTTCCCCTGATATCAACGCACCTGTAATCAGATCCAGACCCGGTGAAGCTCATAACCCTGTGCCATGATGGGCCCTGAGGGCTTCCGGTCACCCCCTCGTCACCCTCAATGGTGACATCATAGTGGTCCACAGTGGACCTTTTGAGGAAAACACCGGAGAGGAATCCCAGAGATCCTATGAGAACAAAACATGCCACGATAAGTACCTTTGTTGTATTATCCAAGATTTACACCTCCCGAGATCATATGGATAAAAATTCTGTGATAACAGCGACCTGAAAGCTGTGGACGGATTAACTCAGCTCCCGAAACCTGACCTCTTACTGCAGACACACACCTGCTTCATCACCTCCAGTGCAGCTCTAACTCCAGAGAATCCATTACCTCCCGAAGAGTTCGCTAAAGGTCTCCCTTGCCTCGGATACAGATGCAACACCCACTGCGACCATATCCACATAGTCAAGACCCCCTATGAATTCAAAGGCCTCCGCTGGTGGGATTATACCCGCTGCAAGGACCTTCTCAGCGACCACTGTTTTCCCGAGTTCATTGAGGAGCCCTCCGAGTTCCTTCCGCTCATCATCAAGGAAGACAGGAAAATCTGTCATGTAGCCAAGTCTGTTGACGGGGATCATGTAGAGTTCGAAGTTATCAACACCCTCATCAATCAGCCTCACCGTTGTCTCCCGTGGCATGGTCGTTGCAAGGCCCCTTAGCATCCCCTCAACCTCATCCAGAATCTCAGCAACCTCAGAGGCTTCAAGAAGATCTGTGTAGTGTTCATCAAGAAGCACTGCAGCGGACCCAAGGTCTGAGAGGGTCTGGAGGTCCTCCTCAAGGTTTTCATGCCGCAGTGTACCCATGAGGGTGAACTCACAGCCGGCGTTCCTCGCCATCTCAAGGGCCTCAAGGACCTGCCCCTCGGGTATGATCTGGAAACCCCTCACACCCATCCCATATGATTCGATAATCACCTCCGCAATGGCCTCTGGCCTGTTTTTGAGGTCCATCTCATAGAGCCTTGACCTGTGCCCGAAGTAGGTTGGGGCTGTGAAGGGTGCACTTCCAAGGAATGTTTCCGGCAGTTCCATGCCATCGACGGTGACCGATCCGCTGAACATGATAATTCATCCTCCTCTGATGGGATATTGCAGCGGGCACCCCCATGTGATGCACACTGGCAGAGGTGCCTGCTGATCCCACCCATAATTATAATATACCCTACCTCTATAGATTCTTTTATCATTCTATAAAATCTTCATTGTGATAAGTGTGGTGAAATATATGTCCAGGATGAAAGTGCTTATTGCTGATTCCATCAATGAAAAGGGAATATCTGAACTTGAAGAGGTGGCGGAGGTTGTGGTCAACACCACCATAACCCCTGATGAGCTCCTTGATGCCATAAAGGACTTTGATGCCATCGTTGTAAGGAGCAGGACGAAGGTTACACGTGAAGTCATAGAGGCGGCTCCTCGCCTCAAGATAATAGCGAGGGCCGGTGTGGGTGTTGACAACGTTGATGTTAAGGCCGCCACCGAACGCGGTATAATGGTGATAAACGCCCCCGAGTCCACATCCATAACGGTTGCAGAGCACTCAATCGGTCTCATGCTGGCACTCGCAAGGAAGATTTCGATTGCGGACAGATCCGTGAAGGAGGGTAAATGGGAGAAGAACCGGTTCATGGGTATCGAGCTCAACGGTAAGACCCTGGGTATAATCGGTATGGGCCGTATAGGCTCACAGGTCGTTGTGAGGACAAAGGCCTTCGGCATGGACATACTGGTCTATGACCCCTACATAAGCAGGGAGGCCGCCGAGGAGATGGGTGTGACCGTCACAGACCTTGAAACCCTCCTGAGGGAATCCGACATAGTGACCATACACGTCCCCCTCACCCCTGAGACAAGGCACCTCATATCAGATGATGAATTCAAATTGATGAAGGAAACCGCCTTCATAGTGAACTGTGCCCGTGGAGGTATAATCGATGAGGACGCCCTCTACAGGGCCCTTAAGGATGGTGAGATAGCCGGCGCAGCCCTTGACGTCTTTGAGGAGGAACCACCTGAGGGCAGCCCACTCCTTGAACTTGAAAATGTTGTCCTGACACCCCACATAGGAGCCTCAACCGCCGAGGCCCAGAGGGACGCCGCCATCATAGTTGCAAATGAGATAAAAACTGTTTTTCAGGGCGGTGCACCGAGGAACGTCCTCAACATGCCGGTGATGGACTCAGAGACCTACAAGTCCCTGAAACCATACATTGAACTGGCAGAGAAGATGGGGGCCATCATTGCACAGGCACTCCCGGGTAACATAGAGAAACTGGATGTCACATACTGCGGTGAACTGGCGGAGATGCAGTTCGACATCCTCACAAGGACCATGCTCCAGGCCATACTCAACCCCATACTCACAGAACCCGTTAACCTCATAAACGCCCCCACCATCGCAAAGAAGAGGGGTATAATGGTTACAGAGGCCCGCCGGTCTGAGTCAGATGGTTACAGGTCAATCATAATCGCCACTGCAGCCTCAGATAAGGGCGAGTTCAGTGTTGAGGCGACACACATCAAGGAACCCACAATAATCGGGATCAACGGTTACAGGGTCGATGTGAAACCGGAGGGTACCATGATAATAGCACGCTACAGGGACCTGCCGGGTACCATCGGTGCCATAGGAACAAAGCTCGGCCAGCACGGTATAAACATTGCAACCATGCAGGTCGGCAGGAAGGAGATCGGCGGTGAGGCTGTGATGGTCCTCAAGGTCGATCAGAGTGTCCCTGCAGAGGTCATCGAAGAGGTTAAGAAGCTGGAAAACGTGGATGATGCGGTTGCAATAGAGATCTGAACCCATTATCCCTGAGATCCGGCCATTACCTTTTTCTTATACCTTTATCCCCACAGAAGATCCAGTTCATGTTTCTTATAAAACCTTTATCCCCCTGAATCTCATTTCATGGTTTCCTTGAGAGACGGACACACGTCTGACTCCGAAGCTCCTGCCACCATTCAATCCCCTGTTTAGTTGCAGACATCCTGTCAATCAGGGAACAACCTCAAAATCTACAGGATCACCGTTCCTTGTGTATGCCGCCACGGTATCCATGGTGTAGGGGTGGGCTATTATAATGTGGAACAGCCCATTCTTTGAAAAGAAGTGCAGATCTGCAGCTGATGGGAGGTTCACAGGTCCTGGGTGGGAGTGAACAGACCCAACAGCGCCGGTGAAGGGTGGGAGCATGAGCACATCCATAACAGCCCCCTCATCTGATGTCTCTGATGGGAGAAATATCAGGCCGGTCACGTGGAGCACCTCACCCTCCTGCCTTCCCTCAAGGAGGGCTGCGAATTCATGGGGATGGGATCTTCTGGCTATCTCCAGGGCCTCATCCATGACCTCAGAATCAACGACGACACGTCTGATCGGTTTAAACCCGGCTAAAGCAAATATCTTCTCAATTAAACCCATATGATACACTCAGATAAGATTCTTACTCCCCATCATGCCAGCTAGCCCCCACACAGGATACACTCAGATACTCTTCTTACCTGCTATTTCATGAGGCCCTCAAAGAATTCTTCTGTGAAGAGGGGGAGTTCAAGGTCAACCTTCACCCTCATCCTCACAGCAGATACCTCCTCATCCCTCAGGGGGTTGTATCCCGTAACCGTGTGGGGTACGCGGTAGACCCCCACACCCCTCCTCTGCCATGCTGGGACCCTGGAGATGTTCACTCCCCTCTCGAAGAGCAGTTCATGGAGGGAATCATGCTTCAATCCATGGAGCTTCCGGGCGGCACTTCTGGCCCCAACCTCCCGACGGAGGGTCCAGTAGGCGTAGCTGTTTAGGCAGTTCCTCCAGGACTCATCCTGCCTTGACCTGAAGTATTCCGGGACAAGGTCTGAAGAGATGGGTATCACCCGGCAGTCAAAGGAAACCGGCTTAACAGGTGAAAAACCTGCCTCCAGTGCACTCATGGTGAATGATGATGATGCAAAACCCGCGAATACCGAGTCAAGCTTCTCAACCCTCCCTGCGAATGGTACAGAGTCAAGGAGCACGTTTATCTCATCAGAGAAGGTGTATATGAGGGTGGGGCTGAATTCATCCATGATGTCCTGGCATGTTCCGACCATGAGGTCCCTGAAGGCCTCATCGTAGGGCCTCTCAAAGTCAAGGGACTCTGTGAGCCTGTGGAATCCCCTGCCATCAAGTCTCAGGATGATCCTTGATGATGGTGGTGCCCTGAGCCTGGAGTAGACCTCATGTTCACGCATAGGATGACCAGCCATCATGTTCCAATGTGCATGTTTTCGCTGAGTGACTTGAGGAGTTTTATTGCTGAGTATGCCGCCATAACACTGGTTTTGGGGTTAACAGAGCAGCGGACATTCTCTGTTATTGTCTTGAACTCACCGAAATCCCCCCTGACCGTCACCTCATGGACGTTGCGGTCAACTGCAGGGTCGGCTATTATCTCAACATCAATGTCACGGTTGCATGCAAGGCTGAGGGCCGCGGCAACATTAATGTTAAGCGGGAACTTCTTAACGGCCTCGGATGCCCTGCCCCTGTAGAGGACCTTCTTCTCATCCATGCTTATTCCCAGTGACCTTGGAGGTTTCCTTGTGACGAGTTTAACAGATTCAATGTTCCCCATGGATGCGGCCTTGAGACCGTCAAGGCCCACTATGGCTCCTGATGGGACATGGATCGTTGCATCATTCATGGATGCCAGTTCAACCAGCATCTTTCTGAGTTCAGGGTCCATGAGGGCCCCTACGCTCATGACAACAACATCCTTCCCTGCCTCAAGTATCTCCGGGACAAGGTCCCTCACTGCCTCCGGCGAAGCGGCCTCAACCACGAGGTCCACCTCAGAGAGCATGTCGGCAACATCGAGCACTGCCCTCCCATCAACCATTGAGGCAAGGTTCTCTGCCCGCTCAAGGTCCCTGTCATAGAAGAAGCCGAGTTTAACCGGTACCCTGCCATCCCTCACGAAACCCGTGATGAGGTTGGCTATTGCGCCGCAGCCAACTATACCCACCATCATCAGTATCACGCGAAAATAAGATCAGGATTCAAGGGGATTCACTTTCTTCTCCACTGAGACCTCGGGTGATATTATCAGTATATCCCCAACTGCCTGTACCCTGTCATAGTTTATGTCTATGATGCCCTCCTCCTGTATGGGCCTTATCTCATCGGATTCAGGCACTATCCTTATGCTTGTCTTG
>Ga0134099_1003792_pt1 | contig 10794 bp, 9 predicted proteins | sample 10_taG_2_FD_105482 | JGI IMG/M metagenome (GOLD analysis project Ga0134099, IMG submission 105482) | Switchgrass degrading microbial communities from high solid loading bioreactors in New Hampshire, USA - 10_41_5_180_A2 metaG | ecosystem: Engineered > Bioreactor > Semi-continuous > Anaerobic >...
GTAATAATGGGCCAGTATGGCAAGGCCGCTGGTGCCGATCTTGTTGGCCACGTCCCCGTTTGCGGCCACGCGGTCGCAGCCGACAAAGCAGGCCTGCACCCAGCCGTTTTTCATCACGATGCTGGCCATGTTGTCGCAGATCAGCGTCACGTCGATGCCGGCGCGGCTCAGCTCAAACGCGGTAAGCCGTGCGCCCTGCAGCAGCGGGCGGGTTTCGTCGGCGTATACCTTAAAGTTCATGCCCCTTTCCTTACCCAGAAACAGAGGGCCCAACGCCGTGCCGTACCGCGAGGTGGCCAGGGGACCTGCGTTGCAGTGTGTCAGTATGCCGTCCCCGTCATTTAGCAGCGTAAGGCCGTGCTCGGAAATCGCGCGACACATTTTGATATCCTCGTCCTGAATCGCGATGCATTCCTTTTTCAGCAGCTCCAGCAGCTGCGGGACGTCGGCGTCGGAGTTGCCGTGCACCACGCCCATCATGCGCCTGAGCGCCCAGCTTAAATTCACCGCGGTGGGGCGGGCGCTGTTGAGATAGTCGCTAAACTCCTGCAGCTTTGCCACAAAAGCGCTGCGGTCCAGACCGGCGATTCCCTTCGCAAGCACATAGAGACAAAAGCCCGCGCAGATGCCGATCGCCGGAGCGCCGCGCACCTGCAGTTCGTAGATGGCGCGGTACATATCGGCTGCGGTTTTAAGCTCGACAAAACTTAGCTCATTCGGCAGCCTGGTCTGGTCGATGATGATAACGCTGTCGTCCGTATCGCTTAAACGGACGTTCTCCAAAACTTCTTCCATGTAGTCTCCCCAACTGACTGGTTTTGTACGCCTATGAGAGGGCTCCGCCCTTCATATGCGCCCATTGTATTCTATATTTTTATCTCCATCGGCTCGCCGATACATTTGGCGAGATGATAGATCTTGGCGATGTCCTCCACGTAAACCGCGTTGATGTAGGCTTCCCGCATCGTGGCGCCGATGGCCACCGCGCCGTGGCTGGCCAGCAGGCAGGCGTTCTTCTCCTGCAGTATGGCGGCGGCGCCGATGCCCACCTCTTCGGTGCCCGGCGGGGCATAGGGGCTGACGTCCAGACTGCCCTTGATGAACGGCACCATCTCGACCAGAAACACCGGTATGCTTTTGCCCAGGGCCGCAAAGCTGGTGGCATAGGGGGAATGGATATGTAACACCGCTCCCGCGCGGGGAACGCGCTGATAGATCACGGCGTGCAACCGCCATTCGGAGGAGGGCCTCAGCCATCCTTCCACCACGTTGCCTTCAAAGTCGATGACGATGATGTCCTCGGCCTTCATCACGTCATAGCCGTAGGAGGTGGGCGTGATGATGATATGCTTTCTCCCAGGGTCGCACATGCTCACGTTGCCGCCGGTCCCTGCGTTCATCTTTTCCCTGTACAGCCGCTGTGCCGTCTCCAGCACCTGAATCTTCAGTTCCTCGTACATCGCGTTTCCTTTCTGTCACTCCCCATGCTCGGCATGCGCCTTACAGCGCCTCTTTTATACGCCGCGCGTGCTCGTTGGCTTTCCGATAGACGTATTCGGGCTTTTCGGAGGTGTGGAAAACGCCGTCCTCGTAGAGCACTTCGCCGTTGATCATGGTCAGCTTGACGTTTGATTTGCTTCCGCTGAACACGATGTTTTTTAAGATGTTGTTTTCGGGCTGCATGTTGGGCTGATGCAGGTCGATCACGACAAGGTCGGCCAGTTTGCCTGCCGCCAGGCTGTCGCAGTCAGACAGGCCCATAACGGTTGCGCCCGTCGAGCAGGCCATTTTCAGCACGGCCATGGCATCAAGCTGGGCGGCGTTGTCGTGGCTGAGCTTTTGCAGGCCCGTGGCAAGGAACATCTCGCGGAACATATCCAGGCAGTTGTTGCTGGCCGGGCCGTCCGTGCCCAAAGCCACCGGTATGCCCATGTCCAGCATCTCGGACAGCGGGGCGATGCCGCTGGCGAGCTTGGTGTTGCTGCCGGGGCAGCTGATGACCGCCAGATTGCGCTGCTTGAAGATCTGCATGTCCTCCCGCGTCAGGTGCACGCAATGGTATGCGCCGCCGCCATAGTTGAATATGCCGTGGCTGTCTATCCATTGGGCGGGGGTGAGGCCGGTGCGCGCGATGCACTCGTCCACCTCGCGCTTGCTTTCGCTGCAATGGGTGTAGACGGGGGCCTTGCGCCGGTTGATCATGCTGCCGATTTCGGATAGCAGTTCGGGCGAGCAGGTATATTCGGCGTGGAAACCGAACCGGGCGCTGATGCGCTCATGCAGATTGTTGAAATAATCGTAGTCCCTTTCCGATTGCTCGATGCTGCCGCCAAAGTTGTTCAGCGCACCGACGATAACGGTCCTAATGCCGCTGTCGATGGACGCGCGGGCATGCTCGTGCGGGAACATGTACATATCCATGTTGGCGGTGATGCCGCCAGACAGGTACTCTAAAATAGCCAGGTAAGAGAACCAGTATACGTCTTCGGCGTTCAGTTTGGCCTCCAGCGGGAAAACCTGCTTGTGCAGCCAATCCAGCAGCGGCATGTCGTCGGCGTAGCTGCGCAGGAAGGTCATCGCGGAATGCGTATGGGCGTTTTTGAACCCCGGCAGCACCAGGTTGCCCATCAGGTCGATCTCCCGATCGAAATGAATATCAGAGGGCTTCCCGGGGCCCACATAGGAGACCCGGTTGCCCTCCACCCAAAGCTCGCCGCTGATGATATCGCTGCCGTTTTCCATCGTACAGATGCGGCCATTAAAAAACCGTGTGTTCATAGTCAAACCTCCGCTCATAATCAGCGTTTGCCCCTGTCGTAGATTTCACCCAGCGCTCTGGGCGCGCGGTTCGATTTGCTGAAAAACGCCAGCAACAGCAATGTCAGGATATACGGTATGGTCATGGCCAGGTCCGTGACGCTGGAGGACATCTCCAGCACCTTGACGAGCTGGTAGGCGCCGCTGCGGGCAAACCCGAACACCAGGCAGGCGCCGAAGGTGGGAAGTATGTTCCAGTTGCCGAATATCAGTGCGGCGATGGCCAGATAGCCCGCTCCGAAGTAGATGGAGGGGGAGAAGTTCGTCGATATGGAGTACGCAAAGCACATGCCGCCGATGCCGCTGAGCGCGCCCGATATGACCACGGCCCAGAAGCGCACCCTTTCGACGTTGACGCCGGCTGCCTCCACCGCATGGGGGTTGTCGCCGCAGGCGCGCAGGCGCAGACCAAAGCGGGTGCGGTAGAGCAGGTACCACATGATGCCAAAGAGTATCAGAATCAATACCTCGAAGGGATAGAAGTTCGTAAACACCGCGCCCAGTACGGGGATATCCGATAATCCCGGCACCGTGATACGCGGGGAAACGGAAAGCGGGAACTTGTTCGAGGACGTTCCGAAAACGCTCATATTGATCTGATTGGTTAAAAAGCCGGTGAGCGCCACCGAAAGGATGTTGATGACGACGCCGCTGATCACCTGATTGGCCCTGAATTTGATGCAGAGCAATGCGTGCAGCATGGCGTAGATGCCGCCGCCGATCGCGGCGAACAGGAAAGCGAAAGCCATGGGGGCGTTGGAACCGGCGGCAAAGCTGTCTCCGAACAACGCTACGAAAAGTCCGCCCGTAAAAGCGCCCATTCCGAGCATTCCTTCCAGCGCAAGATTCGTAATGCCGCTGCGCTCGGAGTAGATGCCGCCAATAGCGATTATCAGCAAGGGGAGCGCATAGGACAGCCCGTCAATGATTACAAGGTTCATACTTTGCCCCTTTCCGAACCTTTTGCTTGGCTGGTGCTTAGCTTCAGGTCTACTTTATACTTGATGTAAGCGCGGCATGCGGAGAACAGCAGTATCATGCCGGTAATCAGCGACGCTATCTCCTGCCGCACGCCCACGATGCTGCTCATGTAGGTGCTTCCTTTGGTCAGCGTGACGATGAGCGTGGAAGAGAATATGGCGCCCAGCGGATGGGAGTTGCCGAGCAAAGCCACCGCAATGGAGTCGAATCCCATGCTGGCCAGCGTATTGGGCTGGATCGTGTTGTAGTAACCCAGGTAATAGGTTACCCCGGCGAGGCCGGCCAGCGCGCCCGAAAGCGTCATGCCCAAAAGTATGTTTTTTCCCACGCTGATGCCCGCGTATTTGGCGGCTTTGGGATTTAGTCCCACCGCCTTGATTTCGTAGCCCTGTCGGCTTTTGCTGAAGAGCAGGTAAATCAGGAAGGCAGCCAGTATCGCCACGACGAAGCAGAGCGGTATTCTGAATCTCAAATCGTTTGCTTCGAAATTGACAATGGTCAGGCGGGCGGCCGGGTTGATCGCCCGGCTCTGGCGGGAAACCGCATCGACATAGCGCGTGTTGATAAAGAAACTCACCACGTACTGTATGATATAGTTCAGCATGATCGAGGTGACCACCTCGTTGATGTTGAAGCGGTATTTCAAAAAGCCCGTAAATCCGCCCACGATGGCGCCCATCACGATGCCGACGAGTATGACGAGGGGCCAGGCCAGCGCCGACGGAAGGCTGCTGTAGCCGATGAATATGGTGGCCATAAAGCCGGCGAGCAGCATTTGCCCCGACACGCCGATGTTGAACAGACCGGCTTTGAACGCCACGATCACCGCCAGCGAAGCAAAGAGCATGGGGGTCATCGCATCCAGAAACTCGGTGAAGTCGGTAAACATGTTTTTGTGCGCGGCATATGTGGCCTTGGGCAGCCAGCCGCTGCCCTGCAGAAGGCTTGTCAACGTGGTCAGCGGATTCTTGCCAATGAGCAGCACGATGATCGATATGGCGATCAGGCTGAACAGTATGGAGAGCAGGGGGATGGTGAGGAACTGCCACTTGCCGCCAAAAATCCGAAGCAGCCAGAATGCTTTCGGCTTATTATTCTTTTTATCCATCGGTCTTCACTCCCATCATATATTCGCCGACCTCGTTTTTGCTTATCTTCGACGCTTCGGCAATGCGCAGCAGCTCGCCGTTGTAGATGACGCCGATCGTATCGGCGCAGCTCATGATCTCGTCCAGGTCCAGGGATATCAGCAGCACTGCCTTGCCATTGTCGCGCTCTTCGATCATTTTTTCGCGGATGGCGGTGATGGCGCCAATGTCGAGCCCGCGCGTAGGCTGGACAAACATGATAAAGTCGGAGTTTTCGGAGATTTCCCTTGCGATAATGGCCTTCTGCTGATTGCCGCCGCTCATGCTGCGCACGAGGGTATCGCCTCCGTTTGCGGCGCGAATATCAAACCTCTCGATGAGCTGGTTGGCATAGGCGTAGCACTGCTGTTTTTGCAGTATGCTGCCCTTGCAGAAAGGCGGTTTGAAATAGTTCTTCATCACCAGGTTGTCCGTCAGCGTAAAGTCCAGTATGAGGCCCACGTTGTGCCGGTCCTCCGGCACATAGGACAGCCCGAGGGTGTTGCGCTCGCGCACATGGGCGTGGGTGATGTCTTTCCCCAGCAACGTGACGGTGCCCTCGGTGGCTTTGGCAAGCCCCGCAATGGCATCGGCCAGGTCCACCTGTCCGTTGCCGGCGACGCCCGCGATGGCAAAAATTTCGCCCCGGTGCACTTCAAAGCTGACGTTTTTGACAACTTTTAGTTTTTCCTCGTTTTCAACGGTAAGATTGCTCACGCGCAATACGGTCTCGCCGAATTTTGCGGGTTTCTTTTCGATCTCCCAGTTGATATCGTGCCCCACCATCATGCGGGCCATTTCCTTTGTGGATGTGGTGGCCACGTCCAGTATGCCCATCAGGCGGCCGCGGTTGAGCACGGCGCAGCGTTCGGCCACGCGCTTGATTTCCTCGAGCTTATGGGTGATGAGTATGATCGTTTTGCCCTTATCGCGCAGGTTGCGAATGATTTCAAGCAGATAGTCGATTTCCTGCGGCGTAAGCACGGCGGTGGGTTCATCGAAAATCAGTATCTCCGCCTGCCGGTAGAGCATTTTTAAAATCTCTACGCGCTGCTGTTCTGAGACTTTCAGGTTCTTGATGACGCTGGTGGGTTTAACCTCCAGGCCGTAGGTTTTGGAAAGCTCCTCGATTTTCGCGTTGGCTTTGTTGATGTCCACCGCCGGGAGAAACCCCAGGTTGCGCTTGATCGGCTCGATGCCAAGGATAATATTTTCGGTGACGGTATAGTTGCTTACCAGCTTGAAGTGCTGGTGCACCATGCCGATGTCCAGGCTGGCCGCCTTGGCGGGGGAGTCGATGTGCTCCAGCTTGCCCCGGACATAGATTTCGCCCTCATCCGGCTGGTACAGGCCAAAGAGCATGCTCATCAGCGTGCTTTTCCCAGCACCGTTTTCACCAAGTAGAGCGAATATTTCTCCCTCTTTGATTGAAAAGCTGATATTATCGTTGGCAACCACGCCGGGAAATCGTTTCGTGACATTACGAAACTCAATAATATTCTTCGCCAAAAATCATTCACTCCTATCAGGCGAGGTGTGCAATACATTCATTATAATATAAAAATTATGCATTATAATATAAAAATTATGGTAAATAGCAAAGTTAAACTCAAGTGCATATCGCAGGTGAGTCTAACTTTGCTATATTACCTACAATCTGGGCTTTATAGAACCTGATCGATTACAGCCCGGGAAAGTTATCCGGCGTATGACCATTGAAGTTCGCCGCAGGCACGATGGTGCCGTTCTTCACGAGCTGGTACACTTCCTCCAGCGCCTTCAGCGTATTTTCGGACAGCTGATGACGGCCTTCCGCCGAAACATAGCCGGTGGAGTCGGTATCCGCATGCAGCACCACGTTTTGGCCCTTGAAGGTGCCTGCCTTGATGGCATCCAGCTGCGCTTTCACGTTGCTGCGCATCACTTTCAGCACGCTGGTCAGGACGATGTTGCTGCTGCCGTTGGCGCCGTCGTCGTACTGGTCAACGTCGCAGCCGATGACGAACGATTTGCCATGCTCCTTCACAGCGGTGAAAACACCGTTGCCCGAAGCGCCGGCCGCCACGAAGATGATGTCGCAGCCTTCGTTGAGCAGCGCTTCGCCCACAACCTTGCCCTTCGCTTCGTCGCTGAAGTCGCCAACATAGTTGCCGCCAACATTGGCGCCCGTCACATCGGTGCCGGCATAGCTGGGCAGCTGCACGACCTCAGCGTTGGTGCCCAGGTGCTTGTTAGCATAGTTGACGCCGCTCTGGAAGCCGTACTGGTAGTTCACGTTGGAAGGATATGCGATACCGTGAACGCTGGCCACCTTGCCGGTCTTGGTCTCCATCGCCGCTGCGATTCCCGCAAAGAAGCCGCTCTCCTCCTCGGCGAACAGCATGGCGTAGATGTTATCCGCCTCTACTTCATTACCATCCGCGTCAGAGGGGAAGGTATCCACCAGGATGAAGCGCTTTTCGGGGTTCTCTACCGCCAGCGAATAGACGCCCGCGAACTGGAAACCGGGAAGCACGATCACGTCATAGTCCGCAAGGATGTTGGCTACGGCCTGCACCGAGTTGGCAACGTCCAATTCGCGGATGGCCTTAACGGTGGCCGAGGGGTTCTCAGCAATGAAGTCCAGGATACCGTTGTAGTTATCCTGATTAAAGGAGCCGTCGTCAACGCCGCTCGGGCTGGTTACGATCGCGATCTTCAACCCCTGTTCTTCCGTTTCACCCGCGGGGATGGTGCTGGACGGAGCGCTCTCTTCTCCGGCCGTGTCTGCAGGCGCCGTGGTCGAAGGTTCGGGCTGGTTCGTGGTGGTACAGGCGCCGAGTATGCCGACTACCATCAAAATCGCCAGCAAACAAGCCACCAGCTTTTTGTTCATTTTTTTTCCTCCTTTGTTCTTCCTTAAATCTGTAATCAGTTCGTTTGGAGTGAGCATTCCAACGCCGAAGCATTATTCGGTAAGGCCGGGAATAAAGTTCCCAGACCTTAAAACTGACAATAATGCTGCCCACCGTCATGGTGAGGAGCCGCAAGTTTCGCTACAGTTTTATTATAACTCAAATTGCGTCCAAAAGCCACAATACTCCGTTATCCCCGCTTCGTGCATCAGCATGGGACTGGTTTGGCCGATGCGACCAAGCTTCCATAACTATAATGACGCTTACTTTTTGACATCCGTGCGCTGCAGCACGCTTTCACTTTGCGGTCCTTTCGGCGCCTCAATGCGACTGAATATACGCTTTCTGCTCCTCGCTCATCACATCGAAGCTTCCGCCCATCGCCGCCAGTTTCAATGTTCCCACCATGTAATCGATTGCTTCCGGTATTGGATGCACTCCGGGAGCCATTGTAGCGCCGTTCTTTGCGATATATTCCGCGCCCAATGCCTGCAGCGCAAAGGACATGTCCATGATCTCCACGGGGTTGCCGTCGGCTGCGGCGATGTTGGCGAGCCCTCCGTCGGCGATCAGAGCGATCACGCGCCCGTCCGCCATCCGGTAGCCCTCCAGGTTCTTGCGCAGCGGAATGGTTTCGACGGCCATATCTTTGAGCGCCCGGATATCGATCTCATCGTTGAAATGCCCGGCGTTCAGAACGATGGCGCCGTTCTTCATGACACTGAAGTGCTCTTTGCGGATCACGTTGCAGTTGGCAGTAACGGTGATGAACAGGTCTCCCAGCGGGGCGGCATATTCCATCTTCATGGCTCTGTGACCGTCCATGATGGCCTGTATCGCGCGGATCGGGTCGCACTCCGTCACAATGACCTGAGCGCCCAAACCTTTTGCCACGTGGGCAATGCCGCGGCCGCAGTAGCCGTAGCCCGCGATGACCACCGTTTTGCCGTTGATCAGCAGGTTGGTGGTACGCATGACGGCATCCCAGATCGACTGTCCCGTACCATAGGTGTTGTCGAAGTTGGTCTTGCAGCGGGCGTCGTTGATTGCGAGGCAAGGGTAGATCAGCCTGCCGCTGTTCTGCCAGCCCCGCAGGCGCTGGACGCCGCTGGTGGTTTCCTCGCAGCCGCCGATCAGGTCGGTGGCATATTCTTTGCATTCGCCCAGCAGCAGATCCATCAGATCAGCGCCGTCGTCAATAATGATGTGGGGGCGTACGCTGAGCGTCCTTTTCCACAGCTCTCTTGCTTCGCTGTGGCTGATGCCGTGGATCGCATGCACTTCGATGCCATCGTCCACGAGCGCCGCGCAGATCGGATCCTGCGTTGAACGTGGATTGGAGCCGGTCACCGAAAGGGTGGCGCCGCTGGAGACAAGCGTCTTGACCAGCCATGCCGTTTTCGCCTCCAGGTGTACCGAAAGGGCGATGCGAAGCCCTTTTAGGGGCTGCTCTTTTCTAAAACGGTCGGCAATTGTGTTGAGCACGGGCATGTTCTGTGCCACCCACGCAATCCTTTGCTTCCCTTCATCCTTCAGGTTGATGTCTCGGATGGTTGACAAGATATAACCTCCTTTGCGCTTTGTGCTTGCACAAGCAAAGTATAACTTCTGATATGCAATTGTATGATTTGATACTTTCTTAATACCATAAAAAAGCGAAAACGGTAAGGACAGATGTCCCTGATTTGCGTAAATGACCGGCTTTACGGCATATCGCTGCCAATCAGGATGGATATGCTATTCATTCTGTCCAAAGCATTTGCGCATCCGTTACTTCTGTTGTCACTTCTCCAACCCAAAAAGCCTACGCTTTTTTAAGGAACTCAGCCGCTTTTATGAGTTTCGAGGTACGTGGGCCTGCGTAAAAACGGTAACTGGCGAAAAAACGAATGTTTTTCGCCAGGCTTGCGGCATTTGGCAAAAAACAAGTGTCCGCCGCCTGTTTCTGTGTTATAATGTGCGGCATGAAGATAAGCAAATCGCAGATCGTATGGGGCATCGTGCTGGTCGCAATCATCGCGGCGCTGGCGGTGCTCTATGTCGTCGGGAAAAACAGCGGGTGGTTTAACGTATTCGAGAGCCGCGAAAGCCTGCGGGCCTATGTGGAGTCCTTCGGCAGCTGGGCGCCTCTCGCGTTTGCTGCGCTGCAGTTCATGCAGGTCATCATCTCGCCGATACCCGGCAACCTCACCACGGTGATGGGCGGTATACTGTTCGGCTTCTGGCGCGGCTTCCTGCTGTAGCTACTGGCGATATTTCTGGGCTCCGTCTGCGCTTTCCTTCTGGGCAGGGCTTTCGGCCGGCCGCTGGTGGAACGCGTTGTGGGCAAAAGCGTTGTCGATAAATACCTGGGCACCGTGTCTTCGCGCCAGCTGGCAGTATTGATATTAATGTTCCTGTTTCCCGCGTTTCCCGACGACGTGCTCTGCATGATCGCCGGCCTGACTGCCATGCGGCTGCGCACGTTCGTTGTGGTGATGGTATTGACGCGGCCCTGGGGGCTGCTGGTATCCGCGCTGGTGGGTGCAGGCCTTATTTCCGTCAGCATACCGCTGTGGGGATGGATCATCATCGGCTTGTTTTGCGCGGCGCTGTTTGTGCTGGCATTCAAATACGCTCCTCAGATCGAGGAGCGCATGCACGGTTTGCTTAAGAAGATGATACGCGACAAGGAGCATATCAGCTGACAGTATTGGTCTTAACGGGCAGCACCAGATAGAAATAGCTTTCCCCCTTGATCGGATGGATGACGCACGGGCTGATGCTGGTGTTGAAATCCATCACGATTTCCTCGTCTTCCACCTCTTTGAGCACATCGAGCAGGTAGCGCGCGTTGAACGCGATATTGAGATTCCTGCCCGTCAGGCGGATGCTAATTTCCTCGCGCACCTTGCCCACCTCGGAATCCGACGTGATCGTCATCAGGTCTTTTTCAATCTTTAAGTTGACGAGGTTGGTCTTGGACTGGCGGGCCA
>Ga0134099_1003797_pt1 | contig 10790 bp, 10 predicted proteins | sample 10_taG_2_FD_105482 | JGI IMG/M metagenome (GOLD analysis project Ga0134099, IMG submission 105482) | Switchgrass degrading microbial communities from high solid loading bioreactors in New Hampshire, USA - 10_41_5_180_A2 metaG | ecosystem: Engineered > Bioreactor > Semi-continuous > Anaerobic >...
AATCTTGTGTCCTTGCAGGCAATGCTGAACAATATTCAAAAAAATATTGAGTATATTGCCAATAATCCAAGTGCGGGAGTGTCTCTGCAGCAATATAAGAACTCCATGCCTGCTGAACCTGTAAGAATGGCAATTGCCATTGTAATTATTATACCTATTGCCTTCGCTTATCCGTTCTTTCAAAGATATTTTATCAGATGAATAACAATTGGGGCAATAAAAGGGTAATTGGTTCCCATTTCAAAGAGTATGGTAGATATCAAGAACCGAAAAAGGCCGGCCAGGTTCTTATTATAGATAAATAAGACTAAGAGAACTTCCAATGGGAAAGAAGACTTAAATAGAAAACAGAAATTCCTAAAAAGTAGTATGCACAAAAATGTGCAAAGACAGGAGGAATCTATATGAAAGTAAAAAAATAATAGCACTTCTATTGCCGGCGATTTTGGTTATATTTGCCCTGGCAGGGTGTGGGAAAAACGGCACTGATACAAGTGACAATACAACAAGCCCTGACACGGGGTCTGATAATGGACAAACAGCAACACCTGCCAAGGACGATGTGGCAACATTAAAATCAGTTACCGTAGGAAACGGAATGCTAAATAATTATTTCAATAATGGAGAAGATATTTTTATTATTTACCAGATGAATGTAGGACTGATAAGGATTTGCGATGGGTCTGCAGTCAAGCCGTCTGCACCTACAGGCCTTGAAATCACTGGTATGTTTACTGACACAAATGAACATTTCATTAAAGAATGGTAATAAGAAAGCTTGTTGTACATCTAACTATTTCCCCTATACTAAATGGAAATTTGACAAAAAAAATAATGTTTACTATAATATTATTAGCACTCAATATTAATGAGTGCTAATAAAGCGTTATAATTTTCCTTTATTTTAAGGATATTTATTAATAACGTTTATCCGTTATTGATGTATTTTCTTGAAATTGAGGAGTTAGAACGCTTTTTATTTATGTATTAAAAAAACATAGTTAGGGGGAATACATATGAAAGCTTTATTTTTAGCAGGAGGTTTTGGAACACGGCTAAAACCTATTACAGATGAATTGCCCAAACCTATGGTGCCCATTATGGGCAGGCCACTTCTTGAATTAAATATTAAAAATCTAAAAAAGCATGGCGTAGATGAAATTGTGTTAAGTACCTGTTACAAACCTCATAAAATAAAAAATTATTTTGAAGATGGAAAAAAGTTCGGTGTAAAAATCAGCTATATATCTGAGGATATGCCCTTAGGTACTGCCGGAGCAATTAAAAATGCGCAAGATTTTTTCAATGATACATTTTTGGTATTTAATGCAGATATATTAAGCGATATTAATATTTCCGACATGATAAATTTTCATAAGAAAAAGGGAGCACTTGCCACCATTGCAGCAACGCATGTGGACAACCCATCAGCCTATGGTGTTATTGAGCATGATGATGAGGGTTATATAACGGCGTTTATTGAGAAACCACAGCCACATGAGAGCCGCTCAAACCTGATCAATGCAGGTGTCTATATATTTGAACCGGAACTTTTTAATGAAATTCCGTCCGGAAGACCTGTATCTATTGAACGGGAGACATATCCCTTACTGTTGGAAAAAGGATTTAAAATTGCACTTTACAATCGCTGCTCCTATTGGCTTGATCTGGGAACACCGGGGAAATATCTCAAAGTACACAGGGATATACTGAAGGGCGAAGTGGAAATTGGTACACATAATTTCAAAAGGGAGCTGCAGTATATCAGCAAAACCGCAAACATACATCAGAGTGCGAGGATTATAGCTCCTGTATATATAGGCAGTAATGTTCAAATAAATTCCAATGCTGTTGTCGGCCCCAATACGGTTTTGTGTGATAACTCACGCATAGGTATAGGGGCAAAGGTACTTGGAAGTGTAGTGTGGGATAATGTGACAATAGGAAACGGAGCTACTGTGACAAACTCTGTAATTATGTCCAACTGCAGAGTTGACAGATACAGCGAGGAATACAACAGCATTTTGACTAAAGAATCCAGTTACCCGATTGCGGTATAGAATAGGAGGGTTTTGAATGTTTGCAAAAAGAAAACAGAATGTTGCTTTTTTAAGTACTTATCCTTCAAGGGAATGTGGAATCGCTACATTTACCCAGGACCTTGTAAGAGAACTGGACAGGTCAGAGCTTTTAAATAAACCAAGGGTCATAGCTGTAAGCGATGACAACTATGACTATAGTGACAGGGTAATTATGGAGCTTCAACAGCACGACAGGGAGAGCTACATTCAGACAGCTCATGCCATTAATGACTCAGATATAGATTTGCTGGTAATTGAGCACGAATATGGCATTTTTGGCGGAGAAGCAGGAGAATACATTTTAGACCTTGTTGATGCTCTTCACATACCCTTTGTAGTAACATTGCACACTGTTCTTCACAATCCTTCTGATAAGCAAAGGCAAATACTGAAGATACTCGGCGGGAAAAGTGCTAAAGTTATTACAATGGCAAAGAATACCTTGCCTGTTCTTGAAAGAGTCTATGGAATAGACCATTCAAAAATAGAGGTTATACATCACGGGGTACCTTGTATGGCCGTTGAATCCAGAGAGAAGCTTAAGAAGAAGCATGGACTTTCCAATCGCAGCGTTATCAGCACTTTTGGCCTTCTCAGTCCGGGGAAAGGGCTTGAATATGGGATTGAGGCTATAGCAGAGGTTGCAAAAGAGCATAAGGATGTCGTTTACCTTATACTTGGACAAACACATCCATGTATAGTGAGAAAGTCAGGAGAGGCATACAGGGAAAATCTTATGGAAATGGTTGATAAGCTGGGGGTAAAAGAGCATGTGTGGTTTATCAACAAGTATCTTTCTAAAGAGGAAATAATCTTATATATTCAGATGTCCGATATTTATATGACACCGTACATCGGCAGGGATCAGGCGGTCAGCGGTACCCTTGCCTATGCTGTAGGATATGGAAAAGTGATAGTATCCACTCCATACAGTTATGCAAAAGAAATGCTTGCTGACGGAAGGGGACTTCTGGCAGAGTTTAATGATTCAGCTTCTCTGGCAAGACAGATTAAATACGTACTGAATAATCCTGAGGTTAAAAAGGAAATGGAAAAGAGAACTCTAAGCGTTGGAAGAAGTATGATGTGGGATAATATTGCAAGACACTATTCCAAACTCTTTACTGACATACTTGAGCAAGTGAGGTTCGGGGGTATTGTGGCTATATGACCGGCAGATTATCTGATAATAAAATCGTGAAAGATGATCACATCTTCAGGCTTACTGATGATACAGGAATGCTCCAGCACTCAAAGTGCTGGGTTCCTGACCCCCGCCATGGGTATACCACCGATGACAACGCAAGAGCTCTTATCATGTCAATTTTGCTCTATAAGACATATGGGGACAAAAAATATATTGACCTTATATACAGGTTTTCATCCTTTTTATTATATGCACAAAATGAAAAGGGCAAATTTAAAAATTTTATGAGCTATGACAGGAGATGGCTTGAAGACGAGGGCTCGGAGGATTGTTTCGGCAGATGTATCTGGGCATTGGGATTTGCGCTTTCCTGTGAATATACGCCCAGGGGGGTAAAACAGGCACTTTCACATGTGTTCAAAAAAGCTCTGCCCAATATAAAACTGCTTAACTATCCCAGGGCTAAGGCATATTCTATGATAGGTCTTTCGTTCCTTGACAATATTGAACTAAAGAATCTTATTTGTGATACGGCACAGTCTCTTTGCTGCTTATACGAAAAAAACTCCGATGGTGACTGGAAATGGTTTGAAAATGCTGTAACCTATTGCAATAGTGTTTTACCATGGTCTCTCTTTGCTGCATACAGGATTACAGGAAATAAAAAGTTTCTTGAAACAGCAGAGGGAAGTATGAACTTTCTTGGAAATATATTATTCAGGGAAGGGTATTTCAAGCCTGTGGGCTGCAACGGATGGTTTCCTAAAGGCGGAGAACCGGCTGAGTTCGATGAGCAACCGGTGGAAGCCTGCGAAACAGTCCTGGCGTATATGGAGGCTTATGCAGCAACGGGAAATGGGAAATACATCAGCAAGGCAAAAGAATGTCATGCATGGTACCGGGGCGTCAATTCCAAAGGCTTAAGTCTTATTGACAATGAGACCGGAGGCTGCTTTGATGGACTGACAGCTCAGGGAGTAAACCATAATATGGGAGCAGAGAGTATTATATCATATATTATTTCCTGTATAAGTATATATCAAAAAAATGTATTTAATTTTAAACAGTTTGACTAATTTGCCGCATATATATTATAATAATTAAGTAAGAATATAAAATAATTAATTAAATTTATAATAATTAAGTAAATAAAGAAAAAAGTTTATCAAAAAAATCAATATGATAATTGCTGAATTCCTGTTTTTCTGAAATGACAGGATACGGGGGAACCAATTATGGGGTGAATCCGGAATATTTTCCGGTAGGGCTAATCCTTTCAGTCCGAATCCGTCAGCTAACCTCGAAAGCTTTGAAGGGAAGATTGTTTGTAATTTTGCCTATAAAGCAGTTTTCACTTAGGGTTAGGTGATGAACTGCTTTTTATTTTCTAAGGAAAATGCGTCTTCCCATGCAAAATAAGTAGTTTAATTGCTTATGCAATATTCCACAAATTATTAAACGTTATAGCATACAAAGAGAACTTATAAAAAAAGAAGATTTACATAAGACTTGGTAAGCCATCTTTGTCAAGGACATGTCAACATTTCGGACCATAGTGGGATATATGTAATTTGTACCTGTGAAATATCTATAATTACGCTAATTACCAGAATTTGTATTAAACACTAAGATGGCGGCCATATCAATAGATTTACTAATTAACAGGGGGTATGTTGTATGTTAAATAATAATTTATGCAAGGAGTTAAATGCTAATCAAGAGAGGTTTTTAAGTTTAAAACATAGTATTGACGATTATGAAGCTGTTAAACACAAAATCAAAACGGGTATAGAGGACGATGAAAGAATTAAATATCAGAAGAGAAAGATTCTTGAAAAGCTGAATGCCACAGAAGAGGAATGGAACGACTACAGATGGCAGCTCAAAAACAGGTTTAATAATGTAGAGGATATTGGTGATATAATTAATCTTTCTGATGACGATAAGGAAGGCATTGCCAGGGTAGGAGAATTATACAGATATGCAATATCTCCATATTATCTGTCACTTATTGACCCTGATAACCCATTATGTCCCATAAGACTGCAAGCCATACCTTCCATTGGTGAGCTTGATTTACGTGGGGAGCTGGATCCCATGGATGAAGACGGGTCGACACCTGAAGAACTGATAACAAGGAGGTATCCCGACAGGCTTATTATTAAAGTTACAAACATGTGCGGCATGTATTGCAGGTTCTGTCAGAGGAGAAGGTTAATAGGAGAATGCGATACTCATGCTTCAAAGGATAAGTTGGTCAAGGCTATAAACTATATCAGGGAAAACAGTGAAATTAGGGATGTTTTGGTAACGGGCGGAGATGCATTTATGCTCAGTGATTTGGCTATAGAATGGATCCTGTCTGAGCTAAGGAGTATTAAGCATGTAGAAATTATACGCTTTGGAACAAGGGCACCTGTAACGCTCCCTCAGCGGATAACTCCCGAACTGGTAAGCATATTGAAAAAATACCACCCGGTTTATGTAAATGTACATTTTAACAGTCCTATGGAGATTACAGAGGAATCAAAAAGAGCATGTGAAATGCTGGCTGATGCGGGTATTCCTCTGGGCAATCAGATGGTATTGCTGAACGGCGTTAACAATAATAAGTATGTGGTAAGAAAACTGAATCAAGCCCTTCTGAGGATAAGAGTTAAACCATACTACATTTTTCATCCAAAGACAGTTAAGGGCACGTCTCATTTCTGGGTAAAGATTGAAGAAGGACTGGAGATCATGGAATCTCTGAGAGGGCGTACTTCGGGATTGGCTATACCTACATATATTGTTAACGGTCCCGGAGGATTGGGCAAGACGCCTATTCTGCCTAACTATTTAATGTGGATTGGAAAGGAAAAAGCAGTTTTGCGTAATTGGGAAGGAAAGAGATTTGAAATAGAAAACAAGGGTTAAATGTAATTATATTTTCTGTGCTTATATTTTCATTTAGATATAGCATATTCAGAGGGTGTCATACCTGTAGCTTTCTTGAAAGCTTGGGAGAAATAATGGATTGAAGTATAGCCAAGTATATCCGATATTTCCGTAAAGTTATGATACCCTTTTCTTATCATTTTTTTGCTTCTTCAATTTTAAAATTTCTGTAAAATTCCATAACACTTATACCGGTTTTTTCCTTGAATAATACTCTGACATTTGTACAGCTGAGTGCTGAAAAATGGCACACATCATCAAAGGTAAGCCTGCCTTTTACATTTTCCTCTAAAAGACTTATTATCTTTTTTATCATATCATTATCCGATCTTCACATCCGATTTGCCTACATGGAGAAATTCCCAGAAGTCATGCTTTTCACCCTCCAATATATAATTCTTGGCATACTCGAAATAATGTATTGTTAATGAAATATCTCACATCATTACAGCCGGATCTATACAGGGGAGCGGTTAATGCAACTGCTCTTTTTTGCATTTGGATTTTATGCAAGCTTTGATAAAATTATATGATAGAATAGTATAATAAATAATATGTGACGAGAAGAATTATTCCTATAGTTAAAAATGCATCAGTTTAAACCGTCTCTGGTCACATGTTTCCGGTTGTATAAAATAAAAGATGGAGGTGCCGTATCATGCAGTACCGCGATTTTGGCAAAACAGGTGTAAAAATTTCGACCCTTGGTTTTGGGGCCATGAGGCTTCCCTATAAGGTAATAAACGGAAAGAATGTTTATGATGAAGGTGAAAGCATAAAAATTATCCACAGGGCATTTGAGCTGGGGATAAATTATATTGATACCGCTCCCGGATATTGTGAAAAAAAGAGTGAGTCCATTGTAGGTAAAGCGCTCAAAGGCTGGAGGGACAAGGTATACGTGTCCACGAAAAACCCTATTGAGGACAGTTCGGGAAGCAATTACAGGAAACGGCTTGAGAACTCCCTTAAAGAGCTGGATGTGGAATATATAGATTTCTATCACATGTGGGGAATAAATTGGGCTCTTTTCGAAGAGAAAATAAATGTAAAAAACGGACCTATGTCTGAGGCAATCAAGGCAAAAGAGGAAGGACTGATAAAGCATATATCATTTTCATTTCACGATAAGCCGGAAAATATGATAAAGCTTATTGATACGGGCTATTTTGAGACTGTTTTGTGCCAGTACAATCTTCTTGACCGCAGTAATGAGCAGGCCATTGCCTATGCTCATGATAAAGGTCTCGGTGTTGTAGTCATGGGTCCTGTTGGAGGAGGAAGGCTTGCAGCTCCCTCGGAAGTCATAAGAAACCTTCTTCCCGGAAAAGTTAAAAGCAGTGCAGAAATAGCTCTTAGATTTGTTATTGCCAATAGAAATGTGAGTTGTGCCCTTTCAGGCATGGAGAATATCAAAATGATAGAAGATAATGCAGCTATAGCTTCCAACGAGGACTGTCTGAGCGCTGAAGAGCTTAAGGCCGTGAATGCGGCGATAGAAGAGAAAAAACGTCTTGCAGAGCTTTATTGTACAGGATGTAATTACTGTATGCCTTGTCCGCAAGGAATAAATATTCCTCATAATTTCTTATTAATGAATTATCACAAGATATACGGTCTTACTGATTATGCCAGGAATGAGTACAGCAAAATAGGTACAGGAGAAAACCACAAAGAAAAGAAAGCTGAAGAGTGCGTAGAGTGTGGATTGTGTGAAAAGAAATGCCCTCAAAAAATTGAGATCCGCAGGCAGTTAAAAGAAACGGCGAAAGCACTGGGACTTTAAAAAGTCTACATAAGAACAATATTGTTAAAAAGAAGTAACAAGGTTATCCACAGCCAAGATATTTGGTATTGACTTATTCACAGTGTTATCCACATTATCCACAGAAATTATATACACAAAACACCCGTTTTGTGATTAAAACTGGTCCCAAGGTGGTAATAATTATATAAGTAATAAGTAAATAATTGTGATAATAAATTTTAATAGAGAAATCAGGTGTGAATATTTTGTCACTTTATGCATTAAAATGTCTAATTTTTTCATAAATTGACAAATAAAAAAATTTTTGTGAAGGATTTATTTTTTCGATATAGAATATATTAATTATAAGCTTTAACAGTATAACGAAAGGAGTTGTTGAAGCAATGAAAATTATTGTAAGTGGAAAGAACATCGAAGTTACAGATTCTTTGAAGGAAAGAGTAATCAAGAAACTAGGGAAGCTGAATAAATTCTTCGATGCAGATACCGAAGCAAATGTTACGATGAGTGTGGAAAAGAACAGGCACATTTTTGAAGTTACTATCTTATTCAATGGTGTATTATTAAGAGCAGAAGTAGAACATGAAGATATGTATGCTGCGATTGATAAATCCGTTGATATTCTCGAAAGGCAAATAAGAAGGCATAAGACACGTCTTGCCAAGAAACTTCGTGAAGGATCTTTGAGAACAGAGAACTATGCTATCCAAGAGGATATAGAAGAAGAAAAGGAATTTAAGGTTGTTCGTTCAAAGAAGTTTTCTCCAAAACCAATGACTGTGGAGGAAGCAATACTGCAAATGAATCTTTTGGGGCATGAATTTTTCGTTTTCTTTAATGCCGAGACAAAGGATACCAATGTAGTTTATAAAAGAAAAGATGGAAATTATGGGCTTATTGAGCCTGAGTATTAAATTCGGAGATAGTATTAATTTGCTATATAGTATTAAATAAAGTATAATGTTAAGGGACACAACCCGATAAGGGGAATGTCCCTTTCTGATTTATGGAACATTATTATGATATAGCCACAGTGTTATACTAATATAGTGTAAAATTAATATAGTATTCACATTACAGAGGAGACATTTATGAACGTTTTAGAAGGATTGAATGAACAGCAAAAAGAAGCTGTACTACATACAGAGGGACCGCTTCTTATTCTTGCAGGTGCGGGAAGCGGAAAAACCCGTGTGCTGACTCATAGAATTGCATATATTATAAGGGAAAAGGGTGTGTATCCGGGCAATATTCTCGCCATTACTTTTACAAATAAGGCTGCAAGGGAAATGAAGGAGAGAACGGAGAAGCTTCTTGGGGATATGGCTGAAGGCATATGGGTAGGCACGTTTCATTCCACTTGTCTGAGGATACTCAGAAAAGACATTGAAAAAATTGGCTTTAACAAAAATTTTGTAATATTTGATACAGATGATCAGCAAAAACTGATAAAGGATTGCCTTAGGGAACTGAATCTTAACGAAAAGAACTTTCCACCCAAAATGGTATTAGACATAATAGGAAAAGCCAAGGATGAAATGATTGAGCCCGAGACTTACAGCAAAATGAATGCATCTGACTATCGCCTGGGCAAGGTCGCAAGGATATATGAACTCTATCAGAAGAAGCTTAAGTCTAACAATGCTGTTGATTTCGACGATATAATACTGCATACTATCAGACTTTTGCTGGATAATCCTCCGGTATTGGACTATTATCATCGCAAGTTCAGGTATATACTGGTGGATGAATACCAGGATACAAATACTGCACAATACGCGCTTGTAAGCCTTTTGGCCCAGGGAAGCCGGAACCTGTGTGTCGTAGGCGACGATGACCAGTGTATTTACAAGTGGCGCGGAGCAAATATAAGGAATATATTGGATTTTGAGAAGGAGTTTAAGGAATGCAAAGTAATTAAGTTGGAACAAAACTACAGGTCAACGCAAAAAATACTTGAAGCTGCAAATAATGTAATAAGAAATAATGGCGGCAGAAAGAGCAAGAAACTCTGGACTGAAAATGCAGAAGGTTCCAAGCTGCAGTACTTTCAAGCCGGAAATGAACACGAGGAAGCCATGTTCATTGCAAATGAGATTAAGCGGCTTGTTGAAAGAGGGGACAAAAAGTACAGGGATATTGCTGTGTTATACCGCATGAACGCACAATCGCGAGTGCTTGAGGATATTTTTATGACAGAGGGAATACCATATAAAATTTATGGAGGCCTGAGGTTTTATGACAGAAAAGAAATTAAGGATGTAATAGGATACCTGAGGCTTATTCAGAACTCATCAGATGATATGGCTTTAAAAAGAATAATAAATACGCCACGAAGAGGAATTGGTGACACCATGATTGATACTGCAGGAAGGATAGCTTCTGAGCGCGGCTGCAGCATTTTCAGCATAATTTCCATATCGGAAGAAATACCTGAGCTCCAGAGAGCATCTAAAAGACTTCAGGATTTTGTTTCGATGATAAATAATTTTAAAATCCTCGCGGAAACTGTAAGTGTGCCTGAGTTGATTGACGAAGTAATAGAAAAATCGGGATTGCTTGGTGAATTGAAACAGGAGGGTACTGAAGAAGCTAATTCCCGTATTGAAAATATAAAAGAGTTTAGGACAATAGCATTGGAGTTTGAGGAACAGAGTGAGGAACGAGGCCTGGAAGCTTTTCTGTCACAGATATCTCTGGTTTCGGACATTGATAATTATGAGGAAGAGAGTGACTGCGTTTCCATGATGACGCTTCATAGTGCAAAGGGCCTGGAGTTCCCTGTTGTTTTTATTCCGGGAATGGAAGAAGGAATTTTCCCAGGTTACCGGTCAATGTCTAATGAGAGTGAACTGGA
>Ga0134099_1003806_pt1 | contig 10765 bp, 10 predicted proteins | sample 10_taG_2_FD_105482 | JGI IMG/M metagenome (GOLD analysis project Ga0134099, IMG submission 105482) | Switchgrass degrading microbial communities from high solid loading bioreactors in New Hampshire, USA - 10_41_5_180_A2 metaG | ecosystem: Engineered > Bioreactor > Semi-continuous > Anaerobic >...
AGTTTGATTCAAACTTTAAAGGTTTACTTCGCATCGAATCTCAATATTTACAAAACCGCCAAAACACTGCAAGTTACCAGAAATAACGTCGGCGCCAGACTTGAAAGAATAAAAGAGCTTACAGGACTTGACAGGTAATTTTAACGATGCAGTAAAACTGCAAGTTTTGATCACCGCAATTTATGTAAAATAAGCTGCTGATAACAATGAAATACTATAAAATTTTATGAAAGGGCTGTTGTTGATAAACAGCTCTTTTTATACTTATTTCAGTATTTTACCATGAAGTGCTGAATTCACATATAAAATATATATTTTTTCTGATATAATTAGAATAATATATATTTATTATAGAATATATCTCAGGAGTGAACAAAATGAAAATAGTAGTTCTTGATGGATACACCTTAAACCCGGGAGATCTATCCTGGGAAGGTTTAGAAAAACTTGGCGATTTGACAGTATATGATCGCACAGCTTTTGATCGCAGTGGAGAAGATCTGATAGTAGAAAGGGTTGGAGATGCAGAGATTGTTTTCACAAATAAGACACCCTTGTCAAGAGAAGCTATAGAAAAAATGCCTAATTTGAAATACATAGGAGTTCTTGCAACAGGATATAATGTTGTAGATATACAAGCAGCAAAAGAACTCGGAATAACAGTGACAAATATACCGACATATGGAACAGACTCTGTTGCGCAAATGGCCATAGCGCTACTTTTGGAAATGTGCCACCATGTTTGGGAGCACAGCGAAGCCGTAAAGAGAGGTGAATGGACTAATAATCCTGATTGGTGTTTTTGGAAATATCCTCTGATAGAATTAGCTGGAAAAACAGCAGGTATTATAGGTTATGGCAGAATAGGCCAAGCAACAGGGAGGATCGCCCAGGCTTTGGGCATGAAAGTGTTGGCATACGATACTTATCAAAATAAGGATTTAGAATCTGAAACCATGAAATATGTATCCTTAGATGAACTTTTGAAAAAATCCGATGTAATTTTCTTACACTGTCCGCTGTTTGAATCTACAAAAGGTATCATCAATAAAGATACCATAGCTAAAATGAAAGATGGTGTGATGATTGTAAACAATTCGAGAGGTCCCTTAATTGTAGAAGAAGATTTAGCCGAGGCTTTAAACAGTGGCAAGGTTGCAGGAGCAGCAGTAGATGTAGTATCAACAGAGCCTATAAAGATGGATAATCCTTTACTGAAAGCTAAAAATTGTATAATAACACCCCACATGTCTTGGGCACCTAAAGAATCAAGACAGCGCCTTATGGACATAGCTGTAGACAATTTGGAAAAATTCCTCGAAGGTTCTCCGGTTAATGTCGTGAACCAATGAGTAAATGAAGCCATCAGCTTTCAACACGCTGGTGGCTTTATAATTTACTGAAGGTAAGCAATTGAATGCAAGCAAATATATCATTAAACAAAATAATTAAATTTTATGAGAAATATAATAATGAAAAAGAAAACTTTGTTCAAATTAAAGGATTTGGTGACAAATGCGAAGAATATATAATGTAAATGGCCATGAGGAGATGTTCTTGGTGGAAATTACCCATGAGTATGCTCAGACTATAGTTGAGAAAACTAAAAATTTGCTGGGTAAAAACATCAACATTATGAACAGTTTGGGTATAATCGTAGGTAGCAAGGATAAATCGCGCATTGATACATTTCATGAAGGAGCAGCAGAAGTAATAAAAACAGGAAAAGAAATAGAAATAACTTCTAAACAAGCGAGTGAGTTAGAAGGCGTAAAACCAGGAGTAAACCTTCCTATATACCTAAATAACAGGATAGTAGGCGTTGTTGGCATTACAGGTGAACCTGACGAAGTAAGGCCATATGGTCAGTTGTTAAAAATATCTGTTGAAGCTATGCTAAAACAGTTTTTTTTGTCAGAGCAACTTCGCATGGAGCAAAATGCCAAAGAGCTTTATATTCACGATATCATAAACGGCAATTTTCAAGAACTGAACATGTTTTTAGCAAAAGGTGAAGTACTAGGATATGATATGTCTCTATCAAGAATAGCCCTTGCAATAAAGGTTGATGGTGATGAAATTCAAAGACATGGAAACTTTGAAGTTAACTTAGAGCTTTCTGCACAAGAGAAGCGAGAAAAAATACTAGAGTACATTAAGAGTATATTGAACAACTCTCAGCATATGATCAGCCATAACGGCAGCAGTCATTATATTGTGTTTATTGCTCCTAAGAAGGTAAATTACGATACAATAAAGCAAGAAATAAAAGAATTAATATACAACTTAAGCAGTATAATCAAAAAACATTCCATTAAGATTTGCGTAGGAGTAGGTTCTTTTTACCCAGGACTTGCCGGCCTTCGCAGGTCATATAAAGAAGCAGTAAAAGTTCTGCAGATCTTAGACAAAAAGAGAGAAGAAGAATCTCTACAGATAGCATTTGCGCAAGACTTGATCCTTGAAATGATGTTGGCGGCGGCACCAGATGAAATTATAAACGTTTATAAAAGTCAGGTCCTTACAAAAGAGGGTGCAGAAGCTTTTTTAAATGATATGAAACTTATAAACACCCTAAAAGCGTATTTTTCCACCAATTTGAACATTTCAAAGGCTGCTAAGGTACTTAATGTAACTAGAAATACGGTATGTGCAAGACTTGAAAAAATAAAAGCTCTTACTGGTCTTTCGCCAGACGATTTCAATGATGCGGTAAAACTAAAGGTACTTCTGACGGCAATAGAAGTGAAATAATATAAGACACAGGCAAAAATGCATTGCTATTATTAGTGATTGTAAATAATTACAGATATACTGCTATATTGGTATATCTGCTTTTTTATTTACGTTTTTTCGATACCCTTGATTGGCTATCACCAATGTGATAAAATTGTTTTAATTTAAAAATAATGTCGATTTCTAATAGAATATAAATAGAAAGGAACAGGAGGAAAAGTATGTTAATCAACGATGTTGAAAAAGTACTAATTTCTGAAGAACAAATCAAACAAAAAATTAAGCTGCTAGGGGAAAGAATAACCAATGATTACAAAGACAGTGACGATTTGTTACTTGTGGGCGTGTTAAAAGGCGCTGTGGTGTTCATGGCAGACCTTATTCGACATATTGATTTACCGCTAAATATAGATTTTATGGCTGTATCAAGCTATGGCTCATCTACAGAGTCATCGGGCGTTGTCAGGATTTTAAAGGACTTAGATGAGACAGTTGAGGGAAAAGACCTGCTAGTGGTTGAAGATATAATCGATTCAGGGCTTACTTTAAGCTACATGTGCGATATATTAAAATCACGAAAACCCAAGCGCCTTAAGATATGTGCACTTCTTGATAAACCCAGCCGACGTAAGATTGATTTAAAAGTAGATTACCTTGGCTTTGAGATTCCCGATTATTTTGTTGTGGGATATGGGCTGGATTACGCAGGGAAATACAGAAACTTGCCGGACATTTGTGTTCTAAAACCCGAAATATATCAAAATCATCAGTAAAGTGAATTGAGAAAGGGTTGTACAATAGACCGGGTATAATTGTAAAAAGATTTATGTTGTGGTAAAATATCGTGAGAGCATCTAATCCTGGAAGGGGGAGAATTTTTGAACAATTTTTTCCGGAGCATTAGCTTTTATCTATTGATAATCATTCTTGTTCTATCATTGGTTCAATGGTATTCCAGCCAGGAAGCAGCTCAAGTTAGGATAGGATATTCGGAATTGATTCAGCTCATAGATAAAGATCAGGTCTCCAAAATCAAAATAGTGGAAAATAACATAAGCGGCACCTTAAAAGATGGTCGAAATTTTGTAAGCTATGTGCCGGATCTTACTACTTTTATGGAAAAGATAGATCAACCTGCCAGCAAAGGGGAACTTCAAGTTGATTCTGAGCCCAAACCTACTACTCCATGGTGGACTCAGATCCTCTCACCTCTTTTGCTGATGGTGTTTATTATAGGTGCCTGGTATTTTTTTATGCAGCAAGGCCAAGGCGGCGGACGTGTAATGTCCTTTGGTAAAAGCAGAGCTAAGCTTCATACTGACGACAAGCGGCGGGTAACTTTTAAAGATGTAGCAGGCGTTGATGAAGCCAAAGAGGAACTTGAAGAGATAGTGGAGTTTTTAAAACACCCTAAGAAATTTATAGAAATTGGAGCACGTATTCCAAAAGGCGTGCTACTTATTGGCCCTCCAGGTACCGGTAAAACCCTGCTGGCAAGAGCCGTAGCAGGGGAAGCTGGTGTTCCGTTTTTTAGCATAAGCGGCTCCGATTTTGTAGAAATGTTTGTAGGTGTAGGCGCTGCAAGAGTAAGAGACTTATTTGAACAAGCCAAGAAAAACGCGCCGTGTATAGTATTTATTGATGAAATCGATGCAGTTGGCCGACAGCGCGGTGCCGGCCTTGGCGGCGGCCATGATGAGAGAGAACAAACCCTAAACCAGCTCTTGGTGGAGATGGACGGCTTTGGAATAAATGAAGGAATCATCATCATAGCGGCTACCAACAGACCTGACATTTTGGACCCAGCATTGCTAAGACCCGGCCGCTTTGACAGACAAGTAGTTGTAGACCGACCTGATGTAAAGGGAAGAGAGGAGATATTGAAAGTTCACGCCAGAAATAAACCTATAGCAGAAGATGTTGAACTTTCCGTGCTTGCACGCAGAACGCCTGGATTTACAGGGGCAGACTTGGAAAATCTAATGAACGAAGCGGCGCTTTTATCTGCTCGCCGCAACAAGAAAAAGATAGAGATGCCGGAACTGGAAGAAGCCATAACGCGAGTAATAGCGGGGCCGGAAAAGAAGAGCAGGGTTATGACCGAGAGGGAACGCCGTTTGGTGGCATATCACGAAGCCGGGCACGCTGTGGTGGCTCACTTGTTGCCTACAGTGGATCCTGTCCATGAGGTGTCTATTATACCTCGGGGCAGAGCCGGTGGATATACCATGATTTTACCAAAGGAAGACAGATTCTTCATGGGCAAAAGTGAGTTAATGGACCAGGTAACACATCTTTTGGGCGGCAGGGTATCAGAAGAGCTGGTGCTGAATGAAGTGAGCACCGGTGCCCAAAACGATTTAGAGAGGGCAACCCAAATAGCCCGAAAAATGGTTATGGAATATGGCATGAGCGAAAATATTGGTCCAATGACTCTTGGCCACAAAGATGAAGAAGTTTTCCTGGGCAGAGATCTGGCTAGAGGCAGAAATTACAGCGAAGAAGTTGCGGCTTCAATTGATAAAGAAGTAAAGAGCATCATTGATAAATGCTATAATAATGCCAAGACGATTCTTTCGGAAAATATCAACAAGCTCCACAAAGTAGCCCAGGCGCTACTTGAACGGGAAAAGCTTGATAAAGACGAATTTCTTGAGGTTTTTGCAAGTGCATAACTAAAGAAAATGAGGTTGCACACGCTGCAGCCTCTTTTAATTTGCGTTATACTTCTTTGTAAATTCTAAATAAAAAGTTGTCTTTGACCGTCGCAAAAAAGCAGTCTTGCTTTAGGGAACGGTGCTGCCATCTTCAATTAAAAGGCCTTATATCTTCGAAAAAAGTATAATTTTAAATGCCTAGAGGCAGTCTAAATTAAGGGTGATTGAGTTGTCAATAACTAAAGATATATTCTTTCTATTAGTTGCCTTTTTGGCCGGTCTTGCCATGGCAGTTCAGGGAACTATGAACTCTGCAGTGGGTAAAGCCATAGGCCTTTCAGAATCTACATTTATAGTGCACTTTATAGCTACATTGACAATGGCAGCCGTTTTAATTTTAGGTTTTGGCAACGGAGATTGGAGCAATTATGACAGCATTCCCTGGTACTATTATGCCGGAGGGCTAATTGGCGTAGGTATTACCTATGGTGTAGTGATGAGCATAGCCAAATTGGGAGCTGCTGCAGCAACTACTTCAATTATCGTGGGGCAGGTGCTCACGGCATGCCTTATAGACCACTTTGGGATATTCGGCATGGAAAAATGCCCATTAACCTGGTTAAAGCTTTTAGGTGTGGGATTTTTAGCATTAGGTGCGAAATTGTTGCTAGGAAAATAACCAAAACCCATATAATGCAGTGTATAGTGAAAAAAGTTAACAAAACATGATATAATAAAATCGGCAGATTTAAAATCGGGAGGTATAAGGTTGGCATTGTTGAAGAATGCTTTGGAATATCAAGCGGATTTTTTGCGCTGTTTAGGCGATAAAACAAGGCTCAGGATTCTAAAAGCTTTGATGGAGCGAGAAAAAACTGTAAGTCAGTTGGTCCAGGAACTACAAAGTTCTCAGGCAAATATCTCCGGTCATTTAAAGACCCTTAAGAACACCGGAATTTTAAAAAGCAGACAGCAGGGCAAGTATGTATATTACAGTTTAAATGATGAAGATATACAGGAGCTTTTAATATACTTAGAGCACAGGATATTAAGTTTAAGGCGAAAGGCCTTTGAAGGAATCTAAGTTGCGTATAATATTGATTTTAAAATAGTCTCCTGATAAAATTAAAAGGTAATAAATACGTCCGGCATCCTGAGAGGAGCTGGAACGGAGGTGGAAAAATGAAAACTGATTCAACGGCTAACCGATGGCAGGCGAGGACATTGACTGTATCGGGACTTTTGGGGGCGTTGTCTATAATATTGGGAATGACGCCTCTGGGTTTCATACCGGTTCCCACTGCAGCAGGCCATGCTACCATTATGCACATCCCTGTGATTCTCGGTGCCGTACTGGAAGGACCGAAGGTAGGAGCCCTTACGGGTCTGATTTTTGGCCTTTACAGTTTTTTAAGGGCGAGCATCCCGATGTTTGCGGACCCTATTGTTGCAATAGCACCGAGAGTTTTAATCGGCATTGTGGCATATGTTGTTTACCGCATAACCCGCAGCGAAGCATTAGCGGCAGCTTTAGGCACTTTTTCTAATACAGCAGGTGTTATGGTCCTTGCAGTTGTGCGTGGATATTTGCCGAAAGCGGCAGCATGGGCAATAGTAGTTACACACGGCATACCAGAAATCATTGTGGCTGTGGTAATTACCGTTATAGCTTCCAGGGCTTTGCGGAAGGTAAGAAGGTGATTCTTTGATACTGGCAATTGATTTAGGAAATACAAATATGGTTATTGGGGTTTTTGAAGGCTCCAGTCTCATAACATCATTTAGAATTGCCACACACCATGAGTTTACAGAGGATGAATACGGCCTAATTTTTGATAACCTGCTCAAATCCAAAGGGTTAGATTCAAAAGGCTTTGAAGGTGGAATAATTTCTTCAGTTGTTCCTCCTTTAACAACGGTTTTAGAAAAAATGTGTGAAAAATACCTTGGATTTAAGCCCATATTGGTTGGACCAGGTATTAAAAGCGGCATCAAAATAAAATACGATAATCCCAAAGAAGTTGGAGCAGACCGCATTGTAAACGCGGTCGCTGCTTATCACAAGTATGGCGGGCCTGTTATAATTGTAGACTTTGGCACTGCCACCACATTTGATGCCATAACGGCAGATTTTGACTATCTAGGAGGTGCCATTGCTCCCGGTATCCACATTTCTTCAGAAGCCCTTTTTAAAAGAGCAGCCAGGCTATACAGAGTAGAAATTGCCAAACCTGAACGAATAATCGGAAAGAATACGGCTGAAAGCATGAAATCGGGTATTTATTTCGGATATATAGGGCTTGTAGAAAATATCGTTGATAAGATGAAAGAAGAAATGGGTGGTGGCAGAATTTTTACGGTAGCCACTGGCGGTCTTGCACCTCTTATATGCAGTGGAACTAAAAAAATCGATGCCGTAGATCTGATGCTGACACTTGATGGACTAAAACTAATTTACGATAAAAATAAGAACTAGAATTTAAGGGAAAACCAAGGTTTTCCCTTAAATTTTATAGACCACGGAGGTTAAAGTATTGCATAAGTACCATAATATACCATTGTATCTGGCGCCAATGGCCGGTATAACTGATTTACCCTTTCGGAGTATATGTAAGCAGTATGGGGCCGATGTATTAATAACGGAAATGATAAGCACTCGCGGCCTTGTGTATAATGATGCAAAAACATTCAAATTGCTACAAACAACACCAGAAGAAAGTCCTATAGGAATTCAACTTTTTGGCAACAACCCGGAAGACTTTGCAGCTGCAGTAAAGAAAATCGAGGACTTACCCTTTGATTTTATAAATATAAACATGGGCTGTCCTACACCAAAAATAGTTAAAAACGGCGATGGATGCGCCCTGATGAAGGAACCTGAGCTTGCAGGTAAAATAATTAGAAACACATGTGAGGCTTCAAAAAAACCGGTTTCCATTAAGATTAGAAAAGGTTGGGATGAAAGCAGCGTAAATGCCGTAGAGTTTTCCATTATGGCAGAGATAAGTGGCGCAGCAATGATTATGATTCACGGCAGGACCAGAGAGATGTTTTACCAAGGCAAGGCCGATTGGGATATTATAAAAAAGGTAAAGGCAGCCGTCAGTATTCCGGTAATTGGAAATGGCGATGTTTTTACTCCTGAAGATGCAGCGAGTATGCTAGGTAGCACAAACTGTGACGGCATAATGATAGGCAGAGGAGCCTTGGGCAATCCGTGGATTTTTAGGGAGATTAAACACTATTTAGCAACAGGCGAAAAACTAGCCCCGCCATCATTAGATGAAAGGTACAGGACAATGTTACTTCACTTAAATAAAGCCATATATTATCATGGAGAGCGCTTAGGAATTTTAGAAATGCGCAAGCATCTGGCATGGTATATAAAAGGGTTGCCCTATTCAGCTCCTGTCAAAAATGAGCTGCAGCAGTGCAAGGATGTAAGCAGTATAGAAGAAATACTGAACAACTACTTTTCAAAGCTTGCTCAGTCAGGCTACTAAAGGAGGTTTATCCCTTGGAAGTTTATGCAATACCCATTCTAAACGGAGTGTTGCCGCGGACAGATGGCGGTGTGCTCCAAGGCGTATTTCTTGAGCCCTTTTTTGCCAATTCATTAGTAAAGGCAGGTGTAGGCAGCGATATTTTTTTATTTCCTTTATCTTCTGACGACCAAAAGCCTTATCCTGTAGGCGTATTGGCGAGGATAGAAGATTTGTGGACGGATAAAGTTCCTCAAATGGGCACAAATGCTCTGTTTGCGCGGGTAATGGGTAGAGAAAGGTATAAGGCTAAGAGCTTTGCCATTTCCAATGAAGGAATGATAGCCCTGGACCTGGAAAAAATAGATGTACATGAACTGCGTAACATGGGATATCCCGTAATCTGCGGAGCAGGATGGTATCCTACGGGAGGATACACCACCTTTGGTTCAGATCGAAGGGATATAGAGATAACCATATACGGTTTCGATTTAGAAACTGGCAAGGATGTAGCCATAGTGGGTTATATAGGCAAAGAAATCGAACCGGAGAAGGCTCATACGGTAGAACATGCCATTATACGCTCCCTTAAAAACTATGCCATGTGCACTCCGAAGACACTGAGGGAGTGTATGGCAAGGGAGACAGAGGAACTTAAGTGGTCTGTGGAAATCGGCATTGCGAAAAAGCTGCCGGAAGTATTTGGCGTAACGCGAAGCGGTTTTTGCGGCAATCCCTTGACTCAAATGGCTTCATTTTATCTAACTGAAGAATTAAAAAATCAGCTTAAAAGCGGCGAAAACTTTATAGATTCTTTGAACGCAGCCAGAAATAAGACAGTTTCAAAACTGACAAAAGAGATGGGCATAAGTTCCCGAAAGGGTGTAAGACACCTGCAGGGGTTAAAAAAAGGCATGTTTCACGATGATACGCCAGAAGAAATGAAGGTTTTGAAGAGAGTAATTCAAAAGTTTCCGGTAAACCCGTGGAGTTAATAATAAGTGCGGCTTCTTTGGCCGCACTTATCCAATTTCTCGTCCCTCCATCATAAAGGCAACTTCCAATGCATTTTTTGCATCATATAGCGTTACATCAGGCAAATGTTTTTCATTTTTTATAGCAGCGGCAAGATCCTCAATTCCCTGGCGAATACAGGCCCTATATACCGCCCAGCGGTCAACAGTTAAATGGTAAGTAAATTTAATCCTGGCCGTAGCCCTATACTCTTTGCCGCGACCAATAAAGGTTTTTTCATCATTCCAGTTGTTTAATAACTTGGTTTCTAAGGCTACGTCAACGCCCGGCAAAAAAGAGCGGGCTTTTAGCAATAAATCACCCATCAAAAATTTTTCAATTTCAGGAGTTACCATGGCGTCTATTGTGAGCTTTACCGGTATCCAGCCTTCAAGTTCGGTATATGCTCTTTCAAAAATCATAAAAAAACGCGTATTTTCAAAGGCCTCCGGCTTTGTAAAGCCATGATAGTAACTAATAACAGCGCCATTTTCGTGATAAGCTGTGCCAAGCACTCTATCCACAAAACCTAAAGATTCCCTAGGTATTTTTTCTCCCCAGGCTTTCTTTGGCTTGCCCATGAGCCAATTGACTATATCGAAAAAGTGGACTCCATGTTCTATCCAAATTCCGCCACTTTTTTCATAATCCCAAAACCAGTGCTCCGGCGGCAGGCTGTCATCATGGGCATAGTTTTCTAAAGCAGCCCTTTCAGGAAGGCCGAAAAAATTTAATTCGTTAATCACCTTTAGTATGAAGTATAGAGGATTTCTGCGCATTACAAAATCAATGCTGGTTTTTAAGTTGTTTGATTCGGAAAGCTCAATAAGTTCTGCCATATGTTGGGGTGTCAAGGCTCCGGGTTTTTCAAAAAAT
>Ga0134099_1003814_pt1 | contig 10744 bp, 9 predicted proteins | sample 10_taG_2_FD_105482 | JGI IMG/M metagenome (GOLD analysis project Ga0134099, IMG submission 105482) | Switchgrass degrading microbial communities from high solid loading bioreactors in New Hampshire, USA - 10_41_5_180_A2 metaG | ecosystem: Engineered > Bioreactor > Semi-continuous > Anaerobic >...
TAAACCGAATAATTATGCCGTTAGCAAAGCCATTTGCAAGGTTCATCCCGATTGACCCGGTAAAGGAAGCAAGAATGGCATCTACATTGAGGCGTGGAGGGCTGGAACTGCTCCGAAAGGTAGATCCGTATAATAACTACTATTTTGTCATCCGGGATGAGGAAAGCAGAAAACATCTGCACAATATCAATATTTACAACATGGTAGGGGAGTATTTGCGTGAAACGGAAGGTTTAACCTGTACCGACGGATATTTTGACCGGCACTGGCCGGAACAGTTATGCCGTTTTGATGAAAGTGGAATGTACAAGGATCCAAACTGTCCCATACTTTATGATTTGACCACCCGTTGCCAGATTCAGATCATGCTGGAATACGGGTATAGAGGCAAGTATTTTGAACAAATAGACTTAAGGCTTAAAAAGGCAGGTCTATATACTTTGTTCATGCAGTCTTCCGCCTTTGAACTTCCTTATGGCGGACGTAGCAATCAATTTCTGTTTAATGAAGCCCTGATTGCTGCAAACTGTGAATATGAGGCCAAGAGATATAAAAACCTCGGGGATTTGAAAACTGCCGGAATGTTCAAACGCTGCGGCCATTTAAGTATAAAGGCTATCCAGCGGTGACTGAAAGAGACAGAGCCGCCGAGGCATATCAAGAATTTTTATCCCCTTGAGTCAAAATACGGCACAGAAGATTATGGATACTATGACAAGTATATGGTGACTCTGGGCTGTTTCATTTACATTGCATTTTTGGCCTCCGACGACAGCATCGAGGAATATCCCTGTCCGGCTGAGACAGGAGGTTATGTTTTTGAAACCTCCAGGGCATTCCACAAGATTTTTGCAAACTGCCGCGGAAATTTCATCGAAATCGATACTGCAGCTGATTTTCACTACGATTCCACCGGTCTCGGAAGATTCCACAAAACCGGATTTCCCACAGAACTTGCACTATCTATGCCCTTCACAGCCACACCGAATTACCGTCTGCCTGACAGATTGCTAAAAAAGAATGCCTCCATATGTCCCGGCTGGGAAAGTGAAGATGGAAAAATACACTACCTTTCTGAACTCAATGAAGGTTTGGAACATCATCTGTCTATAAGTAGTTCCGACACCGAAAAGGTAGTTTTTGCACTGACATATACCGGTGATGTATTTGAAGGCTGCCGGGGAATCAAAGAAAGCTATGTACTGGACGGTGAAGGGATAAGTATTGAAGCCGAACTTATTGAACCGAAGGTTGAAAGGATACATTATGCGGTTCCTTTGTTTGTCACCAACGGAAGAGATAAAGCCAGCCTGGTGAAAGGTGAAGAAAGAATACAGGTGAAGCTTGGGAATGATGTGTACATTGTCAGTTCAGATGGTAGTCTCCACATGGAAGAGGACCTGCTTGGAAACCGTAACGGTGAATACAAGCTGGCGGACCTCCGGTCAGAGAGCAGAAAAATTTATGTCTATTTATCTTTGGAACATGATAATATATAAGCAAGGGAATGGTATAAAATGAAAACATTGGTCACTGTTTGGAATAAAAATTTAAAAAGCTCATTTTTCCGCCTGAGGTAGTAAAAAAGCTTGAAGCACTTTCTGAGATTTACTGGGTGGAGGAAGATAAAAAATATGAAGTGGAGCAGTTGATGGAGGATATTGGCGGTTTCGATGCATGCATTACTTCCTGGGGCTCTCCGAAATTTACTTCCGAGGTGCTGGAGCGTGCTTCAAAGCTTAGGTTTATTGGACATGCTGCGGGTACGGTAATACCGATTGTGGATGAAAGTATATTCAATAAAGGGATTATAGTGGCAAATGCTAATTCAGCTTTGGCAAAATCCACCGCTGAGGTCACGGTGGCGTTGATGCTGGCAGGTTCATGGGATATGCATGGATTTATTGTACAGATGAAGGAGGGGCTATGGAGAAACCGGAAAGAAACGGTTATGGGTCTTTATGGTCAAACCGTCGGATTGATTGGCTGTGGTGATATATCAAAAGAAGTCATCAGATTAATAAAACCTTTTCATCCCAGGATTCTGATGTATTCTTCCTATTGTCCGGCCAAGGAAGCAGAGGAGCTGGGGGTAGAATTGTGCAGTCTTGAGGAATTGTTGAAAAACAGCAGCATCATTTCTCTTCACAATACACTAACGCCTTCTACAAAAGGAATGCTGGGAAGAAAAGAACTTCAGCTGATTCAGGATGGGGCACTGCTTGTAAATACGTCAAGAGGCCCGATAATTGATGAAAAGGCATTGGTGGAAGAACTTGAAAAGCAAAGGATCTATGCGGCCCTTGATGTGTATGAGACCGAGCCTCTGCCCAAAGAGCATCCACTCCTGAAATTGCCGAACGTGTTGTGCATGCCCCACATAGGTTCCTTCTCCAGCTATTGGAAGAAAAGGCTAGCCCTTACTGTTATAGAGGATATGGAAAGATATATCAAAGGTGAACCTCTTAAAGAAGAGATAAGTGCTGAAAAATATAGGCGGATGACACCCAGATGAGCCTCATATAAAGACTATGCGAAAGGAGAACCGAACAATGGCAAAGCTGAGTTTTACCACTATGGCCACACCGGACAGAAGCAGTGTTGAAGTTATACAAATGGCTAAAAGGTATGGATATCAGGGAGTGGATATGCGTTTGGGATCATATAAAAGCGAATTGCAAATGGATTCTTCTATTAAAGCAATCCGGGAGCTAAGAAACATTTTTGATACTGAAGGTATCCTGCCTTCCGGTTTGCTTTGTTACGCAGAACTTGATAAAAAGGAGCCTTCTTGCTGGGAAAAGTTTAGGGATGAAATTTACAGGTGCCTTGATATTTCTTTTGAACTTGGTTCGCCGTCTATAAGAATATGGCTTAGCAGTCCGAAACAGTTTGATGATTCTTACGGTTATATCCATCGAGCGGTGGAAATGCTGGCAGAAATTCTGGACAAAGATAAGTCTGGAGTAAGTATTATTTTACAAAATCACAGGAAGAAAGTTACGGCCCTTGAACTTGCAGAAATTATTACAAAGGTCGGCAGTCCAAGATTGGGCATGGCATTTTCGCCTGAACATAGCGTAATTGGAAATGAGAATTTGAATGAGGTATGTAACGCAGTCCGGCCTTTTACAAAACAATTGTACATAGCTGATGTGAAATTGAGAGACTCAGAATATACCGATGTCCTTCCTGGAAAGGGAGATGTACCCATTGGTGAGATTTATGATACCTTTGGAGGAGAAAATTTTAAAGGTTGGGTTACCTTTAAATGGGAAAAAATCTGGGCAAAAGATCTGGAGGAACCGGAGATTGCACTTCCATATTTTGTTCAATTTTGGAGACATCTATAAATAGCTGCGGGACAAAGAACACCTGTAGAATTCTGGTTACTTATATTGGCCCGATAGGAATCGATTAAAGATGGACCTTTTCTGTAGGCTTTCGAGATTGCTGTGGTATCGCCAATCAGGTATAATTGTTATATGGGCGATTTTACCATATGTTCCATATCAATATGAACAATAACTAGAGGTACATGATGTAAAGGGGACCTACTATGAAAATTGCTGCGTATCAATTTGCAGTTTCTGGTGATATTCAACAAAATTATAGTACTATCAAAAAAGCGATATATGAAGCCAGTCATCAGGGAGTTAGCCTGCTGGTGTTCCCGGAATGCTGTTTAACAGGATACCCTCCACTGAGTATTCCAAGCACAAACTCTGTTGATTTTAAGCTGGTAGATAGCCTGCTTGGTGAACTGCAAACCATTTCCGATGAAACTGAGATAAGTTTTGTTGTTGGTACGATATGTAGAGAAGGTAATTCCATTTATAACAGAGCCGTTGTTTTTCGTCCGGGTATGCCAATGGCATCGTATGATAAACGAGCCCTATGGGGCTGGGACGAAAAGAACTTCGTTAAAGGTAATAATCATGGTGTGTTCAATATCAACGGTATTACTGTCGGAATACGGATATGCTTTGAAGTGCGATTTCCTGAGTATTTCAGAGAATTATACCGGGAAAATACGGATTTAAATGTTATTCTGTTTTACGATGTTTCTGATAATAACAATTCCGAGAGATATAATTTACTAAAAGCACATTTGCAAACCAGAGCAGTAGAAAACGTTTGCCCAATACTTTCGGTAAACGCTATTGCACCATTTCAGACAGCTCCTACGATGTTCATCGGAAAATCCGGGCAGGTGATTGCTGAGTGTAACAGAAATCATGAAAATTTACTGATATGTGATTTTGTAAAAACTGAATTGGATTTTGGTGAAAAAGGACGCCGCACTCTGAGTGATGAATTATTGCGAATCTGCATGAAGTAAGCGAACGGCCCAAGATAGCAATTCCATCAACTTAAGCCACGTAGAGAAGGTTTGCTTGATGTCGAAGAAATAATGAAATAATAGGGACTTAGATGCAAATGGTTCTATTCTTCCGAGTTGGTTACTACATGGTTATCTAAATTTAATATCTTCAGTTTTTATGATGTTTAATTTGTATTGAAAAAAATATTCTTCGCTTTATATGCCTTAGGGACACAATCATGGATAATGGGTATTACTAGATAAGACAGAATATTGTTTTTATCGGACATTCAGAATTCCGGTTTGAACAAGGATAAAAGCGAGCAAAATCCTGAGGAGTTAGACAGAAGAACCGTCCCCATGTCTAATGTTAGAATGTTATAAGGTCTGTCACACCCATTTGACAACTGTGGTTTAATGTGTTAGACTGAAAATAGTTTAATACATTAGACTAAGAGGTGTTTTCATAATGGAACAGATTAAAGTATATGACGCTGAATACAAGTTTATGGATATAGTGTGGGAGAATTCACCGGTGAAGAGCTCCAGGCTGGTTGAGCTTGCGCAAGAAAAGCTTGGATGGAAGAAATCCACCACATATACCGTCATTAGACGGCTCAGTGACAGAGGAATAATTGAAAATAAAGACACAGTGGTATATGCGTTGGTTGAGCGCGAACAGGTATTGCGGGCAGAGAGTGTCGAGCATATTGACAAATTCTATGATGGCTCCCTGAAGCTTTTCTTCACTACATTTCTTAAGAAGGAGAAACTTACTGCTGATGAGATCTGTGAGCTGAAAAGAATAATAGAAGAATGCGAGGCCGAAGAATAATATGTTTGAAAATATTTTCTTAACAATAATTAAAATGAGCATCACGGCTTCAATAACCGCGGTTGTAATACTTTTATTAAGGCAATTGGCAGGAAGAAAACTGCCCAGGACTTTTAGCTATGCCGCGTGGGCTATAGTATTAATAAGGCTTTTATTACCATTTTCAATACAATCCAGCTTCAGTCTCTTCAATATCGTAGAATCCCCGGTCACTGCAATAGACAAAGCAATAAGTACTGCTGAGTTGGGGGAAAGAAGCACACCTCATGGCACATTTGATGATGTAGGTGGTATTAATGAAACAGGCTTTAATACATATGAAGGTGATCTTTCCAAAAATGAAGAAAATAAAATAAATATTAACGCTGAAGCGAATACGTACACCGATGAAGTCCGCCCGCCCGTCAAAACAGCGCCGATCTCTGTGATGGCCTACATATGGCTGCTGGTCACTTTCGCACTGCTGGGGCTTGGTATATATGCATATATCAGAACAAGCATAAAGCTTAAGACAGCTGTTTTATTTGATGACAATGGATTGCTTGAAGAATGCAGTAAAAATCTCAATTTGAATAGAAAAACAGAAATTTGTGTTGCCGATATGTTGGATACGCCTGTCGTGACCGGCCTTACAAGAATGCGGATCATACTTCCGGCTTCTTTTGTTCAAAAATGTGATATCAGGGATTTGAAGCATGTGATTACTCATGAGCTTGTCCATATAAAGCGGCTTGATTATGTTACCAAACTGCTGGCAGTTCTGGCATTAAGCATTCACTGGTTCAATCCGCTAATATGGCTCAGCTTTCTATTGTCTCAGAAGGATATGGAGATGTCATGTGACGCCAGGGTTTTATCAGTAAATAAAAATGATATACGAAGCGAGTATGCAAAGTCACTTTTGAATATTGCAGCAAAGCAGAATGCACTGTTGTATGGAGGAATGCTAGCATTCGGAGAAAGCAATATCAAAAGCAGAATAAAGGGAATAATGAAGTTCAAAAAAAACAAAGCATGGATAGGATTTGCTGCAGCCTTTTTACTTATTGCTTTTGGCTGTATTCTTTTAACAAACGGAATAAGTGATGATACCGGCAAGAACAAGCCCATTGCGACTGAAAAAACTCTTAGCAGCCTACTGGAACACAGAAGCAGATATATTGGTGATGCCAGCAATGTCAGCAACCTGCTGGGAAAACTGCCGTATGGCAAAAACAAGGAAGGCATTGAGCTTGCAACAGACAGCAGTCCGTATGGGATTACCATAAATTATAGATTGGAAGATATTGAAGCATCAAGTGAAGATATAATAATAAATGTAAAATCTGTACTGCAGGATAATGCTCTCATCCTATTTTCACTTATTGAAAATGTTGATAGGGTCAAATTTAACATCCTACCGGTTAATCTGGAGGTGCAGTTTGAGAGAGCAGAAATGCAGCAGTATTTTGAAAGAGAACTGTGGGATTATTCGGGTAGTAAAGAATATTTTAAAGAATTCTTGCAGGACATATATTTTAAGATATATATATTTCCTGAAAAGTACAGCATGTTCATGTCGTCGGTTCCAGGGATGCGGATTGTTGTATCTTTGAACGCAGCACTTTATGATGTCAACTATAGTAAAAAGTGTTCAACAGAATACGGCACTCTCCTTACATGGGACAGAAGCACCGGCCAAATCACTGACCATGGCAAATCATTTAATCCCACATTAGGAGAGCCGGTATACTGGTCTCCGATTGACATGGACGAAACTGCCGGTGAAAATGTGGTAACAATATCCATTCTAAATGCAGATGGCGATATAATCGCTGAAAAGCGCATCAAGATTGAAAAGGTAGAAGATTACTTCTATAGCGTCAAACCGTCCTACGATATTATAACCGGTAGTTATCATGATTTCACGCAGGATGCTGATACAGTCAATGAAAATATAACTAACGTAAATGATGATGTTAGTAAACTGACAGCACATGCTGCCGCCATGGAAGAGCTTTTGGATACAAGTGATTTTAAATATATGACTGAAGAACAGATTGAGGCAATGCTAAAGACCTTGCCTGAAATTATACAGAATAATTACCATGGTATTGGGCGGATAGAAAACAATGGTAGCGGGTATATGCTGCTTACCTGTAAGAGTGATGCAAAACGGCTGCCCGAAGATACAGTAGGCTACAGGTTCGGCCCGGCAGATTCTGAACTGGAGCAATTGGTTCTACAAGATGCCAAAGAAAAAGAGATATGTCGTTTTCCCCTTGGTCTTGAGGCTTCATACTACAGGGAAAATGACATTTTTTATATTGCGGTAGGGGATACTTCGAATAATACAAGCGGGATAAGCCAATTAGCAGCTTATCAGCTTTCTGGCAATCGGGCCTTTATTGAATATGTGAAGCAGGCCAAAGCACGTGGGACATCATTGTTCATACCCCAGGCGGGTTCGTATATCAGTACGGATATATGGATTAACAGGAGTCATTTGACTGAGTATATTAGTATTGATGAAGCATTTGCCGCTGAGATAAAAAGCAGGCTCGGTAACATTACGAGAACAAATTATGATTTCAGGAGCAGAATTCTAAAGCGTATAGGTATAACAATAATATTGACTGACGGAAACAATTATGAATTGTGCCTTCTTGATGATGGAACGAAAGCCATTCATATATGGAACGACAGGAATGCCATACTGGTTGATTCTGAAACCCATGATATGATTGTGGATTTAGTTATGGAGAAAACCCCATGGGAATGGGTGGAGTTGTCCGAAATACATGATATTGTCAGGGCTGAAATGCGTATGAAGCTATATAGGGATTCTCAGGAAGCGGTGCAGATTGTTGAAGACAGAGACAGCCTTAAGGAGCTTGAGAAGTTATTATCCGGCGCAAAATACACAGGATACGGAGGTTGCCCGTATACTGCACTACTGCTGTTGAACCGTGAAGATGGAGCAACAATAACACTTCATATTGCAACAGATGATTGTAATAGTATGATTCTTGGAACCGCAGCCGGTTATGATTATGGATCCGGCCCAGGACAGAATGGGCTGGATGGGAGTGTTAACGGGCAGGAAAAACTCAAAAGGATTTTTGATCAGATTAACTGGGAATGATGAAATTCATGTAGCAGACATTTAAGTGCCTATCCCAGGCACGTTATGATTCCGTACTAAGTATTGTATCGTTGGAGGATTAAATATGAAAAAAAACTACGTTCTATTATTAATCTTGATTATTTTGTTGACAGCATGTACGAAGAACATTACATTTGAAACAGAAAGCGAGAAAGCTAACACAGCTGAAACGCAAGCTCTTAAAGGAGAGTCAGACAATGCTACTGAAACATCAACTGTAAATGAAGAGACAGATAAGGCAGCTGAAATAGCAGCTGTTAAAAGTGTAATAGAATCTTACTTTGAAGAAGTAGGGAATAGAGATTTCGATATATCCTTTCCAGTAGAGATTAATGGTGAGAAGTTTTATAAAATAGTAGTTTCTGGAAAGTTAAATAATAATGAAACATATCCCATAGATACTTTTGCCATAAACCCAAATAATGAAAAACGCTATTTTTACAGAAAAGAAACAGCTGAGTATGTGCAATATTACACAACTCCGACTTTTGCAGCCAAAACCTCGAGTGACGGAAAACTTCGTATAGAAAGTGTTGGAATGTATCAAGACGGACCGAGTGGTCTGTTCGCTCTTAAGGAAATGCGAATAATCAACACTTCAAACGCGGATGTACTATGGAGCAATGACAGTTACTTGATGAATGGGTTTATGTGGTCTGAAGATAATAGGTTTGTGGCTGCAACATATTCAGGTAGGCAATGGGTAAAGACCGATATTATCGATACAAAAGATTACTCAGTAATAACTATTCCAGATATAAATGATATTTTAAAAGACTGTCCTAATGCGGCGAAGCCAAGTGATAATGTTCCTATGCCTATTTTTCAGGCTGTAAACTGGGTAACCTCTTCGGTCATTCTTATCCATTTTGAATGGAGTGCAGAAAATGATATATCTGTATTAGGTGAATATGAGTTCAATTTGGATAGCGGAAAAATGGACATAAAAAAGATAGAATCAATTCGTTACGATTGAAAAGGTAACATGCAATTTATATTGCAAGACAGAGTATTGTGAAAAAGCAATTCAGACAGGTATGATATAGCGCTTGAAATTAATACTTCGTCGCTACGCAAAGGGCTTTCTGAAGCTATGCCGGACAAAGAGATACTGAAGATATACGAAGATGTTGGTGGAATTAAGATAACGATTGGAGCCGATACACACTTTTTAGAGGATATTTCAGTCGGGTACGATTATGCAAGTTCGTTGATTACTGGCCGGTTAAGGAGTGTAGTTTATATTAACAGAGAACCAAAGCTTGCCAGTGAACTTTTATGACGATACCTGAGCTTTAATGCCGGATCCGGTATGCTGCTGCTACAGGCCCTTTACCCGTTTATCTTTCTGTATTCCCTCGGGCAGAGGCCTTTTACCTTTTTGAACATTTTGGAAAAGTGAAATACATCGTCATAACCCACGGAATGGGAGATATTCCTGATGGATAGAGACGGGTTGGCCATTAGCGAGCAAGCTTTGGCTATCCTTAGCCGGATGAGGTATTCCTGGGGAGTGCAGCCGGTGTACTTTTTGAAAATTATGCCGAGATAACTGATATTAAGCCCAATATCACGTGCAATGTCAGATATGCTTATCTGTCTCGAATAATTGGTGTGCATATAACGGATTGCCTTGGTTATATAGGATTCACTTATGTTTTCTGTATTAAGGCCAGGTCTGCAGGCTCCATTGATCTCAATCAGCTTCGACAGCAGGATATTCAGGAGCCCCACAAGACGCAGCTCCCGGACAGTTTTTTCCTCTGTCTTGCTTATCATTTGATCAAATATGCCTTCAAGCTGTGATGGATCCATACAACGGAAGACAGGAGCTTCGGCGGAGAGAGCGGCCTGTTTTAGATACAACTCTGCTTTAAATCCATGAAAGCCTACCCAGGAATACTTCCAGGGGTCTATAAGGTCAGCCTGATAAAATGTAATTTCATCCGGACAAATCAGAAAGCCTTGTCCTGCTTCTATATTATAAACCTTGTCCCTGCACTGGAAAACTCCTCTCCCTTCGCGAACAAAGTGAATAATGAAATGATCGCGGACTGCAGGGCCGTAAGGCAGCCCCGGAGCACAGTTTTCCGTTCCGCAGTGAGAGCATCGAGTTTGTAAGGAGCATATTAGAACAATTCAAAGAACCTGAAAAGAGAAAGACAGAAAGCAGCGAAACTTCAAAACTCAGTGTCAGTCCTGTGCACGAAAAACCAAAACAGGAGCGTATCAACTTTCATATCACTGATAATGAGCTGGGACATGGCGGTCAAAAGACTAAATATGCCTGGAATGTTGCTGCTATCAGACTTTTATACAAGCTTGAAGAAGAAAACCGGCTTGCGACACCGGAAGAACAGGAAGTTCTGTCCCGGTATGTAGGATGGGGTGGTTTGCCACAGGTCTTTGATGAAAAGAACAGCCTATGGGTTAAGGAATA
>Ga0134099_1003820_pt1 | contig 10723 bp, 7 predicted proteins | sample 10_taG_2_FD_105482 | JGI IMG/M metagenome (GOLD analysis project Ga0134099, IMG submission 105482) | Switchgrass degrading microbial communities from high solid loading bioreactors in New Hampshire, USA - 10_41_5_180_A2 metaG | ecosystem: Engineered > Bioreactor > Semi-continuous > Anaerobic >...
CTGGGCGCCAACTCCCTGGTCTCCTGCGTCTTCGACGGCATGGTGACCGGTCCGGCCGCCGTGAAGTACATCCTGGGGCTGAACACCACCCCGGCGGAGGAGCTGCCCGAGTCCATCTTCGAGGCGGCGGTGCGCGAGGCCGAGGCCAAGTACCAGGCCATCCTGCGCATGGACGGTCCCGAGAACCCCTATGTCCTGGCGGACGAGCTGGGCAAGGTCATGACCGACAACGTGACCGTGGTGCGGTACAACGCCAAGCTGGAAGAGACGCTGGTGAAGCTCAGCGAGCTCAAGGAGCGCTACGGGCGGATCGGCGTTCCCGACACCGGCAGCCACTCCAACCAGCCGGCGGTGTTCACCCGGTGGCTCCACGGCATGCTCGTGCTGGCCGAGGTCATCACCAAGGGTGCCCTGGCCCGGAACGAATCCCGCGGCGCGCACTACAAGCCCGAGTTCCCCGAGCGCGACGACGTGAACTGGCTGAAGACCACGATCGCACGCCATACCGACTCGGGGCCCGAGCTCAGCTACGTGCCGGTGGACGTGACCCACATTCAGCCCCGCAAGCGGGATTACACCTCGAAGTAAGGGGGTACGGGAACCGTGGCCGATCAGAAGAAGTTCATCGAACTGCGCGTCAGGCGTCAGGAGGCGCCGGATAAGCCTTTCTACTGGGAGGAGTTCCGCGTCCCGTACCGTCCCGGTATGAACGTCATCGCCTGCCTGATGGAGATCCAGCGCAACCCCGTCAACGCCGAGGGCAAGCCGACCACCCCGGTGGTCTGGGACTCCAACTGCCTGGAGGAGGTCTGCGGCGCCTGTTCGATGGTCATCAACGGCAAGGCCCGCCAGGCCTGCTCCACCCTGGTCGACAACCTGAAGCAGCCGATCGTCCTCGAGCCGCTGTCGTCGTTCCCCCTGGTGCGGGACCTTATGGTGGACCGCTCGCGCATGTTCGAAGCCCTGAAGCGCGTGCGCGCGTGGATCCCCATCGACGGCACCCACGACCTCGGCCCCGGACCGCGCCAGTCGCCCGCCGACCAGGAGTGGATGTATAAGCTGTCGGAGTGCATGACCTGCGGCTGCTGCATGGAGGCGTGCCCCAACTACAACGACAAGACCGATTTCATCGGGCCCGCGCCGATCTCCCAGGTTCGCCTGTTCAACGCCCACCCCACCGGGAGAATGCACGCCCACGAGCGGCTGGAGGCGCTCATGGGCCCGGGCGGCGTCATGGAGTGCGGCAGCGCCCAGAACTGCGTACGGGCGTGCCCGAAGGGGATTCCGCTCACGACCTCGATCGCCGACATTCAGCGGCAGCTGACCGTCTACGCCATCAAGAAGGCGCTCGGGCGGTAAAGAAGAAAAAACCAACGCGGGTTCGCCGGCCCCTTCCCGGGCGGCGAACCCGCTTGTTACTGTGCCACGAGGCTGCTCCAGTTCAGGTAGATGAGGGGCAGGTTCCACGGAAGCGTGGCGACGAGCACGATCGCCAGGGCCCGGGCCCGGGAAAGGCCGGAGATGCGGCGCACGCCCGCCGTCTGGGCGGCGATGCGCCAGAGCAGGAACGGAAAGGAGACCAGGAGGACCAGCCAGTCCCGCTGCGTGAGGTACGGGATGAAGGTGATGATGTCCTCGACGAGGAACAGCACCCAGACAAGCCCGGTGTATTTCGCCGCCTCCTGGAGCCCGATCTGCCAGCCGAAGAGCCGGCTGCTCCAGAGAAGAAGCACCGCCTGGATGACGAAGAGCGTGAGCAGCAGGTTGAGCAGGTTGAGGATGAGCAGCCCGGCGGGCACGGACGGCGCCGCCGTGCGGATGTCCGGGTCGAAGAGCAGCATCACCGCCTCGACGGTGAAGACCGACAGGAGGATCCAGAGGTACGCATAGCGCATCTGCGTCTGCGCCTGCGCAAAGGTTTCAGCCGGGCGCAGCAGCATGCCGCGGACCCAGTCAGGCAAGGCCAACGTCAACCCTCTCCTTCATCAGCGTCATCAGTCGTACGGAAGCGGCTCCCGCCGGGCCGCGACGCTCTGGACGAGGCCGATGGCGGCCATGTTGGCCAGGAGGGCGGTGGGGCCGTAGCTCACGAAGGGCAGCGGAATGCCGGTCACCGGCATCAGCCCCATGGTCATCCCGACGTTCTCCAGCACGTGGGCGCCGAACAGGGCGGCGACGCCGACCACGATCAGGGTCCCGTACCGGTCATTCGCGGAGAACGCGATGACCGCCAGCCGGAGGAACAACAGCGCATAGAGCCCCAACAGCACGGCGCCGCCGACGAAGCCCCATTCCTCGACCAGCGCGGCGAAGACGAAGTCGGTGTGCGGGAAGGGCAGCCAGCCGTCCTGCTGGTACTCGCCCTGCTTGTATCCCTTGCCCCAGATGTCGCCGCTGGCGATGGCCATCTTGGACTGCAGGACCTGCCACCCGGATCCCTGGGGATCCTTCTCCGGGTACAGGAAAGCGTCGATGCGGTCCCACTGGTCCGGATTGATGTTCAGCGGGAAGACGGTGCCGTAGGTGTAGTGGCTCCAGACCGAGCCGACCACGAACCCGGCCACCAGTACGAAGGCAGCCAGGAGCTTCTTGCCCGGGAAGCCGCGCCCGTACACCATGACGACGCTGATCGCCGCGAACACCAGGGCGGTGCCCAGGTCTTTCTGCAGGACGACCGCGGCGAGCACGGGAAGCACGTGCAGGATCGGCGGCCCCAGGTGCCACCAGGCCTGCAGTCGCTCCATGCCGTCGAGTTGCCTCGCCAGCGTGATGATGAGCAGCACCTTGCCGAGTTCCGACGGCTGGACCATGATGACGCCCAGGTCCAGCCAGTTCTTGTTGCCCATGACCTCAACGCCGAAGGCGACGACGGCGAACAGCATGATCACGTTGAAGCCGTATATCCACCAGTGGAGGGCGCGCAGCTCGTTGTAGTCCAGGAGCAGCAGAATCACCCATGCGACCATGCCCATGACGACGGCGGCCGCCTGCTTGATGAGATCCGCCTTGACCTCGTAGCTCGGTGCCGCGCTAGAGATCACGACAAAGCCGATCCCGGTGATGGCGACGACGATGATGAAGAGCGGCCAATCGATCATTTTCCAGAACCGGCTGTGCCAGTACAGCGCGAACACCCCCCTACAGCCGTATACCATTCGGTTGGACCGGGTCAATCCCCTCTTGGTTTCTTCTTGCCGCCGTTGCACAAAATGGGAGGGGCGGCAACGCCCCCCGTCCCAAAAAAAGTGCCACCCGCAGGTGGCACGGTTATTGACGAGTGCTTACGACTGCACCTTCTTCGGCAGGCCCAGATTGGCCCGACCGCCATCCCGAGGCCGTGCCTCGTTGACGGTCAGCGGTCGCCCTGCCCACTCTGCGCCATTCAGGGCATCGATGACCAGCTGAGCTGCCTCATCGGGCACCTCGACAAACCCGAACCCGCGACTGCGACCAGTCTCGCGATCTGTGACGATGCGAGCGGAGATGACCTCGCAGTATTGCGACACAGCGTTGTGCAGGTCGTCGCTGGTGGCTGCCCATGGCAGGTTACCGAAATAAAGGGTCTTGGCCATCTGCTCTCGTACTCCCGTCTCTGTGGATTTATCGCAGCCGATGCCCCAGGGCAACGTCGCGATGCTTTATTCAGTTTACACGTAGGGCTGGCCAGCGTGCAAGAGGGTTTGACCACGGTGCTCCCTTTGGGTAAAGTAAAATCACCCGAAAGGGGAGGGAGTGCCGTGGCGCTGAGGCTGGTTGCTGCACTACTCGGACTCATGCTTTTTGTCAGTTGCACCGCTCCTCCGGTCGACCCCGGCGTGGGGCCGGGCCGGAACGGCACCGCCAGCACAGAGCCGCCCGGAGTCGGTGCGGGTGAACCGCCCGCGGTGGAGGTTGCCCCAACAGCATATGAACTGGTCATCGCCGGCGGCACCATCGTCGACGGCACGGGCGCCCGCGCCTACCGCGGCGACGTGGCGATCGACGGCGACCGCATCGTCGCCGTGGGCGATATCGGCCCCTACACCGCCGACCGGGTCATCGACGCGACAGGTCTGGCGGTCGCCCCTGGCTTCATCAATCCCCACTCGCACACGCACGACGACCTGCTGAACCCGTTCATCGAGCGGGATGCGAAGGCGTCGCTCATGCAGGGCATCACCACCGAGTTCGGCGGGGTGGACGGCCGGTCGCCCGTGGACATCGGGGCCTTCCTGGCGCAGCTGGAGGAGGAGGGCACGGGCGTCAACTACGGCACGTTCCTGGGGCAGGGGTCCGTGCGCAAGCACGTGATGGGCTGGGCGCAGGGCCCGGCCGGCGAGGCCCAGCTCAATGAGATGAAGGGGCTCGTCCGCCAGGCCATGGAGAACGGGGCCTTCGGCCTCTCCACCGGCCTGGAGTACCAGCCCGGCTCCTTCGCGGGCACCGCGGAGATCGCGGAGTTGGTGCGGGAGACCGCGCCCTATGGCGGCATCTACTCCACCCACGTGCGCAGCGAGGGCGCCGCCGTGGTGCAGGCCATCCAGGAGGCCCTGGAGATCGGCCGTCTGGCCGGGGTTCCCGTGAACCTTTCCCACCTGAAGATTGTGTATTACCGGAACTGGGGCAAGGAAGACGAGGTCGTCGGCCTTATCGAGGAGGCGCGGGCCGCCGGGCAGCGGGTCTTCGCGGACGTCTACCCCTACCGGGCGCCCGACTACGCCGTGAACCGGCCCCTCTCGGAGTGGGCCTCCGCGCTGCCGCCGGAGCATCTGCTGATCGTCGACGGCGTCCCCGAGGAGCTTCAGGGGCTCACCGTGGCCGAAGCGGCCTCCTCGCTGGGCGTGGCCGAAGCCGAGGCGGCCGGCGCGCTGCTGGCACGGTATCCCTCGGTGCGGATCGTGGCGCTGGTCTCCAGCGAGAGCGCGATGTACCGGTTCTACAAGGCGGAGTGGTCGCTGGTCTCCACCGACGGGGAGGCGCAGCCCAAGCTGGCCACTGCGGAGGAGGCGCGCAGCTACTCATTCCACCGGCGGTCCTACGGCACGTACCCGCAGCTGTTCGCGGAACTGGTGCGCAAGCGCGGGCTGCTGACCCTGGAGCAGGCGGTGCGCAAGTCCACCGGCCAGGTGGCGGATGAGCTGGGCCTCAGGACCCGCGGGTACCTGAAGCCCGGCCAGTACGCTGACATCGTGATCTTCGACCCGGAGACCATCGCCGACCGGACGACCTGGCTGAGCCCGCAGGAGTACCCGGAGGGCATCGCCTACGTCCTCGTCAACGGCCACGTGGTCGTGGAGCAGGGCGAGTGGCGGGGCGGGCGCTACGGCCGGATCATCCGGCGGGGCGAGGACTAGAGGCAGGAGGCGGCCCCCCATGGCTTACTGGCTGATGAAGACCGAACCCGAAGTCTACAGCTATGACGACCTGGAACAGGCGGGGCGCGACCTGTGGGACGGGGTGCGCAATGCCGCCGCGGCGAAGCACATGCGGGCGATGCGGCCCGGCGACCTGTTCCTCTTCTACCACACGGGCGACGAGCGGGCGGTGGTGGGCGTGGGGCGCATCGCCAGCGAACCCTATCCGGACCCCACCGACGGGGAGGGCCGCTGGGTGGCGGTGGACGTCGAACCGGTCTACCGATTCCGCTCGCCGGTGCCTCTGGCCGCCGTCAAGGCGGATCCCCGCTTCGCGGACTGGGCCCTGGTGCGCCAGTCGCGCCTCTCGGTGATGCCGGTGATCCCCGAGCAGTGGGCGTGGCTGCACGAGATGGGCGAGACGGATCCACGATAGAGACCCGGGAGTCGTGGGGACTCCCGGGTCTTCATTTTTCTGTCTCTTCGCACGGCCCCCTGAAACGCGCACCGCGTCACGAACCGTCTGTATTGACGGTTATCGGTGTGACGAGAGAGGAGGGGTTAGCATGCGAATGCGAAGGTTGTTGAGCCTCATTCTCGCATTCGCGCTGCTGCTGGGCGCCGCCCCGGCGCCTGCTGCGGCGGCCAGAGGTATCGGCTTGGGTTTTGGTCTGGGTTTCGGTTTCGTGGACGTTCCCGATGACGACTGGGCCTGGCCCTATGTGGTGGAGATGCACGCCAAGGGCCTGATGAAGGGCGTCGGGGACTGCCGCTTCCAGCCCAACGCCGCGCTGACCCGGGCGGAGGCGGTGACGGTGGCCGTAAGGCTGATGGGGCTGGAGGATGAGGCGCAGGAACTGAGCGAAAGCCGCATCCGCGCCCTGCTGCCGTTCAGCGACCGCGACGACATCCCGTCATGGACGCGACCCTATATCGCGGTGGCGGTCGACAACGAGATCATGCCGGTGGCCGAGGACGGGCTGCTGCGTGCCAGCGAGAAGGCGAGCAGGCTCTGGGTCTCCGTGCTCCTGGTCCGCGCCCTCGGATATGAGGCTGAGGCGCAGGCCAAGATGACGGAGGACCTGCCGTTCAAGGACGGCGACCTGGTCCCGGCCTCCCTGGTGGGCTACGTGGCCGCCGCGGTGGACCACGAGCTGGTGCAGGGCTTCCCCGACGGCACCTTCCGTCCCAACGACCCGCTGACCCGCGCCCAGGCGGCGGCGCTGCTCTCCCGCACCGACCGGCAGCTGGGTGAGCAGGGCCGGTTCCGCCCCGGCTACCTGGCCGGCGACCTGGTGCGGGCCAGCGAGCGGGACCTGACGATCACCCTGACGGTGCAGGGGAAGAACCGGACGCTCGACGTGTCGCCGGACGCGCCCGTCTTCCTGGACGAGCGGCGGGCCGACCTGGATGACCTGCCGAAGGGCGCCCGCGTCTCAGTGGTGCTGGACGACGATGAGCAGGTGCTGATGGTCATCGCCCACTCGCCGGTCAACTTGCCCGGCGTCTCGGATGTGTCCGGCGAGATCAGCGCCATCTTCCTGCCGTCCGACATGGTCGGCGGACTCGGGCTGGTGGTGCTGAAGCGCAGCAACGGCAAGGAGCAGACCTACCCGCTGGCGCCGCAGGTGACCGCCACCTACGACGGCCGCTCGATCAAGCTGGATCAGCTCCGTGTCGGCGATAAGGTGCAGCTGGACGTGGTGGCGGGCGTGGTCATCGCCATCAAGGTGACCGAGCGCGGCTCGGGCTCCGGCCGGGAGAACGAGATCCGGGGCACGATCGTCAACGTCAAGACGGACGGCCTTTCGTTCCTGGGGACCATCGACCTCAAAGTCGGAAACAAGACCCAGACGGTGACGGTGGCGCCCGGAGCGGTCATCACCCGCGAGGGCAACAAGGTGGCGCTGACGGAGCTGGAGAAGGGCGATGAGGTCACGGTCCGGCTGGCCGGCGGCATTGCCATCCGCATCACGGTCGACAAGCCGGCCCGCACGGAGGAGACCCTGCGCGGCGAGATCCTGAGCATCCAGCCCGCCACCAAGACCACGCAGGCCCGCCTGCGCATCCGCACCGAGAGCGGCCGTACCCGCACGGTGACCCTGGCCAAGAACGCCGTCATCCGCGAGGGCAACAAGAAGCTGAGCGTGGCCGACCTGCGTGAGGGCGATGAGGTGGAGGTCCGCCTCGTCAACGGCGTCGGTGAGGAGGTGCGCGTGCTTTACCGGGGACCGCTGGTCGAAGAGGTCAGCGGGACGATCGAGCAGATCACGGCAGCCACCCGGACTTCCGGGCCGAAGGTCACCCTGAACACGGGCAAGGCGACCCGGACGGTCACCCTGGCCAGCGACGTCTCGATCCGCTACGGCAGCACGAGGCTGCAGGTGAAGGACCTGCGGATCGGCGATAAGGTCACCATCACGGTGGTCGACGGCATCGGCACCGAGATGACCGTCACGAGCCGCGGTCCGGTGGTCGAGGAGATCCGCGGCACCCTGGAAAAGGTCGAGGCGGCCACGAACACCCGGCCGGACCGGCTGACGGTGAAGACCGACGGGGGGACCAAGCGCATCAGCCTGGCGGAGAACGTCTCGATCCGCTACGGCAACACCCGGATCAAGCTCGAGGACCTGCGGCCGGGCGACGAGCTGGTCATCGTGACGAAGGACGGCATCGGCACCGAGATACGGGTGGAGGTGCGCGCACCGCTGGTTGAGGAGGTGCGCGGCACCCTGGAGAAGGTCGAGGCTGCGACGCCCGCCCGGCCGGCCCGGCTGACGGTGAAGACCGACGGGGGGACCAAGCGCATCAGCCTGTCGGAGAACGTCTCGATCTACTACGGCGACACCCCGCTCCGGCTGGAGGAACTGCGGGTGGGCGACGTGGTAGTCATCGTGACGGAGGACGGCATCGGCACCGAGGTCCTGGTTGAGGATCGCAAGCCGCTGGTCGAGACCGTGAAGGGCACGATTGAGCAGATCCTCGCCGTGTCGATCCGGTTCACCTCCAGCATCGTGGTGAACACGGGCCGCGAGAGCCGCACCATCGACCTCGCCGGCGACGTGGCCATCCGCTACGGCCGTCAGCAGCTGGAGGTCGGGGACCTCCGGGTCGGCGACAAGGTGACCGTCACGCTCAAGGACGGTCTCGCGACCGAGATCGTCGTGACCGAGCGGGGCCCGGAGACCGAGGACGTCAAGGGGACCCTCGTGGGCATCTATCCGTTCTCGACCACGTTCCAGTCCAGCATTGACGTCCGGACGGACGCCGGCATCCGGAACATCCCGCTGGCCTCCAACGTGACGATCAGGCGCGGCGAGCGGCACATCCGACTCGACGACCTGCTGGAGGGCGACCAGGTGACCGTGACCGTGGTGAACGGTCTGGCGAAGGTCATCGTGGCGCAGGAGGTCCAGTCTGAGGTGGTCTCCGGCCAGCTCCTGGCGGTCTACCAGGTCTCGATCGATTTCCAGCCCAGCCTGGCGTTGTACACGGCCGGCGGTGAGCGGCGGATCCTGCTGACCTCCGAGACGGTCTACGTCCTGAACGGCCGGCTGATGGATCTGGACGACCTGCAGGTCGGCGACAAACTGCTGGTCCGGCTCGTCGGCGGGGTCGCGAACCGGATCCTGGTGGAGGAGCGGCCGAGCGCCACCGAGCTCACGGGCACCCTGCAGGCCATCGACGGCCGGGTGATCACCGTCCGGGTGAGCAACCGGGAGCAGCGGACGCTGATCCTGTCCGACGAGGCCAAGCTCACCCTGAACGGGAACGCGATCCGCAGGGATGAGCTGCGCACCGGCGACCGGGTCGAGCTCACGGCCCGCGGCGACGTCGTCATCGAGCTGAACGTGCAGCGGCGGAACCAGAACAACCGGTAGCGGCACGGAAGCCAAAGGTAAAGAGGAGCAGGGCGTGCGGTCACGCCCTGCTCCTCTCTTACGCGTATGCGGTCTCCTACGTCTGCGGTGCTCGGGTCCTAATCGGCCGAGGTGACGTCCATCTTGGCCAGGTGCTCGTAGCGGCGCCGCCTGGCTTCCACGGACTCCTGGGCCTGCCGGAGCAGCTCCTGCGCGGCCTCCGGGTTGAACTTGCGAAGCTGCGCATAGCGGGTCTCGTTGTAGATGTACTCTTCCAGCGGCACCTTCGGCGCCGGGCAGTCGAGCTGGAACGGGTTCTTGCCCTCGGCCACGAGCCGCGGATCGTAACGGTAGACGGGCCAGTGGCCGGACTCGACGGCCAGCTTCTGCTGGTTCAGGCCCTTGGCCATGTCGATGCCGTGGGCGATGCAGTGGCTGTAGGCGATGATGATCGACGGGCCGTCGTAGGACTCCGCCTCGCGGAGGGCCCGAATCACCTGGGCGTCGTTGTAGCCCATGGCCACCTGTGCGACGTAGACGTTGCCGTACTGCATCGCGATCATGCCCAGGTCCTTCTTGCCGACCGGCTTGCCGCCCGCGGCGAACTTGGCCACGGCGCCCAGCGGCGTGGACTTGGAGGCCTGTCCGCCGGTGTTGGAGTACACTTCGGTGTCGAGCACCAGGACATTGACGTTCCGGCCGGAGGCGAGGACGTGGTCGAGGCCGCCGAAGCCGATGTCGTAGGCCCAGCCGTCGCCGCCGACGATCCAGACCGACTTCTTGACCAGGTAGTCGGCGATCGCCATCAGCTGCTCGGCCCTCGGGTCGACCAGCTTGGCGAGCCGCTGCTTCAGCTCGGCCACCCGCTCCCGCTGGGCGTCGATGCCGGCGGGATCAGACTGGTCGGCGTTCAGCAGGGCGTCGGCCAGGTCAGCCCCGATCTGGTCGCGCAGGGCGCTGACCAGCTCCGCGGCCATGGTGGCCTGCTTGTCGACGGCCAGCCGCATGCCGAGGCCGAACTCGGCGTTGTCCTCGAACAGCGAGTTGGACCAGGCCGGGCCGCGGCCCTCGCTGTTCTTCGCCCACGGGGTGGTGGGCAGGTTGCCGCCGTAGATGGAGGAACAGCCCGTGGCGTTGGCGATGAGTGTGCGATCGCCGAACAGCTGCGAGATCAGCTTCAGGTACGGGGTCTCGCCGCAGCCTGCGCAGGCGCCGGAGAACTCGAAGAGCGGCCGGGCCAGCTGGACGTTGCGGACGTTGTTGAACGGCAGCTGCTTCTCGGTGATGTCAGGCAGGGCGAGGAAGAAGTCCCAGTGACCCTGCGTCTGCTCGCGGGCCACGAGGATGTCGGTCATGTTGATGGCCTTGCGGGCCGGATCCTGCTTGCTCTTGGCCGGGCAGGCCTCGACGCACAGCGCGCAGCCGGTGCAGTCCTCGGTGGAGACCTGGATGGTGTACCGCTTGCCCGGCAGCTCGCGGAAGCGGGCCGGCATATGCTTGAAGCCCTCGGGCGCCCCGGCGAGGTCGGCC
>Ga0134099_1003821_pt1 | contig 10719 bp, 10 predicted proteins | sample 10_taG_2_FD_105482 | JGI IMG/M metagenome (GOLD analysis project Ga0134099, IMG submission 105482) | Switchgrass degrading microbial communities from high solid loading bioreactors in New Hampshire, USA - 10_41_5_180_A2 metaG | ecosystem: Engineered > Bioreactor > Semi-continuous > Anaerobic >...
CCGCCTGCTCTATCGGGAATACGGCTACGTGGCTGTCGGGGAAGACAGCTATGTTGTGCTGCTCAAAAACGCTCTCGCGCCGCGGGCGGCGATAGCCGCAGTCTCACTTGCGGTGATTGCCGGCGCGGTTTTTGGCGCGCTTGCGCTGACAAGGCCCCAGGAAACGGCGAATATGCCGGAGGAGCCGGTGGCGGCGGCGGGCAAGCAGCTTGAGCTGGAGGAAGGCGCGGTAGACTGGGAGGGCGAAAAACCGCAGGATACCGGCGGCAGCGGCGCTGTACGGGGCATCGCGATACCCGGCTTCAAGAGCATCACGGTGGAAGCGAACAAAAAGGACGTGAAGGTGAACTTCCGGAACCCGGAGGGCAACCCGTGCTATTTCGAGATCAGCCTGATTCTGGCGGACGGCACCGAGCTTTACAGGTCGAAGATGATCGAGCCGGGCAAGGGGCTGTATGAAATCACGCTGAACCAGCCGCTGGCACCGGGCGAGTATGACGCGGTCCTCAAATACGACACGTACAGCCTGGAAGGGCTGACGCCGATGAACGGCGCGGAGGTTAATCTGACGCTGATCGCGCAGTAACGGTAACGAAAAAGGCTTGGCGGAAACACGCCAAATAAAATAACACTATAACACTAATAGATAAAGGAGAAGGAGAAATGAGAAGGTTACTTGTATTGGCGTTGGCAGTCATGATGGTGCTGGCGATGGTGCCCACAGTGGCGCTGGCGGAGGAGGGACCAAAGGAAGAGGGAAGTGAAGTCATAGCTGCATCTGAGGTTAGCTATACCATTACCATCCCTGCTCAAGTGGACCTGGGAACTCTGAAGCCGGGAGATTCCGCTTGGAAAGATTTCAAAGTCTCTGCGTCCAATGTATTCCTGGAGGACGGCGGATTCATTGATCTGACTGCCAGGGGCAGCGGCCCGAACGGCGAGTTCAGGTTATATGACCAGGATGGCTGGGGCTTCAATGCGATGTCGTATCAATTGATTTCCCCCTACGGAAGCCCGGTGGAGCCGGATGGCAGGTATGCCAAGATTACCAAAAGCGGGCAGTATTATGGCAAAGTTGGAACCAGTAGTGCGGACATCAAGTTTGCGGGCAGCTATAAAGGCGTTATGACGTTCACCATCAGTTATGTGGGCCCGGAGATTCAGGATGTTCCGAAAGGCGGATCGGCTGATATGAGATGGCTGGTTATATGTGAAAGCGGATCCGTCGATATTTATTTCGAGGAATGGACGATTAACGAACTGGCCTCTATGGAGGTAACTATTTTCAATAAAGGTGAGAAGTTATCAACGACCAGGCTTAGAAATCCTGCCGCCCATTCCGGAAATAATATTACCTGCAGTCTGAGGACTAGCGCTAACTGGGAAAACGACCAAGGCGTAACAGAGGCTGGTTATTACAAAGGTAAGTACGATAGCGTGTCCGTTAAAGTTGTGAAGGATGGCAAGACATATATCTTTAAGTCATCTGTTAAGCAGTAGGAGTAAATTCTAGAGTGTCAACTAATGGAACATAGCCTGTAGGCGGGGCATAACCCGCCTCAGGCTAAGACTATGTTTAACGTAACGTAATGTATTAACCTTAAGACCAAACGAGGAGAGTATACCGTGAAGGCGAAAAGAAGGATTTTTTCTATATTGTCAGCCCTGGTTATACTCGCATCATTTCCGTTGGTTTCAACGGCTGCAGCTCCGCAGCCCGGTTCGTCCGATACGGTAGTCACCTGCACGGTAGACTCCCGCTTTGAGTTCACCCTGCCGCCGGATACCACCGTGACGTATCCCAATACGACGGCGCTGGTGGGGCAGTTCACTATCAACAACATTTTTATCGAGAGCGATGAGCAGCTGTCCGTCGAGCTGGTGCCCGGCGTGATGAGGGCGCGGGGCTACGCGGGCGAAGTGCTGAGGTACAGCGTGGAGTTCAACCCGCCTTTTCCGATGGACGAGTCTCACATCGGGCAGAGCTATGACGTGTGGGTCGCCATCAACGGGGACGATTTTGACGCCGCGACGCGCACTTTTTACGACGCAGCGCTGGAATTCCGGGTGCGCTCCACGCTGACCGGGGAGGTCATCTGGAGGGGCGCCACCACCGTGACGGCGTTCAAGGCGCAGGGCGGTGGCGGCGGCGGTCAAGACGACGATGAAGGCGGCGGTGGCGGCGGCGGAGGCGGCGTGGTGCCGCCGGATACCGGAGAGGGTGGCGGCGTGGTGCCGCCGGACACCGGGGACGACACAATGCCCAAGAACCGGTGCCGCAGGCCAGCCCGGGAACAGGGCAGCCGGAAGGCGGGCAGCCGGGCGTGGTAATTCCCGCTGAGGAGATACCCGCAGCGCAGCCGGCATGGTCCGGCTTGTGGTGGTGGTGGATCCCGGTGACCGCATTGGCGGTGCTGCTGCTGATACTGCTGCTCGTGCTGTGGCGCAGGCGCAGGCGGGAGGAAGAGCAGTCGGGATAATGCCGGCTTAAGACACCGGTTCAAGCGATACGGCGTGATGCATAAACTGCCGAAACAGACGAAGAAGCGGGGGCAGGCTGCATGGGCTTTGCCCCCGATTTTTGTTGTTTAGGCGCTATAAGGATGGTGAGAGGCTTATTCCCGGACTATATTCCATTCCAGCAGCTTGCTTAAAAAGCGGGCGAATTCGGGCGTCTGCGGGTGCGCGAAGAGCTGCTCGCTGGGGCCGTATTCCAGCAGCCGACCTTCGTGCAGGAACGCGATGTGTTCGCACGCGTGGCGCGCAAAACCCATCTCGTGCGTCACGATGATGAAGCGGATGCCGTCGGCCTTCAGCTCGCTTATCATGTCCAGCACCTCGGTGGTGAATTCGGGGTCCAGCGCGCTGGTGGGCTCGTCCAATAGCAGCAGGCGGGGCCGGGGCGCGATGGCCCGCGCGATGGCGATGCGCTGCTGCTCGCCGCCTGAGAGGGCGCCGGGCCGCTTGTGCGCCTGGCTTAGCAGCCCAAAGCGGGAAAGCAGGGCGTTGGCCTGCGCGTCCGCTTCGGCCTGCGTAAAGCCATGCACATGGACGAGAGGCACGGTGATGTTCTGCCGGGCCGTCATGTGACGGAAAAGCCCGCCCTGCTGGAACACGAAGCCGATGCGGCGGCGGTAGAGCATCAGGCTGCTCTCATCGTGCCCGGCTTCTTCGCCGTCCATCATCACCCGGCCTTCGGTGGGCAGCAGAAGGCCGCCGATGATGCGCAGGAGCGTGGATTTGCCGCTGCCCGAAGGCCCCACGACGGCCAGCGTATCGATGGTGTCCGAAAAATCGATAGGGCCCAGCACTTGCTGCCCGTTGAACGTTTTTGTAAGGCCGATGAGCTCAAGTTTCATAGCTGAATTTTTTCTCCAGTTTTTTGGTGATCAGCGTGACGGGCAGCGTCAGCGCGAGGTACAGCAGGCCCAGCAGAAAATAGCACTCGAACAGCTTGAAGTTGTCGGCGCTGATCTCGCGCATGGTTTGGGTCAGCTCAATCACGGCAATCCAGGACAGCAGCGACGAATCCTTGATGATGGACGCCAGCTGGCCGGTGAGCGCGGGCAGCGTGCGCGTCACCATCTGGGGCAGTATGACCAGCCGCAGCGTCTGGCTGTGGCTGAAGCCCACGGCTTTGGCCGCTTCCCACTGCGTGGCCTCGATGGACAGCAGGCTGCCGCGGATAATCTCGCTGATATACGCGCCTTCGAATATCGAGAGTATGAGTACGCCCGCGACGAAACGGTTGTCTATGCCCCAGGCGGTGCCGATGATGTAGAAGAAGAGGTAAATCTGCATCATCAGCGGCGTTCCGCGGATAAACTTGACGTAGAAACCGCATAGATAGCGCAGCATCAGCACGCGCGAGCCCTGCCCGAGCGCGCTGAGCACACCCAGCAGCAGGCTGACCGCGAAGCTGGCGAGGCTGATGAGCAGCGTCATCAGAAAGCCCTGACCGATGCGGGTGCGGTACTCGCTGACAAAACTGAAATCGAACGTGACGCCCACGGCGGTCAGCGACAGCCAGAACACCGCGACGATGATCACGGTGAGCAGCAATAAATTGAGCGCCGCCTTGAGTGGCAGCGCCTTTTCGTTTCTATTTTGCAAAAACAGTTCTCTTAGCTTCATGCTGTCATTTCAGGTCGAAAAACCACTGGAACCCCAGTTCTTCAAACGCGGCTTTCTCTTCGGCGAGGTATTTTTGCGTCAGCTTATCGAAACCGCCCTCGCTCCGGAATTTGGCGATGAACGCGTTGAGCTTGTCCAATAGCTCGGTATTGCCCTTCCGGACGGCCACGCCCCATTGCTCTACGTCCTGGAACGGGATGAACACGGCCACCGTGGCGTCTTCGTGGGTCTTCCAGTTGCGGTATATCGTGAGCTGGTCGTAGATGAAGGCGTCCGCCTTGCCCTGCACCACCTCGGTGACGCAGGCGCTCTCGTCCGCCAGCTCGATGCGCCCGGCGTTCTGCAGGTGCTCCCGGGCGTAAATATCGCCTGTGGTGCCCGTCTTCACCGCGACTTTCTTGCCGGGCTGGTTGAGATCGTCAATGGATGATATGCCGGAGTTCTTGTTCGCCAGTATTGCGAGCAGCGCGTTGGCGTACGGGTCGGAGAAATCCACCATCTCTTTGCGCTTTTCCGTGATGGTCATCGAGGATACGATCATGTCCGCCTTGCCCGTCTGCAGGGAAGGTATCAGGCCGTCCCATGCGATGTTTTCGATTATAACCTTGCGGCCGATGTATTCGCCGAAAGCCTTGGCAAAATCCACGCTGACGCCGGACGGATTCCCCGCGCTGTCCTTGGTTTCAAACGGGGGATACGCCAGCTCCATCGCAACGACAAGGGGTTTTTCGCTGTCCGTAACGGCGGGGGCGCATCCCGCTGCTGCGCTGAGCAGCAGGCAAACGCTCAAAACGATCGCTATTTTCTTCATGCGCAATTCTCCCTGGATATGCCGCCGGATGCGGCAACGCTCTGCTGGGAACAAGGCCCGGCTATTACAGTATACGGCAAAAAAGTGGCAAAAGCAATATTCGACACCTGTTAACTTTTTTCGAGGCTATATGAGGCTATATATCGATGCCGAGGTCGTTTCCCATCACGCTGCCGGGCAGAATGCTGCTTTTGCCGAACCTTGCGCGGATGGCGTCCAGCGCTTTTTCCAGCCGTTCTTCTTTTTCGCGGTCTTTCTCGTCTCCGAACAGCGAGAGCTGCTCCGCCGCACGGCTCTCGGGAACCAGTTTGAACGCTGTTATGCTCAGCATCCGGATGGGATTGCCGATCTTCCAGGACGCGCTGATGAGCCCCATGGCTGCGCGGGCGATATCGGCAGCCAGATAGGATGGGAGGGGCAGCGGTTTTTGCCTGTTGATCACCTTCAGGCCGGGGTCCTTGATGGACACCTGAACAGCTGATGCCTTAAAGCCGTAGCGGCGCAGCCGGGAAGCGACCTTGTCGCTGAGCGCGGCCACCGAGGTGCGGATATCGTCCCGGCTGACCAGGTCCCGGCTGAAGGTGATGCCGTGCCCCACCGACTGGATCTCTTCTTCCTGACCGGCTTCCAGCACCGGGCTGTCGTCCAAACCGTTGGCGTAGCAATAGAGCTGATCGCCCAGCTTGCCGAAACGCCTGCGCAGCAGTTCGGAACTTGTGCAGGCCAGCTCGCCGATGGTGCGGATGCCCAGCTGCATCAGGCGCCGTTCGGTCTGGCGGCCCACAAAGAGCAGGCTGCCCACAGGCATGGGCCAGACAACCTGCCGGTAATTATCCCGGCTGATGACGCTGACCGCATCGGGCTTCTTGAGGTCGCTGCCCAGCTTGGCGAAAACCTTGCACCAGCTGACGCCCACCGATACGGTGAGCCCGGTCTCGCGGGTGACGCGCTGCCGGATTTCATGGGCCAGCGCCACAGGGTCGCCGCCGAACAGGTGCAGGCTGCCGGTGACGTCAAGGTAGCTTTCGTCGATACCGAAGCGTTCAACCTGGCTGGTATACTGCTCGTAGATGGCGTTGAGCTTTTCGCAGTAGAAGCGGTAAAGCTCATGGCGCGGTGGGCACAGCACAAGGTTCGGGCATTTGCGGCGGGCCTGCCATATCGTTTCCGCCGTCCTGACGCCGTAGCTTTTGGCCAGCTCGTTTTTGGCCAGTATGATGCCCCTTCGCGCCTCGGGATTGCCGCAAACGGCCATGGGCACCTTTTTGTACTCCGGGTGGAAAAGCTCTTCCACGCTGGCGTAGAAAGAGTTGCAGTCGATATGGTAGATAACCCGGTCGCGGTTCATGGCGGGCTCCTCCCAAAAAACTTAAGCGCATAGTCTATACGCGCCATATGCAAACATTTGTTCTAAAGATAGTATATTCGCGTTTTTCCGAAAAATCAACAGGTTTTAAGGGGAACTGTATAGGGCCGTTTAGTGCAGGCTGCAAGGCCATACGGGGAAGAAATAGAAAAAACCCCTGAACGCCGGAGTTTTGAGCGAGATGAGCAAGCTGGCTTGCCTTATTCGTTTACGATACCGGTGATCGTGATATTGAGGGCGGACATATCGTAAGCCAGGTTGATGTATTCGCTGGTGGGTTCACCGTCCGCGATGATGCGGACCTTGGGCCTTAATATGTTCTCCTGATAATTCTTGACCACAATGGCTTTCTGCCCGTTGCTCAGGTGGACATAGGTGCCCACCGGATACGGCGCGATTTTCCTGGTCAGCGCATCCACGATGCGGGGATCAAAATGCGTGTCGTAGCCGCCCATGATGTATTCGATGGCATCGGAAGGCAGCATGCTCTTGCGGTAGGGCCTGTCGGATGTCAGCGCGTCGTAGACGTCGGCCACGCAGCAGACGCGCCCATACAGGTGGATATCGTCGCCTGAGAGGCCGGCAGGATACCCTTTGCCGCAGTACTGTTCGTGATGGTGCAGCGCTACGATACGGGCTTCCTCGGGGATTTCCATCTGGTCGGACAGGTAGCGGTAACCGAGCTCGCTGTGCGTCTTGATCTCTTCAAATTCCTCCGGCGTCAGGCGGGAAGGCTTGTTCAGTATTTCCTTTTTTATGAACATCTTGCCCACGTCGTGCAGCAGCGCGCCCATCGTGAGGTCATACAGCTGCTTTTTGCCAAGACCCAGTACCGTGCCCATCACGACGGAGAGGACGGCCACATTCAGGCTGTGGCTGTATGTGTAGTCGTCGTAGGCGCGTATATCGATAATGTTGATCATAATGTCGCGGTTGGCCACCACTTCGTCCACAATGCTGTGTACGATACTCCTGATGGTGGGAATCCGCTTTCGGGCCTGATGAATGCGGTTGGTTTCGACGTTACGGAAAAACGCCTGCATCTCGGCCCGGGCTGCGTGTTTGAGCCGGGGGTCGATGACGTCTTGTATGTCGAGACCTTCGGAGATCTTGTCGTCGACGTAAACGCCCTGATATCCCAAAATCTCAAGTTTGTTGATCATGCTGCGAGTGAGTTCACGGCCCTTACGAAGCAGCACCCGGTTATGTGACGCGACTAGATCCGCACCTAATTTATCGCCTGGCTTAAGATGCTTGGTGGACACATATCTCATTTGCTAACAGATCCCACTCCCTGTACTCAGATAGGGTACGCTCCTCCGTTGTTTATTGTATAAACGCGTTGATGTCCAGAATAAGGCTGATGCTGCCGTCGCCCAATATGGTACACCCCGCAAGCCGTTTGTTGCCTCCCAGCGCCTTCAGAATATAGGGCGGGATCGGTTTGACAACGGTTTTCTGCTCGCCCACAAGCTCATCCACAAACAGGCAGTACACCTGTTCCTGCGCTTCTATCGTCACCAGTATGCCCTGTTCCAAATCCGTAATGGGCGTATCGATGCCAAACTCCTGGTGCAGGCGGATGATGGGATAACAGTTGCCGCGCAGCCAGATCATCTCCCGGCCGTCCGGATCGCAGAAGCAGTCGCCCTTCTGGGGCTTGAACGACTCCCTGATGGAAAGCAGCGGGATGATAAAGGGAGAGCCGCCCACAGACACCTGCATGCCGTCGATGATGGCCAGAGTCAGCGGTATCTGCATGACGACTGACATGCCCTTGCCCGGCGTGGAATCCACCGAGAGTGAGCCGCCGATATTTTCGATATTGCGCTTCACCACGTCCATGCCCACGCCGCGTCCCGAGAATTCCGTGACCTGTTCCTTGGTGGAAAAGCCCGGCGCGAACACCAGCGAATAAGCCTCCTTGTCGGTGACCTCGGCCCTGGGCTTTTTGATAAGACCCAAGGCGATGCCTTTGTCGATGAGCTTTTCCTTGTTGAGACCGCGGCCGTCGTCGCTAACCGTGATAAGCACGTCGCTGCCCGAATTGCGCGCTTCCAGGCGGATGGTGCCCACAGGGTCTTTGCCGAGCTTGACCCGCTCTTCGGCCGTCTCCAGCCCGTGGTCCATCGAGTTGCGGATAAGGTGCATCAGCGGATCGGAGAGGTTGTCCAGCACGTTCTTGTCCAGCTCGGTATCCTCGCCGATGATTTCCAGACGCGCCTTTTTGCCAACTTTGTTGGACATATCGCGCACTATGCGCTCCATCTTGTGGAACGTGGCGGACACCGGAACCATGCGGATGGACATCACGATATCCTGCAGCTCTTCTGTCAGTTTTTGCAGCTGGCGGGACGCCTTTTCAAAGCTCTCCAGCTTCAGTGCCATCACCTGCGGGTTCTTGGTGACCGTAGCTTCGGTGATAACGATTTCGCCCACGATATCCATCAGCGCATCGAGTTTCGAGAGTTTCACGCTGAGGTAGCTCTGCGCGGCTGTACTGGTGTTTTCTGCCGCCCTGCTCGCTGCAGACGCTGCAGACGCTGCTTCCTGGTCCGGCTGGACGTCAGTTTTTTTGCCGCCGAATACCCGGGCTTTCTCCTCAGGGCTGAGTTCCTCCACAGTCAGGCTTTGGATAAAGAATGTTTCCCGGATTTTTTTCGACAGGGCTTCCTGCGTTTCCATCGAAAGCATATAGACCGTAAAGCCGTTGGCGATGATTTCATCGTCGCTGTGATCGCTGAAAAGGTCCGCAGGCTCTGTGACGATGGCGGCGCACATGGGCTCTATGGATTTGACGAGCCCCAGCGCGCGAATGTTTTCCATTTTGCACTCAGGCTGGAAAATGACGTGCGCTTTATAAGCGGATTCCTCCCCGGTGAGTTCCTGACCACCCTCTAATGTCACGTTTGGGACGGCCTGTTCGGCCGGCGGATCGGGCTTGCGGTTTGTCAGTATCTGCAGATAGCTCCGGACTTCGCGGATAATATCCGATACGTCGGCGTCCGGCATCCCGCCCGTCTGAATTTTGGAGATCTCCGCCTTGATGAGGTCCAGTGAATTGAACATGAGGTCAATGATCTTCTGGTGGTCTTCCCGGCGCGACGAATGGCTGCGCAGGAAGTCGAACAGGTCCTCCAGCGCGTGCGAAAGGTTGGCGATGCTGTCGAAGTTCATCATCGCCGAAGAGCCTTTCACCGTATGGAGTATGCGGAAGATATCCGCAATATCCTCAGGGGAGAAAGTGGACTTCTTATCGCATTCCAGCAGCACGGACTCCAGCCTGTCCAAAAGCTGCATATTCTCAACCAGATATACTTCCAACAAAGAATCGTTCGCCATTACTATTCCCCTTCAACATCAAAATAGTTCTTGGTTGCTTACGGCGCGTCAGCCCAGGTTCTGCAGCGCGGAGAGGATGGTGTCCTCTTTGAACGGTTTGACGATAAAACCCTTGGCGCCCGCCAGAACGGCTTCCCGCACCATGCTTTCCTGGCCCATCGCAGACACCATGATCACATTGGCCGACGGGTCGAGAGCGAGTATTTCTTTTAAACTGGCCAGTCCGTCCATCTCCGGCATCGTGATATCCATAGTGACGATGTCGGGCTTTAATTCCTGATACTTTATGATTGCGGCCTTGCCGTTTTCGGCTTCGCCGACGATCTCGTAATTGTGCCGGCTCAGCATGTTTTTGATAGAAACCCTCATAAATGCTGCGTCATCCACAATCAGTACTCTTTTCATTTGCAGTCCTCCATTACACAAATCAGCAAATTATCAATAAACCAAAAATCATCATATTAATCGCAAAGATTTGGGGGCAACCGTCCGTACCTGCAATGTGCCGTCCTCACAGTTAAACTCAATGGATCGGCCGATGGTTCCCCCGGTATCCTGTGCGGCGACGGGTATGCGATGCGCCTGCAGCTGCGCAAGGCATACGTCCACATTTCTTTTGCCGATGTTCAGCATATCAGTCTGATGGCTGTTGTTGAACATATGGGCCCCGCCTGCCAGCTTGGCCTGCAGCATATGCCGCGACGCTCCCGCGCGGGTGACCAGCCGGATCATCTCCGGCACCGCCGTGTCCGCAAACTTGAACTTGTTGATCTCCGCCATACCTTGGGGCGCGCAGGGCAGCATGATGTGCACCATACCGCCTATCTTTGTAACCGGGTCAAAGAGTACCAACCCCACGCAGGACCCCAGCCCCAGCGTCACCAGCCTGTCGGGCGCTCTGGAGACGACCTGCTCGGCAATACCAATCGTCAGCGTCGCCATTACGATATCCCCATCTTTGTGAGCAGCGTCTGATAAGACTCGATTTCCGGTATCAGGAAGAAATGGCCGTACAGGCATTGCCCCTGGTCCGAAAACCGTGTCTCCAGAAAGAGCACGTGGTCTC
>Ga0134099_1003827_pt1 | contig 10706 bp, 7 predicted proteins | sample 10_taG_2_FD_105482 | JGI IMG/M metagenome (GOLD analysis project Ga0134099, IMG submission 105482) | Switchgrass degrading microbial communities from high solid loading bioreactors in New Hampshire, USA - 10_41_5_180_A2 metaG | ecosystem: Engineered > Bioreactor > Semi-continuous > Anaerobic >...
CTCTATCCAGTCCGTGCAGCGCTTCTTCCGCCCCTTCCAGACGGTCACCCAGTTGTGGACGATTGCCCAGTCGGCTTTCGCCGCCGCCGAGCGGGTGTTTGACCTGCTGGACATGGAGGCCACGGTCGAGGATAAACCGGACGCGGTCGAGATGGGCCGCATTGAGGGCCATGTGCGCTTCGAAGAGGTGGATTTCTCCTACGAGGAAGGACAGCCGGTACTGGAGAAGGTCAGCTTTGAGGCTCTTCCCGGGCAGACCATCGCGCTGGTCGGCCCCACCGGCGCCGGGAAGACCACGATGGTCAGCCTGATCGCCCGGTTCTACGACCCGACCTCCGGACGGGTGCTGATCGACGGGAAGGACCTGCGGGATGTCCGGCAGCTCAGCCTGCGCTCGCAGATGGGGCTGGTCACTCAGGAGCCGTTTTTGTTCAGCGGCAGCGTGATGGACAACATCCGCTACGGGCATCTGGACGCCAGCGATGAAGAGGTGATGGCCGCCGCCCACGCCGCCAACGCCGAAGAGTTCATCCTGCGGCTGCCCGAGGGCTACCAGACCGAAGTCGGCCAGCGCGGCAGCCTGCTGAGCCAGGGCCAGCGCCAGCTGATCTCCATCGCCCGGGCCGTGCTGGCCGATCCGCGCATCCTGATTCTGGACGAAGCCACCGCTAGCATCGACACCCGCACCGAGGTGCTGATCCAGAAGGCGCTGGGCCAGTTGTTGAAGGGACGAACCAGCTTTGTCATCGCGCACCGGCTGTCCACGGTGCGGAATGCCGATCAGGTGCTGGTCATCGACCAATCCCGGATCGTGGAGCGCGGCACGCATGAGGAGCTGATCCAGAAAAACGGGCTGTACGCCGAGTTGTACCGCCGGCAGTTCTACCAGCCCGAAGAGGAGTCAGCCCCGGCAGCGCCGGCAGTCTCCTCATGAAAATCTCCTGAGAGCGGCCGGGCCGGGTATAATGAGCCGGAAGGCCGATCATGAGGAGCGCTCTGCATCGATGAATACCAGGAATATACGGGTCGTATTCATGGGGTCGCCCGAGTTCGCGCTGCCCAGCCTGGCGCGGCTGGCGGAGGCGTACCCGGTGGTGGGTGTGGTCACGCAGCCCGACAAACCTGCCGGGCGCGGGCGCCAGCTAACCCCGCCCCCGGTAAAAGTGCTGGCCGAACAGCTCGGCATCCCGGTCATACAGCCGCCGAAGCTGCGCGCTCCGGAGGCCTTCGCCGAACTGGAAGCGCTGCAGCCGGACCTGATCGTGGTCACCGCCTTCGGGCAGATCCTGCGGCAGAACGTGCTCGACCTGCCGCGGTTTGGCTGCGTCAATGTGCATGCTTCGCTGCTGCCGCGCTGGCGGGGGGCGGCGCCCATTCAGGCAGCCATCCTGCACGGCGATGAACAGACCGGTGTCACCATCATGCGCATGGACGCCGGGGTGGATACCGGCCCGATCCGGGCGCAGCGGCCGGTGCCGATCGAGCCGGAGGACAACGCCGGGACTCTCTCCGCCCGGCTGGCGGAGGAAGGCGCGAATTTGCTGGTCGAGGTGCTGCCGGATTATCTGGAAGGCAGGCTGAAGCCGCAGCCGCAGGACGAGCGTCTGGCGACCTACGCCCCGATGCTGAAGAAGGGGGACGGCCTGCTGGACTGCGCACGGCCGGCGGCAGAACTCGCCAACCGGGTTCGCGCTTACAACCCATGGCCAGGGGTCTTCTTCATATGGCAGGGGCAGCCGGTCAAAGTCCACCGTGCGAGAGCGATCGCGGAATGCGGCGGAGAACCGGGATCCACGCTGGTCTGGCAGGGGCTGCCTGCGCTGGCAGCGGCCGAAGGCTGCCTGCTGCTGGAGGAGGTCCAGCCGGCCGGGAAGAAAGCCATGCCGGGGAAGGTGTTCCTCAACGGCGCGCGCCAGTGGGGACAGGCGAAGGTGGATCCGGTGAAAGGTGAACATGCCAGCTGAGACTAACCCGCTGTCGATTCTGTGCTTTGGAGCCGGCGCCATCGGAACGTATATCGGCGGCAGCCTGGCGCTGTCCGGACATAGGGTGGTTTTCATCGAACGGCCGGATGTGATCCCGGAACTGCGCGAGCGCGGCCTGCGCCTGCGCCTGAACGGAGAGGAGCGGGTGGTTGGCGCGCCCCGGATGGCCACCTCACTGGACGAAGCTTTAGGCCAGGGACCCTTTGACACGGCGCTGCTGGCGGTGAAATCCTTCGATACCGCCGCGCTGGCAGAAAGCCTGGCTCCTTACGCTGTGGCTCTGCCGCCGGTGCTGAGCCTGCAGAACGGGGTGGAAAATGAAGCAGCGCTGGCGAAGGTGCTGGGCAAAGAGCGCGTGATCGCCGGGACGGTGACCACCGCCGTCAGCCGGCGGGGCGTGGGCGATGTGGCCGTGGAAAAGCTGCGCGGCACCGGGATTGGATCGAACCATCTTCTGTCCCCGGTGCTGGTGAACGCCTTCAACGCCGCCGGGTTGAAAGCGCAGGCGTTCAACCATCCGCAGGGGATGAAGTGGTCCAAAATGCTGACCAACCTGATTGGCAACGCCACCTCCGCCATTCTGGACTGGCCGCCAGGCAGGATATACGCCCATCCCGGGCTGTTCCGGCTTGAGATGGAGCAGCTTCGGGAGGCCCTGCGGGTGATGCGGGCGCTGGGGTACCCGGTGGTCAATCTGCCCGGCACGCCGGTTCGGCTTCTGGCCTGGGCCATCTGGCGGCTGCCTGCGGCAGTCAGCCGGCCGCTGCTCGTGCGGGCCGTGGGCGGGGGGCGCGGTGAAAAGATGCCCTCCTTCCATGTGGACCTGGCGATGGGCCGTACTCGCAGCGAAGTCGGCTACCTCAATGGAGCGGTGGTGCGCTTCGGCCAGCAGGCGGGAGTGCCCGCGCCGGTCAACCGGCTGCTGACGGATACGCTGGAGCACATCGTGCGCGGAGAGATCCCCCGCGCCGAGTTTGCCGGTCAGCCGGAGAAGCTGCTGGCCCTCTGGCGGCAGTCGTCCGGCCGCTGATCACCGACAGCCAGCTGCCGCAGCGGTTACTCGCTGACGAATTCCTCCCAGCCCGTCTCTTCCGCGGCGATGAACAGGTCGGTGGCGGAGATCATCCCCACCAGGTTCAATCCTTCATCGCAGACCGGCATGTGATGGATGTTGTTCTCCATCATCACGGTAGAGCATTCTTTCAGCGTCCAGTCCGGGTGCGCGGAGGTCACCGGAGCGGTCATGATTTCTCGCACGCGGGTTTCGGCCGGTGAGCGATCCTGACCGATGATTTTTTCGTGGATGTCTGTGGTGGTAATGATGCCGTAGGTGGGCGGGGATCCTTCCAGGACAACGACCAGGCTGCTGATGTTACGGCGGCGCATCAGGGTCATTGCGTAGGACACGCTTGAATCAGGATCGACCACGATCACCGGTGAGCTCATCCAATCGCGAACCTTGTGAGACATGCATACCTCCCTGGAAACATCCAATGGCTCATTTCTCTTGTCGGTCTGGGTAGAGGCGGTCAGTCCTTGCTGCCATGATGAAATCGTTCTGGTGCAGCCCGTGGATCTTGTGAGTCCACCAGGATACCGTCACCTGACCCCATTCAGTCAGGATGGCTGGATGGTGATCCTCCTCCTCGGCAATCTGGCCGATCTTGTTGGTGAAATCAAGCGCTTCTTTAAAATTGCGGAATTTGAATTTGCGGATTAGTTTCAGTTCGCCCGAGCTGTCATCCAGCTCCCATTCCGGTATCCGGGTGTGCAGTTCTTCTGCTTTCGCCCGATCCATGGGCGGTTCATCGCCCCGGCAGGGTACGCAGCGCAGTTCATGTAAATCATTCACTATTGTCACTCCCCTCTCGCCCGAACTACTATGATTATAATCAAGAATGTCAAAATACATTCCGGCACCGCCCGGCGAAAAGGCAGTTGGATAATTCTTATGCGAGTTTTTTTCCTGTTCCTCCTGGGGGTGCTGTTGTTCGCGCTGATCAGCCAGTCTTTGATCAGCATTCCCCTGCAGCTGGTCTATTTGAACGAGTCCGTTTATCTCCAGGCCATTGAATCCCGGCGAGGGGATCCGGCTCTGCGAGAGATGGTCATCGACTGGCTGGCCGGGTCTGACTCCGGCCCGGGGCTGGTGGGGGATCCGGTGCTGCAGTACCTGGATGCGCAGGACCGGGAGGAAATGGCCGGCCGGATCCTGCCGGCGGGTTGGCCGGAGGCTCAGCTGGCGCGGCTGGCGACCGGTGCACTGGCCTATCTGAATCTGGAAGCGAATGCGCCGGTCACCAGCCTGGATCTGGAACCACTGAAAAACAATATCACTGCCCACAGCCGGGACATGGCGGAAGTTGTGGTGAGCTCGTGGCCGCCGTGCACGGCCGAGCAGCTGCTGGGGCTGGCCGGCGAAGCGCTGAACGGTTCGATCACGGAAATGCCCAACTGCCAGCCCGGGCAAGCGCTGCAGCCGGTGGTTGTCGGACTGGCGCAGGCGCGCATCGAGCAGAACGCCGCTCAGATGCCCCTGTTTGCAGAGCTTACGGCGGAGGAGTGGCAGAACCCGACCTGGTGGCCCTGGTACCGCATCGCCCGGTCCGCGCTGCCGTGGGTTCCGTTCATCACGCTGGGCCTGATCGCGCTGGTGTTCCTGTTCTCGGTCCGCAGCCTGCGGCAGGCGGCGCAAGTAACCGGATGGGCGGCGCTGGCGGCGGGGATCGCCAGCATCATCCTGGTCGGGGTGATCGTCCTGCTGGCCCGCTGGGTGACTTCCGGAGCGCTGGCGCTGGTTCCGGCCTTTCCCGCAGAAGGGGCGGAGTATTTGAAGAGCCTTTTCCGGGTGGTGGAGCGTCGCTTCATGCTCTCCGGCGCGGTCTGGTCCGGGCTGGGCACGGCAGCAGGGGCGGTACTGCTGCTGGCGTCCAGGATGGGGAGCCGCAGCGCGCGCTGACAAAGATCTTCAGTCTTATTCGACTGCCTGCTTTTTCAGCCCGTCGATCAGCCGGCTCACCTGGTAGCCCGATTCCTCCGCCGCGGCCAGGATGGCGCTGGCGATTTCATGGCTGTGGATCAGCGTTTCAATGAACTGGTTGGCCGACACCTCAGCCGAAGGGCTGGCCTCCATCACCGACAGCAGGGTCATCCACCAGGTGAACTCCTCCAGGGCTTCCTTGTTGAACCAGAGCACGTCTTTGTAGCGGTTGACGCCCAGGTAGCGGCGGATGTCCTCCTGCGATAGCCAGTGCGAGAGCAGCTCGTTCAGCGGGGCGTCGCCCCAGGTGCTGTACCAGGCCTGCTGGCCGATGAGCAGGTAGACGGTCAAATCCAGGGTGCGGCAGGCATTCTCAGGAAGCCCCATCTCCTGGCAGGCGCGCACGATCAGGCCGCCCAGCTGCATCTCCTCCATCCAGGACTGAGAGCGGGTCTCGCACCCGTCCTCGCCGGCCAGCCGGCCCAGGTTGTGCAGGAAGATCCAGGAGAACAGGGCGACCCACCTGGCTGTGTCCTCCTGCAGCCCGGATTTCAGGTACTCTACGGCTGCCAGGTAGCGCTTTCCGCCCGGGACGGGGAAGTGGGCCTCCAGGCTGCCCAGCTTGAGCGCGGTTTCCAGCCTGCGCAGGGTTTCGACGATGATCTCGTCCTGGTGACGGTCGTAACCGGTCATCTGCTGCAGCCCGCTGAGCAGCGCGTTCAGCTTATATCCAGCCTCATCCAGGACCTCCTCCGGGATGGTGGTGTGTTCAGCGTCCAGGCGCTGGTTCAGCAGGTAGCCCAGATATCCCGGATTGGCGATCTGGCGGAAGGGTTCCTGAACCGGGGCCAGCAGCAGTTCCCGCAGGGCCTGTTCGATGCTCGGGACGCCGCGGCCGTTCAGGTATTCGCTCAGGTAGCGCAGCGAGTGGCTGGCGTCGTCGCTCACCTCGCGGATGTCGAGGAAGGCGTGGTACTGGTAAGCGCCCAGCTCCAGGTACAGGCCCTGATCGGCCAGCTGCTGGCTGGGGAAGATGTGCTCCAGGTTGGTGATGGAATCACGCATGATCACGAACCGGTCGGGGCCGGAGTGCAGGTTCAGGCCCTCGGCCAGGGTGCGCTGGGCGATCTGCCTGTCTCCACCGGGCAGCTTCACCGCGTAACCGGCGGAGGTGCGAATCCAGCCCCTGGCTTCGGCGTAGCGATTGTTGTACACCACCAGTGCGTGCTCTCCGCCGGCTGAGTTGGAGTAGGCGAACACGTTTTCGTTCACCTGCCCGCCCGGCTCGAAGAAATCGTACAGCAGGAAGTTCTGCACGCCGGAGAACAGGTGGCGGCGGTGCAGCAGGGGGAAAATTTCGCGGCGGTGGCGTTCCATCAAGTAGGGGTCTGGCTGCTCGTCCCAGTAGGGCCGCTTGAACTCCATCCCGTACTTCTCGGCAAAGCCCTCCACCTGCCCGTGGCCGAACATTGGCAGGCCGGGCATGGTGGCCATCAGCAAGGCCACGCCGAAGTATTTGTCGCCCTTGCCGAACTGCTCGACGGCTGTGCGCTCGTCGGGGTTGTTAACGAAGTTGACGTAGCGCTTCAGGATCTCCGGATCGAACTCCAGAGTGTTCTTGATCACCTGGCGGTACTCTGCGTTGTTCTCGTTGCGAAGCATGTTCATGAAAGCCGAGTTGTATACCCGGTGCATGCCCAGAGAGCGCACGAAGTAACCTTCCATCATCCAGAAGGCCTCCGCCAGCAGCAGCGTGTCGGGCACTTCGCGGGAGACACGGTCCACGACTTCCCGCCAGAACTCCTCGGGCATCAGCTGGTTGAACTGCTCCCGCGACATGGCGTGCTCGGCCCGGGAGGGGATGTCACCGCCTGTGCCGGGTTCGGGGAACCACAGCCGCTGGTAGTGGCGCTTGGCCAGGGTCATGGCGGCGTCGAAGCGGATGATGGGGAAGCGCCGGGCCACTTCCAGAATGGTCTGGATGACCGCTTCGCGCACCTCGGGGTTGAGGTAATTCAGCTGGGCGGTGTCGTTCCAGGGCATGCTGGTGCCGTCGTTGCCGTGATAAATGTACTGGACGGCGCCGGTCTGGTTATCGACGCGCTTGAACACCACGGCCGCGTCGGCGCGGGTGTAATAGTGATCTTCCAGATAGATGCTCACCCGGCTGTCGGGCGAAAGGTCCGGGCCGGAGAAGGTGTAGGAGGGGAAGGGGCTGTAATCCTGGTGGATGAACCAGTCCGGGTGTTCGAGCACCCAGGAGGAATCGATGCCCATGTGGTTGGGGACCATATCGCTGGCCAGGCGGATTCCATACCGCCAGGCCATTTCGCGTAAGGCCTCATAGGCCGGCTCGCCGCCCAGATCGTCGGCGATGCGGTATTCGGCGATGGAGTAGGCCGAAGCGATGGCCTCCTGGTTGCCGCCGAGCTGCTTGATCCGGGCGGAGGCCTGGCTGCGCTCCCACAGGCCGATTAGCCACAGGCCGGTGAAGCCCCAGTCGGCCAGCTGGCGCAGCTCTTCCTCCGGGATGTCGTCCAGATGGCGGATGGGACGATCGTATTTCTTGCTCAGCTGGGACAGCCAGACATAGGTGTTCTTGGCGATCAGCACCAGGCGCGGCATCCACTCGCGGTCCTCGCTGAAGCGCTCCACCTCAGCCTCCGCACCCATGCCCGCCAGCGCCGCAGGGTCGAAGACCGGGATGGGCACCGGGCCGGGGCCCAGGCCGCGCAGGCGCTCTTCCTCGCTGATCAGGTCCAGGCTGCTGAGCAGGCGGTACAGGAAGGAACCGAGCAGGTCGCTCCAGTGCTCGCGGATGTAATCCAGCTGGCCGGAGAGGGAGTGCGGCACTGCCAGCGCCGGGCTGCGGAGCATCTCCACCAGGTTCTGCTGGTCCGGTCCAAAGGGGGGCTGATCCTCGAAGAATGCAGCCAGTTCAAGAATGACCCGCAGGTAGGCTGTGCTGGAAGCCAGCGGCTCTTCGTCAAACAGCTCGAGGAAGGGACTGCAGGCCGGGTTTTTATTGGTCACCCAGAGCATGAGCATCTCTTCCAGGGTGATCGCCTTATTGGAAAGGCCATCTGTTTCCCCGGCCAGATAGTCCGTCTCGCTGATTTCGCCTCGGTACACGCTCAGCGGCGGGAAAAGAGCGGTGAACTGTCCTAGCGCACGGTCCAACTCGGCGGCGCCGATGCGCTCCTGCAGGTGGGCGTAGGCCTGCTCCATCACGTTCGGGTTGATTTGCACCCGGTACAGTTCGACCACCAGGTGCAGGATTTCGTCGATCAGGCCCATAGCATTGAGTTGGCCTGCCCGGACGGTCTGCTCCGGGTAGTTGACCAGGTCACGCCGTTGGTTAATCTTCTCGGCAAACTGCCGCACGGCATGGAAATTGGCGAATATCACGTTTCCGTTCAGACTGTACAGTGACTCGTCGAACTGGTATCGATCCCGGGAAAGACGGGAAACGTGAAACTCTCGCATGGCGCACTCCTTGAATCTCCGGGCTGTGGTCAGGGCCTCGAGATAATTATACATTGCGCCGGGCGCTTCTCAATTGTGATCGAGCATGTCGAGGTGAGCGACCAGCGTATCCTTGCCGCCTTCCAGCCGGATGCCGGAGCGGACCTCACCCCGCTCCTCCAGCCGCCGGATTACCCGGCGGACCAGGTCCGGGGACCAGCGGAAGACATGGTCGATTTCGCGCACCGTAGCCGCCCCGACCGATCGCAGGTAGGCCAGAAGCAGGGTCTCGCGGGCCTGCCACTCGCCGATCGGGCGGGTGCGGGCGTCCAGGTCCGGGAAGTGACGGTGGGTGGCGTCGTAAATGAAGGCATAGTTCCAGGCTCCTACATGAGCGACGCCCACAGGAACGATCTTCATTTCCACCTGAAGGTCCTCGAGCGCGCGGTTGAAGCGGCTGAGAGACTCATTGCTGGCCAGGCCGGCCTCCTGGCGCAGGTCCAGGGCGTTCATTTTTCCCTTGAACAGGATGGCTTCGTAAACCATGCGTGCTTCCCGGGTCATCAGGCCCTGTTCGTACTGTTCCAGGTAATCGTTTTCCGGGTCGCCGTAGTTGGGTGACAGGGCGTAGAAGCAGGGCAGCATGTCCAGCGAGACCAGGGTGTTGCGCCGGCGCAGCAGGCGGGAATAATACCAGAGCCGCTTGCCAAGCGAACTGTCCTTCCAGTCCCAGATGACCTGGCCAGGATCGTTGTGGGCGCGGGGGACCGGCCGGTTGCCGGCCACGGCGGTCCACAGGCTGGGCATGAGCACTCCCTTGTTGGCGTAGAGGAAAACAAACCCACGCTGGTTGACAAACTCCACCGCCTCCTCCACGCTGCGGACCCGGTCCGGGGGATTCCAGCGGTAGGTGCACGCGCGGTAAGCCTGCAGCTGCTCCGCGGTGAGGGTCAGGTTGTCATGACCGTTTGCGGGCGGTTCCATGGGTTCACGCTGCGGTGTCGATCTGGCTGAGGGTTCCATCGCCGATCATTATACAGGAAATTCCGTTCTACTACCGCGCCTGTTCGCGCCCCGGCAGGTCTGGTACAATCCCGGGTGGAATCATCTTGACCATGAGAAAAGTATTTCTTGGGCTCACCTTCTCGCTGATCTTTCTCGCCGCAGCCCTGGGCTTGGTCCAGTGGAGCCGCTACGAGACTTACCACAGCGTTTTTCCGCAGAGTTCGCGACTGGGCGGCATTCCGGTCGACGGGCTGACCCCGGAGGAAGCCGCTGACCGGCTGAAGGCGGTCTACACTGCGCCGGTGGAGCTGCGGATTGGTGAGGATGCGGTTCACCTCATGCCGGAATCGCTCGGCTTTCGGGTGAATGTGGAAGCCATGCTGGACCAGGCCAGGATGGCCTGGATGGAACGACCGGCGCTGGCGGGGTACTGGGATTACCTCTGGAACCGGAACGGATCGGAGATTGACATTCCGCTGGATGCGATTTTCGATCCTCAGCAGGCGGCTGCCTACCTTGAGCAGGAAGTGCTGCCTCGCTATGCCTACCCGGCCTCGCCTGGCGCATGGCTGGCTGGCACGCGGACCTTCACCGCCGGACAGCCGGGCCGCAGCCTGGAGAAGCAGGGGGTGATCGAACGGCTGGAAGCCGCGCTGCGCTCGCCGGAGGAACGCTCCATCCGCATCGATGTGAACGAGTCGGATGCGCCGCCCGTACCGGTCGCGGAGCTGGAGTACAGCCTGCGAAGCGCCCTGCAGGCCGCCCGCTTCCGCGGCGTGGTCGAGCTGTACTTCCATGATCTGCGCCACGACCGGGTGCTGCATTTCGCCCTGAACCGCGGCCAGGAAATTGACACCGGTGTGGCGTTCACCGCCGCCAGCACGATGAAGATTCCCATCATGGTCTCCACGCTGCTACGGACGGAGGAGCCGCCCTCGGACGCCGTCCAGAGCTGGTTTGAGCGCATGATTGTATATTCAGAAAACCCGCCCGCGGACTCGCTGATGAAGCAGATTGACGAAATCGCCGGTCCGCTGCGGGTCACGGATGACCTGCACGCGCTGGGGCTGGAGAACTCCTTCATCGCCGGGTACTTCGCCCTGGGATCGCCGCTGCTCAATATTTACGAAACCCCGGCCAACCGTCGAACAGACGTCAACCTGAGCCCGGATATTTACAACCAGACCACGCCGGAGGAAATCGGGCTGCTGCTGGAGGCCATTTACCGCTGCGCGGCGGGCGAGCCCAACCGGTTTGAGGAGGTTTTCCCC
>Ga0134099_1003831_pt1 | contig 10701 bp, 9 predicted proteins | sample 10_taG_2_FD_105482 | JGI IMG/M metagenome (GOLD analysis project Ga0134099, IMG submission 105482) | Switchgrass degrading microbial communities from high solid loading bioreactors in New Hampshire, USA - 10_41_5_180_A2 metaG | ecosystem: Engineered > Bioreactor > Semi-continuous > Anaerobic >...
GAGTCAATCCAGTAAGACCCCTTGAAGACTACAAGGTAGATAGGACAGAGGTGGAAGTGCAGTAATGCATTGAGCTGACTGTTACTAATAGGTCGAGGGCTTGACCTGAATGGTTTGGTACAGGAATGATGACTAAAGGTCATCGGATAAAGTAAGCAGATGTACCGCATTTCCATGTGTAGGTTTTAGTCAATAAAATATGAAACCAGCAGCCTAAGACAATGTCTTAGGTTATTTTATTTTTATAGTTGGATTTTTAATGGGATTGATTTAATGCTACGGGTGTTTCAGTTCAAAAGCAGGAGGAGCAGAAAGTACAAATACTTATTTTCCTAAAGAGTGGGCAGATATCCGGGAATCAAAGTTATCGTCAGCCGATGTTATTGTACGGTTGGCGATATTTTTATACAATTTTGGTCTATAGAAAATGTCTGTATTCTTGTGTTATTATGATGTAATTTTATTAATTCCCGGAAAATTTTGTGAAAATAAAAAATATGGCAACTATTGACAAAAATTTAATAATGGAATATAATAGACAATAACTATAACAATTTACAATAAAAGAAAAAAATATACAGAGATGGAACGTTAAGGGGGTTGTAATACGACATTTTATAGTTCAGAACGTTTTAATCTGTGAAAGGAGTTATTATTATATAGACTAATTATGAAAAATAAGGAAAGTACAAAAGCATCGCTTTCTAAAAGGATTTTATTCGCATTAAAAATACTGATTCAAAATGCTTGTGGTTGGACTACGGTATTGATATTGATTGCTTTAATTTCTTCATTAAGTGTTTTGTTTCAGATCAAGTCATTGGAGAAAATCATTAATCTGATTGTTTCCAACAAGATGAATGATTTACCGATTGCAATTCTTATATGGGGAATCAGTTTTCTTTTGTTGAACCTTTTTTCATTATCGAGAAAGTATATAGAGATACATATAAATGAAAAGATGGAAAAAAGAATGATTCCCAGGATAATCCAAAAATATTCCATGCTGGATTATGCTACATATGAGCAAAAGGAAAATCAGGATTTATTCCAGTTTGTAGATGCATATTCTCATAGAGTTATTACAGTCTTGGTCAGTATATTTGTTTCAATCGCATCGGCAATAGTTACAATTATCGGATATCTTATAATCTTTTATCAGGCCTCTTTTATACTTGGAGTAGTTGCAATAGTTTTATGTATTCCCGTTTTTGCTATGTGTTTTAAAGCATCTTATATTGAGATGCGTCAGCAATGGACAATGACAAAAGATATTAGGAAACGATATTATTTTCAAAGATTGTTTGCTGATAAAAATGCACTTCAAGAAATTAAATCATTTAATTCCGGAAAGTATTTTATCAATGAGAGTGATCGACTTACTGAAATCATAAATTCCGATATGAAAAGAAACCTGGGGAAGGTAGGAAGATTAAAAATATATATAGAATTTTTATGCTGTGCATTTTTATTGTTTACCATGTTATGGATAACAAAATTACTCTTAAGCGGTGATGTTCTACTAGGATCATTCGTTATTGTTATTGAAAGCGTGTCTATTTTTACCGGTTTAGTATTAAATATATCTGAGGATTGCTCCCAAATAGTTAGAATTTCTGAGAATGTTGGATACATCATTAGATTTATTGAGCTAAAAGACGGGAAAAATGTGCAAGCTAAAGCAGAATATAGCGGTAATGAGGGTTATGCCATAGTATTTGATCATGTTTCATTTAGTTATCCTGATGGGAAAAAAGTACTGGAAGATGTATCGTTTAAGATAAAAAAAGGTGAATCCATTTCCTTTGTTGGTGAAAATGGGTGCGGTAAATCGACAGTTGTTAAGCTTCTATGCGGATTATATACCCCTGACAGCGGAAGGATTTTTATTGAAGATACACCGATAGATGAGTTAACTAATGATCAGCTTAGGAAAAAATTGATGGTAGTGTTTCAGGATGCCGTAAGCTATCAGCTCACCTTACGCGAGAATGTAGCATTTGGCAACATAGAATATATAAAGCATGATAGCAAAATTTGTGAAGCACTCAGAATAGTCGGAGCAGAAAATTTAATATCCGACACAAAGGGACTGGATTATGATTTGGGCTATATTCAGGAAAATTCTGTTGACATTTCGGGTGGAGAGTGGCAAAGAGTATCTATTTCCAGAGCTTTCTTGTCTGACGCTGATTTGCTTGTTTTTGATGAACCGACTGCTGCGTTAGACCCAATTGCGGAGGCTAAGTTATATAAATCCATATATAACGTTATAGAAAAAAAGAAGAAAACCGCAATACTAATATCACACAGATTAGCATCCGGAAGATATGCAGACAGAATTCTTGTTATGGCTAACGGAAATATTGTGGAGGAAGGAACTCACGATGAACTGATAAAGAAAAATGGATTGTATTGTGACATGTTTGAAAAGCAAAGTTCATGGTATAGATAAGGGATAGCATATGAAGAAAAGGAAGATATTAAGTACAATATATAAATCAGCAAAAGAGCTGTTTCAAATAGCCCCGGGCTTGATTTTATTGAAGATTATATTAAGTATTGCAAGCTCAGTTTTCTCAGTCATTAATGTAAAGTTTATTGCAGAGATTGTAGATACAGCCGGATCAATTGCTACAGATACCGGTAAGGCTGAATCGTTAATGGCTTTAGTGATTATTTGCGTATCGTGTTTTGCCGGTATAGGTATTTGTACGGTAACTACATACTTTATTGATAATATTTGGATTATAAAGCCGTTAGAGCAATTTCATCATAAAATTTCTTTATATATGACCGAGATTTCGCTTGAGGCTACAAATCATCCTGATATACAGGATAAGTTTTGGAGAGCGAAGGATGCAATATATCATAACAGAATTGTCAATTTATTTATGACAGTATGTAAGATAGTTCCTATTTCGATTAATCTTATCGGAACTATGCTTATACTGGCCAGATACAGTTTGATTCTGGTTGTCATAGCATTCGTCAGTGTTTTTCCAACCGGTGCGATTACATATTTTTTCAGTAGTAAAGAATATAAACTCTCGGTTAAACATACAAAGGATGTTCGTTTCCGTGATTATTTATGGTCGACATTAACTAGAAAAGAATCAATACGTGAAGCCAGATTATACGGTTTTATTGATTATCTGCAGAATAAGTTCTTTTCCACACATAAAAAAGTATATTTGGAGCAAAAAAGAATGTACATAAAGAGAGACGCAGGAACAGTAATTGCCAATTTGTGCAGGCAATGTATGTATTTTGCGGCAATGGCAATTATTTTAAGTCTCGTTAAAAGAGAGGTAATTTCTGTAGGAGCATTTAGTGCCTGTATTATTGCATTTTCTATGATGCAGGATAAAGCCACTATGTTTTTCGCATATTTTTCCGAAATCGGAAATGCCAGCAAATATGCTGATGATTATTACTCGCTTTTCGAATTTGAAAAAGAAAGAAGAAATGATAAGAAATTTGATGAACATATAAATTCAATAAAACTTGAGAATGTTTCATATCGTTATGGAAATGATTTGCCCTTAGTTTTACGCAATATCGATTTAGAGATAAAAAAGGGCGAGCTGGTGGTTATTGTAGGAGAAAACGGTTCGGGAAAAACTACACTTTCTAAAATTATAATGGGCTTTTTTAACCCCATGGAAGGAAATGTGAAAGTTAATGATGAAAATTTAGTAAATCGAGATTTAAAGTCGTATTACACCAAATTTTCTATATTAATACAAGACTTTTTAAGATACGCTATTTCACTTAAAGACAATATAAAAATAAGTAATTGGACAATTGAAGATGAGCAGAAAATTTCTTCGCTTATTCATGAGAATGAGCTGAAGCAGGTTCTGGACAAGCTTGGGGGCATGAATACCCTTTTGGGAATAGAATTTGGCGATGAAGAACTATCCGGCGGTGAATGGCAGCGTGTGGCTTTAGCCAGAGCAAATTATAAAGATTCTGAAGTACTTATACTGGATGAACCTACCAGTGCCATCGATCCTTTGCAAGAGTTTAAGATATTAAAGCAATTTACAAAAATGGCAAAAGGAAAGACGTGCATAATCATATCACACAGAGTTGGCATTTGTCGTAAAGCTGATAAAGTTATTGTAATGGAGAATGGTGCGGTAGCTGCAATTGGAACACATGAACAATTATTAGAGCAAGGAGGGAAATACGCTGAGCTGTGGAATTCACAGGCACAGTGGTATCAATGAGTTATGAAGTATTGGAGTAAATATTTAGTCGTGGACAGAGTAGATGAAGACACCGTCATATGGAGTAGTCTGCTATCTAGAGGGTGCTTAATAAAAGATCCTGATAAAAAGATTTATGAATCTGTTAAATCAGGTAAATGGGATGAATCAATTGATCCATCAATTAAGATGAATATTGAAAAAAGAGAATTCATACTGGAAGAGGAACAATTAAGAGCAGAACATAAATTGATTGCCAAGATACGAAGTGAAATTGTCTTTGACGATTCATTTATGTCATTAACTTTAATTCCTACAGATACTTGCAATTTTAGATGCATTTATTGTTATCAATCTGACACGGTTCATAATATGTCGTATCAGGTTGCAGATTCAATTGTAAAGATGATATCTGCCAAGAGTAATTTGAAATATCTTCACATCAGTTGGTTCGGAGGAGAACCTTTATGTAATAAAAAAATGGTTTTTTATCTGATGGAAGAAATTAATAAAGTTTGCAAAAAGAACGGAGTAGTACTCGTGGCTGATATGACTACCAACGCAAGCCTATTGGACTTTGATACTTTTATGAAATTATATTCATTACGGGTATTGCATTATCAAGTTACCATTGATGGATGTAAATCAACTCACGATTTACAAAGACCTTTTGCCAGTGGCGGAAGTTCTTTTGAACTTATTATGAAAAATTTAAGATCAATCAGGGATAATGTCAAAGCTAAACTTTTTAGAATAGGTATTCGTACTAATTTTACCCCAGATGTTGATAAAAATTTTGATGAATTAAAAAGAATACTTATAGAAGAGTTTTCTGGCGATAAAAGATTTTATTTCTTTTTCCAATGGGTAAAGAACTGGGGAGGAGAAAGAATTAAAGGATTAAAGAATGAACTTATGGATGATGAAAAAGCTATTTCCAAATATGGAAGATGGATGGATGTAATGTCCCAGACAGATGTGCGTACAGGTGATATTACAATGATTCGTGCGTGCAGTGGGCTATGTGTGGGAAGCAGAAAAAATAGTTATCTGGTTAATTACGATGGGAAATTACATAAGTGCACTACGTGTATATATGATGATGAGTATCATGATAAATCGGAAATAGGTTATATTGATTCAAACGGCAGGGTTATTATAGATAAGTGGAAAGAAATAGACTGGATTTCTTGTGATGCTGATATGAATGTATGTACAAAATGTAATATGTATCCGATTTGTCTTGGTATGCCATGTCCTTATTTTAAGATAAAACTAAAAAAGATAACCTGTAACAGAAATGATACGTATTTGAGATTTATGTTACGTGCTTTGGCAAGACAAGGGTATATTGAAAGTATTAGCATATAAATATGGTTTATTTATAGTTTATTATAAAATATTCTTATTCGATAGGTTGGGTGAAAAAATGGATAAGCTTATAGACAATGGATTATATGAATTTGTTGAATTAATGAGAGAATGTGGTTTTGATATTTCCGAAGAAACTATGGACAGAGAACTGTTTTACGATTCATTACAGTTTGTTTCAACAATGGTTATGTTTGAAGAAAAATATGCAATAACTATTCCGGAACAGTATCTAACTGCTGAAGGATTAAATACTGGTCAAGATTTTTATGAAATGGTAATGAGTGTATTGGAGAATAAGGAATGGATACAAAATGATGTAAAGTTTGTATGAAATATGTAGGCTTCTTAACCATATTAATGTCAGAAGGAGGTGATTGAGGAGTAAAAAAGGATGAAAAAAGAAGTTGAGTACAATAATTACAAGAAGCTTTTTTGAGACAATGGACAAGTTGGATCATGCTGCCTTCAAATGGCGGTACTATAGGTTGTTGTCCAGGAAATATCAGTGTATAGTTTTCAAAGTAATTTTATCAGTATTGCATGACGGTAATTATAGTTAAATAAATGAGGTTAGTAGGATTAAGAAGCCGTTACATATTACACTGTATAGAAGAAATGATGGTTTAAAAAACATAGTGTTAAGAAGCGTACTTTGCTGAGAAGCCAGTTCGGGATGTTTCCTTAGTTGTAAATAAGGAATGCTAAATTATCATTGATTAGAAAGGAGGGGATAATATGAAAACTGAAATGAAGAAATTAGCAAAGAAGAATTATGGAAAGAAAATAGTTCTTTATAATGAAAATGGATTTGCTAAAGGTTGCTGCCCAGATAAAGGTGCCGGATTTTTATGCTGCCCAAATGTTCCAATTGGATAGTAATATTTGATACTTAATTTCATGTAGAGGCTTTCACTGGAATGTCTAATTTTCATTGATTAAATAGGAGGATATAAAATGAAAAATAATATAAAAACTGAAATGAAGAAATTAACAAAGAAGAATTATCAAAAGAGAATAGTTCTTTATGATGAAAATGGATTTGCTAAAAATTGCTGTCCAGGAAAAGGCGCCGGATTTTTATGCTGCCCGGATATTCCAATTAATTGGTAGTTAATTAATTTCATGTAGAGACTTTCACTTTTTCAAAGTGTAAGTCTCTACATGAACAAACAGGACAGAGATCAATATTTTAATGATTGTTTAGGACTGTTGGTTGATCTTTTTTCATTTATATTATTACTAATTCGCATCCTAATAGGGCATTGTAACAATATTATGAAAGGAAGCGTGCATTTATAAAGTCATGCAAGTCGATATGAAGATAATAACTGTGATAGACACCGGGATTTCAGAAGATTATAAAGAAAAATTTTTGAGTGGAAGAGTTCTCAGAACTATAACATATGAATTAGTTGACGGAAATTTGATAGAAACTATGGGAGCAAATGATACAATCGGTCATGGTACCCTTGTATGTAGCGCAATAAATTCAATCAATAATCATGTGTGTTATAATATTATCAAGGCCTGTGGTGAGAATTTTTGGGCTGATGAAGATGCATTGATTTCAATTTTACAAAGGTTTGCAGATTCTGACATAGAAACGGATATTCTGCACATTAGTTGTGGTATTCAGCATTGTGAAAGAAAAAAAGATTTAGATGATGTATTAAGAAAAATAAGAAAAAAAGGTATATTAATTGTTTCAGCATTTTCAAATGACTATATCATTTCATACCCTGCTGCGTGTGATAACGTTATTGGTGTAATGTATGATAAGACCATTATTTCTTCCCAGGAATGGATATACGTGGAGAACTCGCCAATAAATATTTTTGCATCAGGACATATTAAGAGTTTGGTTGATAAATATGGTGCAAGTGTTAAGACGGCAGGAGCAAGTATATGTGCGGCATTTATGACAGGGCACATTGCAAAAATGTTGGAAAATCATAGTGTAGACGAGATAGATCAGGAGTTGAAAAAGAAAGCAATCAGGTGTTATAAGGCACCTGATATATATAAACAACAGCAGGAATTTAATTGTAAAAAGATGGTATTGTTTCCTTTTAACAAGGAAAACACTTCCTTATTGAGAGGCTATAAAATGTTAAACCCACAAATAGTAGGTATTTTGGATACAAAATATTCACGCAATGTGGGGAAAAATGCATTTAAAATTCTATTGGAAAATGAGCATTATTTTGAAGATAACGATGAATTACCCGATATAGTTATTCAGGATATAGAAAAGTTTGATTGGAATAGTGACTTTGATACATTCGTTTTAGGACATATGGAATACCTGAATATGTTATTGCCAAAAAATTTATATGACTATATTTATTCAAAATGTCTTGAATTTCATAAAAATTTGTATTCATATGACATAATTCCCGACAATGTGTGTGAGAGCTTTAAAAAAGAAGGTTTATGTGCATTTTACCCCAAAATGGATTATTCTAATATAAATCAGGTTCATTGTGGAATGCTTTTTGAAATCGGCAAACCGGTAGTAGGTGTATTCGGAACATCTTCGAAACAAGGGAAATGGTCGTTACAAATTAAATTAAGAGAGGTATTTGAGAAACGGGGCTATAAAACAGGACACTTAGGGACTGAACCCCAGACATTGCTTTTCAAAAACACCAGAATGTGTGCAATAGGATATAATTCACATGTTAAAGTTTCACAAGGAAGCGCAATAGCTGAATTTAACTACATGATGAACGAATTACAGGATAGTAACGATATTATCTTTTTTGGTACACAATCGGGTGTGATTCCTATTTATTTTGGTGGATTGCCACTTATACCGGCATATACAAATGAGATGATATTAGCCTGTGAACCACAAGCTTCAATTTTATGTATTAACGAATGGGATGATATAGGATATATAAGGAGATGTATAAGATATTTAGAGAGTTTTAATGAAAATCAAGTTATTGCTCTTGCTTATTACAAAAAAGCATCATATGAGATTTGGGGCATACATAATATGTCCATATGTGAAAATAATCAAAATAGGATTGCCGAAATTGAAAATGAAGTCGGAATACATGTATATGATATGGACAAAATGGAGAGTATTGAAAATTTATGCGATGAAATAATTGCTTATTTCTAAAAAAGGAGTAGATATATGAGTTCAATTTTACCGATAAAAATATCATATATTGAAACATATATGTGTGATGCATTCATTCAGGGAATAGTAGCCAGCCATGATATTTTAGAAAATGAACTATTTAATTCATATGTTAATTTAAGGTGTGATAATGTAAGTGATCTTAAAGAGATTAACATTCATTATACGGGAGTATCATGGGAAGATTTCAGAAAACGTGGACTTGCCGAAATGAATCTTTTCAGTTTTAGTAACATTCCCAGAGATAATTGTATAGCATTTTTAGATGAACGGATTTCACAAGGGTGCTATATTTTACTTTATAAGATAGATGAATACTATCTTTCATACAGTAAATATTATCGAGTGAAGCATTTTATACATGATACATACATATATGGATATGATGAAGAGCATTATTATGTCATGGCATATCGTGGCCATCATTTGGATTTATTTAAAGTCCAAAAGAATGAAATCCTTGATGGACTTTACAGACCGGGAGAGGAAGAGGGTATAGTCGATTTTTGCACTTTTCGTCCTGCTATTGTCAAAAAAATAAGAGCTAACAAGAGGAAATTCCAAAAAGGTCTTGAGTATTTTTTACAAGGGGAGGGAGAATATCAAACTAATCATATATATGGAATTAAAGTATATGATATATTAAAAAATTGTACATATAATGAGATTGAAAATTCTCATCTAAAAAATCCTGCAGATGTTAGAGGTTTTCGTATGTTATGGGAGCAAAAACGATTGTTGTGCGCTCAAATTAACAGATTTTACTCACAAAATGAACAACTGGATAATAAATATTTGATGGGAATGAAAAATATAGAAGAGCTAGCTCATAGGATATTTAAATTGTCTTTAAAATACAATGTAATATATAAAGCGGAAATATTGGAAAGGATTATACAACTGGTTGATATGCTGAGTGACATGGAGAAAGAAGTATACGGTAATGTTTTAGGTATGTAGCTATATCAAATATGCAAAAATTGCAGCTGAAAAATGAATATGATATTTTAGTGAAAACTGATTAACGTAATGGTCCGTCAGGGCTTGCTTTTCCAACAGTATGATAAACACAGCTTGATCAAATTATAATATATGAGTAAATTATATGAGAGCCGGGCTTTTCTTACAATCCCGGCAGGGTATATTGATGATATGTATTTTTTTCAGTAAATTCATGAAGATAATTGAAGCATTGGTGGACGTCGCATATAATTCCGTGTGCCTTGCAAGCATCTCTTATTATAGGCATCAGCTTATTGTGATTTGGGCTAGGTATCTCATAGGAATTTCCGTAGCTTCTGATATATCTAGCCTTCATGCCGGGAAAATGCTCATCCAGCTTCTCATAAAAATATTCCCTGTTTCCCTCCCTCAGGGTCATACCTATTCCGAAGCATATAATTCCATATACCTTTGCCTCGATGCAATAGTCCAGAAGCCCTCTGATATTTTCTTCAGTATCATTTATAAAGGGAAGAATAGGACTAAGCCAAACGATTGTAGGAATTCCATTGTCACGCATAATCTTTAATACTTCAAAACGCTCTTTTGTTGTGCTGACATTGGGCTCAATGATTTTACAAAGCTTTTCATCATAGCTTGTTAGAGTCATCTGAACTACACACTTTGTTTTGTCATTGATTTTCTTAAGTAAATCCAGATCTCTTAAAATTCTTGCTGATTTTGTCTGTATAGCAAGACCAAATCCGTATGAATAGATAAGCTCAAGGCATTTTCTTGGTAAACGGTAAATAATCCGTACTACCAAAAAAATAACCGCCAAAAATGGCGGTAGTTTAATTATTGCGTTTATTTTCTGCATGTTTCCGGCAGATTTTTTGACCATGGCAGCAAATCATCCAGAAAGTCAAGATTTTTATCATCCATGTGTTTAGGTATCTCGGTCAAAAGGTGCTCGAAATAATTATACGGCTTTAAGCGGTTTGCTTTTGCTGTTTCTAC